>Ga0307377_10001572_pt1 | contig 28480 bp, 26 predicted proteins | sample TR3MG_FD_202535 | JGI IMG/M metagenome (GOLD analysis project Ga0307377, IMG submission 202535) | Soil microbial communities from Risofladan, Vaasa, Finland - TR-3 | ecosystem: Environmental > Terrestrial > Soil > Coastal area > Acid sulfate soil | place: Finland: Risofladan, Vaasa | collected... | reverse complement strand
GTTGGCCGCTATCTTCGTAATCATGCCCACGCCGGTGATGGGCGCGTCTCTGGTCTTTGCGGTTTGCTTCATGATCATGGCTGGAATACAGATAATCATGTCCCGCATGATCGATGCAAGAAAGACCTTCGTGGTGGGGCTCTCCATCATCTTCGGGCTGAGCTTCGATGTCGTGCCCGGACTTTATGCAGGCGTTGACCCAATGCTAAGGCCCATGCTGTCGTCGTCTCTGGCGCTGGCCACGGTCTGCGCTGTGGTGCTCAATGTCTTCTTCCGCATGGGCATTAGCCAGAAGTTGGAGTTCGAGATCGATCCTGCTGTCGATACCTCGGAGAAGATATTTCAGATCATGGAGAAGCAGGGCGGTGCCTGGGGCGCACGGCGAGAGGTCGTCTTCAATGCCATTGCAGCCATGAACGAGCTGCTGGACGCGGCTCCTTTCTTGAATCTATTGGGAAAGAAGATCGCTCTGAGCGTTCAGTTCGATGAATTCAATCTGGATGTTCGAGCGGTCTATGAGGGAATGCCCTTCGATATTCCAACTTGCATGCCCTGCATCGACTCCATGCATGATGTCGAGGCGACCTCGCTTGCACTCGCTGCTTTCACCATGAGCAGGTACGTGGATAAGATGAGCTTCTCGACAAAAGACGGGAAGACCGAGCTTCATATGCACTTCGAACATTAGAGACATAGCTCGCTTTTGCATCAGTGTGGGCGCGGCGCACATCCAGGGTGGTGAAGTTGCGATCAAGCCGGCTTTAGGATGCTAGAGGAGTCGGGGGGAGCCATGGGGCCTAGATCTGAAGCTGACTGTGAGGTAGAGCTTGACGGTCCACGATCAATAGTTGGGCGACTATGGAAAATGAGGCCGAGCTGAGGGGTGCTATTCCCCAATGCACGTCATTTCTTCTTTCTCGACCTTCCAGCCCTCATTCTCCTTTTCAAGCAGCACCAGGTAACCATCGCTCACATACCACCGCTTGATCTCATCCACGTGCACTAGTGCCTGGGTTTTACCCTCGTTAAATCCAACTCTTGAAAAGCCCAAGATACCCTCGACTCCTGGATTGTCTTGCTCGTTGACCAGAAAATAATTGATGCTAAGGTTGAATTGCCGCATTAGCTTGAGTTTTCTGGAGTTCTTGGTCGTGAGATCTTCCAGAGTAATTTGCTGCAAGGATTTGAGTCTCTTGCTGAAGGAATCAGTCATTTGTTCCGGAAAGTCAGTGTAATCCCTGATGAGAATCGGCATGCTCTTATTTTTGTCGGCTGAATAGATTTCCTCAATCAAAGCTGAAAGAACTCCATATTCCTCCGCATCCAGGCTAACGTTTTCAGGAAGGACGGCAGTCCGAACAATGCCAAAATAACCATCCTGCAGAGACAGGTCCTTTTCCAAATACGTGTTCAATAGGGCATCGGCTCCACCTAGACAAATCAGAATAACAACAATCATGTTGGTAATTTTTTCCACCGAGATCAACCGTTTCATAATCATGGAAAAGAATGATGCTAAGAAAAAATATAAGGTTTTACTAGAACAAACCTTCAAAACTATTAATTTTAATAATAGTCGCTCATTTTCCCTTAGGAGTGTACTCCATGCACGACCGCCTCTCTCGTGCCCTCCTGCTCCTCGCCTCCGGCCAGCTCGACGAGGCCCGCATCTATCTGGAGGAGCTCCTCCGCCAGGATCCCGAGAACACCGATCTGCTCTACAACCTGGGCCTCTGCTACGTAGACCTCGGCCAGCTCGATCAGGGGCGAGAGCTCCTGCACCGCTGCCTCCAGCTCGCTCCCGAGCACTCGCACGCCTATGTGGCCCTGGGCGTCGCCTGCCAGAAGAAGGGCGACCTCCCGCGAGCTAAAGAGGACGCCATGCAGGCTCTAGCGGCCGATCCCAGGAACCCGGTGGCCCTCAAGAATTTGGGCGCCATTAATGGCCAAGAGGGTGACAGCCTACGGGCTCTCTACTACCAGGCAACAGTCCTACGAGATCGATCCCAAGGACCCGCAGACCGCGTACGGCCTCGCCTTCGCCCGTTGACGCTGCGACATCGAGCCGGCGCAAAAGCATTTCCAGGAGGTGCTGGAGAGCGAGAGGTTCCTGCTGGAGCTGGGCACGGACTTCTCCTTTATCGCCTGCCAGAAGCGCATGACCATCGGCGACCGGGACTTCTACCTCGACCTGCTCTTTTTCCACCGCAGCCTGCGCCGCCTGGTGGCCATAGAGCTGCTGCAGCTTGACCGGGGCGAGATTAGGGTGGCCGAGTACCTGGTGGAGCTGCCACCAAAGGGACTGCGGGAGGCAAAGCTGCACGAGGCCATACGACTGGCGAGAGGACAAGTGGAAAGAAGCTCAGAGCCCTGAAGGAGGACGCCCGAGCCCTGTAGTCAAGGCCGGGCGGTGCGATGAAAGCGCCCTGCCGGTTCTGCGGCTTCCTGGCCTGCGCCCCCTCCGGATTACTGCGCCGCGTCGGTCTCCCGCCGCCAGGTGTCAGGCTCTTGTGGGGACTAATGCCCCCGGTTTTTGCGTCTCGCAGGTCTCATTTAGATCTATGACATTATGGAACAATTAAAGAAAAATGCCATAGAACCATATTAGGGGAGGACTACTGCGGCATCGCTTTTCACCTATGAAAAAAGGGTGGAATTTCTTTTTGCCGATTCAGGTTCAGGACTCGACAATACCCCAGACCTTCGTGACGCCGACACCGCCAGTCTCAGCGTTCTGGGCCCAGGTGGAGTGCCCCGAGTCGATGATCTCATACCGTCCGGGCTCTAAAACAAGGTCAGGCTCAACTACCCAGTACGCGTTCGGTGCACCGCCTGATCCTTCCAGTCCGTATGCCTCATACTCGGTCATTGGATATCCCCCTTCTGATTCCTGGGAGTTCATATCAACGATCAGGATGGATCCCGTGATTTCGGTTCCTGCCCCATTATTCCAGTGATACGTCTGGATCTTTGTGATCCTGGTTTTATCAGCCAGGTCAAGGTAAACACTTCCGATTGGTTTATTATAGACTGCTCCGAGGGTGTCGATATCAAGGATGAGGGTCTCTTCTCCTGTGTCCGTCTGCGTCGGGGTGTGGGAGGTGCTTTCGTTAAGGAACTGTTCTTCCGACACGATACAGAAGGAATATGAATTTTCATCCAGGTAATCGACGTTCTCAACCTGCAGCCATGCAGCAGTTCCTTCGACATAGTATGGGAGCGGCCCTTCGGTCATGCCGACGATGTCCTGCGGTCCGAATTCAAGGATATAGCCTTTACCGCTTTTATACTCATACGGGCCCCAGGCCTGCCAGACTCCAGTAGCCTGAGTCCACCAGGCTCTGCTTTCCTCGTCGATGACCGAGTAGACAACATAGATCTTCCCCGGATTCTGGGCCCCGACATTGAGTGGTTCCGGATACGGGGTATACTCAAGTGGTCCGTCAAATTGCAGACCGTACAAACTGCATGGACCGCAGACCGGGTTGTTTCCCTGCGGATTGTCCACGCCAGCAGCCCATCCGGTGCAGATGAGGAGCATGGTGATGATAATGAGGGTATTTTTCAGGTCCATAGTGATCACTTCCCACCCGGAAGTCCGGGATGATGTTTAGAGGTGTGGTTGTGAGGAAATAAGCCTTGCGACGAAGAATACAAACCGCAAGAAGAGCGCTAAATGATAGATATTTTCCGGATCATTTATTTTTTTGGTATAATCATTTTGCCGGCGTGTTGGAGCCAGCGAGCGGAGGAAGACCCCGAAAAGGAACGCCAGGGAGCGGGCCAGGGATGCCAAAGCCCTGCAAAAGGTCGCCCAGCACCTAAAGCCCACGTGCCCGCCCCTGGGGCAAGGACTGCAAAGAGAGGCAGAGGCGGCCCTGGCAAAGGCCGAAGCCCTCGAGCTCCAGGGCAGGCTCGAGGACGACCTGACTGTGTGGGAGAGGGAGAAGGTCCAAGCAAAGCCGGAAAGGCTCCAAGACTCTGAGCGATCTCCGGTCAGATTTGAAGGCCGGGCAGCCAGGGTTACCGGGATCTGGGGGCAGGATATCCTGGTGAGGGACAGCCTTTTCTTTCAAAGGTTCCCTGGAGAATGCATGGAGCCAACGCCGGAGTTCAAGAGTATTTTGCCGGAGAGCCTGGTGCCGGTTACAGAGATCGACCTCGCAGCCCTCTCGGAAATATACGATGAGACAGACATCTATCTGTCCATTTACATGAAGAGCGCCAGTAGGGCGGAGCTGGATGTCAGCCACTCCTTTGTAGCCTCCCGGTTCAAGGCCATGGAAAAGTCCCTTCCCGCCGACCTGAGGGAGGCCTTCCGGTCGTCCATCTCCCTGGTGGAGGAGGCTATCGGCTCCCTGCCCTGGAAGGGCGAGCGATCCCGGGTGATCTTCGCCTGCGGGCCACTGTCATTCCTCCACCTCTACCGGCTGGGATTGGAGGTTGAACCTCTGGTGGTCCTGGACACTTCGCCATTTCTCTTGCCTCTGGCCAGGCTGAGGGACGACTACGAGGATTATGGACTGCTGCTGCTCGACTCCCAGGAGTCTCGCCTGTTCACCATCCGCTCCCACATCCTGCAAGAGGAGGGCCACTCCTCCATCGACCTGATGAACAAGCATAAGAAAGGCGGCTGGAGCCAGATGCGCTTCAACCGTCTGCGAAAGGGGGCCATCAAGTCCTTCCTGGGCACGGTGGCGGAGGACGTGCTCGGCCTGGAGCACCTGCAGAACATGAGGGGGCTGGTGATCGCCGGGCCAGGGGATGCCAAGAGCCAGCTTGTGGAGATGCTCCCCTTGCAGATGAAAGACAAGGTCATGGGCCTTCTGGACGTGCCCATGGGGACCGCGCCCGCCGACCTGATGAAGATGAGCGACCAGGTGGCCCTGAAGAAAGAGCGATCTTTAAGCCAGAAGACGGCGGACGATCTGAGGTCAGCCGTGCTGAAGGGTCAGCTCTCGGCATACGGAACCGACCAGGTCAGGGACGCCCTGATGCAAGGAAGGGTAAACTCTCTGGTCCTGCTGGACAACTTCGTGATTCCCGGATGGATCTGCGAGAAGTGCCAGCACTTCCAGGAAGGAGGGCAGCCGGAGAACTGTCCCCACTGCGGCGGCAAGACGTCCAGGGTGAACGTCTTAGAGGAGCTTTACGAGCTGGCCCAGAGGACCGGGGCCCAGGTGGAGTTTGTGGACGAGGACGAGTTCCTGCAGTCTCTTGGCGGCGTGGGGGCCATCTTGCGCTACTGAAAAAGGCCACAGACCGCTGCTGAGGAGCACTGAAAACATCTTCACACCCATCCTCACGCTCCCGAATCACCGCACCACATCTACCCCCAGGCAAAACGTCGCCGGCCACCGCCCTTCCTCGCGCTCCTTCTGCCAAGTCTCCTCTTCTTCGGGCCGGCTCCTCTCCTCCAGCCTCATCTGTATCATCTCCTCCACCTCGCCGGGCCGGGCACCGAAGACCTCAGCCAGGATTTCCTTGGCCGTCTCCAGCTCCTGGGCCCTGATGCTAACCATCGGCCTGGGCTCGATCGGCTTTGCCTGCCGTCTCCAGGGCCACCTCATGAGTATGCCTCCAGCGTCCTCTGGTCACCCGGCATCTTCGCCTCGGCCTTCCTGCCTTTGGCCGGAGCCTGCTCGCAGTAGATGCAGAACACCCCGGTCGGCCAGCTCGGTAATCTTCTGCAAGTGAGGGTCCAGCGCCGGCGAGTAGAGCAGGATGGTCGCCTCCCTGGAGGTCTGCTTCAGGGCCTGGGCCAGGTACTCCACCATTTTCCCGGCATCCTCGTAGAGCAACGGGTCGTGCTCCACGATCAGGAAGCTGTAGTGGTTCTCCTCCAGGATGGTCATGAGCTGGAAGACTGAGGGTGCACATGTAAAAGTATTTATTTCTGTAAGATGACTAGAACAAGCAAAGATACAGGACCAGGATGAATTTATAGAAAATTCGGCACACTACCTGGATGATTAACGGTGGAGGGGTTTTGTGAAACCATTATGTTTAGTCTTTTTAATAGGCATGCTGATTTTATCTTCATCAGGATGCTCAAAAAGTATCGACAAAAATCAAAGTCAGCTCGATGGATACCCGATTGCTTCCGATGTTTTCACGACGCTCCAGAAGACGGTCTTGCCTGACTCAATACCTTCGGGTTCGGAGACGGTTCTTCCTTATGAGATTTCAAAATACAAGCAAAACGGCTATGGTAACTGGAGTTATGGACCTGGTATCGATTCTGTAAAGCGGCTCGATATCATGCCGACTAATTATAGTGGTGCATCAGCCACTAATTCTACAAGACTTTTGAGTTTCTTTGCCATAACAGACATCCATATCACCGACAAAGAATCTCCTGCTCAGGCGATTTATGAAGGCTACAAAGGCGGTTCTTCTTCGGCATATTCACCCGTCATGCTGTATACAACTCAGGTTCTCAATGCAGCCGTCCAGACGATAAATGCCATTCACAAACAAAATCCGTTTGATTTCGGTATATCTCTGGGCGATACATGCAACAGCATTCAGTACAACGAACTAAGATGGTATCTCGATGTCCTTGACGGCAAGAATATAACCCCCGACTCCGGTGCAAAGGATGATCCAATCCCCGGACCTTATAATGATTATCAGGACGAATACAAGGCGGCAGGGCTTAATAAGACGATCAATTGGTATCAGACTCTCGGCAACCACGATCATTTCTGGATGGGCTTCCTGCCGCCCAATGATTATCTCCGACAGAATGTAACCGGCAAGGATATACTCAACCTAGGTAATCCGTTCATCGACCCTCTCGGCCTAGATAGTCGTGGCTTTTATATGGGCTCAATAGACGGCCGGTCGCCTTACGGTGACATCATTGGCGTTGGGCCTGCCAAAGACTTCGCAATACCTCCGAAGGTACTTGCAGCCGATCCGAACCGTCGTTCACTATCGAGAGAAGAGTGGATGAGCGAATTTTTTAATACTTCTTCAAGTCCGAAGGGACATGGATTCAATCAATCTAACGTAAAAACGGGATTCGCATGCTATACTTTTGAGCCGAACAAAACGAGTTTACCGATCAAGGTTATCGTGCTCGACGATACCCAAAGGAACGATGACCCCAACGATCCCGATACGCTCGGCTATGGGAATGGCTCTCTCGGCTATGGGCACGGTTCTCTTGACAGTGAGCGCTATAACTGGCTCGTAAGTGAACTTGATAAGGGTCAGACTGAAGGTAAGCTTATGATCATCGCTGCGCACATACCTATAGGCGTCGAACCAGCAGGTTCCATGATGGGTTGGAACCCAGCCGCCGAAGCAGAGCTGATTGCCAAATTGCATACATATCCGAATCTAATCATGTGGATCGCAGGACATCGTCATCTCAATACTGTTACCGCATTTAAATCACCGGATGATGCCCGTCCTGAACTCGGATTCTGGCAGATTGAAACCTCATCATTAAGGGATTTCCCTCAGCAGTTGCGCACTTTCGAGATTGTCCGAAACAGCGACAATACGGTTTCAATCTTTACGACAGACGTTGATCCAGCGGTCAAAGACGGATCGCTTGCTGCGATATCGCGTTCTTATGCTGTCGCGGCTCAGCAGCTATTCAACAATTCGATAGGTCTGCTGCCTACTGGTTCGTACAATGCAGAGCTTGTCAAGCAATTGCCTCCGGAAATATAAGAAAATTTAGGTGAGGAAAAAGTCAATAGGCTGACCACCGCCCGCCTGGGCTCGATCTCCCCCCGCAGCCTCCAGGGCCACCTCATGAGTATGCCTCCAGAGTAGCCTGCTCCCCCGGCATCTTCGCCTCGGCCTTCCGGGCTTTGGCCGGAGCTTGCCCGCTGTAGATGCAGAACACCAGGGTTAGCCAGCTCGTTCATCTTCTGCAGGTGCGGGTCTTGCGCCGGCGCGTATAGCAGGATGGTCGCCTCCCTGGAGGTCTACCTGAGGGCCTGGGCCAGGTACTCCACCATTCTCTTCTCGGCATCCTCGTAGAGCAACGGATCATGCTCCACGATCAGGAAGCTGTGGTAGTTCTCCTCCAGGATGGTCATGAGCTGGAAGAGGGTGTTGGCGCGGCGCACTTCCAGATCGGTGAAGTTGCGATCCAGACGGCTGAGGATGCGAGAGCTTGCAGTTGCAAAAGTATCGCAAGAGCTAATAGCTTTGCTAAATATATTAGCACTTCCTGTAGAGCCGTGAGAGGGAAAAACTAGATCGAACCGGAGATGTATCGCTGGCGGAAGACTTCGACATAAATGCAGCTAAAGGCCTCTCTGAGGCTGAGGCTGCCAGACTGCTCAAGCGTTTTGGATTCAATGAGCTGCCCCAATCGAAACCTCGCAGCATCCTCGCCATTGCCCTGGACGTGATAAAGGAGCCCATGTTCCTGCTCCTGGTAGCAGGCGGCCTGATCTACCTGATTCTGGGAGACCTTCAGGAGGCACTCATGCTCATGAGCTTCGTCTTTGTGGTGATGGGCCTCACCCTCTACCAGGAACGAAAGACAGAGCGAGCCCTGGAGGCCCTTCGAGACCTCTCCAGCCCCCGGGCCCTGGTGATCCGGGACGGCCTGCACAAACGCATCGCTGGAAGGGAGGTTGTCCCCGGAGACCTGATTATCCTGTCCGAGGGCGATCGCGTGCCGGCAGATGCAGAACTACTCTTTTGCACCAACCTCTCTGCCGATGAGTCCCTTCTCACCGGCGAGTCTGTATCGGTTCGTAAACTTTGCTCCGATGGAAAGACGGCAATGGCAGAGCCGGGAGGCGACGACCTGCCCTTCGTCTATTCAGGAAGCCTGATTGTCCAGGGCCAGGGAGCCGCTCTTGTCAAGGCCACAGGCGCGAGCACTCAGATCGGCAAGATCGGAAGGGCTCTACAAAATGTCGAGACTGAGAAAACGCCTCTGCAAAAGGAAACTAATGCGCTTGTGCAGAAGCTGGCCCTCCTGGGACTTTTCCTTTGCGCATCCGTGGTGGTCATCTTCGGCCTGACTCGCCATGATTGGCTGCAGGGATTTTTGGCGGGCATCACCCTGGCCATGGCCGTCCTGCCTGAGGAGTTTCCCGTCGTCCTGACCATCTTCCTGGCTCTGGGTGCCTGGAGAATCTCCCAAAACCGCGTCCTTACCCGGCGCGTGCCTGCCGTGGAGACGCTGGGGGCAACTACTGTGCTTTGTACTGACAAGACCGGTACACTCACAGAGAATCGCATGACGGTCAAGAAGCTCTTTGCTAAGGGCCGATTCTTCAGCGTAGACGGCGAAACGGATGCACTTGCAGATGAGGTTCATGAAGTCGTGGAATACAGCATCCTGGCCTCGCAAAGCGATCCCTTCGATCCCATGGAGAAGGCATTCAAAAAGCTTGGCGACGACTACCTCAAGAAGACAGAACATATTCACAAAGACTGGATTCTTGAGGCGGAGTATCCTCTCTCCAAAAAGCTGCTGGCCATGTCCCGTGTCTGGAGATCGCCCGACGGGCCTGCAGGGTCGGAAGGACCTAAAGCGTCGAATGGATCGAAGGGATCCGAAAGGTCGAAAGGGTCGGATGGCTGGGAAAGGCCTGACGGTGATGGACGCGATTTCATCATCGCCTCAAAAGGTGCGCCTGAGGCCATAGCCGATCTCTGCCATCTTGACGAATCATCCCGCCAGGAGCTGTCCGGAAATATCAAGGCCATGGCCAATGAGGGGCTGCGCGTACTGGGCGTGGCGGCTGCAAGATTCAAAGAGAGTAAACTGCCCCAGGGACAGCACGACTTTGAGTTTCAGTTTATCGGTCTGGTGGGGCTGGCCGATCCGGTACGCGCCGGCGTGGCCAAGGCCGTCAAGGAATGCTATGATGCGGGCATCAGAGTAGTGATGATAACCGGCGACTATCCGGAAACGGCCCAGGCTATCGCCAGGCAGATAGGACTTAAGTTGGCAGATAGGGTTTTGACCGGTCCACAAATGCAGCTCCTTTCAGATCAAGATCTTCAAGAGCATATCCGGGATGTAAACATATTTTCCCGAATGGTGCCTGAGCAGAAGCTGAGGCTGGTCCAGGCACTGAAGGCCCAGGGAGAGGTCGTAGCCATGACCGGCGACGGCGTCAATGATGCTCCGGCATTGAAAGCAGCAGATATAGGCATTGCCATGGGTGGCAGGGGAACCGATGTGGCCCGCGAGGCAGCAAGTCTTGTGCTCCTGGACGATGCCTTCTCCTCCATTGTAGAGGCCGTCCGGCAAGGTCGCCGGGTATTCGATAATATCAAGAAAGCCATGGCCTACATCCTTGCCATTCACGTGCCCATAGCGGGCATGTCCTTGATCCCTGTTCTCTTAGGCTGGCCTCTGGTCCTCTTGCCGGTGCACGTCGTCTTCCTGGAGCTGATCATCGACCCGGCCTGCTCCGTGGTCTTCGAGGCCGAACCCGAAGAGGCAGATGTGATGGATCGCAATCCGCGCGATCCTAAAAAGCCACTTTTCTCCAGGCAGAGCCTGGCCCTGAGCTTCTTGCAGGGCTTCATGGTTCTGTTGATCGTGTTGGCCGTTTATGCCTTTTCCCTGTACCGGGGTCAAGGGGACGCAGAGGCAAGAGCTCTGACCTTTACCACCCTAATTGTGGCCAATTTGGGCTTGATCCTCACCAATCGCTCCTGGTCCCGTACCATTTTAGAGACTATGAACAGTCCCAACCAGGCCCTCTGGTGGGTGCTGGGAGGCGCGCTGTTCTTCCTGGCAGCTGTGCTCTACACCCCATTCTTAAGAGAGCTATTCGGCTTTGCCTTCCTGCATCCGATCGACATTGCCATCTGCTTTATGGCAGGAATTACCAGCATCCTGTGGTTTGAGGCACTCAAGATCATCAGCGGCCGAAGATGCAATGGCAGAAACGAGATTATCTGACCGGGCTGATCTGCTTCCGAATCTTCTTTTTTTGACTTTACCTTGACCTTTTGGCTGAACATTCAGGAATAATTATCTAGGAAGAGGTGGATAATTAAAATGGTAATTAACTTCCATCAAATAAGACTCATTCCAATGCCGGCAAGGAGGCTAAAGGGCACATGTCTACTCATAGGCTGACCATATTTCAGCTAAACGACAGTCACGGCTACCTGGAACCGCATCAGGAACTCTTCTGGGCGGCAGATCATGCCCAGTACTGTATGGCAGGCGGCTACGCTCGCATAGCTGCTCTGATGAGCGAGGCACGCCAGCATGGGTCCGTCCTGGCCTTCGACTGCGGGGACACTTTTCATGGCACCTATTTGCCTGTTAAAAGCAAAGGCCGGGCCATGCTGCCTGTTATGAACGCCCTTGCATTTGATGCCATGACCGCTCACTGGGAGTTTGCCTACGGTCCAGAGCAGCTACGCAGCCTGAGTAGAGAGCTGAAGTACCCTGTTTTAGCAATCAATTGCTACGAAAAAAATAGTGGTGAGCTGGCATTTGCTCCTTTCACTATCCTGGAGAAGGGTGGCCTTCTGGTAGGCGTGATCGGAATTGCTTCCAATATCGTGGATAAGGCGATGCCAGCTCATTTCAGCGAGGGCCTTCGATTCACGCTGGGAAGAGAGGAATTGGCCGGCTACATCAGGCAACTGCAAGAGGAGCGGGTCGATCTGATAATAGTAGTCTCACATCTGGGCTTTCCTCAAGACATGAAACTGGCGGCAGAGGTGACGGATGTAAACATTTGGCTTTCCGGCCACACCCACAACCGGCTCAGCCGGCCCGCATATGTGAACGGTGCGGCTCTAATTCAATCCGGCTGCCATGGCTCTTTTTTAGGCAGGCTCGATCTGGAGGTCGAGAACGGCAAAGTGAGAGTATTACGCCACCAGCTCCTCTTGATAAGCAAGGATGTAGCGCCACATCCGGAGGTCGAGGAACTGATCCATCGGCAGATGCAGCCTTACCGGGAATTCCTGCAAAGAGAAGTGGGCAGGACGAATACCGCTCTCAACCGCAGCACTGTGCAAGAGGCCACCATGGACAACTTCCTTTTGCAGAGCCAGCTCGACCTGACCGATGCCGAGGTGGCCTTTTCCAATGGCTGGCGCTACGGCGCGCCCGTGCCGGCTGGGCCGGTTACAGTGAACGATCTGTACAACATAATTCCCATGAATCCTCCCGTCTCGCTGGCGAAATTAACCGGTCTGGAGATCTGGGCCATGATGGAAGAGAACTTAGAGCGCACCTTCTCCGCAAATCCCTATCAGCAGATGGGCGGATATGTCAAGCGCTGCCTGGGATTGAACCTTTACTTTAAGATGGAGAATCCACCCGGCACAAGAATTCAGGAGCTGTTTGTTCGAGGGCATCGGCTGCAGCCGGGCAGGGTCTACAGCGTCGCCTTCGTAACCTCACAGGGAGTGCCTGCTAAGTATGGAAAAGAGAGAAAGGACTTAGAGGTCAGAGCTGTAGAGGCAATGGAGCGATATCTGGCCAAGGGAGCTGTGAAGGCGGAGCTGCGGGGCTGTGTAATGGCAGTATGAATCTCCACCCAAACAAGAAACGACGACTGGACTTAAAAATTTCGTAACTATCCAGCCACCCATCCAAACCCTATTTTTCTTCCAAAATTTCGTAGGTCGATCTCCAGGCCACGCCTCCCCGCGGCTTTCAATCATGCCAATTGCAATATTTCATTGCCTGCCCCGCCCAGAGAAAACGGATGCGACAAAGAAAACCAGCCCGCCAACTACCAGAAGTGCAATAGAAAGGGATGCATAAGGATATTTATTTCCAGAAGCGTATGCAGAGGATGTCTTGTTGGTTTTTGGTGGCGAATTCTCCTCGATTGCAGTATCCTTTTCTTCTTGCATGGATATATTTTCCGGAATGGAGGATGCGCCTACTACTATTGTATCGAATGGAACCTGCACCTCTCTATAATCCCCAGGCTTTGCGTATTCATATCTTATATTTTCGTCCACTCGTTCCTTGCTAACATAATGAATGCCATCTCGGGTATACGCCGTCTTGTTCTCCATGCCAAAGCCGGGCGATGCTAGCGATGCCAAAAGAATAATCAGACCGATGAATAGGACAGTAGCCACTCCAATTCTTTTATGAAATTTGTCCATGGAACTCCTCCATTACTCTCCCCAAGCACTATCATTCTCATTACATGATTTAATTCCTCCGCCTGATGATTCTGTTACCTTCTCCCCTAGACTTTTTCCGGGTTTAGTGCCAAAGCTTCAGAATTTCTCTCGCCCCGATCTGGCGGCTGCTAACCACCGGTTATCATCTATCTGAATAAGATGGGAGTGCCTTGAAGACGAGAAGCCTTGCTTCTTGTGACTGGTCACACCTAATGTCTCCGACCCCGAAAAGTTGCTAGGATTATGAGCAGTTCGTTTAGGGCGAGATTTTGAGTTTTGATCGAAAACTATATATATCGACAATTGTCTATATAGTATTCGGCGAAAGTCGATGAGCGTTTCCCTCCTACCTCCTTTACCCTTCTCGGCTTTCCCTCCCTCCTTCTTAATGCAGCCCCCAAAGAAACTTTGCAGTGCCTGGACCGATTTATAAAAAGGTATCTCCACAATCAGCGATTTTCTATCACTCATAAGGCAAGCCATGAGATAAGCTGCAACAAAGAAGATAACCAGGATTAGCTATCTGTTTTGATCAAAACTTCTCTTGCTCTTTGGCTATCGATGATCATTATTATAGTTTCAGATAATATGCAAAGCAATTATAATATGTAAGGCAATTATAATATGTAAAAAATCTGATTATAAAAGCAAAAAAAAGAAACCTCTGACTTGAAATGGAATGACTGGGCCCAATTTTCGGGCCCCATTCTCAAACCTTCAAATGTACTGCTGCACCAGCCCCTCGGGCTCGCTTATGCGATTTCTCTCTTTGTGCAGTATCTTGGTCGCCGCGCTTTCAAAGTCGCTCTGGTAGACGGTGGTCCTCTCCTCGCGAATGGCATACATGCCCGCCTCGGTGGACAGAGACTTGAGGTCTGCACCACTTGAGCCCTCTGCCATATCGGAGATCAACTTGAGGTTCACATCTTCATCCAGGTTCATGCCAGCAGTGTGTATCTTTAAAATCGACTCGCGAGCCTCACGACTTGGCATGGGAATCTCAATGACTCTGTCGAATCGTCCCGGTCGCAGCAAGGCCGGATCGAGCATGTCCAGACGGTTAGTGGCGGCGATGAGCTTGACTTCGCCTCGTGCATCGAAACCGTCCATTTCTGCCAGGATTTGCATGAGGGTCCTCTGTACCTCGCGATCTCCGCTGGTAGCTCCATCCATGCGCCTCGCACCGATAGCATCCATTTCGTCTATGAAAATGATGGCCGGCGATTTGCTCTTGGCCAGCTCGAAGAGCTCACGCACCAGGCGCGCGCCCTCTCCGATATACTTTTGCACGAACTCCGAGCCCACCACGCGAAGGAAGGTGGCATCGGTGCTCTGGGCAACCGCCTTGGCTAAAATGGTCTTACCGGTTCCCGGCGGCCCGTGCAGCAAGACTCCTTTGGGCGGCTCAATGCCTACGGCTGTGAAAAGGTCCGGGCGTTTGAGGGGTAGCTCTACAATCTCCCTGATCTCGGAGATCTGAGTGTCCAGGCCCCCAATCTGCGAGAAACGAACATCTGGAGCCTCCTCTATCTCCATGCCAAAGACAGCCGGGTCGCGGGGAGACGGCAGGACGCACATAACAGCAAAGGACTGCTGATTTAAGCCTACCTGAGCTCCGGGCTTAATCTCTTCCTCAATAAACTGTGAGAGATTTACCACGAACCGTGGACCGGTGCTGCTCTTGACGATGACCCGGTTCTCGTCCAGGACATCTACAATGGTACCTACGATCATGGGACCGACGCGCAGGCGCTCCAGCTCGCTTCTCAGCTTGCGGGCTTCTCGCTCGAACTTGAGCTTCTGATTCTCAATGAGCCGCTTTTCGCCTTCTACGCGGTCCTTCTGCTCTCGCAGCGCCAGGTTGCGCTCTTCAAGCTGGCGCATGCGGTCCAGGATGTAGCGCGAAAAGTCCGCGCCGGCCTGTGACTCATTCATGCCTTCTCCACTATCCATAATTACAAACATTATTAAACTCCGACCCCTATAAAGGTTTCCGAAATGACCGAGAAGCAATGCGAGATTTGCGGCGCTGAGATCTCAGGTGCACCCCAAAGGGTCATGATCGACGGCTCAGCGCTGGAGGTATGCAAGGGCTGTGCTCGCTTCGGAAAAGCGGAAGACAAATGGTCTCCGGTTCCCAAGAAGATGGTTCCTGTGGAGAGGGCGTTTACAGTAAAACGGCCCAAACCGCGCGACCATTTCAAGGACTTGGTAGAGTTAGTCCCGGATTTCGGGCGCAAGATCAGGGAGGCACGGGAGGGCTTGGGCCTCTCGCCGGAAGAGTTGGGAGGGAAGATCAAAGAGAAGGCCACGCTTTTAAAGAAGATCGAGCGGGAGGATATCTCTCCAGAGGATGATATTAGAAAAAAGCTTGAAAGGGTGCTGAAGATCAAGCTGCTCGACGAGGCGAGCGAGGCTCGTGTCAAGTCCGGCAGCGGTGGCAGGGGATTGACCTTAGGAGATATTGCCAGCATCAAACGGAAAACTGAGAAATGATCGCCAGTGCAGCTCGCTATGTCATCGGCGGGGGAGTAATAGTCTACCCCACCGAGACCGTTTACGGCCTGGGCGCCAATGCTCTGGATGAACAGGCAGTGATGAGAATTTTTCAGATCAAAAAAAAGCCTCTTTCCCAACCGATTTTATTGGCTGTCTCTAACTTTGATATGTTGAAAAATGTTGCGGAAGTTAGTGACGATGATCTGGATCTTTTGCAGCAGCTTTTACCGGGTCCGGTTTCTGTTCTTGTCAAGAAAAAGAGCATAGTTCCCGATATCCTCACCGCAGGTTCACCGTTGGTCGGCATCAGGTATCCGGACCACGAAACGGCTTTGCGGATCATCGATCTGGCTGGACCGATCACCTCCACCAGCGCCAATCGCACCGGCTCGCCGCCACCCATAAGCGCAGCCCAAGTATCCTCGGAGATCCGGGATCGAGTGGACGCGGTCGTGGACGGAGGAAAATGCAGATACGGGCAATCCTCAACCTTGCTGGATCTGCAGAAACGCGAGATCATTAGGCGGGGCGCTGGCCTGGATGAGGTAATGAAGGCGATTTCGTGAAGGCCAGAATCAGAGACTTCTTTGAGACTATTGATGGCTGGATCTTCGCAGTCGCGGACTACAGCCACCCGGAGGGGCTTCGCTCAATGCTACGCTATGTTCCCGATGTAGCAGGAGAGCGCGAGGTCAATGGCAAGCGCTATCGAAAGATGGACTTCGGCCCGGCGTTCGAATTTCTTAGAAGGGAAAGACCAGACTATGTTCGCGACCTTCATGTTGTCCCTCTATCGGATGTGCTCAGGATTTATCGCCCGTCCGAGGGTCTTTTAGCTGTGGCGGAGCGGGACCCGAGAGTTGGAAAGATTGCCGGCCTATTGGCAGAAGGGGGAGTGCCATGGGAGCAGATGGGCATCACCGGATCTATGCTGGTGGGCCTGCACAGCCCCAGTTCAGATATAGATTTCGTGGTTTATGGCCCCCTCTGGTGGAAAGCCAGGGATATCGTGGCCCGGGCCAAGGCCATAGGAAAGATTGGTGATCTGGACGAGGCTACCTGGAGGAAGATCTACTCCAAGCGAAAGCCGGAGATCAGCTTCGAGGAATTCATGCGGCATGAGACGCGAAAAGGAAATCGAGGCATGATCGAAGGCACCTACTTTGACCTTCTCTTCACTCGTGAGTGGAACCAGATACATCCGCAACCTGCTGGCAAGCCAGCTGGGGAGCGGCGCATTGAGGCCAATGTTATTGATGCCGATTTTGCCTTCGACAGTCCTGCCATATTCCGTCTGGATCACCCTGAAGTAAAGGAGATATTCTGCTATTCGCATACCTACGCCGGCCAGGCGCTGCCCGGCGAGAGAATAGAGGCGAAAGGTGTGCTGGAAGAGACCGCTCAGGGCCTTCGGCTTGTGGTAGGAACCACGCGGGAGGCCCGCGGAGAATGGATCAGATCGCTCACCTTGCTGGAAAGCTGAAGAGATTATAAAAAGCACATTTATAAAGAGGTCTTTTGCATGTTACAGGTTCGTCCCTTTGATATCGAGATAGGTCAGCACAAAGTCATGCTCAATGTAGTGGATGCCAGAGAGAGAGGCCTTAATGCCGGTGATCGGGTCAGAGTCAGAACAAAGGGTGCCGCTACCACGGCCATACTCGACACCACCCTGGAGATGGTCAAGCAGGGCGAGATCGGCATCTTTACGGAGGCTATGAAGGATCTAAAGGATCCTACTACTGTAGATGTCTTGCCTGCACCCAGGCCTGCCTCACTCTGCTATATAAAGAACATGATGGACAAGCAAAAGCTCACCGAGGACCAGATCCGTTCCATCGTGCAGGATATTGTGGATAATAACCTCAGCGATATTGAGCTTTCTGCTTACGTTACTGCTTCTTACATCCATAACATGGACAGCCAGGAGGTTGAATGGCTCACCCGGGCTATGATTGAGACTGGCGAGCGGATTCACTTCGACACCCATCCCGTCATGGATAAGCACAGCATTGGAGGCGTTCCCGGCAACAAAGTCTCTTTATTGGTGGTGCCGATAGTTGCGGCTTCTGGCCTTCTCATTCCCAAGACCAGCTCGCGTGCCATCACCGGAGCCGGCGGAACGGCAGATCTGATGGAAGTTTTAGCACCAGTAGAGTTTGGTGCCGACGAGATCAGGGAACTGACCGAAAAGGTGGGCGGTGTCATCGTCTGGGGCGGAGCTACCAACATTGCTCCTGCCGACGACAAACTGATCAAAGCTGAATATGCTCTTTCCATTGATCCTTACAGCCAGATGCTCGCCTCTATCATGGCCAAGAAAGGTGCAGTTGGCGCAGATGCTGTCGTTGTGGACATGCCTGTAGGTCCCGGCACAAAGCTGGAAACTCCTGAAGATGGTCGCTCTTTAGCCAAAGACCTCATCGATTTGGGGGATCGCCTGGGCATTCGTGTGGAGTGCGCTATGACCTTCGGCGGATCGCCGGTAGGCCGAACCATAGGGCCGGCCCTGGAGGTGCGCGAGGCGCTTACCGTTCTGGAGAATAAAGGCGGACCGAACAGCCTGAAGGAAAAGAGCCTCTCTTTAGCCGGCATCCTGCTGGAGATGGGAGGGGTTGCAGGACGCGGAGACGGCTACAAGGCGGCTGAGGATATTCTCACCAGCGGAAAAGCCCATCAGAAGCTCATGGAGATCATCGAGGCTCAGGGCGGAGACCCGAAGGTCAAGATTAAAGATATCGTTATCGGTGAGAACTGCGAGGACATTATAGCGCCGGCAGGAGGCTATATCGTGGCCTTTTTCAATAAGCGGCTGATAGAGCTGGCTCGGCTGGCAGGGGCCCCCTCCGACAAGAAGGCAGGCGTCATAATCCACAAGAAGATGGGGGAGAGGGTAAAGAAGGGTGAGCCTTTAATCACCATTTGCTCCTCCTCGGATTGGCAAATGGAGAGCGCCGTTAAGGATGCCAAGAGGCAGATGCCCATCGTTGTTGAGGGAATGCTACTGGAGAGGTACCCCAAGATCACTGAGCTTTAGGGCCCAAGTGATTGATAGGACAAAGGGGAAAACTGGCAGATAGGCTAGAGGCATGTATAATGTTGGTTGCAATTACTTATCATGAGGATTTTGGAAAGCGGGGATTTAGCGTATTGAAGGAGCGAATCAGGCCATCATTCGAGAAGCTGATGGAGTCGGGGCTGGTGGACGGCGACGAAGTGCAGGTATTCAAGGCAAGGCCCGCGCCCCTGGATCTGGTGAAGCAGGCTCACACCGAGGCTCACATGGCTAATATGGAGACGGATCAATACCGAGAGGTGGCAATGCTTTCCGCAGGCAGCGTTATGATGGCGGCCGAGATGGTTGCCAAAGGCCAGGCCAAGAGGGCCTTCGCATATACAGGTACGGCCGGACACCATGCCTCGCGGGGCAGTTGCTGGGGCTTTTGCTACTTCAACGATGTGGCTATCACCATACTGCGCCTGCGGCAGATGGGGCTGCAGCGCTTCCTCATCGTGGATGTAGATCCTCATTTTGGCGATGGCACACGCGACTTCTTCAAAGACGATGCCGATGTATTTCACATTAACATGCATAGCGGCACCGGCGAGGAGCAAGATCCAATAAAAAACAACTACGATATTGGCCTTTCTTTTGGAGCCGGAAATGAGCGGTTCCTTTCCGCACTCAAGAGCGCTCTTGAATTGGCCCGGGATTTTGACTTTCAGATGGCTTTTGTCATCTTTGGCCATGACTCACACCAGGATGATTATGGTGGCTTCGATCTCACATTCGAAGCCTATCCCAGGATGGCACAATTGATAATGGAAACGGTGGGAGACAGGGGGCTCGTCTTTGTGCTCAGTGGCGGCTCATGTGTGCATGTTGCAGAGCGAACGATCCCCGATGTGATCTCCGTCTTAGCGGGAAGGTGGCCTGCATGAGGATGGCCTCTAACTGCTATCCATGTATCCTGGACCGGGCCAAATTCGAGTGCGATCTCGTCTTTTCCAAAGAGGAGGAGAAGAAAGCGGCAGTGGAGGAGCTGCTGGACTACCTGGCCAGCCACAAGGGCGGAGTGTCGGCTCTTGTGGGAACGGAGCGGGAGAACATCATCAAGAGGCGTAGCGGACTTTCTGATCCATATCAAAGCTTTAAAGAAGAGAGCAACCGCGTGGCCACAGATCTTCTGCCCCTGGCTGAAGAATTCTACGAAAAAGCTGATGACAAGATTGAAGCATTAATTCGCATTGCTGCGGTCGCCAATTCCATGGAGTTTGGCGTCAAGGGCCACGACTTTGATAACAGAACCTTTGCAGGAGTTTTTTTTGATACACTTAGCGAAAAGCTGTATGGCGATATTGCTGAGGTAAAGAGGCGTCTTAGTAGCTTTAGCAAAATCTTCTATCTTACGGATAATTGCGGTGAAGCTGTATTCGATCTCTTCGTAATTGGAAAGCTTGAAGGAATGGGAAAGTGCGTGGTAATAGGATCAAAGTCCGAGCCTGTCCTCAATGATGTTACTGCGAGGGAGATCTCAGCCATGACAGAGATAAAAGTCATTCCAACCGGAAATGTAGTTGGAACTGCTCTGGAATATCTGGAGCCTGAGGCTTTTTCTCTGTTGTTCGATCCCAGCTGGCTGATACTGTCCAAAGGCATGGGCAACTTTGAGACTATCACCGAGTTCGAAGAGAAGCTGCTCGGCCGGCTTATTTACATTATGAGGGCTAAGTGCGAACCAGTGGCCATGATGATTGGCGTGCCCAAAGGAACTTTGGTGGCAAAATCGATTTAGTGCCTTCGAATAATGTTTAAAATATCGGGATGATGAAGCAAATTATCATCATCATCCATATTTATCGATAGTTCATATCCACTTCTTGAGCTACGACTTCTTCCAGCTCTTCTATGACCGGCTCCATGAGGGTGACGTCAATGTCGAGGTGGAGGAGCTCATTTATTGCAGCTAATAGGTTAGTTGCCGCCTCGATGTCAATGGGATCCGTCCCCGAGCTGGTTGCGAGCAGGCAGAAGCCGCGCAGATCATACAGGGGCGCAAGCCCTGCTAGCAGGCCGTTTAATCCGCCGATAGCACCACTTCGCAGCAAGGGAATTTTGCACTCACAGAGGGCCGTGGCAGAATCAAGATCTGTAGCGGTGCCAAGTATCGTCTCGTTTGTTTCTCCAACATATGCCGCGAGGGTGATCACATCCGTAACCCCTTTCTCCTTAATAGCCTGCAGGATGTCTCCCGCCAGCTCATGCATGCCTATCACATCCAGAGGTTGAGCATCACCGGAGAGAATTAGCATGTTCTTTTTTTCCTTGGGACGCATCAGTTCGGCATGCATTAGCTCTGCCAGTCCCTGGGAGACCGTAACCTGGGGCGGAAAGCTGTGCGAAAAAAAGGGCATTATGGTACAGCATTCCAGAGCTGTAGCCAGGTAATCGGCAGCCACTTTGCCAACGCTTCCAATTCCTGGAAGACCGCAAATGCAGATGACACGAGACTCAAACATCGAGATAAGGTTGACGTGCAGCTATAACATACTTTCGCCAACCTTAACAGAAGACTTGATGCTCGTAATTGATTTTGCTAGCTTGATGTCTGTTCCTATTTGCCAGCAGCCTCAATCATCCAATTGACCTTAATGGTCTCATTTGTCTCCTGAACGGTGCGTTCTGCCGGCAGAATTTGGTCGCCCATAAATAAGAAGGAGTTTCCTGTGCCATTGTTATTCTCCATGCCAATGTGAGCGGCACCGCGATCGTAGAAGACCACATAAAAGTCTCCGGTTACTGGCACTGCTGGTATCTCAATCTCGCCCATTATCGGCCCAGTATCAGACAGCAAGTAATTGTTCTGTGCATCGGCAAATTTATAGAGAATATTGAGATCTTTGTCTCTTATCTCTAGCAAGATATTTTTGTCAGCCGGGAATGTTTGTGTGGACTCATTATATCCGCTCCATCCCACAACTCGCACCTTTTGCAGCTTCCATCCCGCTTCGGGAGCAGTAAATTTTACAGCCTCGCCTACTCCCAAACCTTGCAGGCCAAACTCATTTAATATAGAGAATAAAGTAAAGTTCATCTCCGAATAATTCTTTCCGCTATCTCCCCTTAGTGTAGTTAATTGTGATGTTGCAGCCTCTGATGCAATAGCGTTGATGCATAATGCTACGCAAAATAGGCAAGCGAGCATTAATATACTCTTCTTCAAATGATCACCCAAGATCTATCAAAGGATTTTTATCCATATAAAGATTCTGATAGACGGGCCGGATAATTTTATAATAAAAATAACGATTAAGTTATAGAATTGGAAATACTTTCAATTTTGAGATTAAATTTTTGCGGATAATAACGATGAATCCACAGATAGATATCTGCGGAGGTCGGCATCAGGCCAATCGTTGCCTGAGCCAAGCCATCCAAAATAAAAAAAAGATTTAACTTCCGCTCACAGTCATGATCCAGTTTATAGGAACCGATTCGTTCTCCTTGGATACAGGCAGACTCGCTGGTATTAATTCATTTCCATCTTCTACATAGAGGAACGAGTTCTGGCTGGTCTCGTTGAGGATTTCGCCGGCAATGGCTATTGCTCCTCGGTCGTAGAAGCATACATAAAAGTCGTCTTTAACTGGTATTGATGGTATGCGGATAGTAAACGGATAAGTCATCGTCGCATTGCGTGCAAAGTTGGAGTACGGAAGCTGGGAATCAGCAAACTTATATAGCAAATTAAGGTCCTTATCCCTTACTTCAAGGCCAATTATCCGTTCTCTTGGGATCGATTCATTGGTGCCATCGAAGCCATCCCACCCCAATATTTGGACGGCATTCAGTTTCCAGCCAGGCTTTGGTGCTTTGAACTTGACTGTTTCAGCAATAAAATAGGCAGGGGGACCGATAAACGTCAGCAAGTCAACAGAAATGATTTTTTTTTGCGAAATATTCCCTTCAAATGAATATATTAATTGATTCTCTGGTGATTGTGCATCGACTGCTGCAGATATGCCGGTCAAAGATAGAGCCAGTAAGCATAATACCGTTATTTGTAAGACTATACTCTTCAAACGATCACCTAGGATAAACAACCGAATTTTGTCCATATAAAGATTCTGATGGATGGCAAGAATGCGTCTAATTCAGCAAAAAAAAAAGAAAATTGATTTCTCCAATATGTTGCTGATTTGCCTCTCCTACTCGCCGACGGCTCTGACGACCCAGTTAACCTTGGTTGACTCGTTATTCTCAATTCTGAATTCCGCAGGAATTAGCTCACCATAAATGCTATTGTATTGATAGGAGTTTCCGGTTCCATTTTCCAATTCCACACCGATCCTCATGGTGGTTCGATCGTAGAAGATGATGTAAAAGTCGCCTGTTAATGGAAGAGCGGGAATATCTATGGGTATGAGAGCCGGAGTTGGCAAAGTGAAGTATGCATTCTGTGTGTCTGCAAGTCGGTAAAGCAGGTTTAGATTCTCGTCTCTGACCTCAATAAGGAAATTGCTCGGCGAAGGGACCGCCATGGTAGTTTCATTAAAGCCGTTCCAGCCTAGCACTCGTATCTGCTTTAACTTCCAGTCAGGCTTTGGTGCGGTGAATTTTACGGCTTCACCAACACTGAATGCATTAATACCCCAATCCTGGCCAACAGAATACAATGTTAGACTCATATTAGTAATATTAGTTCCACTGTCCTGCTTGAGGACGGACATACTTGGGCTGGCACTATTTTGAGCTATTGCCATGCCCATTAGAGCTAAAAGACAGAAGGCTGAAACCAGTAAAATCATCCTTTTCAAGCTATCACCCAGGTAAGGGAATTAAATTCGATCTTTATATAGATGATGCTAGATTGCAAATACAGAGATCTGATATTAAAATCAAAGGCCAATGATGAAATATATTCAAATTTTCATGCATATGCTGTAATTAGAAGCTGCAAAAAGTAATTATATATTTTATATTTAAAAAATAATTAAAAACTGTGCTTTATCATTTTATTCTTTTTGATCTTGCGCCTCATCCGGATGTCTAAAACAAGTGCAGTCAAATGCGTCCTGCACGGTTCTTTCCTTCCAGTCCATTTCATTCATGTTCGAAAAGCCGTCGCTGCCGCAGGGTCAAAGCTGATTGGATTTTCGTATGGTATTGCATTGCTCTCTCTGTCAGCAGCGCTCATTTCTGCAAGAATCAAAAGTACCAGCAGCACAATACACTCTCTCAGATGATCCCTTCCTTTCTAGAACGAGCTTATAATATTAGCATATAGTTCTATTATTTTAATATATCATCTTATCATTGAACTAAATAATAAAAATTGATAATATTTTGTAATTCATATTCAAAATCGTACAGTTTTAATCTCCGGTTGCGAGCAAATGGCTCTTCGCTGTTTCCGATGAAAAACATATGGAGCATATTGGTTTCTCATCCTTCGTGCGTGTTATGCAGTATCATGAGGGTTTCATGTGGCTAACCTCAAGATATCACGAAATGGGATCTGGTGCAGGCATTAAGAAATCAGCAAGCAGGATAACTATATAATCACTTAATCCTGATGGCTGGTTTAGCATCCTTGAGGATTTGTACATCCTGTCACACCCACACGAAATAGCGAGGAGTCTATGGTTTTAATATTAATATTGTCGCTCATCCTAAATATGCTTTAGCATAAAAAAAGAATATTTTTCACACATAGTATGTATCTCCGATATCCTTTTATAATTTAAAGATATTTCTACCATTTGGTGAAATAATGCATATTCCTGATGGCTATTTAGGGCCATATACCTATATTGCAATGTGGATCATCATGATCCCTATCTGGTATTATGCGGGAAATAGACTCGGCCGAGAGCTGAAGTCAAAGCAAGTCCCACTTTTGGCTCTAGCGGCGGCCTTTTCCTTTGTAATTATGATGTTCAATGTCCCGATCCCTGGTGGCAGCACTGGCCACGCCGTGGGCGGAGCGATAATCGGCATAGTCTTGGGGCCCTGGGCGGGAGTGATCGCCATATCTGTTGCCCTTATTCTCCAGGCACTTATGTTCGGAGATGGGGGAATTACGGCCATTGCCGCTAATTGCTTTAATATGGGTGTAGTTATGCCCTTTTGCGCTTACTATGTTTACAAGTTTATCAGCGGCAATACGGAAATCACCTCTTCTCGACGGGTCATCGGAGCGGCCATTGCTGGTTATATCTCCCTTGTCCTAGCGGCAGGCGTTACCGGATTCATGTTCGGAATTCAGCCCTTGCTTCACAAGAGTGCGGAAGGAGTGCCGCTATACATGCCATATGGCCTGAACATAACTGTCCCAGCCATGCTCCTGGAGCATGTCTTTGGATTCGCTATTCTTGAGGCTGTGGTTACAGCATTGATCTTCGCCTATATCCAGAAAACCGATACATCTCTGCTTTATGGAGCGAATACGAGAGCGCAGGCTAGCAAGAACAAGAAAGTTGCCGCTGCTTGAAGGGATACTCATGGATAAGACTACAAGAAAATTAGCAACTGGTCTGTTGGTGTTGGTAATTCTAACCCCACTGGGCCTTTTAGCCGTAGGTGAGACCTTCGGCGAGTGGGGACCGGAAGAGGTCGAGGAAAAGCTAGGGTTTGTGCCTCCCGGCCTGGAAAGTTTTTCTGGTTTTTGGAATGCCCCATTGCCCGATTATGCCTTGCCTGGTAGCGACGAGTCTATGACCGTCGCCGCAGCAGCGTACATTCTATCGGCAGTAATAGGCGTAGTAGTCTGCGGTGGCCTGCTTTACCTCATAGGAAAGAAGGTCGCCAAAGACTAGCGCCATCTTTTTATTTATTCCCTTTTTCAGACTTAGAATCCTGAGCATATCACAATCCAATCTGTATTGGATTAAAGCAATCTGAAAATTGCTTATTTGAAAGAAGAAATTTAAACGAAGAAATTTGAAAGGAGAAAGATGATACCGGACTGGATGAAAGAAGTGGATGCAAATTCATGCCAATGCTCTGCGGTTTATCATGGCAAGAAGGGCTTTATTGGAAAGACCATTGATGGAATTTTCACTTTTTTAGAGGAGGCATTTATATCCGAGAACTTTTCTAAGCGCCGGGGCCTTCTGCAGAGCCTGGACCCAAGAGCCAAGCTGGTTTCCATCCTGGCCGTCATATTCGCAACCAGCCTGATTGGCGACCTGAGGGTTCTGATCTTCATCTATGCGCTGACGCTGCTATTTTGCTATCTCAGCAAGATCGAGGTGGGATTTTTCATCAAGCGCGTCTGGCTCTTCATCCCCATCTTTGCCGGCATTATTGCCGTGCCCATGATTTTCAACGTCTTTCTGCCTGGCGATCCTCTCTATCAGGTGGCATACCTTGGCCCGGGAGCGCACCTGGGGCCCTTTTCCCTGCCGGAGAGCATCTTTATCACCAAACAGGGCTCGAACGCCGCCGTGATATTTACCATGCGCGTGGCAACCTGCGTCTCCGCGGTGGTGCTGCTATTTCTCACCACACCGCAGCAGATCCTCTTTAAATCCCTGCGCACGGTGGGCGTTCCCAAGCTCTACGTCCTCACGTTGCTAATGGCCTATCGATATATCTTCCTGCTCATGGACCTGATACGGGAGATGTATGTTGCCAAAAAGGCCAGAACCATCCAAGCCCGAGGAATGATTGATGAGCAGAAGTGGGTGGGGGGGCGCATAGGATATACGCTTATTAGATCTCTCTCCATGAGCGAAAAGGTACATATGGCTATGATGTCCAGGGGCTTTAGCGGTGAAGTTCATATCATGCAGGAATTCAAAATGAAAAATCGCGACTATTTGGCAGGAGCAGTAGCAATATCTCTGAGCGTGGTGCTGGTGTTGATCTCCCAAAATATCATCCGGGTATGAAAATGCAAGCCATTTTTGATTTAAGGAATGTTTCTTACTCCTATGTGGGAAAGATCGATGCGCTGAAGGATGTGACCCTGAAGATAAACCGAGGAGAACAGGTCACAATCATCGGCTCCAACGGCAGCGGCAAGTCGACATTATTGGCCATTTTGGATGGTCTCGTTTATCCAAGCTCAGGCGAATTCTATGCCTTTGACAATCTGATAAACGAAGATGTCTTTGATGCCATTAAAGACAACGAATTCAGGTCTTATTTCCGGACGAAGGTAGGATTCGTCTTTCAAAATTCGGATATTCAGCTCTTTTCGTCAACGGTCTATGAGGAGATTGCTTTTGGTCCCTTGCAGCTTAATCTACCGCTGGATGTTGTCAAATCCAGGGTAGAGGATGTCCTGGAGATGATGGAGATCGGCAAGCTGCGGGATCGTGCGCCTCATACTCTCTCCGGGGGAGAAAAGAAGAAAGTGTGCATCGCCACAGTCCTGGTCAACAACCCCGATGTGCTCTTGCTGGATGAGCCATCCGCGGGCCTGGACCCCAGAACTCAGCTCTGGCTGATTGAGCTTCTCCAGGAATTGGGCCACGCCGGCAAGACGGTGATAACGGCAACCCATGACCTGGAAATCATCGATCAGATCAGCAAGAGGGCTATCGTCATGGGCGAGGACCACAGCGTTAAGATGGACAGGGATTCCGAGAGTGTTCTCTCCGACTACGAACTGCTGCTTTCTTCTAATCTGGTGCACGAGCATACCCATATTCACGGCAAGCTGGTGCATGAGCATCTGCATGTTCACGGAAAAGAGCACAAGCACCATACGGATCAAGATCCCGTGAAGTAGAACGTAAGAAACTGCTATCCGGCACGAGAATTATCCTCTCTTTCCGGCAATTTTTTAAAGGATGAAGAAAAAGATGATTGAGCTTCGCTTTAGTGCAGAAGTTCAGACGGAGGTCACTCATTTATGGCCTAAGCATGACCTATGGCGTGAAATAAATTTGCACTTCGCTTAGATAATTGTTCCGTTTATCCACTACCATAACCAGTTCTCCGTTTTCTACTCCCGGATCAGAATCGACGATTTGCCGGGAGAAGACACGTCCACCTCTGGCAACGAATGGGACGACTGCATCTTTGACCACTACTCTCCTCAAAGAGGATCTATGGGACATTTCTCTTTCTGACATGCAAATTCACCCTATCTGTAGGTATACTATACATTAATTAAGTCTTAAAATGTAATAAATCTTTTGGTTCAATTCATACTAAGCAAAATGAAACTTGGTACTTTTTTAGGTTCAGGCCAAAGGCCAGGTTGCAGATAGGTACAGTAAAATTTTGTCTGCATTAATTGCAGCTCTTCCGGCTCTTGCTCTCTACCTTTTTGCAGGCATGATCGACAATGGCATTTGTGATGCTCTATTCAAACTCAGTGTGTCGGTATTTTCCTTACAACTTGGCTTCGCTGCGCCTCTGTGCATGGCATGCATGTTGAAACCGTAACCCAGCCTCACTCCTTGCCATAAGCCTCATTCTCAAAGTATAAGGCTAAAGCTGCATATGATGTTGCGATGAAAAATATTCCGGAAAAAATCCCATTGGAATGCGGCGGCATGCCCGACATATCGGGTGCCTGGATTATCTTGCAGCCAATTCATGCCGACATGCAATTGGTACAGTCAGGTCACCATGTTGGTGGGACATATTGCAACGCGGAAGTTAAAGGCACTATCGAAGGAACTCTCTTTAGGGAGGGTGAAGAAATTATACTTATTGGCAAATGGGCAGACCAGTTGGGCAGAGGCGATTTTAGAGTATTCATCGGCAATACCAGTCACAATCGCGATAAAGTCACAGTTGGCAGAACTACTTTCCAGGGAAATTGGAAACATTCCAAAAGCCAAAGCTGGGACGGAATGTTTGTGGGAGAAACTGCTTGCCATTGAACTTGTTGTACGAAAGGGATGATGA
>Ga0307377_10001571_pt1 | contig 28485 bp, 20 predicted proteins | sample TR3MG_FD_202535 | JGI IMG/M metagenome (GOLD analysis project Ga0307377, IMG submission 202535) | Soil microbial communities from Risofladan, Vaasa, Finland - TR-3 | ecosystem: Environmental > Terrestrial > Soil > Coastal area > Acid sulfate soil | place: Finland: Risofladan, Vaasa | collected... | reverse complement strand
CGTCGTCCATCCAGGGGTAGCCGGCGTGGAAGAGGTCGAAGGTGGTGTCGGGGTTGTTGTCGAGGAGCCACATGAGGCGCCAGGGGTGGGAGGTGGCCTGGAGGGCGAGGCCTGCATGGACCTGGAAGACGAGGTCGTGCTCGGCCGCCTTCTGTGCCAGCAGGTTGAGGACGAAGTCGCCGAAGCGCTTCTGGAGCTCGGGGTCTTTCGTGCCGCTGTCGAAGATGCGGGCGGCTTCGTCGTAGGTGGCCGGCTTCACGGCGATGTCCCGCTCGTAGGCGAGGGCGGACTTGATGGCGACGGCGCCCTGCTTCTTGTGCTCGCCGACCCAGAAGCTGACGTAGCCGAGGTAGTCGTCGAAGGTGGAGATGTTGTGCCGGAGCTTGGCGGCGTATTCGAAGGGGTTGTCGCCGCCGTGGTCGCGGGCGGCGCGGTCGTAGCCGTGGACGAGCATGTGGGAGCGAAGGGCGAGGTGGAAGCTGGGCTCCCGGTGGAGGTAGCCGGGGGTGGGGAGAGGGTCGACGATGGTGTGTTGGATGCCGGCTTTTCGGAGGAGGCCGAGGGCCCACCCCGGGTCCTGATAGGCGGCCTGCACCTTCTCGGCGAGGTCGGCGAAGGGGATGTCGGGAAGCTCTCGCTGCTCCAGGCCGTAGAGCCGGCGGAAGGCGCGCATGAGGGAGACGGTGTAGGAGTTGTCCCAGCCCGAGCCGAGCCATTGCGCCAGCGAATCCGGGCTGTCCTCGAGGTCTTCCTCGTGGCCGGTCCAGTCGACGTAGGACTGGCGGAAGATGGTATAGAGCGTGGTCTCGGGCGCGTTCCACTTGTCCCCGTAGTGCTCGTGGGTGTCGATGATGGGGATCTCGTCCAGGGCTTTGCGGAGCGATTCGAACTCGCGGCCGGTGAACATGGTCGATATGCTCCCTTGTCGCTATGACGGCCTGATGGCCTTGGCAAAGCGCTGGGTGAGCTCGATGGGACGGGTGACGGCGGTGCCGATGACGATGGCCCAGGCGCCGGCAGCGAGGCAGGCGCGGGCTTCGGCGAGGGTGAGGATGTGGCCTTCGGCGATGACGGGGACATCGACCGCCCGGATGACGGCCTCCAGGAGGTCGAAGTCGGGGGCATCGCGGGGAGGGCTGTAGGCGGTGTAGCCGCTCATCGTCGTGGCGACGATATCGACGCCCGCTTTCTCGGCGGCGACGGCTTCCCCGAGGGTGGCGATGTCGGCCATGACGGGGAGCTTCAGTTCCTCCTTGATGCGTCGGACCAGCTCTTCCATGGTGACGCCGTCGGGCCGGGGCCGTGGGGTGCAGTCGAGGGCGATGATGTCGGCGCCGGCGGCGGCGATGCGCTCGGCGTCCTCGAAGCGGGGGGTGATGTAGACCTCGAATCCCTCGAGGTAGACCTTATCGATGCCGATGAGGGGCAGGGCGCAGGAGTCCTTGATGGCTCGAATGTCGGGCTCCTTGGCCCGGATGCCGACGGCGCCGCCCAGCTCGGCGGCGCTTGCGAAACGGGCCATGGATTCGGGCTGGAAGAAGGGGCTTCCGTCCTCGGCCTGGCAGGAAACGATGAGGCCGCCTTTGATCTTCTGCAAGACGTTCTGCATTCTCAGTGCCTCCACTCTGCGCTGTCAGTAGGTCGGTTGCCGCTTCGGGAACAGCGCCTCGATAAGCCTCGCCTGGGATTCGGTCAGCCCCAGCTTCTCGCCAAGGCCGAGCTCCTCGGGAGTGTCGCGGCCCACGAGCAGCCGGAAGAACGTGAGGTGATCCAGCTTCAGCGTAAGGTCAGGGGAGTCGCAGCAGTCGAGGGGACGGCACCAGCCCTCACGGAACTCTACGATTCCCTGCTGGCCCTGACATGTCACTGCAAGCACGCCCTGAAGAGGTTCCGCCAGCGCGGCGGCGCGCGCTTGGAACTCGGGGATGATCCGGGCAAAGAGGGACCTGATATTCAGAAGCCGCCAGAGGAGGGCGTCGTCGGGCTCCGGGAAGGCAACCCAGCCTGCTTTCTCGTAGATGGGCACACCCGAATACACGACTCCGATATCGTAGCCCTGGCGGATGAGTTCCTGGGCGGCGACGTTCAAGAGCGCCGTCATGCAGCCGCGGCCCCGGTAGCGGGGGTGGGTGCAGACATCGCCGATGTTGGCGGCGCGGATGAGACAGCTTCCTACATTCCGGCGCGTGTCGAATATGCGGATGTGGCTGGCCACCTCTCCATCCACGAGACACAGCATCGATCGGGCGGTGGCGCCGTGTTTCCGGAAGCTGTCGGAGAAGTAGCCCCGGTTGGCGTCCATGACGTCCCCGAGCAGGTCGAGGACCTGGTCCCGGTCGTCTTCGGTCATCCATCGAATCTCACACGTCATCTCCGCCAGACCTCCTCCGATCTCACTTTGCGCCCACGACATCTGAGGCCGTCGCCAGATTTTGCAGGACCGGGCCGGTCAGCCGAACATGGGCCAGCTTGAGCGCCAGCAGGACCGAGCCGATCACCGGTGTGAAGCGGGGCTCGATGAAGACGGCCTTCGGGACGTGCTGCCGTATCTCCCGCCGGAAGGCGCGGCCGACCTCGCTCGACCCCCGGAAGACGCCTCCCACCATGCCAACCATCGTCGCTCCACGCTGCATGCGGAGGCGGCGGGCGACGGTTCCTCCCGCCAGGCCGAGCTCCCGGCCGGCCTGGCGGAGTATGCGCCGCGCGGCTGTGTCGCCGCGGGCGGCGAGCCGGGGGAGGACCGAGGCGAGGTCGGCGATGCCGGCTCGGGACATCTTCTCGGAGTAGATGAGGAAGTGGAGGTGCCAGAGGTCGTCGACGCCGGCGGCTTGCAGGAGCGCGTCGGTGAGGGCGGTTGGCCGGCCGCGGCCGTCGGAGGCGCGACAGGCGGCGGCGAGGGCCTGTCGTGCGATCCAGAAGCCGCCACCTTCGTCGCCGAGCAGGAAGCCCCAGCCGCTGGCGCTGGCGCGCCGGCCGCGGGCGTTTTCGGCATAGGCGATGGTGCCGGTGCCGGCGATGACGACGACTCCGGGCTTTCCCTGGGTCACGGAGGCGAGGGCGGTCACCATGTCGTTGTCGACCCGGCAGCTCTTTGCCGAGACGCAGCCCTTTACCGCGCGCTCGGTGCGGCCGTCGGCCTTGGCGCCGGTCATTCCGAGAAAGGCGGCCTCGAGGGCGTGGTTTCGGGGGAGGCCGGCCGCGCGGAGTGCCTGTGTCGTGCTGCCAGTGACGGCGCGGCGCGCGCGGGAAACGCCGCCGGGCTCCCAGACGTGGTTCGCCGGCCCGGCTCGCCCGAGGCCGAGCAGGTTGCCTGTGAGGTCGCACACGGCGGCGGTTGTGGACGTCTGGCCGCCGTCCACGCCAAGGACGACTTTCATCAGAGGTGAACTCATGGCCGAACTCGTGACCAGGCGTTGTGTTTCGCCGCCGCAGCCGCGTGTCCCTCGCCGCCGAGTTTGCTGCCCGTGCGGGGGCGTGTTACAATGCGGCGCGCGTGCCACTGACTAGGGGGATCGGCATGGATCGTTCCGACAAGTTCTTCGTTCTTGTAGTGATCGTGGCGGTCGCCGCGGCTCTGTTCCTCGCGCTCGGCCGGGCCGGGATGGAGCGGGCCAATCGAACGGTGGAGATCGTCATCGACGGCGACGACGCCCGCCTGGTGGCGGCGGCCTCCGGGAAGACGCTGCCCGGGTTCCTGGCGGAGCTGGGGGCGGCCGGGGCCGGCTCGCTGGCGGTGAGGGAGAAGACCGTCGGCGACCTGGTGGAGGACGGCCGCGTGATGGCGATGTCCCTCGGAGGAGACACCAACCTGATTATGCCGGACGGTCGGCTGGCCGCGCTGGTGGCGGAGTCTCTGGCGGCGCGGCTGCTGTATACGCCGATGGAAGTCGCCTCACCGCCGCCGCTGATAGCGGTGCAGATGCCGGCGAAGGAGCTGAAGGAGGTGCCGGTTCTGCTGCTGCCGGAGGAGGTGGCGGCGGCGGAGGCGGCGGGGTTGAGTGTGGTGGCGCGGCTGCGGAACTTCCCGGGGGCGAGCGCGGCGGCGGTGGAAGCGGCGACGGAGCAGGCGGTGATGGCGGGCGCTTACCTCGTCATCTTCGACAGGGAAGAGGTGCTGGGCTACGACGGGCTTCTGGGCGTCACGGCCGAGTGTCTCGCGAGGCACGATCTCCTGTTCGGCTTCATTGAGATGGCCGCGCAGAGGGGTGAGGAGGCGCTGGCGGGCAAGCTCGGGAACCGGGTCGTTCGCGTGCACAGCATCACGGAAGGCGACATGCTGACGATGCTGCCGGCGGTGGCCGTGCCGCGGTATGCCCGCGCCGTCCAGGAGCGCAACATTCGCCTCGCCTACGTGCGGCTGATCGTGCGCGCTCGGGAGGATGCGGCGGCGTACAACGTGCGCTACGTCAAAGCGATTGCCGGCGCCATCCGCGCGGAGGGCTTCGAGCTGGGGCGGGCGGCGCCGTTCTCTGCGCCCAAGGGGTGGCCCCCGCGGTGGCCGCGGGCGGTGGTTGCACTGGGGGTGCTGGCGGGTGCGATGCTGCTTCTGCGTCGCCTCATTCCGCTGCCGGCGGGATGGTCGTGGCTCGTCTTTGCGGCGGCGCTGGGGGTGGGGGCCGGCATTGCTGCCCTCAAGCCGGGGATGGTGGCCCGCCTGGGCGGACTGGGGGCGGCGGTGGTGTTCCCCAGTCTGGCTGTGGTGTGGGCCGTGCAGGGGATACGAGATTGGCGGCCTCGGGGTGGTATCGGGGCGGTGCTGGGCGCGGCCGTGTGGCGGCTGGTGACGGCGTCGGCGATTTCGCTGGCGGGCGCGATGCTGATCGTTGGCCTGTACTCTCGCCTGGGGTATCTTTCCGGGGTGGCGCTGTTCACGGGCGTGAAGCTGTCTCTGCTCCTCCCCCTGGTGGTGGTGGCGGCCGCGGTGATCGTCGATCTGCGGCTGGAGATCGCGCCCATGTCCCGGTGGTGGTGGCGCACGCGGCTGCGCCTCGAGCAGTTTCTGGCGCGGCCGATCAACGTGCTCGGGGCGGCGATGGTGCTGGTGGCTCTGGGCGCCGTCGCCTTCGCCCTGACGCGAAGCGGGAACGCGCCCGTCGTTTCGCCTTCGGCACTGGAGGTGAAGCTGCGGGCGCTGTTAGAGGCGACGCTGGTGATCCGGCCGCGAACGAAGGAGTTCTTGCTGGGCCATCCGGCCTTGATGCTGGCGGTCGCTCTGGCGCTGCGCGGACGGCGCACCTGGCTGCCGTTGGCGGCGCTGGTGGCGGGGCTGGGGCAGGTGTCTCTGCTGAACACGTTCTGCCATTTCCACACGCCGCTCGCCATATCGCTGCTGCGGACGGTCAACGGGCTGTGGGTTGGGGCCGTCTTCGGGGTGATCGTCGTCGCGGTGTGGCGGGCGGTCTTCGACCGGCGGCTCCGCCTGCCATGAGCAGTCCGAGGCGGGTCCTCATATCGGGGTACTACGGGTTCGGGAATGCCGGGGATGAGGCGATCCTCGCGGGGCTGATCGAGGGATTCCGCCAGCGCGCTCCGGAGGCGGAGCTGACGGTGCTGTCGGGGGATCCGGGCGCGACGATGGCGGAGCATGGGGTGATTGCCGTTCCCCGCGGGCTGCTGGCGACACGCCATCATGTGAGATCGAGCGATCTCGTGATCAGCGGTGGCGGGGGGCTGCTCCAGGATGTGACGAGCTGGCGGTCGCCGCTCTACTACCTTGCGGTGATGGAGCTTGCGCGCCGGGCGGGGCGGCCGGTGGGGTTCGTGGGGCAGAGCGTGGGGCCGCTGCGGAGGCCTGCGATCCGGTGGCTGGCGCGGCGCGTGCTGTCGGGGGTTGGAGCGCTGGCGGTGCGCGACCGGGTCTCTCGGGAGGCGCTGCTGGGCCTGGGGTTGGGCCGAGAGGTGGAGGTGACGGCCGACCTCGCCTTCCTGATGTCGCCGCCGACGGAGGAAGAGATGGAGGCGGCCCGGCGGAAGGCGGGGCTGCCCGCGGGGGAGGGGCCGGTGGCGGCGGTGGCGCTGCGGCCGGACCCGGCGGGAGAGGGCGGCGAGGATATGGCGGGGAGACTGGGGGAGGCGATAGGGGATGGCTGCGGCGAGCTGGGGCTGCGGCCGCTGCTGGTGGCGATGCAGCCTTCACAAGACGTGGAGTTCGCCGGACGGGTGGCGGCGGGGATGCCGTTGGGGACGGGCGCGGTTGCGCCGGTGATGCCGGCGCGGGAGCTGCTCGCCCTGATTGCGGGGTGCGATCTGCTGATCGGGATGCGGCTGCACGCGCTCGTCTTCGCGGCGCTGGCCGGGGTGCCGCTGGTTGCGATCTCGTACGATCCGAAGGTGGATGGTTTGATGGAGCAGCTTGGGATGGAGGCGGCTGCTTCGTCGAAGCGACTCGACCAGGCGGCGCTGAGGGACTCGATCCGGACGACTTGGGAGGGGCGGGAGAAGGCGCGGGCGGCGCTGGCAGCGCGGGCGGGGGAGCTGCGGGCGGCGGCTCTGCGGAACGTGGATGTGGCGATGCGTCTGGTGCGGGGCCGGAGCTGAGTTCGGGGCTCCGCGCGATGCTTTATGGGAAAACTCCGCGCCTTCGAGAACTAATCGGCCCCCTTCCGCGTCTAATCCGTGCTCAATCCCTCAGAGGGCGGCGCCCTCACGGCGAGCCGGGAGAGGGGCGGGAAAAGAAAGAACTACGGGGCACTCCGCTAACCGGACCTGTCAGCCGGGCCTCGAAGCTCCTCTCCCTTGTCTTGCCGGTCCCTTACGGATTCTCTCGCATTACGGTTACGACCGTAATGCGAGAGAATCTGCTGTGTGGGCCTCACGCCGTGCGCTGTAGGGTTTCTTGCATTATGGGTGCTGCTAACCATAATGCAAGAAACCCTACAGAGCGTCTGTCAAAACCGCTTGCGCTCCGCAATCAGAACCGCCCATGTACCACCAGAGGCCGGGACCGGCGGTTCTGATTGCGGTTCTTATCCGCCGGTCTGCCGGCCGGCGCGGAATGGTATGACCGTTTGCCGTTGGCTTCCGCTCAAGCTGCAGCCATGGGAGCCACCTGCTCGCGCCGATAAACCCCAGCAGGGATCGCGACAAGAATGTCGCTCCTACGAACCAACGCCGGGCGGTCACACTCCGCGGAATGGATCGCTGGCGGTTCCAGCTCTCTTCTGCTAGAATCCCTCATTCCTCGGTGTTCGTTTGGGCGAAGGATGCTATGAGCCTGCGAACCACGCTCGCTGTGTTCCTCGTCGGCCTGGCGGTATTGGCGGCGGGGCCGGAGAGGGTCGAAGCGGAGGGTTTCTCGGCCGGAGAGGTGCGGGAGATTCTGCGCCTCCGGGTGGTGAATGACTCGGAGGGGGAGATTGCCGCAAGCTCGGACGGGGGGGAGACGTGGCGGCCGATGGGTCGCGTGGTTCGGTACACGGAGCGGGTGAACGAGCGGGGCTACACGGCGAGCAAGTGGGTGCCGGCGGGTTGCATCGCGGCGACGGCGGTGAATGCGATTCACATCACCGTGGGGCTGAATGAGGTGGAGGATCGGGGGATCATCTTCTCCATTCTGCCGCGGGAGTTCCTGGCGCCGCCGGGGGATTACCGGTCGTTTCTCAGCCCCGATTCCTCCATCTACACGGACATAGCGGCGGGCCGCGGGATGTTCGGAGGCGGGGAGGCGCCTTTTGTGGGGAATCCGGTGTTCCGGGAGACGGAGGAGGGTGGGCTGATTCCGCTGGGGGCCGGGTATGTGCCGAGCCGGGGCGATGTGCTCGTGATCGTCGTGCTTCGGCCGGAGCGATATCCGGTGGCGTTGGAGTTCGAGAACAGGGAGGGCGGGGCCGTCTCTCTGCGCTATGGGGATGGGTCGGAAAGGCTGCTGGGATGGGTCATCCATCCGGTGGGCGGAATCGGGCGGTTCGCGGGCTCGGTCTATGCGGGGATCGGGCGGATTCGGGCGGGGCACGCGGGCGTGGTGGACATATCGACATCGCCGGAGGGGTTTCTGGGGGCCTTTCAGATCATCCCGGTGGGGCATGCTTTTAGCCCGGAGATGCATCTGGCGTGGACGAAGACGCAGTGGATGATCGTGGGCCCGCTGGAGGAGGAGTCGGCGCTGTGGGAGGGCCTGGCGCCGCTGTTCCTCCAGCATATCCGCCCGGACTACCTTCCCGATGATATTCGCGGGCGGGACTGGCGGGAGCGGCTGCTGGCGCGTTTCTTGGTGGATGTGGACAGGGGGGATGGGTGGGATCCCATGCCGTGCCTGCGGTTGGCATCCGACCCGACGGCGCCGCTTCCGGGGTGGGCGGACGGCGCGCTGGCGGACGCGGTGAGGGTGAGAATTCTGTTTCCGGTCGAGGAGGTGGCCGGGCTGTCTTGCGAGAGGCGCGGCTCGGCGGAGGAAGAACGTCTGTCACCAGATTCAGCGAAGGAGGGATCACCATGAAAGTGGGTGTCATCACGGCCTCTTGGGTGTACAAGCTGAGCGATTTCGATGCGACGACGGAGTGGGGTGTGGCGCAGGGACGGTTCGAGGAGAGCTGGGGCCCCGAGGATCTCGACGACCTGCTGGGGACGGTGAAGTCGCTGGGCTTCGACTGGGTCGAGCTGTGGCGGGCCACCGGGGGCTTCGAGCGGTGGAGCGAGGAGCAGCTTGCGGGGGTGAAGGGCAGCCTGGAGAGGCACGGAGTGGGGCTTGCCGCCTACTGTGTGGGCGGGATCGAGCCGGACAGCGATATCGAGGGTCTGTTCTCTTACGCTCACAGGCTGGGCGCGACGATGTGCACGGGGTATCTCTCGAACAGCGATGTGGAGCGATCGGCGGCGGAGATTGCGGAGGCTGGGGAGAGATACGGGGTGTGCTACGGGGTCGAGAATCACGGTCCGGAGCATACGGTCTCCACTCCCGAGGACATCCTAGAACTGGCGCAGCGCTATCCGGGTCGGATCGGGGCGTGTCCAGACACCGGGATCTACTATCGGGGCGGCGTCGATCCACTGGCGATGGTGGAGGCGCTGAAGGAGGTGGTGATCCACATGCACCTCAAGGACGTGGACGACTCGGGGCAGTGCGCGGTGGGGGAGGGGAAGGTGCCGATGGCGGAGATCATCACGCGGCTGCGGGACCGGGGCTATTCGGGGGTGTACTCGGTGGAGCGTGAGGGCGCCGGAGATCCCGCGCCTCTCCTCGAGAGGAGCGCGGCTTTCATCAGGAGCGTGCTTTCGTCTTAGACACTCTAACAAAACCCCGCATTCCGCCGTTTGCGGCGGGTCTCTCTGCTGCGCAGCCATCGCCCGAAGGGGTTTTGTTAGAGATTCTTAGGTCTTTCTCGGCTGGGGCGCCGGGCGTTGGGGAGACGGGCAAACAGCGGTCCGGCGGCGGCGCTCGTGAGGGCGGCGAGCGCCTAACCGCCGGACCAAAAAGGCAAACGGACCTCTTCGAAGAGGCCCGTCGCGAGGCACTTCGGTTATTGGCGCCGATCGTGGGCGCCGTATTGAACCAGCTTTGTGGGCAGGGCCGACGGCCCGCCGGATTGAGACTCGCGGACTACTCGGGGGCGGCCGTCTCCGTGTCCGATGGGACGCGGGCCCCGTCTGTATTGGCGAGCATCGCCTTGTCTGGTCTACTCACTCGATCGGAATCTCCGAGCCGAGCCTGGACGAGCCGGAGCTCTTCGAGCAGCTTTCCGAGCCGCTGGAGCTGCGACTGCGTTTCGGCGTAGAGGTGAGCCTTCTCCAGCGCGATGGAGGCTTGGTTTGCGAACGATCCGAGCACGTCCATGATGTCACGCGGATAGGGGTTGGCGGGCTCGAGACGGCCGACGATGAGGGCGCCGTGTATGGCACCGGCAGCCACGAGGGGCGTGGCGGCCATTGCGACCAGATCCTCCCATGCGAGATCGGGCCTGTCGAACTCCTCCGGAACCGAATCCCTCGTGAGCTCAACAGACTCGCCGGCTGCAATCACCTTCGCCGCCACGCGCCTCGCCAGCTCGCTCTGCATGCCGCGATGGTGGATGGCGCCCAAGCGGAGGTGAGGGGTGTCGCCATCGGAGACGATGACGGCGGCGCAATCGGAGGCGGTGACCTGGGCCGCCGTCTTGACGATCAGGTCGAGCAGCCTTGGGAGGTTGAAGTTGGTTATGAGCTGGTGGCTGAGCTGATCCCAGGTGTCGAGCTGGTGGTTGCGGAGAGCGAGCACTCTGGCGCTGGCATCCAGCGCTTGCACGAGCTCGCGGTTCTGGTTGCGAACCACTAGAAGCTGCTGGTAGATGTAGACACAGGCAAGAGAGACGATTACCAGCAGCGCCAGGGCGGTGCCGTACTGATCGATGAGAAGGTGAGCCCGGTTCGTCGCGCCGGAGATGAGGCGTTCGGCCGCGGCGGAGGTGGCGTCCAAGGTGAGGAGACTCAAGCTGACGAGGAGGAAGAGCACACATGCCAGGACCCACAGACGTTGCTGCGTCTTCTCGATCATGCGGAGCGAGTGCAGGCTGTTATTCGGCCTCTCCCCAGCGTTCTGGGCTCGCATGTGATTCGACTTCTGCATGTGGCCAAAGCCTCCCTCACGAGGCGGTAGTGTGGCGCTGACGGAACGAAAGGAGGGAACTCAGGTGTCGCCGCGCGCAGGGCCGCGGACGGGGCGCCCTGCTTTGCCTTCGTGGCACTAGGAACATTCCACAATTCTCATGCACCAGTGAGATGTCCTCGGAGAGGCTCCCTTTGCCGGTGCGACACACGTCCCGCGGACGCCCCAGCATCTATGGAATAATCCAGACGGGTGGGGTGTGGCCAGGGGCGGAATATCGGAGGGGGCAACGTGGAACGGTTTCGGTTGCTGGTGGCGGAGGACGAAGACGCGGTTCGCAACACCATCGTCCGGATGGCGGAGTCTCTGGGACACCAGGTGGTGGCGGAGGCGCGCGACGGGCGAGAGGCCGTGGAGATGGCCGGGCTCACCGGCCCCGACCTGGTTCTGCTGGACATTCGGATGCCCGAGCTCAACGGTCTGGATGCGGCCCGGGCAATTCTGGAGAACGACCTGCTGCCCATCGTGATCGTGACCGGCCACACGGAGCAGTCGCTCATCAACGACGCGGCCGCGGCGGGCGTCTTCAGCTATCTCGTGAAGCCCATCACCTGCGAGCGGCTGGCGGCGGCGATGGCGACGGCGCAGGCGCGGTTCAATGACATGAAGACGCTGCACGGCGAAGTGGGGGACCTGAAGCGCAGCCTCGATGCGCGCAAGCTGATCGAACGCGCCAAAGGCATCGTAATGCGCGACATGAAGGTGGGGGAACAAGAGGCCTATAGGTGGATCAAGCGGACGAGCAGCCGGTCTAACGAGAAATTGGCAGAGATCGCTCGCCGGATTGTGGCCCTGGACGCCCGGCCGCAGCGCTGACCCAGAAGCTAGCAAGCGACGGCTTGTACGACGGAGGCCGCGGCCCCCAGACGTGTCGCCCCTCTCCGTATTACTTACGGAGACCGGCGCCCTTTCCTTCTCCCGTCCACCCCCGCAAAATGCCCTTGACGGAGTGACGTCAAAATGCTATCATTTTTGTGACATCTACGGGAAGTATCCGCAGAGAGGTAGTTCTGGTGCGGCGGGAGACTGCACCGAGTGCAGCCTCTGGCTTGGGTCGGTTTTAACGCGCGGAGTTTCGTAATGGAGGAGGAGGCGTGCGCAGCCGTTCCGTCATGAGTCCCGCGGGGGGGCGTGACAGCGGTCTATTCGCGTGTTGGCCTGGGGGACGGTGTGGCAATATGACTTCTTTGGGGCGTCCCGAGAGGGGCGCCTTGTGTATTATGTCTATTGTGTGTATTAAGTGAGTCCCTGCGGTGTTTTGTTTGGGATGAGCGGGGAACACTGTTATTGCCAAGTAACGCGCTGAGGCGCGTGTCGTGTCGAAGGACGGAGGCGGCTGAGTGCCTGCCGGATGGTGCTGGGCCGAGGAAAGGAAAGGAGGTGGTTCGGCGAGGAGTCAGGATTCGAGGCTCGGCCGGCGCGACGACTTGGGTTTCACAAAATATGGAGGAGGTGACGGACCCAACATGTCACGAAGACACAAGGGTTTTACGCTAATTGAGCTTTTGGTGGTAATCGCGATCATCGGGATTCTCGCCGCGATGGTGTTCCCGGTCTTCGCAAGGGCACGCGAATCGGCCCGCAAGGCCGTGTGTCTCTCCAATGTCAAGAACATCGCACTGGCGTTCCAGATGTATCTGGCGGACAATAACGACACGATGCCGCCGGAGGAGAATAGGATCGAAGTGCTTGAGTTCTTCGACACTGAACCGGGTGGCAAGACCTTTAGCGACAGTCTGCCACACTGTCAGCGGGCGCGACAGGCGAACCCGTATCTGCGGAACCCCGTCATACTGGACGAGTACATCAAGAACCGGGACGTGTGGCGGTGCCCGAGCGCGAAGATGGAAGGTGGCGCTGCTGGGATTATCCCCGTACCTGACTGGTTCGCCTACATGGTGGCCCACGAGGGAGAGTGGGGGACCAAAACCGATCTTGCGCCGTGTAGTCTGCTCTGGCCGGTAGGCTGGGGCGGTGAGATCACCGACAGCCTCTTGCAGGAGTCGTACGCCCGCGGAAAAGGCGCGTTCGCCCAGAGCATCGGGACTCTTAGTGGCGGACCTCTATCCGGCGGCGGAGTCAATGGCATGAAGTTGGTCGAGGTCAATGACCCGGTCAGTTACATCTGCTGCTACGACTCGGGTCCCATTTCTGACGACGCCAGCGGCGGTCTGCTGTGCTATCCGGACATCTGCGCGCTGGACTGCGGCAACGAGATCTGCGGCTTTTCCGGAGACGCCTCGGGCTGGGACATCATGGCCGACGACTCGTGCTGCGGAGACGAGGCCTACAGCTATGCTCCGTGGAACGGCGCGTTCCTCTCCAATCCTGAGCTGCGGAAGCCGTACGCCCGGCACCTGGGTGGCGTGAACCTTGGCTTCCTCGATGGGCACGCTAGCTGGATAAACTCCCAGCTGCTCCTGGAGAAGGTCGCCGCTGCGGACAAGGGCGAGTTGGGCGCTATCGAGGGTGTAGGATTCTGGGGTCCGACCTCGTATTGCGACGGCGGATACTTCCCGGCAACGTACCCCGGCGTGCCGACAATCTACTGATCTGCGAGGCGACGAACTCGCCTTAGACGTCTGTACGAGTCAACGACATCAGGCGGAGCGCTCAGCGATGGGCGCTCCGCCGTTCGTTGGGAAGGCTCCTGCACGCAGCTCTCCTACGGATTCTCTTGTATTACGGTTACGACCGTAATACAAGAGAATCTGCTGTGTGGGCCTCACGCCGTGCGCTGTAGGGTTTCCTGCATTATGGGTGCTCCTAACCATAATGCAAGAAGCTCTATAGATGCGAGCGGGAAGGCAAGGGCTCAAATGACTGTTGGGGGAGAGTTGGGTGCAAACCCGACAGCGCTGGTGAGCGGCCGACGCTCAGCCGCGGGGGCGGCCAGGGACAGGAGGAAGCCGGGTTCCGAAGACCAGCGAGGGATGCTACGGCGAGAGGCCTCGGTTCAGTGGTGGGCCCTGGCCGGTGGCCCTTGCCTCGACCGTCCCTCCTCGTCTATAATTGACGCATGAAGCGTGTTGTCTCTCTACGGGGCCTGTGGCTCGTCCCCGCAGGGGTCGTTGGAGTGCTCCTAGTCACGGTGCTCATTCGCATCGTTCGGCCCTTCGGCCCACCGGCTGGTCGGCCGATCGCGAACACGGGATCTGATCCAGTCTCACTGGAGGCGGCCTGGCCCACTGCCGCCGAGCTTCGCTCCTCGTTGGCAGAGGCGAATGTGCTGATCGTTGTGACCGATGCGGCGCGGGCGGACCACGCGGGGTGCTATGGCTATCCTCGCGAGACGACCCCCAATATGGACCGGATCGCGACCGATTCGCTCGTCTTCGAGCAGCATTTCAGCCAGTTTCCTCACACGCGTTCTTCGACATCCTCCCTCTTTACCGGACAGTATCCGGACACACACGGCGTCTACGCGCTGGGCGGCGAGCTCCCCGGCGGCGCCACCCTGGCCGAGTCGCTGCGAGGCGCCGGCTTCGAGACGGGGTTCTTCAGCGGCTGGATTGTCGCTTCTCCCTCGATGGGATTCGGGGAAGACTTCGATTTCGCCAGCGCCCCGACACGGGAGAGGAAGAAGGGCGCCATGCGAGAGGGGGCGCGTCGCGACCCACAGGGGGTGCTGGATGAGCTTTCTCGGTGGCTTGACGAGAGAGACTCCAGGCGCCTCTTCGCCTACGTGCACTTCCTGCAGCCGCACGGCCCCTATGATCCGCCGGAGGAGATGGCGAGGCTCTTCATTCGGTCAAAGCCGCCCTATCTCTGGCACGGGCGGCTCCCCTATCGAGAGATCGAGCACACTATCAAGCGCGATGTTTCGATCACAGAGGCGGCCAATCTCTATGACGGGAACTGCCGCTACGCCGACTGGGCCGTGGGAGAGCTTGAACGGCTTCTGCGGGAAAGGAACCTGCTCGAGAAGACCTTGCTGATCATCACTTCGGACCACGGCGAGGCCTTCGGCGAGCATGGCTACGAGGGCCACCTGGAGGGTGTCTATGATGAGCACGTGCACATCCCTCTCGTCGTGCGCTTTCCCGGCAAGGCGCCGCCGGTAGGTCGCGTGCGGGCGCTGACAGAGACAGTGGATATCCTCCCCACCGTGCTCGACCTGTTCGCTCTCGCCGCGCCTGAGACCGCGCAGGGCGTGTCGCTGGTGCCGCTGATCACCGGCGAGAGCCCTGCCGCGCATGACTTCATCTTCGCGCGAGCCAAGGGCAGGCCCGAGTCCTATCTCGTGCGCGATCTGCGCTGGGCGATGATCTTCTTCCAAGGCGGCAAGCTGCGGGCGCTCTACGACCTTGAGGATGATCCCTGGCAGACGAGGAACCTCATCGACGACAGGCCCGAGGTGGCGGAGCGGATGGCCGCTGCCTTCAGGCTATTCGCTCAGACCCAGCGCTATCCGCCTCTGGATTTTGTGGACCCGAACTGGAGGCCCACCCGCCAGCAGGTTGCGCCCGACTTTCCGAAACCGGAGATGAGCGACGATATGCGACGGGAACTGGAGGCGCTGGGCTACGTCGACTGAGCCCGGCCCTGCCTCCGCGGCGATTCTTGTCGGGCGTTGCCCTTCCGGGTAGAATGAGAGTGCAGTCTATTCCTGGGATGCACATCGTTCATGCGCAATGCTCGCCGACTCGGACTCGCCAGACTGGTCTCCGCCCTCATCGGTATGGGGGCGGTATACGCACTTCTTCCTGGATGCTTCGGCCCGGATGCGGGATCGGTGGACGCCAGATCCGTGTCCACGGCGGGAGACGCTACGGCACGACTCGAAACCCTTCGCGCCGCTGCCAAGGGCGCGAATCTCGTGGTGTGTGTGATCGATGCGGCGCGGGCGGATCATGTGGGGTGCTATGGGTACCCGCGGGAGACGACGCCGAACATCGACCGCCTGGCGAGTGACGGGATCGTGTTCGAGAGGCACTTCGCGCAGTTTCCGGAGACGAAGCCGTCTACGGCGTCGCTGTTCACGGGGCAGCACCCAGATACGCACCTTGCGTACGACCAGCGGACGATCGATCCGGAGAGCTTCACGCTGGCGAAAGGACTGGGGGCGGCCGGATACCACACGGTGCTGTTCAGCCAAAACGAGTACGCGTCGCCGTTGTGGGGCCTGGGGACGGAGTTCGACGAGGCCTACTATGAGCCCCACCTGAAGAAGGGGGGCTGGGATATCCCGGAGCTGTGGCGGCCGGAGGCGCTGCTGGAGCAGATCGAGCCGTGGCTGGCGAAGATGCCGCCCAAACCGTTTTTCGCCTACGTCCATTTCATGCCGCCGCACGATCCGTATATCGGGCCGCCGGAGATCAAGTACTTTTTCGCCGACCAGGCGGCTCCCGGGATGTCGAAGTCGCCGTTTCCGTTCGACGAGATCGAGCCTGAGATGCGAGAGAAGGTGAAGGGGAGGTCGCAAGGCAGGTATTTGAATCTGTACGACGGCAACCTGCGATACGGCGACTGGGCGGTGGGGGAGGTGGAGCGATTGCTGCGAGAGGCGGGTGTGTTCGAGGACACGATTCTCATCGTGACCTCGGACCACGGGGAGGCGTTCGGGGAGCACGGGTACTGGGGTCACACCTTCTCCGCCTTCGACGAGAGCATTCATATCCCGTTGGTGGTGAGGCTGCCGGGCTCGGAGCGTGTGGTCGGAGGGGTGTCGGGCCTGACTCAGGTCGTGGACCTGCTTCCAACGCTGTTGGACCTGCTCGAGATTTCGTATCCGCGGGAGGTGGTGCAGGGCCGGTCTCTGCTGCCGCTTCTGTCGGACGAGGCGGAGGAGGTGAACGAGTACGTGTTCGCGCGGGCGGCGGGGCAGCCGCCGAGCTATGTTGTGCGAGACCGCAGCTCTCTGCTGGTCCTGTATGAGGGGGGGAAGCTCCGGGCGCTCTACGATTTGGGGAAGGACCCCCGTGCGGTAAGCAATGTGATCGACAGGGAACCGGAGCGGGCGCGGCGGCTGACGGACGCTTTTCGGGAATTCGCGGAGGGTCAGGCGGCGCCCCCGTTGAACTTCGTCGACCCCGAGGCGCCGCCGCCGCAGCTTCCGAAGGCGAACGAGGTGCAGATGACGGATGAGATGCGGCGGAGCCTGAAGGCGCTGGGATATCTGCAATAGGGGAGAGGTGATGAGGATTCGGTTGTGGTGCAGAGGGCGCAGTGTGTGGGTGCTGGCAGGGGTCGCGCTGGTGCTCACCGGCTGCGGGGGGCCGTGCGAGGGGGGTTCTGTGAGGGCGACCTGAGGTCGGGTCTTTCTCGGGCAGGAGCCCAGATGTGTTCGACGCCGTGATTCGTGACTAAGACGTAGGTCCCGCGCCTCATCCAGACACTCGCGCCGGGCACTTCTTGGCGGATGATGGGCACGAGGTCCTCGTGTGTGAGAGCAGTTCGGGGATCGGGTGAGGAGAGGAAGGAGACGAGCTCCCGGTCGTCCCATTCGCCGAGGTCGACGATGGGCCGCCGGGCGTAGAAGATGGTGGCGTTCCGCTTCGCCTTATAGACACCGAGGGGCTCGGATGGGGGCAGCACGGCGCCGGCGAACTGGGCGATCTCCTTGCGGGGCTGGTCGTGGATTTGCTTGAGACGCGGCTTGAACCAGCCGATGTGGGCGATGGCGGCGACGAGCATGGAGGCGGCGAGGAGGGGGAAGACGGCGGCCCTTCGACGGGCGGCCGCGATGATTGTGGCTGCGAGCGCTCCCGCGGATAGGGAGGCAAGCATGACGATAGGGGCGACGCCGGGAGTCCAGGAGCCGAACTGGGAGGAGAGGCGGCCGCTGAGGGCGGGCGGCATGATGATGGCGACCGCGGCGGCGGCGGCGAGGGCGAGGCCGATGGCGGCGAGCAGGCCGAAGGCGAGGGCGCTCCAGGCGGGGCCGTCGGCGCGCCGCTCGAACCAGGCTTCGAACCAGCCGGCGACGAGGATGGCCATGGGCGGGAAGGCGGGCACGAGGTAGTGGGGGAGCTTGGCGCCGGCGAGGGAGAAGGCGGCGACGACGGCGAGGGCCCACCAGGCGGCGAACCGGAGGACGTGGCCTCGGTCGGACTGCCGAAAGGCGGAGGCGAGGGCCGCCGGGAGGAAGAGGACCCAGGGGTAGAAGCCGACGAGGAGGTTCTTGAGGTGGCCATACCAGGGCTCGTCTCGGGCGAGCTCGCCCTGGAGGTGGCCGAAGTGCTCTTGGATGAGGAATGTCCGCACGAACTCGGGCTGGTGGAGGCTCTCGTAGACGTACCAGGGGGCGGCGACGGCGAGCAGGAGGGCGAGGCCGGGCAGAAGGTGCGCCTGTCGGAGGAAGGTACGAAGGCGGCCCGACGCGAGGAGGAAGGCGAGCAGGCCGGCGAGCACGACGCCTGTGGCGGCGGGGCCTTTGGCGAGCAAGGCGACTCCGAGAAGAGGATAGGCTGCGAGAAAGCGCCAGGTGGCCGTGGGGGGCTTGGAGTTGGAGGCGGTGAAGAAGAGGAACATGGCGGAGGCGAGGGCGGCGGTGAGGGGCATATCGATCATGGCCTCTCGGCCGGTGTCGATCCACATGTAGCAGAGGGCGAGGGCGACTCCGGCGAGCAGCCCGGCGCGGCGGCCGATCGTGCGCCCGGCAAAGCAGCAGGTGAGGAGCACGATGAGCGCGGCGAAGAAGGCTGAGACGGAGCGCGCGGCGAACTCGGTGGTGCCGAAGATGCGGAAGGCGGCCGCGATGAGCCAGTAAATAAGAATGGGCTTCAGCAGGAACGGACGACCGTTGTAGTAGGGGGTCCCGAGATCGCCCCTCTCGAGCATCTCGCGGGCGCCCTCTGCGTAGTAGGCTTCGTCGAAGTCATCCAGCGGCGTAATCCCGAGGCGCCAGAAGAAGAGGGTCGCGCACAGGGCGAGCAGCAGTAGGGGGAAGATCCAGCGCCGCCCATGGGAATGTGGGCGAGAGGCTTGGTTCGAGGGTTCGGTTGCGGGCATGGCAGAGAGCATGAAAGTGTCGTTCGTCTATCCAGTCTATAACGAGATCGAGAATCTCCCGCGCATCGTCGGCGAAACGCGGTCGATAGCCGAAGGCCTCGTCTCCGAGATGGAAATCGTGCTGGTGGACGACGGCAGCACGGACGGCAGCGGCGAGTTCATCGACCGCCTGGCCGCCGACCATCCCGAAGTGCGAGCGCTCCATCACGGGCGCAACCGAGGCCTCGGCGCGGCTATCAGAACCGGGCTCGTCAACGCGACCAAAGACTTAGTTCTCTACATGGACTCCGATTTCCCTGTGGAGATCGAGGAGGCGCGGGCGGCCCTGGGTTCTCTCACGGATGATGTCGCTCTGGTGATTGGGTACCGCTTGGGCCGCGCGGAAGGGCCGCGCAGGGAGATCATGTCGTGGACGTATAACCGGCTCATCCGGTGGGGGTTCGGTCTGCGGGTCCGCGATGTCAACTTCGCCTTCAAGCTGATCCGGCGATCGGTGCTGGAGCGGATGCACCTGCGGAGCGAGGGATCGTTCATCGATGCGGAGCTGCTGCTGGAATCGACTCGCTTGGGCGCCCGGGTGCGAGAGGTGGGGATTCAGTACCACGCCCGGGTGGCGGGGGTCTCGACGGCGGCGAGCTCGATGGTGGTGCTGCGGATTCTGGGTGAGATGTGGAGCTACTGGCGTCGCCGGCGTGCGGGGTTGGTGGGGCCGGCGCACGTGGTTGTGAATGCCGACGACTTCGGGCTCCGCGAGGAGATCGACCGCGGGGTGGTGGAGTCGTTCGATCGGGGGATCGTGACGAGCGCCAGCCTGCTGGTGACGGGGGATCGGTTCGAGGAGGCGGTGGAGGCGGCGCGGGCGCGCCCCGGGCTCGACCTCGGGGTTCACCTCGCTCTGACTCAGACGAGACCGGTCTCGCCGGCGGCGGAGGTGCCGAGTCTGGTCGACGGCGGGGGGAACTTCGTGGGGGATTGGAGGGCGTTTCTGCGGCGCTATCTGCGCCGGGGCATTCGCTCCGGCGAGGTAGAGCGGGAGCTTCGGGCGCAGATCGAGCGGGCGCTCTCGACGGGTCTGAGCTTCTCTCACCTCGACAGCCATCAGCATCTGCACATGCTGCCTGGGGTGCTTCCTGTGGTCGTTCGGCTGGCATCGGAGTACGGGATTGGGGCTGTTCGGTATCCGCGGCAGCGGCGGAGCCGGGGCGGGGAGCGGGGGGCTGTGGCGGGGCTTCGGCGGCGGGCTGAACTGGCGGCCTTGCGGGCGCTGTGTCGCCTGGGTCGGCGCTCGCTGGAGGGCAATGGCCTTCTGGCCGCCGACGATTTTCGGGGCTTCGTCGAGGCGGGGCGCTGGCGTGCCGAGACGCTGGCGGAGGCTATCGAGGATATCGAGCCGGGGCTGACCGAGATAGGCTGCCACCCAGGGAGCGATGACGGCGTGGACTCGGGACTGGGGTGGCGGTATCGGTGGGAGCAAGAGCTGGCGGCCCTGACGAGCCCGGATGTGGCGGCGGCCGTTTCGCACAGCGGGGTGAAGCTGACAACGTATCGGAGCCTGCTGGGAGGGTGGGACTGACGCCTTCCGGGGAGGGCGGAGGTGACCTCAGCGCGGTCGGTTTTCGGTTCGGTAGCGGCCGGGGGTGCGTCCGTAGCGGGCAACGAAGGCGCGGTGAAGGTGGCTGCCGTCGGCGAAGCCGGTCTGACGGGCGAGAGCTTCTGTGGGGAGGTCGGTGGCGAGCAGCAGCTCTGCAACGTGGCCGAGCCGGGACCGCATGCAGAACTTGCTGAAGCTCATGCCCATAGTGTTGCGGAATATGAGAGAGAATTGGGCCCGGCCGAGGCTGCAGGCGTCGGCCGCTTCGTGAAGCAAGACGCGACGGCCGCGCTCTGAGTGGACGAGCACGAGTGCCGGCATGATCCGGGGGAGGTTGCTGGCCTGGAAGCGGCCTTGCGTTCGAGCAGGGGAGGGTTGCTTCCACCCTTGGGCCAGCCTGAGCAGCGCCCGCAAGAGGTCGAGGCGCACAGCACTCTCCCAACCAGGGCGCCTTTCCGTTGCTTCCCGGCGCATCTCCTCGCCCAGAGCCAAGAGGGCGCGGCGCGTCTTCGCCTGTGTCACGTGGGGCCTGTCGGCAGGTGAAACGGCGAACAGGCTCAGCCACGAAAGATCTCCCAATGTCTCCTCCCCGAGGAACTCCGGCAGGAACATGATGGCGACGTCGGAGGTGTTGGGGGCCGTGGTCCGCCAGCCGTGGGGCTCCCAGGTGGCCGCCATCCAGACGTCACCGGGGTCGATGGTGTAGGCGAGGCCCTCAAACCGGCGTTCCTGCCGGCCCGACAGAAGGATGCCGAACTCGATCCCTTCGTGCACGTGAACGGTGAGAGGCATCTCTTCTTCGAACAGGTTGGCGCCGGCGTAGAGCGGCCGCTCGGGGGACAGTCCGTAGTCCAGCCGCAATGCCGGAGAGTCGGGTCCCACGGGCAGCCCCGAGACTGGAGGGTAGTGTTGCACGTAGACGATTATACAATACTTGCAGAAGAGCATGCAATGACGTTGTCAGACCCTCGTGCTAAAATAGCAACAATATCAGCAGTGGAGTTTCTGAGCTGTGGGAACACTAAGATCAGGAGAGTGTTCAAAGCGTCTTTTGAGGGAAACGGAAGGAGCGAGAGCGGTGTCTCCTGGGTTTCCCGGCGGCACCCAGGGCTTTTCCCGGGGGAGCCCGGGAGGAGCATGCTGCGGCGGGAACCTATGAGCCCTTTGGACTGAGTCGTGTCTGCGTCGGAAGCTCCGGAGGATGGGAGAGAGGAGGTGAGACAGGGAGGATCGAGCTGACGGCGGCAGGCGTTGGGGGCCGAGGCCGGAGGCCGGGCCCTGGATGAAAGTCTGCTTGGGAAGGGGAGTACATTGATGAAGATGCGAAAAGGACGGGGATTTACGCTGATCGAGCTGCTGGTCGTAATCGCGATCATCGGGATTCTGGCCGCGATGGTCTTCCCTGTGTTTGCGCGAGCGCGCGAATCGGCGCGCAAGGCGGTGTGTCTCTCCAACATAAAGAACATCGCCCTGGCCATCCAGATGTATCTGGCGGACAACAATGACACGCTGCCTCCAACGGAGCACGATGAAAACATTCGTGCTTATTTCAGGACTGCCCCGGGTGGCAGCGACCCGGTCGAGGATGATGACCCATGGTGCTGCTTCCAATCGAACCCGTATCTGCGCTGGCCGGTAATCTTCGACGAGTACATAAAGAACCGCGATGTCTGGCGGTGTCCCAGTGCCAAGGTCGAAGGCGGTGCCGGATGGATCATCCCCGGCCCCGACTGGTCCGGCCATCTCAGAGCGCATGAGGGAGAGTGGGGCGAGGCCGGCGATTGGAACGGCGGTGCGTGCTTCTGGGCGTGGCCGCCCGGCTGGGGCGGCGCCGTTACGGACTCTCTGACTCAGGGGCGTCTGGCCATGCCTGAGCTCGGGAGCATTGGGGGCGCCATCGAGGCGAAGGCATTCGCGCAGTCGATCGGGACGCAGTTCTGGCCCGAACTGAAGATGGTTTCGGTGCAGGACCCGGTGAGCTTCATCATCGTATGCGACAACGGCGTGCAGGCAGAGGACGGCAATGTTGGCATTGTGGCCTACCCGGACCTGTGTGCGCTGGAGTGCGGGAACTGCGCTGGATCGTGGGACTGGGTGCTGTGCGCCGAGTCCGGGGCCGACTGCGGCCTCTACCTCTATGCGCCGAATGACGGCTCCTTCCTCAGGAATCCCAACCTGCGGAAGCCTTTTGCGCGGCACCTCGGCGGCGTGAATCTTGGGTTCCTCGATGGTCATGCCTCCTGGATCAACTCCGAGGCCCTGATCGCCAAGTTCGCCGACGGCGACTTGCAAGGGGCTGGTACATGGGGACCGACGGCCGGAGACTGGTGTGCCGACGCGGCGGAATGGTATGCGGAGTCCGGTGGAGAGCCGCTGCTGTACTAGCCTCCCCGTGCCGGTATGACCGGCTGGACATCTGATTGACGGTGACGGAGCGCCCGGGCGACCGGGCGCTCCGGTTCGTTTGCGTGGGGGGAGGGCGTTTCTTAGAAGCTGTTTCATAACCCGCCGAGGCGGGTTATGAAACAGCAGCAAAAGCCTCCAGTCTCCAGCAGGCGCATTTCATGCGAGTATCTCTAATGGATGTCGCCCAAAGAAGTAACGGGCGACATCCATCAGAAAGCCAGGGAATGCCTGAAGAAAGACGTTCGCGCAATGTTACTTCATTGCGCGAACGTCGGTAGCGGACAGCCCGGCGAGTGAGGGTTATGAAATGCGCTCTAGCGGCGTCTCGGTTTCGGGCGGTTCTGCGTGCGGTACTCGCCGGGGGTGCAGCTATAGTGATTCACGAAGGTTCGGTGCATGTGGCTGGAGTCCGCGAACCCCGTCTGCTGGGCAATGGCGCCGATGGTGAGATCGGTCGAGAGGAGCAGCTCCGCCACATAGCCCAAGCGGGACCGCCGGCGAAAGCGGCCGAAGCTCATGCCCATGGCGTCCTGGAAGATCAAGCAGAACTGCGCCCGGCCGAGCCCACAGGCCTTCGCCGCATCGGCCACCGATACCCGGCGCGCGGGGCGGGACTGAACCAGGTTGAGTGCAGGTATGATCCGAGGAAGGCTGGCGGCCCGGAGGCGAGATCGCACGTGCGATCGGGCGGGAGGCCGCCATTCGCGACTCAGCGTGAGCAGCAGGTTCAAGAGGCCTAGGCGGACCGCGGTTTCCCAGCCCGGGTGCTGCTCGGACACCTCCTGGCGCAGCTCATACCCCAGCGCGATGATGCGTTCCCGCATCTCCGGGGTCGTGACCCGCGGCCGTTGGTTGGGTGGGACGGCAAAGAGGTCGAGCCAGGAGAGGTTTCCGAGCTGCTCCTCGCCCAAGAACTCGGGAAGGAAGATTACGAGCACGTCCTGGGTGTTCGGCGCTGCGACCCTCCAGCCGTGCGGCTCCCACGTCGCGGTAAGCCATACATCCCCGGGCAAGGCACTGCACACCCAGTCGTCGAGCTGATGTTCTTCGGCGCCGGCGAGCAGGATGCCGACCTCGATGCCGGCATGCACTTCTATCTCGAGCGGTGTCTCGTAGTGGAAGAGGTTGCTGTCTACATAGAGAGGTGAGGCGGCGGACAGGCGAAAGTCGTACAGCTTGGCTCGCCTTACCGAGTCGACACCCAGCGGGTCCTTGTGAGACGGTAGCTCCATCGGCCTCCGCCAATTGCCTCGCTAATCCCTGCCGGAACGGACTGGCTTGCCATATCAGTTCGACGATGTTGGGCGACGTCCTGCCAGTGGCCGGGGGCGGAGGGTGACGGCAGTGGCGTTGGGACGGCGCAGCGGGAGCGTGCGGCGACAGGGGGTCGGGCGAAGGGCGACCGCCCGGCGGTGATGCCGGGCGGTCTCGGGATTCACGCTGATTGAGCTGCTGGTGCTATCTGACTCCTAGTATTCCGCAGAATTGCTTCAGGATGATGAAGGGGATGGGAAGATTCCGTTGGGACCGCCAGAAGGGATGGCGGGATTCGCTTGTGGGGGGCGGGTCCCGGCTCCCCACTGGACAAATGTGTGTATTTGGGACACGATCTCCGAAATTCGGCGGCGACGTGCCGTTCGAAGTATGGTAAACAGATGCGGCGGTTGGTACCGACCAGCAACTCAATCAGCGTGAAGCCGCCGGAACAGCTCTGCGCAGGGCAATGCTCTGTCGCGGAGTTGTTCGCTTTTTCAGGCGTGAGATAGCGATATGGGCTGTCAGGCCGTCAACCGGCTATTCGATGATGCCTCTTCCGGGCGCGGTCCGCGCGCAAAGGCCCGGCCTGGGCCGGGCCCCCTGCGTGCTCTGGGTTGACAGTCGTTTCGCTCGGCGGAGCCGCTACTCTCCCGCGCCGGGCTCCGTCTTTCGCTGCTCCTGGCGCGCCTCTCGGGTGGCCTCGCGGGTCTGGCGACGCTCCTGGGATGTCGCTAGCTGCTCGGGCGACAACCGCTGCGGCTCGGCCTCCGGCTCCCGGGCGCCGAGCACCTCGCTGACTCCGATGTCTTCCTTGGGGGCTTCGACGCCTGTCAGCGCCTCGCCGCCAATCGTTCCGACCACTCGCTCGCCGAGGGCGAGTCTCTGCGTCAGCTTGTACTGGTAGATGACGACCACGAGCAGCACGACCAGCAGGATGATCACGATCCCCAACAACGTTGGAACGGACTTGTTCACCGTCCACCTCCTCTGAATAGGTTTCCGTGAGTGCTCGATCATGGACCGAGCACGACCGGACGCGTCGCCTCCATGTCCAACAGATCTGCGGTGCGGCCTATCACATCCCCTCGTCAGTGAATAGTATCGGAGGGACACAGCGCTGCCTGGAGCGCCCGTGCAGCCGGGTCGCCGGAGAGGAAGGGAGCGCCAACTCATTCCCGGGCCCCTCTCCGCCAGCACGATAGGATCCGACGCCCCTTTGGGGCCGGCCTAAACCGGACATCACGATCAGTCGACAGGCGGCCTTCCGTGGGGACGTCTGCCTGGCAGCAGTTACCATATCCTTGACCGGAATGTACTGCAAGTGGACGCGGGCAATGTTCGTTTCCTGACTCAAGATCCGGGTAGTTTCCATTTTCTGCGATCCTATGGTCTGCCATTCCGCGGAGCGGGTTAAGGATGTCAATAACGTCGCACATGCCTCACCGATTGGGTGGGAAGGCGTACCAAGGGGACTGCCCTCGCTTGGAGACAGGGGAGGTGGCTGTCGCCAGGAGGGGCGGTGGCGTGAGGGGCGCGACTGCGGCCGGGCGCTGGAAGCCATTTCGAAACTACGCAGCCAGGGCGCGCGAGCAGCAATTGTAGTGACATCCGCTGCCGATAGCAGTCTCAGTTACCGCGAAATGGCTCTCCCGACCCGACATCAGCAGCCCGAACAACTCGTCTGCGATCCGGCCCCTGAGCTCTGCGACTGCTTCTAGCTGTTTCGTCTCTTGGTGCCGGACTCAGGTCGCTGGAGCAGAGCCTGCGGGAACAGCACCCACCACGACAACGGGATGATGACAGGGGCGTAGGGGAGGAACAGGCGGACTTCGATCACCAGAGCCACGACATAGTGGAGCATCAGATAGGGAGGAAGCAACCACAAGGCACGTCGCAAAAGGAGCGGCCCTCGCCTGGCACCCACCACCGCCAGCACCCACATGGCGCCGAACAAGAGCAGCACCTGGGCGGTCGGCACCCAGGAGGAAAGGTTGGACGAGAGCAGGATGACATCGCAGTAGTATTCTCTTCGGCCATAGACGAGATAGACGAGGGGGAGGTAGACGGCCGCCCAGGCGGCGCCGATGGCGGCCGCCTTCCAAAGCACTTCGGCGAGCGGCCGCCGACCCAGGCGGGCTACGAGGTAGAGGGCGGGTATCAAGGCGACCGTCTCTCGGTTGAGCGTGCCGAGGAACACGAGCGGTATCAGGAGAAGGTCCTTCTTTTCGGCGAGCGCCCAGAAGGCCAGGACGAAGACGAGCAGGTTGATGGGATCGCTCTCCTGGACGACGTGCAGATAGGTGAAGGGAAGAACGGCGGCGAGGCAGAGAGAGCCCGCGGCTGCGGCCGGGGGAGCGAACCACGTTCGGAGGTAGCGATCGAAAGAGATGAATATGAGAGCAGTGCTTATGGTGCGAAGAGCGACGTAGGCCGCGACGATTCCCGCCACCTCCCGCGGCACGGCGTACAGCTTGTGGATGTACTCCGCCATCGCGCCCCCTGCAGGGATGAGGAGCATCAGCAGGTGGGCGAGCCAAGGGGTGAGCGGGCGGTACTGATTGGGCGCGGGTGCGGAGCCGCCGATCATGTCGGCATGCCACGATGGGAGGGCGGAGAGATCGGCGAGGCGCGCCCAGACGAGCGCGCTGATTGCCCCAATACCGAGGTAGAAGAGGAGCAGCCCGGCGCCTTCGAACCTGAGTGGTCGTTGCATTGAGAGAACCGCCGGGATGCCAGTTCCCCGCGTGCGGCGGAATCCCCTCTGCCCGACATGCGCCTGAATGCTTTGCCCGCCCTATCTCGCCAACCAACGCGACGCTTTGGCGGCGGATCGGCAGGAGGTGGTCGCGATGGCTGCGAATCTCTGAGGGCAGGCCGGACTGGAGGAGGATGGTGAAGCTATCCGCGCTGGAAGGCAGGCTGGTCGCGGCGCTGGAGCAGATGGAGATCATCGACGCGCACGAGCATATCTTCCCCGAGAGCGTTCGCCTCGAGACGAAGATCGATGTCCTGACGTTCTTCTCTCACTACACGCAGGGCGATCTGAGGGTCGCCGGCATGTCGGAAGCGGAGCTCAAGGAAATGGGAGACGCGGACGTCGCGCTCGACCGCCGGTGGCGCTTGTTCGCGCCCTACTGGGAGCAGATCCGCTGGGGGTCTTACGCGCGGGCGGCGCGGATCGCCGTAAAGAAGTTCTACGGCGCCGATGACATCAGCGACGAGACCTATATCGGTATTTCGGAGAGAATGGCGGCGGCGAACAAACCGGGGCTGTACGAGAAGGTCCTGGGGGAGGCGTGTCACATCCGCACGGCCCTAACGCAGTGCCGCCGCACCGACCTGGGAACGCCGCTGCTGACGCCGGTGATGCCTCTGCTGCCGAACATGTGGGAGATCGAGACGTGGGAGGAGCTGAGCCGGGGGTATGGAGACAGCGCGCAGGAAATCCGCAGCTTGGATGATTTCCTCGACGCCGGGCGGGCCTATGTCAGGGGCGTGAAGTCGGAGGGCGCGGTCGGCCTGAAGATGATGTCGAACCCGTATAGGGCGCCGAGTCGGGCGGTGGCAGAGGAGTCTTTCGAGCGGCTCCGCACGGGTGCGACGGAGTCGCTTCCGGTGTGCAACCCGCTGCGCGACTATGTCGTAGACGAGCTGATTCGGTACGCCGGCGAGCAGGAGCTGGTCGTCTGCGTTCACACGGGTTACTGGGGGGATTTCCGCACGCTGGACCCGCTGCATATGATCCCGATTCTCGAACGGCATCCGAAGGTGCGGTTCGATATGTACCACCTCGGCTACCCGTGGGTCCGGGAGTCGATCATGCTGGGGAAGGGCTTCCACAACGTGTGGCTCAACTTCTGCTGGACGCACATCATCTCGCAGCGCTTCGCCATGGATGCTCTCGACGAAGTGATCGACATGGTGCCGATGAATAAGGTGATTGGGTTTGGGGGCGACTACAACCTGCCGGTGGAGAAGGTCTACGGGCATCTGGTGATGGCGCGGGAGGATATCTCCCGCGTTTTGGCGGCGCGCATCGAGCGCGGCTGTATGGAGGAGGAGGAGGCGCTGGGGCTGGCGCGCAAGTGGCTGTGGGAGAATCCGAGGGAGCTGTATCGGCTGGACGCGTGAGGAGCGGCCTTGCTCGATGGGAGGGGCGTGGGCTTCCTCGAAGGTGTTCCGCCCGTTGGGGGTGAAGGTGCCTGATTGGTGAAGTCCGAGCGGTTCTCTATTGGCGCCGACCTCGCCCTGCTTGCCGTTGCCGCGGTGTGGGGTCTTACGTTCGCCGCGGTGCAGCGTGCGCTCGGCGCGGCGGGGCCGTTCTCGTTTCTGGCGGCGCGCTTCGCCCTCGCCGCGGTGGTTCTTGGGGCGGCCTTCCCCCGCCGCGTGCTTCGCCTGGACCGCGGTGTGGTGCGGTTCGGCGCGCTCCTCGGGATATGGCTGACGGTCGGCTACGCGCTCCAGACGGTCGGCTTGCTGTACACGACCGCTTCACGTTCCGGGTTTATCACAGGGCTGAGCGTCGTGCTGGTGCCCGTACTCTCTCTCGCCGTCTCCCGCGTGCGCCCTCGCATCACCTCGGCCGCGGCCGTCGTCCTTGCCGCCTCGGGGCTCTACCTGCTGACCGCGCCTCGTGCCGGCGGCATGAATCCGGGTGACCTGCTGACTCTCGGGTGTGCCGTCGCCTTTGCGCTGCACATCG
>Ga0307377_10001569_pt1 | contig 28514 bp, 29 predicted proteins | sample TR3MG_FD_202535 | JGI IMG/M metagenome (GOLD analysis project Ga0307377, IMG submission 202535) | Soil microbial communities from Risofladan, Vaasa, Finland - TR-3 | ecosystem: Environmental > Terrestrial > Soil > Coastal area > Acid sulfate soil | place: Finland: Risofladan, Vaasa | collected... | reverse complement strand
GCGGGCAAAGTATTATTCGGGGTCAAAGGCCCGATGAGCAAGAAGACGGTAAGCGTGGTGCCGGCCTGAACTCCGGCAGGCTCCTAGAAAAGCCCTATCCACGCGGTAGGGCTTTTTTATTTGTGGCGCCAGTCCGACCATGAAATTCATCGACGAAGCCAGGATCGAGGTGCACGCCGGCAAGGGCGGGGACGGGGTCGCGCATTTCCGGCGGGAAAAGTTTGTCCCGCGCGGCGGGCCCGACGGCGGCGACGGCGGCCACGGCGGCAGCATTTACGCGGTGGCAAACCGCAACATCAACACGCTCATCGATTACCGCTATGCACGCATCCACCGCGCTAAGGGCGGCGAGAACGGGCGCGGCGCCGACCAGTACGGCAAAGGCGCCGAGGATATTGTGCTGCGCGTCCCGGTGGGCACGGTCATCACCGACGCCCAGTCGGGCGAACTGATCGCGGACCTCGCTGCGCACGAGCAAAAGGCGCTGATCGCGCGCGGCGGCAAAGGCGGTCTGGGCAATCTGCATTTCAAGACCAGCACCAACCGCGCGCCGCGCCAGTGCACTCTGGGTGAGGCAGGGGAGTCGCGCGAACTGCGCCTGGAGCTGAAACTGCTCGCCGATGTCGGCCTCCTTGGCATGCCCAACGCGGGCAAGTCGACGTTCATCCGCTCGGTATCGGCCGCCCGTCCCAAAGTCGCAGACTACCCCTTCACCACGCTGCACCCGAACCTGGGCGTGGTGCGTGTAGCCGAGGACAGAAGCTTCGTCGTCGCCGACATCCCAGGCCTGATCGAGGGCGCGGCCGAGGGCGCCGGACTGGGTCACCAGTTCCTGCGCCATCTCGCGCGCACGCGGCTGCTCCTGCACATCGTCGCTATTGCGCCGTTCGACGATAGCGTGGATCCGGTCAAGGACGCGCGCGCCATCGTCAACGAGCTCAAAAAATATGATCAGGCGCTGTACGACAAGCCGCGCTGGCTGGTGCTCAACAAGACCGACATGCTGCAAGCTGACGAACGCGACCGGGCGCTGCAGCGCTTCTTGAAGGCCTATCGCTGGAAAGGCAGGTGGTTTGCCATTTCCGCGCTCACCGGCGAGGGCTGCCGCGAGCTATGCTTCGCCATCATGGATCATCTCACCGAAAAGCAGGCGGACTGACATGGCCGCGCTGCTCAAATCGGCGCGCCGCCTGGTAGTCAAGGTCGGGAGCTCGCTCGTGACCAACCAGGGACAAGGCCTGGATCGGGAGGCGATCGCGCGCTGGGCGGCGCAGATCGCGCAACTGCGCGAGCGCGACAAAGAAGTGGTGCTGGTGTCCAGCGGCGCCATCGCCGAGGGCATGCAACGGCTGGGATGGACGCGGCGCCCCCAGGCGATGCAGGACCTGCAGGCAGCAGCGGCAGTGGGCCAGATGGGACTGGTGCAGGTGTACGAGAGCTCGTTTCGCGAGCACGGCCTGCATACCGCCCAGGTGCTGTTGACGCACGCCGACCTCGCCGACCGCCAGCGCTACCTCAATGCGCGCTCGACCCTGCGCACACTGCTCGCCCTGGGCGTAATACCGATCATCAACGAGAACGATACCGTGGTGACCGACGAAATCAAATTCGGCGACAACGACACGCTGGGCGCGCTGGTGACCAACCTGATCGAGGCCGATTGCCTGATCATCCTCACCGACCAGGCCGGATTGTACACGCGCGATCCGCGCGAAGACGCGTCGGCGCAACTGGTACATGACGCCAGGGCCGGTGCGCCGGAGCTGGAGCAAATGTGCGGCAAAGCCGGAAGCCACATCGCCAAAGGCGGCATGCTGACCAAGGTCCTCGCCGCCAAGCGCGCGGCCCGCTCGGGCGCGCATACCGTGATCGCGTCCGGGCACGAGCCGGATGTGCTGCTGCGGCTGGCGCAGGGCGAGGCGATCGGCACGCAACTTGTTGCGGAAACCATGCCGATCGCCGCGCGCAAGCAATGGCTGGCCGATCACTTGCAGGTTCACGGCAGGCTGATGCTGGATGCCGGGGCGATACGGGCGCTCGTCAAAGAAGGCAAGAGCCTGCTGCCGATAGGCGTCAAGAATGTCGAAGGCGCGTTCGAGCGCGGCGCGGTGGTGGCCTGCATCGCACCTGACGGCAAGGAACACGCACGCGGGCTGGTGAACTACGGTGCCAACGACGCCCGGCGCATCGTAGGCAAGCCGAGCAGTGAAATACTGACCGTTCTGGGGTACGTAGACGAACCCGAACTGATACACCGGGACAACCTGGTCCTGCTTTAGCGGGACCAGGTTGCGGCGTAGGCTAACTTCCGCGCAGTGAAGGTTAAGCCGCATACCGGCGGCCGCAGCCACAACGTTGTACCGCTTTAATAGCTCGTGATGGTCGCCCGCTGATTGCCGCCGTTCTTGAGCGCGCGCACCCCTTCCTCGGCAGTTGCTATTCCGCCGCCGATCACAGGACAGAAAAAATCGCTGTAAAGTACCGCTCGTTGCGCGTTGCTCGGATTCTTCCGGATCACCTGCCATTTAGGATCGCGCACCTCGAACCAAGTCTTGTCGCGCCGGCCGAACGCGTATACGCGAAACTCGCCGTCGCTGCAGCGCATCCCCTCGTAACTGATGTTAAGCGCACCATCCGAACTCTTCGCAATCAGACTGTACCGCACCACTCCGTCGGCGCTGACGCTGATCGACTTCGCATCGACAAAAAAAGCAAATGGCAAGGTGTCGCTGACCTGAAACGGCAGATAATTTTCCGGCTTGGGATACGGCGGAAGTGGAACCGGGGTCTCGGCGCGGCTGGCTCGCTCGCTGTGGCTGTCGCCGAACCCGGGCGTCTGCGCCACGGCAGCGAGCGGCAGCATCAGCATCAGGACAATCCATGCCCGCATGACTTAGTCCAAATCTTGGGTCAGGGACGCGCGCACACCCGCGGCAACCGCACTAAGCTCTGCCTGGTAGTTGGGGTGGTCTATGCCCATGGCGAGGCTCACGCCGTATTTCAGCGCCTTCGCCATCTCATCGTCCAATTCGAAACGCAGGAAGTGCACAGCAGAGGTCTTTTCCTCGTTCTCGCGCTCGAGGTCTTCGTCGGCAATCGCATAGACGCGGGCACAGCCCTCGACCTGAACCCAAACCCGATCTTCTATTCCCTTGAGCTTCGCCAGTGCGTGCTTGCGTTCCTCGGCGTCCGCATATTCGATCATCATGGTCGCCTTGAAATTGCGCCCATCCGGGATCAGGGGATTGTAGGCATCGAGCTCGTCCTGTATGCCCTGCTCCTCGAAAGTACGCTCGATGCGCAGCATTTCCTGGATCTGGTAACGGATGGTCAGCTCGTCTTCGAAGATGAGCGTCACATGCGCACCCACATGAACCGTGCGGTCTCTTTTGTGCGCCATCACTTTGGCACGGAATTCGTTGCGTTGCCGCGCGTACGCTTCCAGGCTGAGCAGGCTGTCTCTTGCGATCTTGTGCGTCGTCTTCGGTATTGCAGTCATATCGTCATAGTCCGTAAGCAATTCGCATCAGGGTCAGCGGATGTTCCCTCTTCGCTCTGGTTTCGCCCATCCCCTGCTCGATGTGGCGCCCTGCTATGGCGCAATCGGAACTGATGTAATCCGGATCGCTCGCGGCCATGGCTTTGAACACCGGCCGGCCGATCTTCATCGAATTGGCGAAATACTCGGCCTTCACGCCCCAAGTGCCGTCGTGACCCGAGCAGCGCTCCACGGTATTTACCGTGGTCTCGGGCACCAGTTGCAGCGCTTCGCGCGTTTTCTGTCCCATGTTCTGCACCCGCGAATGGCAGGGGACGTGGTACGAGACCTTGCCCAGCGGCTGCTTGAAATCGGTCTTGAGCAGGCCGTCCTTGTGGCGCAGGACCAGGTATTCGAACGGATCGAACATCGCCGCGGACACCGCCTTCACCTCTGCGTCATCCGGGAACAGCAGGGGCAACTCCGATTTGAACATGAGCGTGCACGACGGGACCGCAGTCAGGATGGCATAGCCCTCGCGCGCGAGCCGGGCGAGCGGCGGGATGTTGATCGATTTCAAGCGCGCGACGCTGTCCAGGTCGCCCAGTTCCAGCTTGGGCATGCCGCAACACGCCTCCTTCTCCACGATCACATAGGGGATTTCGTTGTGATCGAGCAGCTTGATCAAATCGTAGCCGATGCCGGGCTCGTTGTAATTCACATAACAGGTCGAAAAGATCGCAACCTTACCCGGGGTTCGCTCGCTGTCGGTCGCCACGTGCGCGGCGCTCGCGGGTGCGCCGCTGCGGAAGCGCGATGGGCTGTAAGGCGGGAGCCTGCGCTCCCGATGCACGCCTATGGCCTTTTGCATCAGCGCGCGCGCCGCGCCGTTGGCGTTCAGCGCATTGACCGTCTGTGCCACCACTGGAATCGCGGCGAGTTTGCCGATCGCATCGGTGGAGGACAAGAGCCGGTCGCGCATGCGCACCTCGCCCTTCTTGAATTTGGCCGCCTTGGCGCGCAGCATCAGGTGCGGGAAATCGACGTTCCACTGGTGCGGCGGCACGTAGGGACACTTCGTCATATAGCACAGATCGCACAGGTAGCACTGGTCCACGACCTTGCCGAAATCTCCCGTGTCCACGCCGTCGATCTCGCCGGTCTTGCTTTCATCGATGAGGTCGAACAAGGTGGGGAACGCCGTGCACAAGCTGACGCAGCGGCGACAGCCATGGCAGATTTCATAGACGCGGTGCAACTCGGCGTGGAGTTTCGCCTCGTCGTAGAAATCCGGCGAATTCCAGTTGATGGAATGCCGGGTGGGAGCCTCCAGGCTGCCTTCGCGCACGGTCATTTTGTCTGCTGTGAAGGATGGGTCGGGGGAATGCGCACGTTCGGGCAAGCCCGCCCGTCACTCATTCCCCAGGATTTGACCCTGATTTACTCGCTCAGCGCGTCCAGAGCCTTCTGGAAACGGTTCGCGTGCGAACGCTCGGCCTTTGCCAGAGTTTGGAACCAGTCGGCAATTTCTTCGAATCCTTCTTCACGCGCGCCCTTGGCCATGCCGGGATACATATCCGTGTATTCGTGCGTTTCGCCAGCAACGGCAGACGTCAGATTCTGGCGGCTGGAACCGATCGGCAAACCAGTCGCGGGATCGCCGACCTGCTCCAGGTATTCGAGATGGCCATGCGCGTGGCCAGTTTCACCTTCCGCGGTAGAGCGAAACAGCGCGGCCACATCGTTCTGCCCTTCGATGTCAGCCTTGTTTGCGAAATACAGATAACGGCGGTTGGCCTGCGATTCGCCGGCGAATGCAGCTTTCAGATTTTCCTCGGTTTTTGAGCCCTTGAGTTTCATATTTCCTCCGATTGGCGAAAAGATCAAAAAAGACTACCAAGCCGTTACTCGGCATGTCTTGCGAATTGTCAAACTAATGGAATTTACTTTGTAAATCACCAATATATGGAACTGAATATTTCTATTCCAGATATTAGACTAAGTATAAACAAGCTGGCTCACAGTGTCAACCGGATACCCACCAGCCAAGGCCGTATCGCGAGATTTCTGACGCAGGGAACGGCGTGTCCGCCTCAGTGTCCGAGAGCCGCCTCGATTTCCGCGAAAGTCTGGGCTACTTCAGTGGTCTGGATGCTCACTCCGAGTTGACGCGCAATCTGTGACGCCGAAAAGATTCCGCGGATGGTCTGAACGCCGCCATCGCCGCTCGAATCAATGACCAGGGCGTGTTGACGTCCGGTGCGCTTCAGCGTCGCCACAATATGCCCCACCTCGGCCTGGGCCAAATCGGCATAGAGCAATACCTCCAGACGCTCGCGCCGGGTCATGATGTCGCGCACTCGAATCTCCGAGCGCTTGATGCCGCGCTCCAGCGCAAACTGCACCGGCTTCTCGCCCAAAACGTCATTCGCGGTGATCAAACCCAGCACCTGCCTGTCGTTGTCGGTCACCAGCAGAAGGCGTACGCCGTGCCGTATCATGAAACGGTTGGCGGCATCCACTGACGCCTCCAGGTCGATGGTCGCGGCTGGAATCTGGCGCAAGTCGGTCATCACTGCAACCGCCGGAGAATCGATACGCACTCGCTCCCGCTCCTGCCCGGGAAGTTGATAAAGCGTCCCAGGCTGCAGACGGTGTGCGGTGAGGGGATGATATTCGCGCGTCATTCTGTTGCTCCCTGGATCGGACACTGCAGTACCGAGCCTGGACCGGCAACGTCCAACCGTCAGGTCGGCTCATTCATCGCACCGGACGCAGTGCGGAGTCGTGTTTGCCTTGGATCGAATCCCGGTTCAGATAGCGCGCCAACTCGTTCAGCGCCTGAACGTAGACCTCGCGCTTGAACTCGATTACGTTTTCCAGCGGGATCCAGTACTCATGCCAGCGCCATGCGTCGAACTCGGGGTGCTCACTCGCTCGCAAGGACACGTCGCTGTCGCGCGCGACCAAGCGCAGCAGAAACCAGATCTGTTTCTGGCCCCTGTAGCTGCTACGCCATTCGCGCCTGACCCATTGCGCCGGCACTTCGTAACGCAGCCAGTTTCTGGTGCGACCAAGGATCTTGACGTGGTGGGCCTTCAATCCCACCTCTTCCTCAAGCTCCCGGAACATGGCCTGCTCCGGGGTTTCACCGTGCTTGATTCCGCCTTGCGGAAACTGCCAGGAATGTTCCTTGATGCGCTTGCCCCAGAATACCTCGTTCCTTGCGTTACAGAGAATTATGCCGACGTTCGGACGATAGCCGTCACGGTCGAGCATGACACATTCACCTTAAGCTAGTATTTGCACCATTCTTCCATATTTCCCAGCGCAATGAAAGCGGCATGCCGTTCATCGGCGGCGCGATCTTCAAGTAAAATGGCGACGCCAAGTTCACCGGAATCCTTATGCGCGTTTCACAGTTTTTCCTGTCTACCCTAAGGGAAGCGCCTGCCGACGCCGAAATCGTCAGCCACAAGCTGATGCTGCGCGCCGGCATCATCCGGCGCCTTGCCGGTGGCATTTACACCTGGATGCCGCTGGGCCTGCGCATCGTGCGCAAGGTCGAGGCCATCGTGCGCGAGGAGATGAACCGTGCCGGCGCCGTCGAACTCGCGATGCCGGTGGTGCAACCGGCCGAATTGTGGCAAGAATCCGGCCGCTGGGAGAAGTACGGGGCGGAGTTGTTGCGCTTCCAGGACCGGCATCAGCGCGATTTCGTGATTCAACCGACATCCGAGGAAGTCGTCACCGATCTGGCGCGCAGCGAACTCAGAAGCTATCGCCAATTGCCGGTGCATTTCTACCAGATCCAGACCAAATTCCGTGACGAGCGCCGGCCTCGTTTCGGCATCATGCGCGGGCGCGAGTTCATTATGAAAGACGGCTACTCCTTTCACGCTGACTACGCCGATTTGCAGCGCGAATACAAAAACATGTACGACACGTACACACGGATTTTCACGCGCCTCGGTCTCCAGTTCCGCGCCGTGGCCGCCGATCCCGGTGCGATCGGGGGCACCGGCTCGCACGAGTTTCACGTGCTCGCCGACTCCGGCGAGGACGCCATCGCCTATTGCCCGGAATCGGATTACGCTGCCAATGTCGAACTCGCCGAGGCGCTGGCGCCGCGTGCCGCACGCCCGGCGCCTGCCGCGCCGCTGCGCAAGGTGCCGACTCCGGGCAAGACCCGCTGCGAGGACGTCGCGGAGCTGTTGAACGCGCAACTCGCGCAAACGGTCAAAGCGATCGCCGTGGTGCACGAGGACGAATTTGTTCTGCTGCTGTTGCGGGGCGATCACAGCCTGAACGAGATAAAGACGCAAAAGCTGCCCGGGATGGACCCTTTCCGCTTCGCTACCGACGCCGAGGTCGAGTACCATATCGGATGCAAGCCGGGCTATATCGGTCCGGTAGGGGCGAACGCGGGGATCAAGGTCATTGCCGACCGCGCGGTCGCGGTCATGGCCGATTTCATCTGCGGCGCGAACGAGGAAAACTTTCACCTCGCCGGCGCGAATTTCGGCCGCGACCTGCCCGAGCCGGTGCTCGTGGCCGATATCCGCAATGCGGTGGCCGGTGACCCCAGCCCGGACGGCAAGGGCACGCTGGCCATCTGCCGCGGCATCGAGGTCGGGCATATTTTTCAACTGCGCACCAAGTACTCCGAGGCGATGAAGGCGGTATTTCTGGACGAGTCGGGGAAATCGCGTGCATTCGAGATGGGCTGCTACGGCATCGGTGTGACGCGCATTGTCGGCGCCGCCATCGAACAGAACCACGATGCGCGCGGCATCGCTTTTCCTCAGCCGATCGCGCCGTTCCAGCTGGCGCTGGTGCCAATCGGCTTCCGTAAGAGCGCCGCGGTCAGGGAAACCTGCGAGCGGCTATATCTGGAGTTCGGCGCAGCGGGCATCGAAGTGCTGCTCGATGACCGCGACGAGCGGCCGGGGGTGATGTTCGCCGACATGGAGCTTATCGGCATTCCGCATCGCGTTGTGGTCGGCGAGCGCGGACTGAAAGAGGGCAAACTCGAATACCAGGGGCGGCATGAAAACAGTTCGACCGCAGTCGCCCTGGATGAACTGCTGGCCTTCGTCAAGACGAGGTTATGCGTGCATTAGCGCATTGTGCCCTGGGCCTGGCGTTGCTCTGCGCGCACGGCGCAGCATTGGCCGGAGCACAGGTCTACGAGCCGCTCGCCGCGAACGTGCAGACTGCGCTGTCCAAGGCGGTGAGCGATAAAGCGCCGCTGATCTCCTCGTTCAACTCCAGAGTGGACGAAGCCAACTGGCTGATTGCGATGTCGCAAAGGCTGGAGACGCGCATTCCGGACTTTAAAACGCGCATCGCGTTTCTGAAATCGGTGCATTACGAGGCCATCCGCGCCGGACTCGACCCGCAACTGGTGCTGGGACTGATCCAGGTCGAGAGCGGATTCAACAAATATGCCGTATCCACGGCCGGTGCGCGCGGATACATGCAGGTGATGCCCTTCTGGGTAAAACTCATAGGCGCGAAAGGCGACGATCTGTTCGACATGCGCAAGAATCTGCGCTATGGCTGCGTCATTCTGCGCTATTACCTCGATCTCGAGAAAGGGGATCTATACCGCGCGCTCGGGCGCTACAACGGCAGCCTGGGCAAGCCCGATTATCCACGCGCGGTGCTGGCGGCATGGAAGCAGCGATGGCATTACAGCGGCAAGCTGTCCTGATCCGCATAGCCGGTGGTCGCGGGAATCCATCCTGACCTTGTCCTATAATTTCGAACCGCAATCGCTAGTCGTTCAAGCATGCCGGAGATCCTGGTCCTCTATTACAGCCATCGCGGTGCGGTCAAGGAAATGGCGCGACTGGTCGCACGCGGTGTCGAGTTGATACCCGGCGCCAGCGCGCGCCTGCGTACGGTGCCGCAAGTGTCCAGCGTGACCAAAGTCGCGCAGCCGGCAGTGCCCGAAGCCGGCGCGCCCTATTGCGAACTTGCCGACCTGGAGCAGTGCGCCGGCCTTGCGCTGGGCAGCCCGACGCGCTTTGGCAATATGGCGGCGCCGATGAAGCATTTCTGGGACGGGACCGGCGCGCTCTGGCTAAAAGGTGCGCTCGCGGGCAAGCCGGCCGCGGTATTCACCTCCACCAGCAGCCTGCATGGGGGACAAGAGGCGACGCTGCTCTCCATGATGTTGCCGCTGATGCACCACGGCATGATGATTGTCGGCCTGCCCTACACCGCGCCCGAGTTGTCTACGACCGAGACCGGCGGCACTCCGTACGGGGCGAGCCACGTCGCCGGCAGCGCCAGCGACCGGCCGATCAGCGATGAGGAAAAGAGCCTGTGCATCGCGCTCGGCAGGCGCCTCGCCGGGGTTGCGCTAAAGCTGGTTTCCTAGCTTGCAGAAGGCCCTTTACCTCTGTGCCTGCCTCAGCCTGCTGGCTCTGCTCTTCTTATGCCTTGCGTGGGAATTGTGGCTTGCCCCGCTGCGGCCCGGCGGCTCCTGGCTCGCGCTCAAAGCTCTGCCTTTGCTCTCGCCGTTGATGGGCATACTCCACGGCAAGCGCTATACGTATCAGTGGGCGTCGATGCTGATCCTCGCCTATTTTGCCGAGGGTGTTGTACGCGCCTTCAGTGACACCGGTGCGAGTGCCGCGCTGGCCCTGGCCGAGGCACTTCTGGCCCTGACCTTTTTCGTCAGCGCCGTCTTCTACGCGCGCCTCACGCGCCTGACCCAGCCGCGCAGCGCCTAAGCTACAGCTGCGGATTGATGCGCTCGACCTTGCTGTGCAGTTTGTTGAGCGCCGAAAGATACGCCTTGGCCGAAGCCACGACAATGTCGGTGTCGGCGCCGACGCCGTTGACGATGCGCCCGGCCTTTTGCAGCCGCACCGTTACCTCCCCCTGCGACTCGGTGCCCTGCGTGACGGCGTTGACCGAATAAAGCATCAGTTCGGCGCCGCTGTTGGCAACGCTTTCGATCGCCTTGAAGGTCGCGTCCACCGGACCATCGCCCTTGGACTCCGCGCGGCGCTCGATTTCGCCTTCGGCCAGGACCACGTTCGCATGGGGGCGCTCGCCGGTGCCGCTTGCCTGGTTCATATCTACCAGCTTCCAGTGCTCGGTCTGGGCCGCAACGGCCTCGCCCGAGAGCAGGGCGTGGATGTCCTCGTCGAATATTTCGTGTTTCTTGTCTGCCAGATCCTTGAAGCGGGCGAAGGCGGCGTTGATCGCCTGGTCCGATTCGAGCGCTATGCCCAATTCCTTCAACCGCGCCTTGAACGCGGTGCGGCCGGAGTGCTTGCCCAGCACCAGCTTGTTCGCGTTCCAGCCCACGTCCTCGGCGCGCATGATTTCGTAGGTTTCGCGGCTTTTCAGCACACCGTCCTGATGGATCCCAGCCTCGTGCGCAAACGCATTGGCGCCGACGATGGCCTTGTTCGGCTGCACCGGGAAACCGGTGATTCCGGACACAAGCTTGGACGCAGGCACGATCTGCGTTGCATCGATGCGCGTTTCGCAGGGGAAAAAATCCCGGCGCGTGCGCACTGCCATGACGATCTCCTCGAGCGAACTGTTGCCGGCGCGCTCGCCCAGGCCGTTGATGGTGCACTCCACCTGACGCGCGCCGTTCATCACCGCAGCCAGGGAATTGGCCACCGCCAGACCAAGATCGTTGTGGCAATGCACCGACCAGATGGCCTTGTCGGAATTGGGAATGCGCTCGCGCAGGGTGCGGATCAGGGCGCCGAACTGCTCTGGCAGCGTATAGCCCACCGTGTCTGGAATATTTACCGTCTTCGCCCCCTCCTTGATCACCGCCTCCAGCACGCGGCACAGGAAGTCGACCTCCGAGCGGCCTGCGTCTTCCGGCGAGAACTCGACGTCGTCGGTGAACTTGCGCGCAAAGCGCACGGCGTTGACTGCGTCGGTCAACACTTGCTCCGGCGTCATGCGCAGCTTCATTGTCATGTGTATGGGCGATGTTGCGATGAAGGTGTGCAGGCGGCCGGACTTGGCTGGCTTGATTGCCTCCGCCGCGCGGGCGATATCCTTGTCGTTGGACCGCGATAGCCCGCATACGGTGCTGTCCTTAATGATTTCGGCCACCGCGCGCACCGCCTCGAAGTCGCCGTTCGAGGCCGCCGGGAAACCCGCCTCGATCACATCCACGCGCATTTTCTCCAGCAGCCGGGCGATACGCAGCTTCTCCTCCTTGGTCATCGAGGCGCCGGGGCTCTGCTCGCCGTCGCGCATGGTGGTGTCGAATATGATCAAGTGGTCCTTCATCTCAGCCTCCTGTGAACAAATGCAATCAAAGATTGAACAATGCCCGCCTGCGCCGGGTTGGCGCGGGGTTCAAACAACAACACAAATTGTGGGTTGGGTTATGTGCGCGCGGGGCGCAGCAGCAGGCCGGCCAGCAGAAGCAGGCTGCTAAGGAGAGCGGTCAACACCGTGGTATTGGAAACCATGGCGAACAATATATCGACTTTCCCGAGATTAGGCAATAGGCCTGCCAGAACCTGTCAGAACCCGCATCAAGAGTCATTTTGCTACGGGCCAATTTAAGGGAGCATGAGCGGGGAGGGGAAGGAGTTGTACCCTTTTGCTCCGACCTGGATCGCCTCCTTTTTTTACAGACGCCTGCGCCTCCATTTCCACACCCACACCGCGTAACCGGACAGGGAATAGGCGACGAACAGCAGAAACAACACCGTCGGCGGATGGCTGGAAATTAGAATCACCGCAAACACGACCAGCAGCAGGGCCCAGAACGGCACGCTGCGCCGGAAATTGATGTCCTTGAAGCTGTAGAACGGGATGTTGCTCACCATGGTGAGGCCGGCAAACAGCGTGATAATGCAAGCGATCCAGCGCATAGTTCCGACCGCTTCGATCTTGAAATCGTCAACAACCCAGATGAACCCCGCCACCAGCGCCGCCGCCGCCGGGCTTGGCAATCCTTGGAAATAGCGCTTGTCCACCACGCCGATATTGGTATTGAAACGTGCCAGCCGCAGCGCCGTCCCGGCGCAATAGACAAAAGCCGCGATCCACCCGATGCGGTCCATGCTCTTGAGCGCCCATTCGTACATCACCAGGGCCGGCGCCGCGCCGAAGGACACCATGTCGGATAGGCTGTCGTACTCGGCGCCGAACGCGCTCTGCGTGTGTGTCAGGCGCGCAACCCGCCCGTCCAGTCCGTCCAGAACCATGGCGATAAAAATGGCCACCGCCGCCTGTTCGAAGCGCGCGTTCATTGCCTGCACGATCGAGTAAAAACCGGCAAACAAGGCCGCGGTGGTGAACAGATTTGGAAGCAGGTAGATGCCGCGGCGGCGCATCTCCGAATTGAGCAACGGCTTCCTGCGCTTGTAGGCTGGCATGACGCGACTAGTCCAGGCTGGCTAGAACCGTGCTGGCAGCATACACCTTGTCCCCCAGCGCCGCCTTGATACGCGCGTTGGGCGGCAGGTACAGGTCGACGCGCGAACCGAAGCGGATGAAGCCGTAGCGCTGCCCGCGCTGCAGCCTGTCGCCCGCTTTGACGTAGCATAGGATGCGCCGCGCGATCAGCCCCGCCACCTGCACGCACACGACGTCGGCGCCGGCGTCGGCGCGGATCCACAGCGCGTTGCGCTCGTTTTCAATCGAGGCTTTGTCCAGCGCTGCGTTGACGAATTTTCCGGCCTTGTACCACACCTGTTTCACTGCGCCGTCCACCGGGGCGCGATTGGAGTGCACGTTAAACACATTCATGAACACGCTTACTTTGACCGCTTCCCGGTCAAGGTAGGGATCGCGCGCTTTCTCCACCGCCACGATGCGCCCGTCCGCAGGAGACACCACGGTTTTCGCGTCTCCCGGCGCCGCGCGTCCCGGGTCGCGGAAAAACTGCAGCACGAACACGGCAACGATCCACAGCGGAATCGACCATGCGAGGCTGTACCAGGACACGAGCGCCGCCGCCGCGACGGCGAGCGCGAGGAACGGCCAGCCTTCCCGGGCGATAAGAGGATGCGGGTAATTCATCGGCAGGAGACGGAAGGAGCGGGAGAAAGAACCAGCGGTGCGTTTGCGCCGATGCCTCCCTCCTCGCACCTGCCTAGTTCTTGGACTGATCCACCAGCTTGTTCTTCCTGATCCACGGCATCATCGCCCGCAGCTTCTCGCCCACCACTTCGATCTGATGCTCGGCGGTGAGGCGGCGGCGCGATAGCAACGTCGGCGCCCCGGCGCGATTCTCCAGGATGAAGCTCTTGGCGTATTCGCCGGTCTGGATGTTCTTCAGGGCTTCCTGCATGGCCTTCCTGGTCTCGTCGTTGACGATCTTCGGACCGGTCAGGTACTCGCCATATTCGGCGTTATTGGAGATCGAGTAGTTCATATTGCCGATGCCACCCTCGTACATCAGATCGACGATCAGCTTGAGTTCGTGCAAGCATTCGAAGTAGGCCATCTCCGGCGCATAGCCGGCGTCGACCAGGGTCTCGAAACCCGCCTTGACCAATTCGACACAGCCGCCGCAAAGCACGGCCTGCTCGCCGAACAAGTCGGTTTCGGTTTCTTCCTTGAACGTGGTTTCGATCACGCCGGCGCGCGCGCCGCCGATGGCTGCCGCGTAGGACAGCGCCAGATCGCGTGCCTTCCTGCTTGGGTTCTGGTGCACAGCGATCAGCATCGGCGTGCCGCCGCCCTGGACGTAGGTCGAGCGAACGGTATGTCCCGGTGCCTTGGGCGCGATCATCACCACGTCGAGGTCGGTGCGCGGCGCCACCTGGCCGTAATGAATGTTGAAGCCGTGCGCAAAAGCCAGCGTTGCACCTTTCTTAATGTTGGGCTCCACCTCGCTCTGGTATACCGCGGCGATGTGTTCGTCCGGCATCAGCATCATCACGAAGTCCGCGCCTTTGACTGACTCGCCGACTTCGGCCACCTTGAGTCCGGCTCTCCTCGCCTTGTCCCACGATGCGCCGCTCTTGCGCAGGCCGACGGTGACCTTCATTCCCGAGTCATGCAGGTTGAGCGCGTGCGCGTGTCCCTGCGAACCGTAACCAACGATGGTCACTTTTTTGCCCTTGATCAGCGAAAGGTCGGCGTCCTTGTCGTAATACACTTTCATGGTTTCCCCTCAATTTAAGAGATCGGAGCGCGGGTGCCGGAGGCTAGCTGCGACGCGGCCTGGCCAGTATCCGGACCCTCCTTCCTGGTCTCTGTTTATTAAATTCTCAGCACCCGCTGACCGCGGGAAATGCCGCAGGCGCCGGTGCGCGCCGTTTCGAGAATGGCGCCGCGTCCCAGCGCCTCGACAAAGGCATCCAGCTTCTGGCCGGTGCCCGTGAGTTCGATGGTAAAGGTATCTTCGGATACGTCGATGATGCGCCCGCGGAAGATGTCCGACATGCGTTTCAGGTCGTCGCGCTCCTTGGCGCCGGCGCGCACCTTGATCAGCATCAACTCGCGCTCCAGGTGCGGGGCCTCGAACAGGTCCACCACCTTGACCACTTCGACCAGTTTGTTCAACTGCTTGGTGATCTGCTCGATCACGTCGCCGGAGCCCGAAGTGACGATGGTCATACGCGACAGCGACGCGTCCTCGGTAGGGGCGACGGTGAGCGACTCGATGTTGTAGCCGCGGGCCGAGAACAGCCCGGAGACGCGTGACAGTGCACCGGCCTCGTTCTCGAGAAGGATGGATATGATATGTCGCATGATCGTCGGTATCGGCAATAGGTGGTCGCGCGGCGCTCGCGCTGCTTACAATTCTTCGGCCAGGATCATCTCGGTGAGGCCCTTGCCGCCTCCGACCATCGGATAAACGTTCTCGGTCTGGTCGGTGATGAAATCCATGAATACAAGCTCGTCCTTGCGCTTGAACGCCTCCTTCAGCGCAGCCTCGACGTCGCCCGGTTTGTCGATGCGGATGCCGACGTGGCCATAACTCTCGACCAGTTTGACGAAATCGGGCAGCGCGTCCATGTATGACTGGGAGTAACGGTTGCCGTGGAAAAACTGCTGCCACTGACGCACCATGCCCATGTAGCGGTTGTTGAGGTTAACGATCTTAATCGGCAGGCGATACTGCTTGCAGGTCGAAAGCTCCTGGATACACATCTGGAAGCTCGCCTCGCCGGTGACGCATACCACCGAAGCGCCGGGATTGGCCATCTGCGCGCCCATCGCTGCGGGCAGTCCGAAGCCCATGGTGCCGAGCCCCCCGGAATTAATCCAGCGGCGCGGCTTGTCGAATTTGTAGAACTGCGCCGCCCACATCTGATGCTGGCCGACGTCGGAAGTGACGATGGCGTCGCCCTTGGTGATTTCGTACAGCTTCTCCAGAACAAACTGCGGCTTGATGATCTTACTCTTGCGGTCGTAGCGCAGGCAGTCTTTGGTTTTCCACAACTTGATCTGTTCCCACCAGGCGCTGATCGCCTTCGCCTCCGGACGCAGCTTACTCGCCTCGATCAGTTTGATCAGGTCGTCGAGTACGTCCGGCACATGGCCGACGATGGGCACATCCACTTTCACCCGCTTGGAGATCGAGGACGGATCGATGTCGATGTGAATGATCTTGCGCGGCACCTGGCCGAAATGCGCCGGATCCCCAATGACGCGGTCGTCGAAGCGCGCGCCGATCGCGACCAGTACGTCGCAGTTTTGCATGGCCATATTCGCTTCGTAGGTGCCATGCATGCCGAGCATGCCGACGAAGTGCTTGTCGGTCGCGGGAAAACCGCCCAGCCCCATGAGGGTGTTGGTGCAGGGAAAGCCCAGCGTTCTCACCAGCTTGGTGAGCTGGGGCGCCGCGTCCGATAGAATCACGCCGCCACCGGCGTAGATCATCGGGCGCTTGGCCTCGATCAGCAGTTGCGCCGCCCTCTTGATCTGCCCCGAATGCCCCTTCACCACCGGATTGTAGGATCGCATCGAGACCGTTTCCGGATACTCGAACTTGCACTTCGCGCTAGTCACATCCTTGGGGATGTCGACCAGCACCGGCCCCGGCCGTCCGGTAGTGGCAAGGTAGAACGCCTTCTTGATCGTCAACGCGAGATCGTTGACGTCTTTCACCAGAAAATTGTGCTTGACGCAGGGGCGGGTGATGCCCACTGCGTCACATTCCTGGAATGCATCCTGCCCTATTGCGTGAGTGGGCACTTGCCCGGAAATGATCACCATCGGGATCGAATCCATATAGGCGGTGGCGATGCCGGTCACGGCGTTAGTGACGCCTGGGCCCGAGGTCACCAACGCGACGCCGACTTTGCGGCTCGAACGCGAATAGCCGTCGGCAGCATGGGCGGCGCCTTGTTCATGCCGCACCAGTACGTGTTTGACTTTGTCCTGCTTGAACAGCTCATCGTAGATGAACAATACTGCGCCGCCCGGGTAGCCGAAAACATACTCGACTTTCTCCGCCTGCAGACTCTTGACCACGATTTCTGCGCCCGATAATTCCATGATTCTCGCTGGGTTTTTCCCAAAGCTTTGAACATTAATGCCTGCCCTTGGTTTGGTCAAGATTTTTTTGCTGCGGCGCAACTGCGCGTGCGCGACAATGGGTCGACGCCTTATCCGGTTAACCACTAAAATCCGCCATCATTTTGAGGATCTTGTCCTGGCTTCCCGCAACGAATTTTCCGGGTTCCTCGTCGCCGTCGAGCGGCGGGCCTACAAACAGGCCAGATTTGCCGTGCGCGACGAGCAAGCGGCATTGGATATCGTGCAGGATTCCATGCTCAAGCTGGCGGAGAAATACGGCACGAAGCCGTGTGCCGAATTGCCGATGCTGTTCCAGCGTATCCTGCAAAACACCATTCGCGACTATTACCGTCGCTACAAGGTGCGCGCGACTTGGATGACGCAACTATCGTCGATTCTATCGGCCAAGGACGGTGGAGAAGAATCCGATCCGCTGGAAACTTTAGCGCCCGCCGAGGACTCCAATGGCGCGTTAGGACCGCCAGATCATCTTGAAAGATCACAACTTATTGTTTTGATTGAGGACGAACTGAAAAAACTGCCGCCACGTCAACGAGAGGCCTTCCTGCTGCGTTATTGGGAGGAGTTGGACGTTGCGAAAACCGCGCAAGTCATGGGGTGTTCGGAAGGCAGCGTCAAAACCCATTGCTCGCGCGCAGCGCATACCTTGGCCACGGCACTCAAGCGCAAGGGGATTACACTATGAACGAACGCAAATTCGGCTACCAAATCAAGCAGCAACTCGACCACGCGCTCGATCTCGAACCAGGCGCGCTCAAGCGGCTGAAGGCCGCGCGCGAGCATGCCTTGGCGCGCCAGCGCATGACCGAACCTGCGTTTGCGCTGGCTTGGGCGGATAGCGTTTTCGGCCGGTTACCGCTCATTCCGGCCTCGGCCACCATTGCACTGGCCGGCGCCGCCCTTATTCTTGCGTTCGTCAGCACGCATTACTCCCAGCAAACGCCATCGGTGGAGGAAGTCGAGGAAATCGACGCCGCGATTCTGACCAGCGACCTGCCGATCAACGCCTATCTGGACAAGAGCTTCGATACATGGCTAAAGCGCTCGCAGCCCTAGCGCTCGGGCTGTGCGTCGCCCTCTCCACCCTTGCCTCCGCCGCAGAAAAGAGGCAGCCCGATTGGTCACAACTCACGCCCGAGCAACAGCAGATACTGGCGCCGCTGGCTAGCGATTGGAACAATTTCGATGCGACCCGGCGCAGGAAATGGCTGCTGACGGCCAAACGCTATCCGATGATGAAACCGGAACAGCAGCAACGCCTACAGGCGAAGATGCGGCGCTGGGCCGAGCTCACCCCGGAGCAGCGCCGTATCGCGCGCGAAAACTACAGGAAGCTGGCGAAGCAGTCTCCGGCAGAGCGCGAGTTGATCAAGCGGAGGTGGCAGGAGCGGCAGGAACGGCAGAAGCTGAAACAGGCTCACCCGAATACCGTGCCGCCAGCCGCGCCGGGAACGACGACCGCGCCCGGCAGCTATGAGGCCGTAACACCTCCGACGCCGGTCGGCGAGACGCGCTGACGTGCCGAACCGAGACCACGCCGGCGAGCACTCCCGCTGTCTGTATCCCAGCATCAAGCGACGGCTCATCTGCATGACGTATGAGTCGCTGCTCCTGCTCGCCATCACGTTCTTCGCCGCCCTGCTGTTCCTATGGGCAAGCGGCGGTTCCGCAAGCGGATGGGTGCGTCATGCGTTCCAGGCCTATCTGTTCCTGGTCATCGGTCTGTATTTCGCCGGATCCTGGCGCCGGCAGGGACAGACGCTCGCGATGAAAACCTGGAGCCTGCGCGTGGTCGGCGCGAACGGCGCCAGAATTACCTTGCGCCAGGCGGTGGTCCGCTATGCATGCGCATGGCCCTCCCTCGCGCTGGGCGGGTTCGGCATCCTCTACGCGCCGTTTGACCGCGACCGGCAGTTTCTGCACGATCGGCTGGCGGGCACGAAAATCGTGAAAGACTAGGCCCAACGCCCACGTGGTTCATCGCACATCGCGTGGCTATATTCTCCCCCATGCCCGCTCAGTCCGCGGCTGCCCGGGCGCGTCTGAAACGGCTTCTTAGCGTCTTTCCACCCACCACATCATCAACAGCGCCCCGGACAGGAACAACACGCTCGGCAACACGGCTGAGTAGAACGGTGGCCAGTTCTGCAGGATGCCGACGGACGAGGACAGGCCGTTGAGCAGGTGGAACAGTATCCCCAGCATGATGCCGGAAAATATCTTTACGCCGACGCCGCCGAGGCGCACGTGCACATAGGCGAAGGGAAGCGCCAGCGCCATCATGACTAGCGCGGCAAAGGGATAGAGCAGCTTTTTCCACAGAGCGATCTGGTAGCGCTCGGTCTGCTGGCGGTTCTCCGACAAGTGACGTTCAAACTGGTACAGGCTGATTGCGGACATTTTCTCGGGCTGCACCAGCAGCACCGACAGCAGGGTCGGCGTCAGTACCGAGTGCCATTCGGTCTGGGCGAGCCTGGACACGCTGACGCCGTCGCTGTCGAAACTGGTCCTCACCACGCCGCTCAAGCGCCAGGTATTGTTTTTGATGAACTTGCCGCGTTCGGCAAAGCTGATCGAGCGCAGCCGGTAATCGCTGTCGAAGTCGTAGATCCTGACGCCAATGAGCGAACTATCGGGCTTGACCTCGCGCACATTGACGAAGCGCGATTCGTCCTTTACCCACAGCCCGGATCGAAATTCCTGTGCCACTACCGTACTCATGGCGGCAAGGCGCAGCTGCTGCGCGGCGCGCTCGGCGTAAGGCGTGATCAGCTCGCCAAAGGCAAAAGTCAACACCACGAATATGGCGCCGATGCGTGCCAGCGCAGCGCCGGCAGCATACGGCGACAGGCCGGAAACCCGCATCACCGTGTACTCGGAATTGGCGGCAAGCTGCGACAAGGCATAGAGCGTACCGATCAGCACCGCGATCGGAGCGAGCTCATACGCGTGCCCAGGCAAAGACAGCAGTACGAACAACAGCACATGCTTCAGATCGTAATTGCCCCGTCCCAGATAATTGAGCTCGTTGATCAGATCGAAGAAGGCGAACAGCATCAGGAATGCGACCATGACCAGCAGCGTCGCCGCGTAGATCTCGCGTGCGAGGTACTTGCGCAGAATGATCAACCTACTCTCCTGAACGAAGAGCCGATGCTCATGCGGCGATAGAACAGTGCCATCAGCAGCACCAGCATGGCGACATGCACCGCCCACCACCCGATATGGAAAGACAACCTGCCCTGCGCCACCCAGGCCTGGCTTACGCTGACCAGGTTGCTGTACACCATGTACGTGAGCAAAGCGAACACCAGGTTGGCCGAACGACCGGCACGCGGATTGACGAAAGCAAGCGGGATGGCGAGCAGGGTCAGGTTGAGCGCCGACAATGGCAGGCCGATGCGCCACAGCAATTCGGCCAGATTGCCCCGACCGGGATCTTCCAGCAGCGCTTGCGTGGACAGCGCGCGCGCCGGAATCTGGCCAACCGTCGCCTCGCGCGTCTCGATGCGCACTGCATAACGCTTGAACTGCATCACGCGGTACTCCGCATCGCCCGGCTTGCCCTCGTAACGCCTGCCGTCGGTGAGCACGATGAAGCGATCGCCGTTGGCGGCCGTTTTCTCCGCGCCGTTGCGGCTAACCATCACCGCCAGCCTGCCGTTCTGCATCGAAGTGACGAACACATTCTTCACCTTGCCGGAATCGCCGGCCCCAGCTTCGACGAAGAATACGCGTTCTGCGTTGGCAGATTCACGGAACACCCCCGGGGCGATGCGCGATAACTCGTCGCGGCTGTCGAGCTGCCGCCGGTACTCCTCGCTCTGGCTATTGGCCCAAGGTGCGAGGAGCAGCGACAGCAGTGCTATAACCAGCACCAGCGGCGCGGCGAAAATCAGCACCGGCCGCACCCAGGCCGTGAGCGGAAGGCCCGCGCTGAACCAGATCACCATTTCCGAATCGCGGTAGCTGCGGCTGATGGTCATCAGCACGGAAATGAACAAAGTCAGCGACAACAGCACCGGCAGGTAATTGAGCGCCGAGAACCCGAGAAGCGCGGGTACCGCCTCGGGCGGGAGCTTGCCACCGGCGGCCTGGCCGAGAAAGCGGATCAGCTGCGTGGTGAGAGTGATGGCGAACAGCGTGGCGAAGGCCGCAACTGCAAGATTGCCGAATTCGCGCAACAGGGACCGCTGGAAGATCGCCACTTATCGATGCCGCGCCTGAACGCAACGGCTTTGACTTGACAGGAACAAAGCAGGGATAATCTGGCGTTATCGGTCGATTGGATAGAAGGAGTCGCCATTGCAATTTAGCACAAAACGCGGCGCGCCGGAGATGCGCGCCACACCTTGCATCGCCGTGGGCGTGTTTGCCGGCCGCAAGCTAAGCGCAGCCGCCGGCACGCTCGACCGGGCGTCAAAGGGTGCGCTCGGCGAAGTCCTGCGCCGCGGCGACATGGAAGGCAAGCTCGGTTCCACGTTGATCCTGTACAGTGTTCCGGGCGTTGCGGCCGAACGCGTGCTGCTGGTCGGATTGGGCGAAGAAACGAAGTTGCGCGAGCGCGAGTACCGCGAAGCGGCGCGCGCCGCGATCAAAGCCGCACAGGAAACCGGAGCCGAAACGCTTACGCTGTGCCTGGTCGAGATCCATGCGGGCCGCCGCGACGCCGCCTGGAAAGCGCGCCAGCTGGCGCTGATAGCCGCCGAGTGCGCCTACCGCTTTGACTCCATGAAAAGCGAGAAAAGCGAGCCGCGCCCGCTCGCTCAGGTCGAACTGCTTACCGCGGCGCGCGACGAGAGCGCCGCGGCGCGCGGCCTGCGCCAGGGCGATGCCATAGGCGCCGGCGTATGCCTGGCGAAGGACCTGGGCAACCTTCCGGGCAACGTCTGCACGCCGGCGTTTCTCGCCGAGCAGGCAAAAAAAATCGCGAGGGAATGGAAGCTCGGCGTCGAAGTGCTGGAGCGCAAGGACATGGAGAAGCTGGGGATGGGATCCCTGCTGTCGGTGGCGCAGGGTTCGCGCCAGCCGCCCAAGCTGATCGTGCTCAACTATGCCGGCGGCGCGAAGAAGGCGAAACCCCTGGTGCTGGTCGGCAAGGGCATCACCTTCGACACCGGCGGCATTTCGCTCAAGCCATCGCCGGAGATGGACGAGATGAAATTCGACATGTGCGGCGCCGCAAGCGTGCTCGGCGCGCTGCGCGCCTGCGCCGAAATGAAGCTCAAACTCAACGTCGTCGGCATCATTCCGACTACCGAGAACATGCCCGGCGGAGCCGCAACCAAACCGGGAGACATCGTCACCAGCATGTCCGGACAGACGATAGAGGTGCTCAACACCGACGCCGAAGGGCGCCTGATACTGTGCGACGCGCTCACCTATGCAGAGCGCTTCGAGCCGGAAGCGGTGATCGACATCGCCACTCTCACCGGCGCTTGCGTGATCGCGCTGGGCCATGTCGCCAGCGGCTTGTACAGCAACAAGGAAACGCTCGCGCGCGAACTGCTTGCCGCCGGGGACGAGGCCTACGATCGCGCTTGGCACATGCCGCTGTGGGACGATTATCAGGAGCAGCTGAAGAGCAATTTCGCCGACATGGCCAATATCGGCGGCCGGCCGGCCGGCAGCGTCACCGCGGCCTGTTTCCTCTCGCGCTATGCCAAGAAATTCGCCTGGGCGCACCTGGACATCGCCGGCACCGCATGGAAATCAGGCAAGGACAAGGGCTCTACGGGGCGGCCTGTCGCGCTCTTGACCAGTTTTCTGATGAAACGGGCCGGAAAAGGGCAATAAGCGATGCCTGAGGCGGAATCGGGAAGGCCCGCCGGCGCGTCACCGACCGCGTTTCCCGATCGCATATGACCCGCATCGACTTCTATTTCGAGGCCGAGGACAAGCTGCAGATCGCCTGCCGCCTATCGGCCAAGGCGGCGCAACAAAAGCTGCGAGTGCTGATCTATGCGCCCGATGAAATCGAGGCACAGAAGATCGACAGGCTGCTCTGGACTTGGCAGGCCACCGGCTTTCTGCCGCATTGCATGACGGGCAGCCCGCTCGCCGCAGAAACCCCGGTGCTCATCACCCACGATCCCGAGGACACGCCGCACGACGAGGTGCTGCTCAATCTGCACTCTGCGTGGCCGCCCGCGTTCAGCCGCTTCCAGCGCTTGGTGGAAATCGTCGGCCGCGACGAGCAAGACCGCGAAGCAGCGCGCGAACGTTTCCGCTTCTACCGCGACCGCGGCTACGAGATCGCCAATCACGACCTGTCCAAAGCTTATGGCTGAGCCGGACGATCTGCTGAGCAAGGCCGACGCGCTGATGGCGCGCCATCACCCGGGACGCCCCCCGGCCGCGCAATACGCAGAGATCCCGATACTCGAGGAAATCGTGAACCTCGCCCCCGAAGACGACGAGCCGCCGCTGCTGACCGAATACGTCGTGCACGCGCCGCCGGACGAGGAACAGATCAAGGCGCTCGCGGCGGACATGCGCGCATCGTTGCTCGCCGGCTTGCAGCCGGAAATCGACGCGCTGATAGACGAACACCTGAAACAGAGCCTGTCGCCGCTGGTTGAACGAATGTTTGACGAATTGCGCGGCGAACTGCAGCTGATCGCGCGCGAAATCCTGGGTGACGCCATCCGCACCGCCGTGGAGCAGGAGATCGACCGCAGAAAGTAGTTCGGCGCTGGCCTCAGTGGGCCGGGCAAGCGCCTTTGTGCAGCCTGTCGTCCGCACCAATCCGCTATAATTCGCGCTTCGCCCATTCGGGCCGGCCGCCTTTCCGGCAAAGTGCCGCTCGATGCGCTTTGCCCCGCAGAGAAATGATGGAACTAGCCAAGAGCTTTGAGCCGCACGCCATCGAGGCGCACTGGTATCCCGAGTGGGAGCGACGCGGCTATTTTGGGCACTCGGACGATCGCAGCAAACCGGCCTATTGCATCCAGTTGCCGCCGCCAAACGTGACCGGCACGCTGCACATGGGCCACGCGTTCCAGCAGACGCTGATGGACACGTTGGTGCGCTATCACCGCATGCGCGGCTTCAACACCAACTGGGTAGTCGGCACGGATCATGCGGGCATCGCCACCCAGATCGTCGTAGAGCGCCAGCTGCAGTCCGAGGGCAAGACGCGGCCCGAACTCGGACGCGACAAATTCCTCGAGCGCGTGCGCGCGTGGAAGCAGGAGTCGGGCTCGACCATCACGCGCCAGATGCGGCGCCTCGGCGTCTCGGCCAACTGGACTTACGCCGACAGCGAAGGCCAGCACGCCGGCTACTTCACCATGGACGAGCGCATGTCGCGCGCGGTGGTCGAGGTGTTCGTGCGCCTGCACCAGGAGGGCCTGATCTACCGCGGCAAGCGCCTCGTGAACTGGGATCCGGTGCTGGGCACCGCGGTGTCCGACCTCGAGGTCGACAGCGAGGAGGAAGACGGCAAAATCTGGGAAATCCGCTATCCCTACGCCGACGGCAGCGGTTCGCTCGTGGTCGCGACGACGCGCCCGGAGACGATGCTCGGCGATACGGCGGTCGCGGTCAATCCCAAGGACGAGCGCTACACACAGCTCGTAGGCAAACAGGTGACGCTGCCGCTGACTGGCCGCTCGATCCCGGTAATCGCCGACGATTACGTCGATCCTGAGTTCGGCACCGGCTGCGTAAAAATTACGCCGGCGCACGATTTCAACGACTACCAAATCGGCCAGCGGCACGGCCTCGCACAAATCAACGTGCTGGCCTTGGACGCCAGCATCAGCGACAACGCCCCCGAGGTCTATCGCGGTCTGGACCGTTTCAAGGCGCGCGAGCGCATCCTGCAGGACCTGAAAGCGCAGGGGCTGCTGGTATCGGAAAAAGCCTACAAGCTGAGGGTGCCGCGCTCGGGCCGCACCGGCGCGATCGTCGAACCGATGCTGACCGACCAGTGGTTCGTCAGAATGGACGGCCTCGCCAAACGTGGCCTGGAGGCGGTGGCCGATGGCGAAGTCAGGTTCTATCCCGACCACTGGACCACGACCTACAATCATTGGCTGGAGAACATCCAGGACTGGTGCATCTCGCGCCAACTCTGGTGGGGCCACCAGATTCCCTGCTGGTACGACGACCAAGGCAATACCTATGTCGCGCGCAGCGAACAGGAGGCCAGGACCATGGCTGCGGCCAAGGGATACGGCGGCGCCCTCCGGCGCGACGAGGACGTGCTCGACACCTGGTTCTCCTCGGCGCTGGTGCCGTTCACTTCCCTCGGCTGGCCGGAAAAGACCGCCGACCTGGACGCGTTCCTGCCGTCCTCGGTGCTGGTCACCGGCTTCGACATCATCTTCTTCTGGGTCGCGCGCATGGTCATGATGACCCTGCATTTCACCGGCAAGGTGCCGTTCCGCCATGTTTACATCAACGCCTTGGTGCGCGACGCCGAAGGGCAGAAGATGTCGAAGTCCAAGGGCAACACCCTGGACCCGCTGGATCTTATCGACGGCGTCAGGTTCGACCAACTGCTGACGAAATCGACCCAAGGCCTGATGCTCGCCAGCCACAGGCAGAAGGTCGAGAAATACGTGCGCAAGAATTATGCGAACGGCATTCCCGCGTTCGGCGCCGATGCCTTGCGCTTCACGTTCGCCTCGCTCGCAAGCTTTGCGCGCACGCTCAACTTCGACCTCGGCCGCTGCGAGGGCTACCGCAATTTCTGCAACAAGCTGTGGAACGCAACGCGCTTCGTGCTGATGAATACCGAGGGCAAGGACTGCGGCGCGGACGATTCCCTGCCGCTCGCACCCTCGGTGACCGACCGCTGGATCGTGAGCCGGCTGCAGCGCGCGGAGAAGGAAGTCTGCGAAGGCTTCGACAGCTATCGCTTCGACCTCGCGGCGCGTGCCCTGTATGAATTCGTCTGGGACGAATACTGCGACTGGTACCTGGAATTGGCCAAAGTGCAGTTACAGGCCGGCAGCGAAGCCGAGCAGCGCGCCACCCGCCGCACGCTGGTGCGAGTGCTGGAGGCAGTGCTGCGGCTCGCCCACCCGGTCATCCCCTTTATCACCGAAGAGTTGTGGCAAAGAGTCGCGCCGCTGGCGGGGCGCATGGGGCCAAGTATCCTGCTGGCACCGTACCCACAGCACCAAGCCGAGCGCATCGACGCCGCGGCCGAAGCGGAAGTCGCCGTGCTGAAGGACCTGATCGGCGCCTGCCGCAACCTGCGCGGCGAAATGAATATCTCCCCGGCACAGCGCATCCCGCTGCTTGCCACCGGCGACCAAGCGCGGCTGGAAGCGCTCTCGCCCTACATCAGGACGCTGGCCCGCCTGTCCGAGGTGAGCGTGGTCGGCAGCCTGCCCGCGGCTGACGCCCCCGTAGCCGTGGTCGGCGACTGCCGGCTGATGCTCAAGATCGAAATCGACAAGGCGGCAGAACGCGAACGCCTGCAAAAGGAAATCTCGCGGGTCGAAGGCGAGATCGCCAAAGCCCGCGGCAAGCTCGCCAACGCCGGCTTCGTCGCCCGCGCCCCGGCCCAGGTCGTGGCGCAGGAGAGAGAGCGCCTAGCCGCGTTCGCAACCACCCTGGAAAACCTCAAGCCTCAGCTCGCCAAGCTCGGTTAGCCCTCCGCGCGCCCGGGGCGCGGTGATGTGAGGCCGTTTTGGGCGCTCTGCGCGCCGTTCAGCGCGCATCCTCCTTGCCGCCCACGGTCAGGGCCAGCGCCGTGCGCATGGCCTCCGGCGCCTTCATGATGTGCATGAAGCTGTGCGCTCCCATCATCGAAAGATCGGGGAAAGAGATGGCAATGCGGAAACGCGCGTATTGCGCATAGACCTTGTTGCCCGAAACCAGGATGCCATAGGGCAGATGGGCGGTGGATTTGACATCCTTGAAGTCGATCTCGCTCATGATGTACTTGTCGTCCATATATTTATTGTCGCCATCGCCCTTCATCGCGACCCCGAACAGCGTTTCCTGCTTGCCGATGAGGTCCACGCGATACACCTTGGTCACGCCCTGCTTGCCCGCGGCGAGCCCCGCCTCGACCGCCTTCACCGCCTCCTCGTAACTGCCGTAGCTCGCCAGCGTGTTCGGCTCGTTGAAATACTCCATGCCGAAAGCGTAGTGGTACTTGCGCAGCCTGGCCGCAGTCATGCCTTCGGCGCCAAATTCCTGCACCTTGCCCAGCGCGGCCTGCAGCTTGGCCGCAGTGTCCTTGAGGTCTCCCGCCATGCGATAGGCGTTGGCCAGGTAGGGTGGGTTGCTATAGGACACCTGGACCTGGTCCCCGACCTTGGTGAGGGCGACGCGCATGGCGGCACCGAAGCCGCCCAATTCGGACTTCGCGGCGTCGCTGCGCAAGGTGTCGTCGGTGACCCCCAGCACGACCGCGCCCGGATAGGGCGCGTAGCTGCCGGCGACGGTGAAGCCGGCCTTGGTCAGCGCCGCCTTGGTCTGCTCCAGTTTCTGCGTCAGGTCGCCCGGCCCGCTGGAGGCGAGCACGAACGGTTTCAGCACGGCGTCCTGGGCAAATGCGAGCGTGGCGCTTAGCGCCAGCACCACTGCGCCCACGGTTCTGCAGATGGTTTGCATGTCTTTCCTTCCGCGAATTTCGATGGCGTTATTGGAGGCGAAAAAAGGGCTGAAGGCACCTTTGCCCTCAGCCTTTATTCAGTGATGTCTCTCCCGGCCGGTGCGGCTTAATTCAGCTTGATGCTGTAGGCGATCCCGAGCGAGTTCTCGTACATCTGGATCTTTTCCGTACCCGCATTGATGCCTTGGGGAGCGAGCCAGGTGGCAAACAGGCTAGGCGCCTCCACCGAGTTCCTGAACGCGTGCATATAGGCCATGGTGAGCTCCGAGTCCTTGCCCACGTCGTAGGTGAAGCCCATGGTCACATGATTCTGGACCACCCCCGGGGCGATCATGTTGAAGGTCACGTCGCGGCCCTGGATCGGGTTGTCGGAGTGGTTGTAGCCCGCACGCAGGATCAGCTTCGGGCTGTACCGGTATTCGGCGCCGAGCTTGAAGACGTTGACGTTGCTCCAGCCGAAGCCGCGGCAGGTGTCGCAGCCCAGAGAACCCGGGATGTTGAAAAACGGCGCCGCCGCCGAGGAATTGCCGACGTTGGTGCTCGGGTTGCCGACCGAGTCGATGCCGGCGTAGTTGATCCGCTCGTAATCGGCGGCAATGGTCCATTTTGGATTCGCCTTGAACGCGACTCCGAGCTCGAAGCTCTCCGGCAGGTCGAAAGCGCCCTGCCCGGCGAACAGGTCCTGGTACTTGGTGAACTTGCCCATCTTGACTTTGCTGGTGTAGCTCGCGCCCAGGGTCACCGTATCCGATACTTTGCCCATCCAGCCCAGCTTGAGGCCGTAGCCATAGGTCGTGTCGTTGCCGCGATCGGTGAGGTTGTTGCCGCTTGCATACGGCGTCCCCGACAGGGGCTTGCTGGTGAATGAATAGAACGCGCTCAGGCCTTCGGCCTTGAACTGCTGCGCCGCGAGCAGCAGCGATACGCCCAATGAATTGTTCTTGTTGACCTTTTTCG
>Ga0307377_10001568_pt1 | contig 28518 bp, 37 predicted proteins | sample TR3MG_FD_202535 | JGI IMG/M metagenome (GOLD analysis project Ga0307377, IMG submission 202535) | Soil microbial communities from Risofladan, Vaasa, Finland - TR-3 | ecosystem: Environmental > Terrestrial > Soil > Coastal area > Acid sulfate soil | place: Finland: Risofladan, Vaasa | collected... | reverse complement strand
CTGGCGTAATAGGTGCGGAGATTAATGTAAAAACAGTTTCGCCGCCAGCGACTATTTGCGATGTTAAATTGTCGTATACTTCTGTGGCTGCCCCTGCGTGATTATCGACGTAGTATTTAGTAGCTGCATCTTGAGGATTAGCTGGATCGTGAAGATCTGTAATATAGTTACTATCAGCATCTAAATCTTTAGGTAGTCTAGGAATCCCATCCGCATCGATCAAAGGTTCTTTAAGCCATCTACCGCCACCCACCGTTGGCGCTACGACTGTAATATCATCGCCAGCGACAACAGACGCTTTATCAAATTGCCAAGTCCCCAACCCAACAACTGTAACAACGACTCCTGTTACAACACTCGTCGTATCAATAGCCTTTAAAGCTGCGATATCTGCAACAGGTGCGTTAATAATATTTAGTGCTAATTGACTCACTACGTAATTGTTAATCTGTGTTTTAGTATTTAAACCTGTTATTTTTTTATTCGTGCCCCCTTGAACCGAAGTTATCACATCAACATCTGCAAATGTAGTTGTTGCGGTTAATTCTGTTATTTTTTTGTCCACCATAAAAATACCTATTCTAATAAAATGAAACTACCGTCTTCTAGTAAAAAATCGTCTCCTGTTTCTAGCAGCAAATTATAAATACCAGAAGACCCCCCGTCACCGAATAAATCGTGTAAAGTATCTTCAGCGAATAAATCGTGTAATAAGTTTAAAGTTAACGGATCTGCGTCTGCACTCATAATGAATTATCCGAATAAAACAACGCTTACGGAAAAAGTACCGGAAGAGCTCGCCAATGTAGCTCGCAATTGCATATTTACAGACCAAAAATCTAGCCTTAAAATTTTATCATCTGTAAAGACGGCAGGATTCCCGCCATAAGTTAATATTGTCCAGTTTAAATTGTCCGCAAGTCTTGCTTCTATTGTAACCGACCCACTAGAAGCCGTTACTCCTGATAACTGGATAACTTTTGCGCCCCCAACATTGGATATTGCCGCCCCAACCGTGTCCGTTGTGACTGCGTTTAACAAATAATTCGCTATTGCCATAGTTCACCTATTAATGTAATCATTTTTTTAATACAGCTTTGGGAAAGTTTTCTATGTAAAATTCGTGTACGCATTTTAAACAATATCTATATTCAATACCTTCAAAAATATTTAGAAAAGTTCGTGTGCTTTCATACCCACATTTTTCACATTTGTAAATAGTGCCGCTTTTTTTAGCGCCGTTGCTTTTTTTCTTGATTACAGTTTTAATTTTCATAAAAAATACCTATTGATTTGAGACATGTAAAAGTTGAATACTAAAGTCTGATAGCTCCGCCGCGCCTGAATTATAGCCACTACCAAGCCTTAGTAAATCTATCAAAGCACTACGCGTTCCAGTTGACGTATCTGTTACCCCTATTTGAGTGTCATCAATCTTGACCCAATTAACGCCAGCGGTAACATCATAGTGAATAGATATTTTATAGGATGTTCCGCTCACAGGCGACCATACCCCCAAATCAATACTAGCGATTGAAGCATCGGCTTGGTCTTTAATGTCTAAATATAATTTACCCGTCGTGATTTTATGCGTTAATTGAATTAGATTTGTTGAATCTGTATCAGCTTTTGATATACAAATAAATACTTTATCCGCCGCAGGGGTGCCAGAATAATTTGGTTTTACAGATAAAAGAATTGAGCCAACTTGTTGATTATCTACATTAGATGTTCCGTCGTAACTTACATAACGCGCGTCGCCATGTGCTAAATCAAGCCATCCAGCGGCGACAGCGGCTCCTCCAAAAGCTGTACCAGTAACACTTCCACCAGCATAATCCGCATCTATTGAACTCGCATAGGAAGCATAAAATGTTAATCCAGTATCAAAAGGAGTTATAGCCCATCCAGTTGTATAATCATAAGCAAGTACTGCCGAAACAGTACCTAATGCCTTTATTGAATCTTTATGATTATCACGCACTTGTTGTAACTCCCAGTAAAATTCATCCATATCATTGACAATATTAGTCAATGTAGCAACATCAGGCATTACTATTTCATTTCCAGATATGTCAGTAAGATAATATGATGTTAATAAATTACTCGTCCTTAATGCATAATCATGTTCATCTTTCCAGCGATTATAATATGTTGCACTGGATTGATATGTAATCCCAGCATAAGTTAATCCATTATCTTCTATTGTAGCCATATAAGCATCTAATAATCCAATTTGATATATTTTTGCTTGTGCTAAATTAAGTGAATATTCTAACCAATCGGCATCATAAGTAGCTTTATTACCTATATATGTATCGCCATCAGCCCACGGTATACTTCCCGATACCGCATTTCCAGCAGCTAAATGCCATGCGCGAATTTCACCTTGTCTATAATATTGTAATATAGCTCCGACTGGTAATACATAAGCTGGCTCTTCATTTGCTATCCACCACGTTGTATCATAAATACTTTGATTGCCGCTATTATCTATAATAATAATTTCATTATTTGCATGGATAAATTGTCCCATGATTAATTACCTATAATTTAATATATAAATTTTTAGAAATTGTTGGTTGCATAATACTATGAGGAGTACCTGAACCACTATTATAAAGAGATATTCCTACTCCAGAAGTACTTGTATTAGTTGTTCCATCTCCAGCCCAACCCTGAGTATCGTTTTCATTTTTATTTCTATAATTCAGATATGGGGTTGGATGATGATGTCCTGGATCAGAAATTCCATGCGAATGTTCCCCATTTTCTGCTGCACTTAAAGCATGTTTTTTTTCTCCTTCGAGCTGACCAATTCTGATAGCGTCTGGATCATTTATATCATGCGAAGCAAATACGCGCGCATACCCCCATGGCACAGTTATTCTTTTATGTGCCGCCCAATCATCGTCTGCTGTTCCGCCACGCCCTCCGACAACAGGGCATTCAGTATCAGCATAAGCAGTCCAAAATAGTTTAAATAATTGTTCGCAATCTGCATTAGCTCTAATAGTTGCCCCAGATGTAGCATCACCTATTGTTGTTTTACTGCTATCATTAATCCATATCCAACCTGCACGCTCACCTGTCCTATCTGTCCAAATATTATCCCCTGTTCCAAATGACTGGTCTTCATATTTATGTGAATACAATTCAAACGAGTCAATATCCGTATGAAAAATAAGCTCACCATGTTCCCCTTGCGGCAAATCCCCAGGTCCCAAAGATGAAATACCGTCCGCTTTTACAATAGCCTTAACTCCTAGCGAATTGACGTTTACTGTAGCGGCGCCTGTATTTGTATGACTAATTCGGAATCGAACTCTAAAGCCGTCTAAATATTGGATAGGCGCTTGTAAAGGGGACACCGCTGTTAATATATAATTATTACCTGAACCAGCATCCCCATAAAAATCTCCTACAGCCGCGTATGTCGATACAGCTTTTGCGATCTGGTATAAATCCCCAGCAGTTAATGTTTGACCCGATGAAGTAATAAGATTTTCTTCTTCCTCAGGGATGTCATTAAACTCATCTGCTGTTAAATCATCGCCAGTGAATTTATGCGCTATATTTCTCATAATTAACCTATTATTTACGTTTTCCAACGGAAATGTAAATTTACATTCGCTGGTTTTAATTTACGGAACAAACACATTAGGAACTGCACGCTATTTTCAAATTTTATCGGAAATGTTAAAGTAAATAAATTTTTTGGCTGTTCTGTCTCATAAAAATTTATTATCATCGTGAACTTTGCAGCTTTAATAGACCCAGAAAAATACAATGGGAATTTCATTGTAAAAATACTATATTGCGTGCCGTATTCGATTTTAATTCTATACCCAAAAAAAAATGCTAAATCAACCCAATCTTTTTCTGTCGTAAGATTCATCAACGCAAATTTTGCCACAAGCTGTTTTCTGCGTTGCGCCAAAGACACTGTATTTGTCAAACATGTATCAGGTATCTGGAGCGCTTTTTCCCATTCATCTATTAAGTTTGTAGTATGAGCTAAATCGTCTTCTACACTTAACTCATAAATCTTATTTTGCAGTCGTGTAAATTCAAAAGCAAAAGAACTAAATAAAGTGCGCAAGTTAGAGCCTTCAATCCTTTTCGCCGCAAATAATCGACCATCGGGAATATAGGCTACTAAGCAATCTGTGTTTTCTACAATTGTGTTTGGGCGAAAATCATTTGTCATGGATTAATCTGACCAAATGTGGCTAACTCATCTTCCCCCACTAGTATATCACCTAAAGGGTACGCTAATACAAAATTAGTAACGAAATCGCCTGTCGCGGGGTCTACTGTATAATATATTGCGGATGCATACGAACTTTTAGATAAATTTTGTCCTACAATCGGAACTTCTTCAAAAAACGCTTTTAAACTCGCCTCAATCGCAACTCGCATTGTTAGTGTGTTAGGGTCTAAGATGCTGAATTTGAAATTGATTACTTTTGGGGTTGGCGCTTTTACGATAACATCATCAGGGTCTACATGTGCGGGTTTAATTGTTAATAAACGCTCTTTTACAATCGCAACTTGGCTACCAGAAGGGAACGGATTCGCATCATTATCGCGCATAAAATAAACTGTTACTTGCCCCACATCAGGGGTTGTTCCATGCACAAATACGCGTGTCACCCCGTTAATTTCTTCGCATTTTAAAACTATTTCCGACGCGCTAAAGTATGCAATAGGATGTCTATACGCGAATAAATATCTAACTTTAAATTCCTCGTCGCTTTCTATATCGGCGCCTCCTGTTAACCCTTCATATTGTACAAATGCGGATGTGTCAACGCCTGCAATTAAGGACGAAAAAAACAACTCACTACCGCTTACTAAATTAGTTACTAACCCATAGTCCGTAGATTTAATTTCTATGCCAATGCATATTTGAGATGCGAGAATCGTACCTGTTGCGGGTGTAGTCGGCGCACTGCTTATCTCATAAGTAAATTCGTCAGTAGCCGTAACAACTATTTTAAAAGTTCCATTGTATTCAAGTTGATCCGCGCCGCTTATCACGACACTATTTCCATTCGCAAAAAAATGATCGTTTACTGTAGTAACAGTTACAACTGTCCCACTTCGAGTTAAACTCGTTACAGAAATATTTTGTGTTGCAATTACTTTTTCTTGTGCTGTTAAAAAATAGTTGCCGTCACTGGATTGTAATTGCGTGCCGAGTGGTATTGCGGCACCTAGCGTGCCTGTAACTGTAATGTTTCCTGTCGATTGTGTTGCAGCATTGCGGTAAATACCTTTAAATGAAGCCCATCTGTCCGCAAACTCGCCTGTCGCTGTATCTGGGAATAATTGTTTTTGCAACTCTTGAACTGTTTTATTTGTATCGTAAATCGCGCCTGAATACCCAATCGCAAGCGCTAAAAGATATGAGTTGCGTAAAAAAGGCTCGCTTTCGGGCAGCGCAGCTTGGATGTCCGTGCTAACGCGGTCTACAATTTCTTGTCTATTTTCTGGGTATAAAATTGGCATAATATTTTAAAATGAGTTTGTATTTTCCCACAAATCAAATGCAATGCTTAATGTTTTATTGGGGCTAATAACCAAGTCAGCTTCTACGCTAATACCATCCACGATAAAACTTGATTCTGATTTTATTTCTTTCACTAAAGTATCACTTATTAGCCACTGCAAGCAATCACTAGTGTATGTTTTTGCTAAATTTAAAGTCGTATTGTCTTTTCTCGCTTGTTCTAACAGCCAAAGCTTTGAACCTATTTCGTAATTATCATATTTTAATACTGTATTGCCCCACCACCCGCGCCGAAACTCTGGCGTTGGAATTTCACTTGCGGCCGCCCTTTTTTCGCATAAAAAAGACAGAAGCAACGCTGTACCCAATCCATCAGTCAACGCAAAATCGCCGTCTAAAAAATCAAAATCGTAATAACCTTTTTCTTTATTTAACAAAATGTCCGCCATCTTAATTACTCGTATTATGGATGCTACCCGTTGTTATTAAGCCCGTTTTGCCGTCTACTACAACCTCATCACCAAGACGTGCAATAGCCGCCCCTCCAGTGCCAAAATTAAATGTGCCGTTACCATTAAATATTCCGCTCGTACTAAAACCGAAAGAAAAACTTCCGCTTGTGAAATTCATGGCAGGAGCTGTTACATTAAACGTTTGTGCCGTCATGTCTATATCTGTTACTGTACTGACAATTAATTTGCCTTTACAGGTTATTTCAATATCACCATTTTCTAAAAATTTTATATAACTACCAGAGACAGGACTGCCAAAAGTAACCTCCCCAGATTTTAAATTTTTAAATCTATCTTGTTGCGAATAAGGCATAACCGCCAAATTGGCTTCATTGCCGCATACAGTAAACGCTAAACCAATATTATCAACAGGCGCAACGGCGCTCATCCCATACGGGTAAATACATTCAGCCGCTGCAATCTTTGATAAATAGGTCACTTGGCAATGCGAAATTGGCTTGTCATCTTTTCCGACTGCTGTTATAAGCACTCGTTTTACATAATTAGTTATTTTATTGGCTAAATGTTTCATGTCCCCACATACGGAGTTATATTGCTTAAAATTCCGCCGTTAACATCCTCTCCTGATGCTTTTTTCTTTTTGCGGTTTCTATATTTTATGCCCTGCAGTATTTCTACCGAATACCCTTCTTTGTCCATCAATTCTAATGTCGTCATGCTTCCGCCCTCCACAGAATAGCTAAACGAAACGGATTTAATTAACAATAACTGCTTTGGTATGTTGCAGTAATCATCATTTACTAATATCAATTGGTTTGGCTGCCAAATTCGCGCAGGATCGTTTATCGGCGAAAAACCTTGAACTGTAACCGTATATTTAAATCCTGTCGCGCGGTTATAGTTTGCCTGCGATGTAGCGCGTTCTTGTAAATCAGCCTGACTGTTGTAAGAATCATCATGTGTCATTAAATTAAAAACTCGCGTATGTCTTATCGCTTCGTCGTAAGCAGTAGCGGAAACCGAAACAATCTTGTCATTACTTATCGCGTGAACATCTTCCACGATCCCGTTACTAACAACATTACTTTGTGATTTCATCACGTATCTATAAAACCTTTTTGTATCATCATATATTGCCACAGCACTTAAAATAACAGCTTGATAACCAGGACTTGACGTTAAAACAGTATTTAATCTTTCGTCGTCTTTTGGTGTGCGCGCTAATAAAATATTACCATCGCCATCGGACATCAACAAAACTTGTCTTTTTTTGGCAAATTTTTCAATAAACAAATATGCTGACTCGCCAATTTGTGCCGACATGTTATTTAATTCTGTGTTATCAAAAACATCTAGTTTAGCATTACTATTAACGGCTATTTCATTTTCTAAGCCAAAATTCTTCAATACTTTTCTAATAATATTTTCTAAACTAATGCCTGCGCTAAAAGACAATTCACTGCCAAGTGTGTTGTCTATAATGTCGCATGTTTTATCTCGACCACCAATGGTTATTTGATGCTGTTTTGAGTCATAATTGATGCCTATAGTCTCAACATATCCTGTAATAAAGGCTTTCCCGTTAACTAGCACCCTGCATTTACTTCTATTTTGTATTGGGAATTTTTGTAAATTATCCAACACTGAAATATTAAAACTAAAGCTGCCGCTAATATGCTCCATGGATTTACTAGCCGTCGCACTAGTAAATCCACTATAAGGGACGCCATTTATTTCCAATGCAATGTCGTTCATTGCGTTGCTTCCGTTAAAATTTTAATATCCCCGCTAATTTGAGTGACGTTATTTAAATCGTTTAGAGCTATTACCTCGTCTTCATTTTCAAAATCAGCATAATACCTATACAATAGAACAGATAAGGGCGTCACAGGCACGTTAACAGTAATGACTTTACTTACATTCACTTTTAATTGACTAAAAAATCTTTTCACAGTGTTGCGTAACTTTTCTAATTGCCTCAAAATATCGATATCAAGCACATTATTATTCATCAAATATTGGTACTTAGTCTCTAGATCGACTTCTTTTTCCATAATTTGCAAATCGTCTAAATACGTTATTTGTAGCGCGTTAGAATATAACGTCATCAATAAAACTGTGTTCACATAACAATTCAAGATTTTTCTATTTAAAATTCTTTGGCTACGTTCCGCAGTCGTGTCTTTTATTATTATATCGTCGGCGCCAAAATAATATGCCGTAGAATTAAGTGCATAACTATCTTCAGCTGATAACCCTAAATTATTATACGCATCTAACAAATCTACAATTGAAGCCGAAAAACTTGCACTATCTTGCAATGACACATATCGATTAACTTCAAAATCTGCGCTTTTCGATGTAAAATCGTTTAAAGCATTATCCTCGGTAGCTACAGCGCGCGTTGGTTGTAGCGAGCTATTTAATTTTTGGCTCTTACTCGAAGCATCTGCTATATTGTGTTTAAAACTAAGTGCAAATTTGGTAACGAAAAAAGCAGTTAAATAAGGGGCTATCTCATTAATAATACTATCGACAAAAGAACCGCCCGCATCTCCAAACACAGGGAAAAGATTTTGTCTCGCCTCTTCAAATGTAATGCTAAAAACACACTCGCCTAAAGAGGTTAAATTTTCTGTGACTGTATATGTTTTTACAGTTACAAGCACAAGCCCGTACAGAGGATGTGTCAGCACTCCTATTCCTTTCTTTTGCAACGCTAAGATAAAAACTTCTCGCAAAACTAAGTAATCGTCATTACCAGTAATTATAGCGTCTACATCAAACGTCCTTAAATTTTCGCCCAAATCTTCTACGAAACGGTATTGTTTGTTGGGGTATTCGAAAGTCTGCGTCTTTCTTCCGTAATGCATTGTGCTTGTATCTACAAGAAATGGCACTCCGTTAAAAGTTGCTGTAAATAGCTGGTTAAGTAATGCCATCAGTAAGACCCCATGGTTGTTCTTCCTAATTCAGACTTAACAGCAAGTGGTATGCTCCCAACCATATTGCCCCCATGCATCAATCGAATTAAACTAGGAGCCGACACAACGGAGCTTATTTGTTGTGCTCCAGCTGACGGGTTAAACCCTAATAAACTTGCTCCTGAAGAAATAGTACCTGACTGTGCTGTCCCTGCAGATTCACCAAGCGCCGATAACGCCCCGCCCACAGTCTTCCACCCTACTTTCGTTTCTCCCCCTCCAAATTGTTTTAATGCGGTCAGCATGCTTTGATTAAATGATGAAAAGTCCACCCCTTTCGCGCCTTCCCACATCGCAAGCACTGCAAGGATTGGTCCGGAGGCTCTTGCCATTGCGCCAAAATAACCAGCTAAAAGACCAAAACCCCAAGTAATAGTTTTAAGAACTGATGCTATTGATATCAAAGCCGCCCCAATAAGTCCTATATTTACCGCCATTTTAAACACTTCTGGATTAGCTTCTAACCAAGCTTTTATTTTAGGCTCCAATTCAACCAATCTATCAGCTACGCCTTTCATCCCGCCTTCAATGCCGTAAACTTTAATTAACGCATCGCCGAAGTCCGCCGCGATAAAACGTAAAGCATTATGCACTCGATCTGCAGACGTGCCTGTGGTCATTAACATTTTTCTATAAGATTCATAAAAATCGCTTCCCTTTTTTGTCATACTGTCAAGAACAGGTTCTATTAATTTAAAATCAAGCTTTTTTGATGTTAAATTATTCCATGCCTTATCGCTTAAATGATAATATTCTTTAAAAGCTTTAACTAACGGGATGCCTTGTTGTGACATTCTAGCCATGAAACGCCCCTGCGCATATCCGACCGTTTTCATTCGGATAAGTCCTGATGCGATTTCAGTTATATCTCTACCAGAACCCACCGCTAACACAGACATTTGCTTTAACTTTTCGTTTATTTTGTCCATCCCATAACCAGCCGCTAACAGTTTTGTTGCTGTCTGGTTTAATCCTTCAGGTGACAATCCTGTAGACAATGACATCTCTTTAACACTAGCCATAACCTTAGCCGCATTTTTAGCAGAACCTGCGACGGATTCTAACCTTATTTGCATCACTTTAAACTGCTCGGAATTTTTTAAGGCATAAGTAGCCGCAGCAGCCATTGGCAAAACCAATCCTTTGAATAAAATTTTACCCGTTTTTTGCACAGTGTCGCTAAACTTTTTAACGTTGTCGGCGCTCTTTTTCATTTGAACTTCAAACTTTTCCATAGAAGCGCTAATTTTTTTCACCGCAGGCGAAAAATTATCAATCGCTTTGAAAATGTAGGCTAGATCATAAGTGCTCATCGATTAATCGCCTTTTTTTGCTCCGCAGCTGCTTCTTTATTTATTCGTTCTGCATTACGTTTTAGATTAATAAATTCTACGATAGGCATTTCTTGAAAATCTTTATATGTAACAGCACCTTTAAAAAAAACCATCAAATTTGAAGCTAAAAAATTTAGTTCTTCTTCTTTGATTGCAACATAATTGATGGTAATAAAAAATTTGCGATATAATCTCCAAGCAATCGCAATGTTTCACGTGAATCTAAAGCGTTAAACAAGTCTAAAGTTAAAGCCTCCTTGCCGTCAATCAGACAAATATTATCAGACAAAATTAAATCCTGAAATGCCTCCACAAATTCCGCCATTTGCTCAGGTGCAAGCGAGCCTGAAATAAGCATATAAATGCTCGCGCCATCTATAATATCATCTTGCGACTCTACGTCTTTCTTTGACGTGTCTTCTTTGTAATTTTCTCTAGCTTTTATCAAAGACGACATTACCGTTGAGCTTAATTTACTAGATAAAGAAAGCAATCGAGTTGTTGGCGCTCGTAATAATAGCCGCTTTGCTTTAATACCAGCCTTGCCGTCATGGGCATAAATCAAATCATCTTGCAAAATAAAATCAAACTCTTTTTTTAGCATTTTTATTTTCCGATTAAAAAATTAAACTAACGAATCGCATTGGAACTCAACGCTTATAACGCCGTCAATACCTGTTGCGACTTCGTACTTGTTCACGATACCTGCATTTGAGCCGTACCTAGTAAATTCCGCATCTGTGATACTTATGGCATTATCAAATTCATTGTTGACCCAGGTGCGTGCCAATTCAACATTTGCAACAGTGTTAAGTAATTGAAATTTAACCTCTGAAAACTGCGTTGTCACGTCTATCGACGACACCCTCTGCATAGAACCTCCGCCGCCCGTTTGAGTCCTAACTTTTTTTTCTGGTGTTCCTTCTGTAAAAGTTAGTGATCCCGCAATGTATGGGACTAAAACATTATTTATCATTAAAAATGGAGTGGACAAACTTTTTATATTAGTCATCGTAAAACCTCTTTTTATTATTAACTATTTGCAGAAAATGAGACTTGCATAGTCATTATAATTGTTCGTAATTGCGTAACTATTGGCAACAACATAGTTACGGTTGCCTTACCTAAATCCAAATCTAATACAACAGATAAATTTTGTTTAAAATAAGTTAACCAATCTGTGCCTGTCTCTTCATCTTTGCCGACTCTAACAAGCGCCATAGTTCCTAAGTCGTTATATAAGCCTGTTAAAAAAGATTTGATTATTTGATCGTTCGCCATGTTGTACCCCAATACCACATCGCCGCTTGTTAAACGACTTTGAGAAAATCTTTCTCTTAAGTTATCGTAAAAATATTCCCTACAGGTCACTTCTGTGTCGACGTATTCTAAATATTTAAAGCTGATATCTGGGTCACCCGCACCGTCTGTCTTATACGTAGTAACTGTTGTGCCTAAAATAATTTGATTATTTGCAATATTATTGCCAAGTGTCGCCGCCCCAGCTACTGCTAAACTAGCCAACTCCGAGTCAGTAAAATTTTTACCCGTTTCTTCTAATGAAAGCGTTGGTATAATAGTATTGAAATAAGGCAAACTTGCGATATGCATACCGCCAAATGCGTCTTTAGCGCCATAAGTAGCTGAAACATATTGACCGATATTCACATCGGGAGTCAATCGTAACGCACGAATTGCCGCAACTTTTGCGGCAATAATCGTATTAATCTCAAAAATACCTGACCCTGCGTAAAACGCTAAGGGGGTCGCGATTTTTTTATTCGCGATTATGACTGTACTTTGCGAGTTGTCCGTATTTGCTTCTACTGCTATATTTGTTGCTGTATCCGTCATGCAACTAATCCCAACACCGTCAAGAATTTTATTATCAGAATTAAATCTGGCGTCTAAAAATGTTTTAGCAGTAGATTTTACATACGAAGGGTAGACAAGTGTTTGATACCTTGTATCGCCAATCACATTAAACAAAGTCGTTAGCACTGGATCTGTTGCTCCGCCTGTCATTCCTGTTATTGTATAAGTAATTCCCGCGGCAGACCCAGAAACTAAAATACCAATGAAATTACCTTCCGTTCCTTTATGTACGGCAGTTAACGCTACATCGCCAGTCGTATTAATCGCTGTAACGGGCGATGTAGTATCTGCTGTAATTGCAGCGGCGAGTAAAATTCCAAGCGCGTCAGCAGTCATTGTATTTGTAACACTTAACTCATATACATGCCGCAAGGTTGCTAGTGTTCCTTTTGATCCGACTGAAACTGTTATTGTGCCTGCCGCTGACGCTGTACCAGTAAATGTAACTGCTCCCACCGCCTCGCTTCCTGCTCCGTTATCTGAAAGAGGAATTGCGTCAACGCGTGAAATTTTATTGTGATACTTAGCTGCTCTAATCATCGTAGCTAACATCGAATTCTTGCCAAATAAAGCATCTTGCTCGTTCGTATTGTCTATATTTTCATAAAGAACGCCCGACGTTGCAGTTCCTACAGCAGTCATTTGTCCAATAAATAAAAGTTTTTGCTGATCATTTTGCACGCGTTGTTGCGCAGATGCTAAACTGATAGAAATAGTTGGTAATCTAATAGTCATAATGTGTAACCTCGTTACAGTGGATGGTCATCTAAATTAACTAATGAAGTCATTAACTCATTATGTTTTGAGTTTAGATAACTATTAAAATGCAAATCAATGTCGCGAAAAGCAACGCTGTCGAAATCATCCACGCCGTCTTCTCGGACTAAATCATAAACAAACTCATATTTAAACTCATGAATATACTTTGAAACATCGTACATATGCATATCATGCCCAACAAGTGTCACCCCTAAATTTGTCTCAAACGCTGCCCCTGTGGGGAATGTATGAAATAAAATGCTTTTATTTAATATCCTAGACATATAGTCCATTCCATCTCTGATAGTCATAGCTGTTAAAGTATTCGAAGCAGGAGTTACAATAAAAATACTAAAAGGATCAATAATTCGAATTCTTGCGTCTACAGCACTCGCTGTACTTGTCGACAATGCGTCGGATAACGTGAACCTGTCTTTACTTGCAAAAGCGCCCCCCAAAACAACCACCATGTAAAACTTATCCGCCTCTTGCTTTGAATACGACTCTAAAAAACGCTCCATAGTTACGTCGCCCGTGATTGCTAGTTCTTTTCGCAACTTTATTGTTCCTAGAGCAGGACTTTCTGGCGTGCTAGTAATCGCATATGTAAATTTATATGTATCAATCAAATTATTAACTATGTGAAGCCCGTTATACCCAGCTTTTATATCTTCAGTCATTTTGATCGTGCCTGTTGCGGGGGTGCTAGGACTGCCCGTAACAGAAAATGAAAAAGTCCTGCGATTCCGTACGTCAACTAAAGCATGACTGCCGTTATATTCTTCTTGCGCTGCTCCAGTTAATGTGACAGTTTCTTGAAATCCTAACGTCAAATCATGATTGCTATTTGTAACCGCTGTCGCTATTGCGTCAACACGAGTGATGGAGTTGATAGTTATAGGCGTTAGCGCACCAGCAATAAACACCTCATCGCCAACAGACAATCCATGAGGTGTTGAACACGTACATGTAACAAGCCCTGTGGCATTATAAAAATCAAGTGACGTGACGTCTAATTCGTCACAAAAAAGGCTAGTATGCCGAGGCACAATTTGTTTTAATCTAGTTATGATATCAACCGTGTTCATTTTTTTATCGCTTGATTAATTGCATTTGCAAATTTTCGTTTTATATTACTTTTATTTTTTTTGTACGCCGCGCTTATAAACGGTCGGGGTGAAACTCTGTTTTTATCATGAAAAACGCCTGCCAGCCGGATTACCGACAGAGCAGTCAAATTACTATATTCTAAATATTTACCATAAGGCGCTTTACCGCGAGACAAATCAACGCCAAATATCATCTCATTGTATCCATTAACCGTAAAATTAATACTTTTTCTAAGCTGACCAGTCACAACCGCAGGAGCTTCCCCCGGCGCCGACGCTGTATAATATCGTGGCTTCTTTAATTCGCCTCTTAGACCGTGAGTCTTAAGATAAATTGCCCCATGTTTTGGCTTTTTATTTATTTCTTCTTTTGTAGACGCAACTAAATCTTTACCAATATCATAAAACGCCTTTCGAATCGCATTCCTAACTAAAGGAACGGTATTTTTTAACTGCAAATTTACTCTCGCAACATTCGCCTTTGGTGTAATAGTAAACATACTTATGCTTGATTAGCGACTTTGCTATCCGCGCCTCTTACACTGCAATATAAAATTTGGTATCGTTTTTCTTCATTTAAATTTTCAATCTGCACAATATCGTAATATTTTGAATCGTACCAAATCCAATGCTCTTGTGTTAAAAACGGTAAATATCTAATCATTAATCTATGGGAAACTACTCTCTCAATATTTACACTATCAAAAACAACAATACCGCCAACACTTTCGATAGAACCCCAAACCGTAATTTTTTTCTTGAAACTTAAACTGTAATTGCCCGTGTCATCTGTTGGAGCTTTAATCGTTCTATCGTAGATATCGATCCTATGGATCATATCTCCGAGACAAGGCATAACATATTTTCTAGGTTTATATGAAAGTTGAGGCATTCAAATTAACCACTCTAAAATGTTTGATGTACCCGTCGCGTACCATCAGCGGTATTTCATCTACAGGACAATTGCCTTTATTTTCGTATAACCACGTAACATGCTGGCACAGCAACAGTCTAAGCATAGCAGGCACTGTATCTTTAGTCGTACCGTAACCCGCTGTAAATTCAATCTCAATACAATTTTGTTGGTCTAAAACATCTTGTGGAAAGGACATCGTATCTTTGAGAATAATTTGCGTAAAAGGGTCTTGCACTTTTACATAATAAACCTCTGCTGGCACATCTACTAAAACTTCACTTGAGTTTTTATATTTAAAACTATTCACCACACCATTTGATCCGCGGCGCAATTCTATAAACTCTAATGGAAAATCTCTAAACGTTTTCCATTTCTGGTTTATAAAACTTCTATTCGTAAACATTTCTGCTGAATTAACCGCAGCAGCGATTAATAAATTAATATAATTTTCTTGTGTCTCATCTATGTAATCTATTTTAAGATGAGATTTTAAATCTCCTATATCAATTGGATAAATCGTACGTGGCAATATAGATAAGTACGTATACGCTCGCGCTTTATACATCAACTGGTAATTTTGATTGTACGTAAACCCAAATGTCATCGTATAATGTCCTGCACAAAATCAACGGTGTTAATTGTCGTAATTTCGTTAACAGTTTCTTTAATAGTTACTTCTTGAACACGCGCTCCCCATACAATTTGTAGCGCAACAAAATATATACCTGCTGGAATAGTAGTATCTGTCGTTGATAACGATACTTTTATATTTCCAGTAACGGGCGTATCAACTACTATCCCGCTAATTAAATCTTTTGAAATCTTTGCGGTTAAATCGGTATCAGTTTCATTAACTTTTACCATAAATTTTATAGCGGTCGCGGCGCTTAAATTCAGTATAACCGCGCCATTTTTATCCTGCGCTGTAAATAATAAATCAATTGAATTACCAATTTTAAGTCGCATTTTAAGCCACTTCTGCGATTAGTGGATAGACAACGATAGGCGCAGGAACATACGACTGCATCCCCTGCGTTATTAATGCTAAAGGATTCATAGTTTCACCGTTTTATATGTTAATACTTTTCCAGCCGTTTCTGTTGCTGTCATGTTATACGTAGCAATCACATCGTTATCTGTCCCAACACTTGCAGGATCACTATAAAGTCTAACTCTGCCTGAGGTTAAAACATTACTCGCAGAATAAATTGGTTGGTCGATATAAACATTATCATATAAAGAGTGGATACGCGCCTCACTTAATGCCTCCCCTGTCGATCCTACGATTAAATGATCCGCCAAAACCGTATCCCAAATTTCGGTAGCGATTGTAGTTTCAGATAATAAATTAAATACGCCCTTATCTGCCACGCGAGATTGGATATTATCGCCGCTAAAATTCATTTTATCTGTTTGAGTTTTAATTAGCGCACTTGTCGCCTCTAAAGCTGCGACGCTGGCTAAAGCGCTTAAAGTAGTTTCTTTTGCAACTGTAGCATCTAGTGCCGCCACTCCTGCTAACGCGCTTAAAGTAGTTTCTTTTGCAACTGTAGCATCTAATGCCGCAACGCTGGCTAACGCGCTTAAAGTAGTTTCTTTTGCGACTGTAGCGTCTTTTGCAACTGTAGAATCTAGTGCCGCCACTCCTGCCAGTGCGCTTAAAGTAGTTTCTTTTGCAACTGTAGAATCTAGTGCCGCCACTCCTGCCAATGCGCTTAAAGTAGTTTCTTTTGCAACTGTAGAATCTAGTGCCGCCACTCCTGCTAACGCGCTTAAAGTAGTTTCTTTTGCAACCGTAGCGTCTTTTGCAACCGTAGCATCTAGTGCCGCCGCTCCTGCCAATGCGCTTAAAGTAGTTTCTTTTGCAACCGTAGCGTCTTTTGCAACCGTAGCGTCTTTTGCAACCGTAGCGTCTTTTGCAACCGTAGCATCTAGCGCCACTACTCCTGACAATATTGCTAACGCTTCTAAAGACGCTACTTTGTCAAGCACGATATTTACAATTTGGCCACTTCCTGCAATGACAACAGTTTCCACTTTCCCAACGAACCCAGGAACTTCAGCTGTGGGATAAAATGTAGCAAGACTCGTGTATGTATAAACAAATGGGCTATTTTCAATCGATACAGACCCGATACCGTCACGAGGATCAAACGTAATAGAATGCAACGCATTTGCACTAGAATCTTTAACATTAAACGTTGTTACATAATCAACCATTACCCGCCTCTAAAAAAATATTCAATTAAACTAAACTTAAAACGACGCTATTATTTAAATGAATTTCCCACTGTGTAATCGATTTATAACCAATTACAATCCTATCTGCTGCGGCATTAAATGTTGCAGTATTGTTTGTGCCGTCGAATGTCGTACCTGCAGCAGTCGTAACTACTACATTTCCAGACGCTAAACTAAGCACATTAATATCACAAACTGCGTACGCAATTGGAGCCGCTAAAGTCATTGCTAACCCAGTGCCCCCAGCGATAACAGCTTTTCCCGCAACTGCAATCGCCGCAGGAGCAGCATAACTAGTAACAACTTGGTTCGCGACAACTGTCCCAGCACCGCCACCCGCCAAAACGGCGTCTATTTGTGCGGCAGTATATTCGTTCCCGTTATAAACGCTCGTCCCCTCAAGATGGGCTTTGTTATTGTCATCAACGGACTTTGGCTGCTCCAAATAATTTTTACAATTATAAGAACTCATAATTAAACCTCTCGTTTTCGCGGTCGACCGCGTTTTTTATAAATTAAATTAATTACTTTATTTTCGAAATGAGGAGTTATTTTTAAATTTAAATGACTCCCCGTTTCGATTTTAGCTGCTAACCCATTTTCTATTAAAGACGAAGCAGCTGAATTATTTAGATCCAATTCTTGATTTGCATCTAAAATCAAAAGCCGCCCCTCAATAATATATCTACAAGGGTTTAATATTTTAACTTTCATTTTTTATTATTAAATTAAAACTTCCGCCACTAGTCTACGTTAGCAACTGCAGGATTACCTTTAACGCCTATCGCGCTAATTGTGCCGTTACCAGTACTTGAAGTCACGATACTTAATCTAACGTAGCGTTTTTTGCCTGCATACCCAATACTTTTGCATGCATTATCATCAGCTGAGGCGGTTGTAAAAGTTGCAGCCGCATATGTGCCTAATAAATAATCAGCGGCTACGTCGGCAACATCGGACAACCCAGAATCGTCTCCGTCTCTCAACAAAGGGGTGAAAACTCCCGTAGTGATAGTTCCGGAAAAAAGGACGAATTCGATGGATTGATACCCCAACATGTCAATAATTACACCATTAGTTGTGGTATCAGTATTAATAACCTGAATATTTAATGCAGGGGTCGATGCAATACGTGTATGTAAATCAACTTGAGACATTTTAATAACCTCTTTATTTTAATTTTTTAAACGTGGCATTGTAATTTTACGAAAGCTTCGGACAGTCTTACTTTTCCGCCGTTATACAAATGCATGATAAATTGGATCATCGCACGATCTGCTTTTGTAATTTCATCTCGGATAACGTACAGACCAAATCGATCAACAATCTGATACCCCTCTTTAAAATCACCGAAAATAACAGGGTATAAATTAGCACCAATATCGTCCATATCAATTGCGCGTATATACGGAAAGCCGCATAATGTCGAAGGAACACCGTCCCCCGTAGAGCCCTCTTGCCACAAATACGCACCGACTGAATTTTTAAGGGTACTTAAATACGCAATCGTGCGCCTATTTAACACAAACGTTGGGTTATAACCAACTTTTAAGTCACCAGTCATCAATTTTAACGCGTCAAAGTCAATATTATCTGCTATCAATGAGACACGTGTTGGAACACCCGTATCGTTCATAAGCCCATAAGGCTGTTTAACGCCGTTACCTTTCAAAAACATGTAACCTTCTTTTTTGGCAAATTGAATTGCTGCGTCGTTTTGAATTTCAGCCATTACGTCATAATGCCCATCGTTCAGCATCTCATAAGTAACTGGAATTTTAGCTGTCAAGCGATTGTTGACGATCTCAACTAAGCCGTACTGCGAGTTAGTATCGCCTACTTGCTCTGCTTCTCCTTCGTAGCTTGCCTCTGCCAACGTATTACGTACTGGTTGCTCAAATAGTTTTGTACCAACAGTCGTGACACGGCAAAGAGACCGCATCGGGCTAATTTCTATAATTTTCTTGGCAATCTCTTTTGACCATTCTGGAGGACACAAATAGCCGCCGTCGACATTGCTATCTGTACGCATGTATTTAGTTTCCATTCCATATTCAAACATAGATTTAGCATGCATCTGTTTCATATCGGCAAGAGCGTCAAAAGATTCTTGTCGTGACCTTGTTAAAGCTTTTTTCAAAAAAGTTTCTGCCTCGCTAACAAGTTTAATATGACTATCACCCGATGGGCGGTAAAATTTAGTCTCTAGCTCATTGACTTTCTTTTCCAATGCAATTTCTTTTTCATTCTTTGCGATGACTTCTTTCGCAATGTCGGCATTCTTTTTTTCTGCCGCCTCGAAAGAAATTGAAAGTTTATCTAATTGTTCTTTGTACTCGCCGCTTTCTTTTGATTTTGTTTCTACAAGAGCGCGCAGTTCGGCGACGATTTGCTCTACGCTATTTTTATCTGATTCAGCCATTTTTCAATGCCTCACAATTTAGTAAGTAGGGTTTTTAATTCATGCAAATGAATTAAATTATTTTTTTCTTTTGTATCGGTTGGGACATCAGACTCACTCCGCGCCTTTTCGATGAAACGCGCGGCTAAGAAAATAGCCGCTTCTTTTGAAAACGCTCCTGACTCTCTCAAGATGTTTTCATAATCTTTTTTAGTAAATAAAATACTTTTTAAATCTGTTACATTATAAAATTTTTGCTTCGCTGCATGCTTAACTTCGGTCACATTCGCATCTTCATTTGCAGGCTCTCCAACGATTGAGACTTCCCAGAGTTTTAATTTTTTTAAGCACCGCTCTTCTCGCGTATATGTAGACCCATCTTCCTCTACAGTAAAACTAATTGACATGTCGCTTAACACTCCTTGCTTGGCCAATTCATAAACATCATTACCAAGCTGCACTTTAGTATTAACATCAATAGCGACCAACAACCCCTTTTTATCGCTGTTAAGATTTTCAGGCCTTATGCCGCCAATCGGCACGTTAAAAGTGTCATGCTGGTAATAAACTTTTAACATACGATTTTGATTTTTATAATCTTGTATAGAACCGTCAAATGCGCCTTCTAAAATCACGTCATTCACGCGATCAACGTTTCCGTAAGTCGCCGCATACCCTTTTATGATGCCTATTCCTTTATTATCATAAAGACTGGCTTTAGTTTCTTGTATAGAAAATGGAAAAATTTTATATTCCATTTTTTCTATTTTGGTCGGGCTCTCGGGAGAATGAGGCATAAAAATTTTCCAAAAGTAGTTAAAAAGAGTTATATAATCAATCTAGCAGGAAGGGATTGATTATGCAATAAAAAAATCATTGCATATCAAGTAGTTAGGGTGTACGTTAAAGTGTTTTACCGTGCGTTAATACTCGTTGACATGTTTTAATGCGCGTAATAAAATAAGAGCAAGTCTTAAAATTTAAGAGGAAACTAAAACGAAAATGAAAAAAAAGACTGAGACTGAAACTGAAACAATAACATTTACAATAAACGAATTCTGCAAACACTACGGCTTCTGCCGTGCTACTTACTACAGATTAAGAAAAGAGAGCAACTTGCCGCCAATAAGAAAACTTGACAGGAAATGTTTTATCAAAATAGAAGACGCAAAAATTTGGTTTGAAAAACTTAGAACAGAGTTTGATAAATAACAGGAAGAAAACTTATGTCCGAAAATAACGAAACAAACAGAGTCGATTTAACTAAATACTTTTGTTGCCTATCTTGCGGATCAATTTACTCTAAGGATAAAGCCATTCACACACCAGTCAGTTTCCAATGTTTAAAAAACATGACAGATGGAAACTTTAAGTTTGAATTACGTTACTGCCCTAATTGCATCTACGGTCTAGCACATTATATCGCATGCCAAATTTTAGGGGCCTGGAGTTCCGATTCTAACTCCCATATTATAACCGATCTAATAGAGGAATTACGGCATACAGACAGCATACATCCTATTCTAAGACAAAAAATTGATGACTGTCTTAAGCAGTTGAACTACATGCCACAGGGCTCGAAAATGAAACAAGCTCCAAGCACAATCGAAGAAGTAATACAACGTATCGATGAAAAAAAGCAGGAAAACAAAGAAAAAACAATTAAAAAAAATAAATTTTTAATGTCTATTAAAACCTTTCTACACTTCAATAATAATAGATGAATTTGAAAGCCTTATATTAAACTTGGAGAAAAATCATGGCTAAAAAAACAAACAAAAAAACAATCGTAGTAGAAGATGATGGTGTATCAAGAATCACGGCTTTAATAGAAGCCGCTTATATAGTATTACTGGCTGCGCAAGATGCTCAAAGGGAATTAGAACAAAGTGGAAGAAATTCAAAAAAAGATGCAAAACACATACAAAAATTGTTCGATGATTCTTTAATAGAATTTATATCTATAAACTGTAATTTGAATTTCTAACCAATAATATTTGGCAAATGAGCGAAAAAATAGACGACACAAAAAAGACATGATAGAAGACTACAAATCTGAATATGTTATAAAATGATCAAATACCCAAAAATACACACCATTTTCAAAAGAGATGAAAAGACGCATAAATTAATTTTAAACGAGTACTCTAAACCTGAATTTGAATTTTTAGCCAATAATATTTGGCAAATGAGCGAAAAAATAGACGGCACAAATCTTCGAGTTGCATGGGATCATGAAACTAAAAGAGTAACGTTTGGCGGCAGAACTGATAACGCGCAAATCCAAAACCTGCTACTAAATAGACTGCAAGAAATTTTTAACATAGAAATATTATCAATTTTATACCCGGACGTTTCTATTCTATTTTTTGGTGAAGGATATGGATATAAGATTCAAACCGGCGAAAAATACAAAGCAAACGGCAACGACTTCATTTTATTCGATGTGCTAGTAGGCAAATGGTGGTTAAAAAGAGAATCCGTAGACAGCACCGCAAAAAATTTAAATATCCACTCTGTTCCGATAATCAAAGAAGGAAATTTGGCGCAAACTATAGAGCTGGCTAGAAATGGATTCAACTCTATTTTCGGAAATTTTATTGCAGAAGGCATTGTTATACGCCCAAAAGTAGAACTATTAAATCGGGGCAGAGAAAGAATTATCGCAAAATTGAAATATAGTGACTTTAAATAGGTTTACGCATTTTCCATTCCCAATTTTCTATAGATTCGCAACGACAACCCATCAGATTTTCATCGCTAGCCCCTAAACTATCGTCGCGCGGCTCCATTAATTCTTCCCCGTCAACAATATATGGCTGATCATAATCCACGGTCTGCCCATCAGCCGACCTATGCCACGGTCTTGTTTGGGAATCTAATATCGCAATCCATGTCTTTTGTGTCTTATAATCAGCTAAAGAAGTACCGTCATCAAATTCTGCGTCTGTATCATCTAAGGCGTCAATTTCGTTTGCTTTACCATCGTCAGCCGCAACACCCGTCTCCATCTGCGATATTAAATCCAATCTATCCTCTATTGTGTCTTCAAAATCATCACTTATATCATCCGCAATATTTTCTTTTGATAACACCGCCCCAGCTACTGCAGCCGCCGCTATCGACATCTTAATTGCGTCCTTATAATTATCTTTTGTCGTGCCAGAAATTGAATCCGCCGCGAAATCGCTACGATCATCTGCATCAACTTCTATGTTTGCGTCGATCAAAGATTGCAATCTTTCGTCGTCTGGAATTGGTTTAAAATTATCACGAATTGTTGTTGACGCCAAAGTAGCAGTATCAATATAATGCGCATTTATAATGCTTTTAACAGCGTCTCTATGTTGCTCAAATGACGGCAGTTTGCCGTTAGTACTATAATATTTTTTTACTCCTTTCCCTAACTGTTTAAAATGTGGTCTCAAATCGCCCTTTAACTTTTTTTCTCGTTTGAATTTAAATGCTAGGATAGAAGCCGCTGCTGCTTGTTTTTCTTTACTGCTTTTATTATGCGTGGTTCGATTATTCGAGTCCATGCCTGTCAGCTATTTTATTTATTTCTTCATCCGTAAACAAAGAGCCTCCATCCGCATCAACTTTGGATTTTAATATCTCAACAAATCGCGCCCGCGAAGTTTTTTTAGAGCCTAACTTTTCATCGTTGCCGCCAACTTCATCCAATGCTGGTAAGTCTTCATATTCAGGCATAATACTTTCGTCGCCAGGATCTGTCGCTAATGGAATTTGTGCCGCCTGACCATAAATTGCATTGCCTCCCAGTAAAGGGTCTGCCCCAGCCATTGCGCGTAACTGATTCGTAGTGAATATGTTTAAATCATGTAAAACTTTTAACTGATCATTTCTGCGTGGCTCTAAAGCAATGATATCGCCTACGTCATACGATAAAATTAAATCTTCATTGTCCCCGTAACGCGGCATTAAAAAATTAGATAGTTCACTAAAAATACGATTCGCAACAGGTAGAACGGCATTATCATAAAACATTAGCATCGCGCGCGTCATATTATCTAGCGTCATTGTTTCTTTGCTAATCAATGATAAAGGAATTTTTAAATTTTTATATATCGATTCTGTTACTTCTTTTTTTAATTCCAAAAAGTCCATGTCCTTATTGGATATGCTTGTTGCTTTATAATCAAATCCGCCATTCAATAGCATCAAACGCCCAGCATTCGCCGCCCCCGCATGTGCTTTTTCTAATTGCTGTTGCATTCGACCAAACGTGTCATCGTCGACAGGAGGGTCAAAAGTTAGAATTCCACTAGACGTTACGCCTCGCTCCAACACAGATAAATTATGCCTATTTGCGGCTTGATGCTGATTAATCTCGTAATAAATTGGGTTTAAGGGCGACATCCCATATACATTCCCCTGTATAGTAGTAGGGTTAAAAAATTTAGTATGCCAAATCTCTGCTGTTCGCGCTCTGTTGTAATACCGAAACCGACTTTTTACTTCGTCCCTCAAATAAAGATCCGTTCCCCAATAAAGTGTCGTTTGCAGTGACTGCACAAAACCATCTTTTCCAGGCAAAACAGTCACAGCTTGAGAGGGGTAACAATACAACTCCTTAGGAGGCAATCCTGGTTTGCCCGACGCTATAACATAATTATCGCCAGTAACAAGATAAAAACTTACAAGTGAATAAATAAACTCTTCCCACGAAATATCGGCGTTTGGCAATTTTAGCAAATCTAAAATTGGATGATTAGTCACCCAAATTTCTTTTTCTTTATCAAAAACTTTAGGCGGTATATTTTGGATTGCGGAAGCAATCATATCAATCGCATTAAAAAGAGGCGAGCATTTAGTGTAATAACTAACCGCAAGAATTTTAGTAATTAAATAATTTTGGGAGTTAGTGAAATAATCATACATATTCCCAAAATCCCATGCGGTATCAATAGGCGATAAATTCTTTTTTTCAAGCTTCTTTTTAAAAAATTTGTTAAAAATTTTCATAAGTTCTCAGATGGAAGCTATAAACAAATTATTACTTGATCGTTCGCTGTTTAGTAGCATACTTACTACGTCCACTATATCATCATGATCCCCCATTGGAAAGCGAGAGCACTCATCTATAAAAGTTTCCAGCCAAGGAGCATTTTCGGGCAGATAGACTTCTCCCGCTTCGATGACTGGTGTTATCGGTTTTACTCGCGCAACTTTATCCTGCCCTTTAGTCGTGTAGGGAGCTATAATATTACGGTAATGTGTAGTTCGGAGTTCGCTGATGAGCGGCGTTCCGTTTGATGCGTCCTCGATATAAATTTTTTGCGGTCGGTTGGCGTCAGCCAGACTTATAAAATCTCGTTTCAACTGCGGGAATTCCACTCGTTTGCGATAAAATCCTAGTACGTAAAACTTACGTCCTATTTTTTTCATCGTTAAGCAAACGCTGTAATCGTTCGTGTCTTTAGTTTTTGCAGCACAATCCCATCCTTGAACTATTTTTCCAGATAAATTTTTTATTTGTTCCTGCGAGTAATAATTCCACCATCGCCTTTTAATAATTGCGCCCTCTTCCAAAATTGGCTTCTGTTGACACTGCGCCGAATATTGTTGAGACCCCAACACATATTGCATTAATTTAATCCCTTCAACATCAAATTTCGGTATATCCCACAACGCCTCTCCCCTTTTTTCGCGCGGATCTTTGTAATAAGGACTAATAAATTCGTCTTCAGGTATAAACTCAAGTGGTAGCACAAGATGAAAACAGTTAGCCATGGATAATAAAACAGAGTGGTAATCGTCGGGGTGAAACCTTTGCCCAATCCCCATAATAGCTGTTTTTTTTGTGATATTTTGTCGGTTGAATAAAGTCTTGCACAAAAAATCATTAACCCCCTTTCTCTCAATTTCAGATTCAGCTTGTTTCTGACTTAGCGCGTCATCCAATAAAATATCATCCCCGCGCAACCCCGTTGTGCCACCTGTAGATGAAAATGCAATCCTATAGCCATGATGGTCATTTTCGAAATTTGATTTTGTATTCTGGTCGGTAGTGAGCTGGAAAACATTTCCCCATCTTTTTTGATACCAATCGCTTTCAATTAAACGACGACATTTTAAAGTATCGCGTATCGACAGCTCCATATTATGTGACCCCGTGAGGAATCGGCGCGACGGATCTGTTGCCCACACCCAAGCGGGATACAACACCGAACAAATTAGGCTCTTACCAAACCCCGCGGGGATATTAACATCCATAATTTGAATCTCTCGCCGATTAAGCGCCTCCATATGTCTGCAAATGCATGTGATGTGCCAATTGGGAATAAATTGGTCTGCATCAACTACGCTCCACGCCTCGCGCACAAAGTGATAAAAATTTTTCTCGCATAAAATTTTTGTCGCAATGGATAACTGATTGTCGTCGGGGAGCATAATTACGCCAGCAGAACAGCTTTTGTATGCGTAAATTTTTCCCACCTAGCTATTATTACATCAATATATCTAGGCTCAATTTCTACACCATAACAAATTCTATCTGCCTGCTCGCAAGCAATCAAAGTAGAACCAGACCCCAGGAAAGCATCATAAATAATATCATTTTTTCTACTCCCATCTGTTAAAAGTTTGCATAAAAGTGCAATAGGCTTCATTGTTGGATGAAGATCGCTTTTATGCGGTCTATCAAACTCTAAAATAGTCGTAGAAAAATCACCATAAAAATTATGTTTGCCTTTCCAGCCATAAACAATAAATTCATGCTTGCTATTATAGTCTTTACGCCCTAACACATGGTTGTTCTTTACCCAAACAAGATAATCACCCCATTTTATATTGCAATCTTCCAACGCCAATCTTAAATTATGAAGCTCTAAACCATGCATAAAACAATACAATATATTGCACTCTGCAAACGGGATTACGGAGAGAAAATCAATAAAAAATTGACGATAATCTTGTATATTGTCATTAACAATTGGACTCTGGCTACGACTTCCATTATCAAATTTATTTAGACATTCGTTTTTATTAGAATAACCCACTCCATACGGGGGATCTGTTAAAACTAAATTACATTTTTCTGACTTAAACAATTTATCAATAACAGCAATTTCTATGCAATCACCACAAATAATTTTGTGCCTCCCCAACTGCCAAACATCTCCAAGTTTTGATACTGTACCCACAGAGCCAACTTCTGGAGCCTCATCCTCCTGCAAATCATCCGTAGAAAAATCAATTTTCAATTCTTCTTCACTAAATCCTACATCCTGAAGCAATTCTAAATCAAAATTATCCATAAGCAAATTGAAATCAGTTGCGCCATCATTAATATTGCTTTCTAAACCAATCTTGTCTTTCTCCTCGTCGGTTAGTTTTCTGTTAGGAATTTTACAATCGACTTCTTTAAAGTTTAATTCCCGTAAAGCTTTTAAGCGTTGATTGCCAGAAAGCACTACATTATTTTCGTCTAGTTTAAGTACATCATGAAAACCGCGCTCCACAATACGCTGTTTCAGTCGCTCATAATTTTCTTTAGAAATTTGGCGCGGGTTTTTATCCCAAAATTTCAAATCATTTAAACTGCGCTTTTCTATGTGCCAAATTAAATTTTTCATGTTTTTATTTTTTGGAAGCGAGGACTGGAGTCGAACCAACACCGCAAGGTTATGAGCCTAGCAATCTACCATTAATATACCTCGCTTAATTTAATTTTCTTTATTCGCAGTCTGTTTCTCCATAGGTTTTTTCCCGCGCCGTAATCTATTCGCTTTAATGATATTATTCGCACGTTCTAAAAGTTGTTGGTGTTCTAAAATTTCTGCTTCGGATAACTGACGCAATTCATCCTCATACTGTTTCGCTTCTTCGTTTGTATTTACAGTTACAGCACTAGTTGTTTGCTCGCGCCATACCTCACCATATTTATTCATCATAATGAATTGATACGACTTAGCGTTAAACTTATCATAATCTTTACCATTAACGCGATTTGGTATGCCAATTGTGCCGTGTTTTCCGACAGCTTCCCAAAACCTTTTACCCTCACGAACGGCTCTGCGCATAAGGTCGGGTGGCAACTCGTCGGCATATTTTTTCATCATCCTTTCTATTGTATTCTCACCGCAATCAGGAAAACTATCGACGGAATTTCCCTCGGCTAAATGCTTGCAGTAACGCTCATACACATCTAACCGAGCTTCAGGAGTTTTAAATTTTTCGTACGCGTTATTTCCATCTTGGAATAGCCAAGGTTTAAATGCCACAGTGACGCCTCTTATTATTTAGAAAAAAGATTGCTATAATGAAATCGCAATAAATTATAACTTAAATTTAAGTTTTTAGCAACCAAACAAACAGGTAAAAAATCATGACACCAGAAATGTTCCAAAATTTAAACGATCAAATCAATAACGAGTTTTACAATTCGCTAGTCTACCTAACAATTTCAAATTTTTATGCGCAACAAAAATTTAACGGCTTAGCCGCCTTGTTTAAAAAACAATCGGAGGAAGAAAAAGGGCACGCCCAAAAATTTATAGATTACCTTTTAAAATTCGAATCAGGACAGGAAATTAAAATCGAAATAAAATCCCCTACACAAGAATGGAAAAATTTATATCTACCATTCGAGGCAGCGTTATCTTTAGAAAAAACTACAACAAAAGAAATCATCGAGCTAATGAAGCTTGCTATAAAATATGAAGATTTTGCCGCACAAGACCTCCTGCAATGGTACGTCACGGAACAGGTACAAGAAGAGCATCAATTTAACGACCTAATAGCACAAATAAAGCTAGGGGGCTCATATAACGATTTGGCGCTCCGCCTCCTAAACGACAGATTGTTCGCTTAAAACAAAGTCAGTTTGTTACGACAAAAAAGCTAATTTATGTGTTACAAATGTTACAAAATTTTTTCAGTTTGTAAC
>Ga0307377_10001566_pt1 | contig 28522 bp, 22 predicted proteins | sample TR3MG_FD_202535 | JGI IMG/M metagenome (GOLD analysis project Ga0307377, IMG submission 202535) | Soil microbial communities from Risofladan, Vaasa, Finland - TR-3 | ecosystem: Environmental > Terrestrial > Soil > Coastal area > Acid sulfate soil | place: Finland: Risofladan, Vaasa | collected... | reverse complement strand
CTAAGGAACAATACGATAAAAGCCTGGAACAGATGAAAATAAGGCATTATAATAGACAAAAAGATATTGATAGGTATTACAGGTATGAAGATTTGTGGGAAACAAAAACTAAAGTCGTAAAGTAGAACTATAAATGACCTTCCTTTATAATCTCATCATCCACAAGAATCCGTCCGCAGTATTCGCATACAATAATCTTCTTTCTTGATTTTATATCAAGTTGCCGCTGGGGGGGTATCTGATTAAAACAACCCCCGCAGGCATCTCGCTGGACAGGCACCACAGCCAAGCCGTTACGCGCATTTGAACGAATTCTCTTATAGGCTGTAAGCAACCTCTCTTCTATTATCGACTGAACCTTTTCTGATTTCTTATAGAGCCCCTCTTCTTCTTTCTGTGTATCAGAAATAATCTCATCAAGTTCGGATTTTTTATTTTCAAGATCTGATTTCCGATCGGTAAAAGTAACATCAGAATCAACAATAACCAATTTTTTTTCTTCAATCAGAAAATTAGACTCCTTGATTTTTTTATTGAATAATTCAATTTCCAGATTCTGAAATTCAATCTCCTTTGAAAGAGAATCATATTCCCTGTTATTTCTTACATTTTTTTGTTGTTCCTCGTATTTTTTTATCAGTACTTCAGCATCAGTTATCTCATTATTCTTCTTCGAAACTGATTTTTCAAGAGTAACCACATCTTCTTTAAGGTTACCCAATCTTGTCTCAAGTCCTGCTATTTCATCTTCCAGATCCTGCACTTCAAGAGGCAGTTCACCCCTTAGTGTTTTAATTTTATCTATCTCTGAATCAACCAACTGCAATCCATACAATGCTTTTAATCTCTCTTCTACAGAAATTTCAGACTCAACTGTTTTTACTTTTTCCATTTTTACAAATAATTTATCGGATTCGTATTAGTTTCTGAAAACCGGACTGCAAATTTAGGGAATTTTTTAATAATTAGGTCGTATAAAATTTCTGATGAATATTTTTCACTCTCAAAATGTCCGATATCGATCAATATAATTTTATTATCAGCATCAAAAAAATTATGATATTTAATATCGGAAGTGATAAAAGCGTCAACATCGGAAGATATCGATTCATTAAGCAATGAGGCACCTGACCCGCCACAAAGCGCCACTTTTTTAACCGGTTTTCCTACAGGTTTCGAATATCTGACCCCCTTGGCATTAAAAACTGCAGAAACAAGTTTTAAAAAATCAGTTTCTTCTATCTCATCATCAAATTCTCCGATGCATCCTAATCCAAGACCATGATTGTCATTTTCAAGGGGGTAGATATCAAATGCAACCTCTTCATACGGATGAATATCAATAAGGTTCTTTATGACCTTCTCTTTTATATGAGAAAAAAGGATTGTTTCAAACCTGATTTCTTTTTCAAAATGTATCTTTCCCTTTTCTCCAACAAACGGGTTGCTCTTTGCTCCTCCTCTGAAACTACCTGTCCCTGAAGTAGTGAATCCACACTGGTCATAATTACCTACGACTCCTGCCCCTGCTTCAAACAGGGCTTTTCGTACATTTTCAAGATGTGATTCAGGAATATATGTAACAAGTTTTAATAACCGGTTCTTTAAAGGTGATAATACTTTAATATTCCTTAGTTCCAGCTTCTCGGCCATTTTTCTGCTAACACTATTACTGAAAATATCAAGATTAGTATGAGAAGAATAGATTGCGATATCGTGCTTAATAGCTTTATAGAGTATCCTTTCTGTAAATGTCCTACCCGATATCTTCTTAATTCCGGTAAATATAAGAGGATGGTGCGAGATTATAATATCGCATTTTTTATTGACTGCTTCGTTCATTACATCCTCTGTAACATCAAGGGTGATAATTGCCGATGATATCTCCCTTTCTGGTATCCCGACCTGCAACCCAGAGTTGTCATAACTTTCCTGAAATGATAATGGCACAGCTGAATCAAGAAATAAACATAGATCTTTTAACTTCATAATAATCGCTTTTTCTCTGAGTAACTCTGTGCATCCTTTGTATATTCTGTGAAACAAAAAATTAAAAGGACTTACACAGAGAGGTACAGAGGAGTCACAGAGGACATAGGATTTTATATATTGTCTTTTATATCGAGCAGGATAGATTTAATTTTCTGCAGGGATTCGTTAATCTCGTATTTATGGTCTGTCTCATCCCACTTTTCAGATAGTTTCTTTTTAACTCCTGAAAGAGTCATACCCTCTTCTTTCAACAGATGATAGATGATCCTCAGGCTTTTAATATCTGCCTGCGTAAATAACCTGTTTCCCTTTTTATTCTTCATGGGTTTAAGTTCATCAAACTCATTTTCCCAGAAACGAACTGTTGATACTGGTACTTCCAGCATCTCAGCTACTTCCCCTATTGAATAATAGAGTTTTTCGACCTTTTTTTCCTTGTATGGCATAGTAACTACTTATATAATATTTCACCATTATCCGAAATAATAACTGCAGCATTCGGAAAATCAATAGCTGTCAGTTCTTTTATCTTGCTTATAACCTGCCTGTTAGTATCTATTCTTACGCCTCCTGACCATGGTTGAAAAACAGGGATGATTCTTCCATATAAAAATTTTCCATAGGTATCAACAGATACCTTTATGATTGGAGCAATGCCATTTGGACCCGACAGGTTAAACCTGCCATATGTGCAGAAATTACCAAGACTATAACAAATAAATCGATTTTTATAGACCTCAATTGCCCGGGATACATGCGGGCCGTGTCCAAATACAATATCAGCACCCTTGTCAATCATCGCATGCGCAAATGCATAAACATCTCCACGACTTTCACCGAAATACATCTCATTTTTTTTAGGAACATTCTGAAATTCTGCTCCTTCAGCACCTCCATGAAACGAAACAATAACGATATCACAAGTATCAGATAGCATACTGACTATCTCTTCCGCCTTCGAAATGTCATTTATGTTCACTGTCCCTGCATTTGGAGAAAAAGCGCAAAACCCATACAGTAGAGAATCCCTTTTAAAAATTGAGAACGGATACTCTATTAATCCTCCATATGAAATTCCAACTGAATCGAGAATTTCCATAGTACGGTTTCTGCCAGGTATTCCAAAATCGCCAAAGTGGTTATTGGCAAGACTGAGAATATCAAAGCCTGATCGGGTAAGAGCAGAAACATATTTTTCAGGCATTCTGAAAAGATAACAAGCTGTTGTATCTCTGCATTTCTTTAAAGCCTCACCGAAATTCAAAAATGAACCTTCGAGGTTCCCAAATGTGATATCAGATGATGATAACGTATCTGCCAGGCTTTCAAGAAGTAAAAAGGGATTATCATGAGGAGGGAGATATTTTGAAGAAGGAAATGACGTCCCAAGCATTATATCACCAACTCCGGTTATCACAATTTTTCGTTGAAAGAAAGTGGTATCAGGGAGAGTGGGTGAAACAAATGAAAGAGAGACATCAGAAAAAGAAGCTTTTAAATAAGGTATTAATAATACAATTATTATTATTACAGTAACCGATCTCTTCATACTTATGTTTAATAAAAAACTAATCAAAAGACTGACCGGTTTTTGAAGCAATTTCAATCATTCTTTCATATTCTGCAGGTGAAAGATCTTCGAAATAATAGTTAACCGGATCAACGTTTGTCCCATTTAACTTAATCTCATAATGAAGATGATTTGCAACGGATGTCCCGGTACTACCAACAAATCCAATAACATCGCCTCGTTGCACTTTTTGACCAACTCTAACATTAAAATTGCTGAGATGGGCGTATAGACTAGTGTATCCGAAACCGTGATCAATAATTATATGGTTGCCGAATCCTCTTTTTGAAGATAATCTGGCAACGACAACACCATTCCCTGTTGAATAGACATCTGTTCCGGCAGGAGCTGTGAAATCCATCCCATAATGGAACTTGATAATCTTATAAATAGGATGTATCCTTAATCCAAAGCCTGAAGCAGTTCTTTTAAGATCCTTATTGGAAATAGGCAGAATAGCTGGTACAGATCTGAGCATCTCTTCCTTTTTCCTGGCAAGATCTATCAGGTCATCAAAAGATTTTGATTGTACATACACCTTTTTTCTGATTTTGTCAAGTCTGGCAGCAGTCTCAATAACCAGATTAGAATTATTATAACCCTCCAACTCTTTGAACCTGCTAACTCCTCCTACTCCTCCTTCTCGTAAGGTAGCCGGTATAGGTTCCGCTTCAAAAATAGTTCTGTAAAGGTTATCATCAGTCTTTTGAAGATCATCAAGGACATTTTCTATATTAGTCATCTCCCTGTGTATAAGGCTGTACTGAATAGTCATCTGTTCCACTTCACGCTTAAGAACTTTCTCCTCAGGAGAATCGAAGAAAAACCCAAATATAACCCAATATACTACAGCAATAATTACAGATCCGGTAAAGAAGGCCAGGAACCTGAGTAATAATGCCTTTACCCCAAGTCTTACTTTATCAAAACTCAGAGAATCGGGATTAAACTTATATTTTGTGCGTGGCATAATATGGCAAAGATAATCAATTCTTAAAAAAATCACCACAGCATCCTTTCATGAAGCTGTAGAAAAACAGAATTAAAGAAAAGGAGAGATTATCTGAATTTTGATTTTGATCCAAATGCCTGAATCATCTCATTAAATTCTTCTTCAGACATATCATTATTAAAGAAATTAATAGGATTTTTATGCTGTCCGAATTGATTAATTTCATAATGCAGATGTGGCCCCGAAGAGGTTCCGGTACTACCACTCAGGCCTATAAGGTCGCATCTTCTAATATTCATTCCCTTAGCAACCTTTATCTCACTAAGATGGCCATAAGTAGATCTCAGACCATAACCATGATCAATTATAATATAATTTCCAAATCCACCAGAGTTCCATCCTGATTCAATTACTTTCCCATCGCCTGTAGCATAAACCTCTGTACCATAAGGAACTCGGAAATCCTGTCCATAATGCCATCTTGCCGTTCCAAGTACAGGATGTACATCACGAAATTTAAACCCATCACCCAATCTGAAGATTACGTTAACAGGACTAATTCCAGGGAAGTGATCCATCTCTCTTATCCACTCTGATGAACGATCTTTAATTGTTTTGAAAGATTCGTTCTGGACATTGGCCATATTTTTTATCTCTTCTATCTTTGATCTGTATGAAATAAGCAGGTCAGAGTTCAAATACCCTGAAAGATCACGGAATCTGTCAACACCACCATAACCTCCCTTTCGAAAGGATTCCGAAATAGTATCCATGTCAAGAATAGGACGATAGCGTATGTCATCAGAAAGCCTGAAGCTGTTAAGCGTAGAAACTGAATTATCTAATTGTCTGCCTATAAGGGAATACTGAAGCTTCATATTCTCAACCTGCTGACTCAATATCTTCTCTTTAGGGGAACCAAACAGATATTTAAAAGTAATTCCGTAAATTAGAGCGATCAGAACTGATCCAACTAACCATAGGATTAAACGTAAAAGTCTTTTCTTCCATGGGAGCCTTACCAGCTTATATTGAACTTCTGATAAATCGAGAACGTATTTCCGGTTTCGTAACAACGGCAATCGATTTTTTTTTCAGTTAACTGACAAATCTAAATCAAATAAATTAATTTTACAAACCAAAAATAAGGTATATTTATATAACTCAATGATAATTACAATGAATTCATACGAACTGAGACAGCTGTTTTTCGAATTTTTCCAATCAAAAAACCATAATATTGTACCCTCAGCTCCCATGGTCATTAAAAATGATCCGACACTGATGTTTACCAATGCCGGGATGAACCAGTTTAAAGACATATTCCTCGGAAACCAGCAACCGGTAAGCAAAAGAGTCGCAAATTCACAGAAATGCCTTAGAGTTTCGGGAAAGCATAATGATCTTGAGGAGGTTGGCCATGATACTTACCATCATACAATGTTTGAAATGCTTGGTAACTGGTCGTTCGGCGACTATTTTAAACGAGATGCAATCAACTGGGCATGGGAATTTCTTACAGAGACGCTTAAAATTGATAAAGATCGTTTATATATAACAGTTTTCGAAGGTAGTGAAAAAGAATTATTGGAACCCGATAAGGAATCTTTTGATCTTTGGGCGTCTAACATTGATAAAAATCGAATTCTCAAAGGATCAAAGAAAGATAACTTCTGGGAGATGGGTGAAACTGGTCCTTGTGGTCCCTGCTCTGAAATCCATGTTGATATAAGGGATGATGAAGAGAGGAAAAAGATACCCGGGAGAGAACTGGTAAATAAAGGTCATCCGCATGTAATTGAGATATGGAACCTTGTTTTTATTCAGTATAATCGACTGTCAAACGGAATACTGGAACAGCTTCCATTAAAACATGTTGATACAGGAATGGGATTTGAAAGGCTTTGTATGGTTTTACAGGGTAAAAAATCGAATTACGATACTGATATCTTCCAGTCAATAATAAAGGAGATTTCTGCAATAACAGGAAAAAAATATGGAGTTAATGAAAAATGGGATATTGCCCTTCGTGTTATTGCTGATCACATCCGAGCTGTCTCCTTCTCGATTGCAGACGGGCAGCTCCCTTCCAATAATAAAGCTGGGTATGTTATAAGAAGAATTCTTCGTCGAGCAGTCAGATATGGGTATACTAATCTGGAAATTGAGGAACCATTTATGTATAAGCTTGTTCCTGTGCTTTCTCTTACCATGGGCAATCAATATCCTGAAATTAAGTCTGCAATAGAGCAGATCTCGAAAATCATCCTTGAGGAAGAGACTGCTTTCCTTAAAACACTTGGGAAAGGGTTGAAGATGATTGAGAGGATGATCGATGATCTCAGGAAAGAACAAAAAAATGTTTTGCCCGGGAAAGTTGCCTTTGTGATGTTCGACACGTTTGGTTTCCCTGTTGACCTCACTCAACTTATTCTTAAAGAGAATGATATGCATCTCGATTTAAAAGGATATGAAAATGAGATGAAAAATCAAAAGGACCGTTCACGTGCTGATGGTTCAGTGAAATCTGCAGGCTGGATCATTATTAGAGATATTGAAGGAACTGAATTCACAGGTTATGAGTTGATAGAAGATGAAGTGCTTATAACAAAATACCGAAATGTGAAGATAAAAGGGAAGGAGAGTTGCCAGTTAGTATTTAATAAAACTCCTTTCTATGCAGAATCGGGTGGTCAGGTTGGTGATACAGGTCTCATAATCTCAGAAAATGAAAAAATCAGTATCAACAATACTGTAAAAGAAAACAATCTTATATTACATATTGCCAAGAGACTGCCAACAAATCCATCTGTTGTTTTCAAAGCGTCAATAGATCTTGAAAAGCGTTTAAAGACTGCAAACAACCATACAGCTACTCACTTAATTCATTATGCTTTACGTTCTGTTCTGGGTAATCATGTGGAACAAAAAGGATCTCTCGTCACCCCTGATCGTCTCCGTTTTGACTTCAGCCATTTCAACAAATTGAGTAAGAAGAAACTATTCAAAGTCGAAGAGATTGTAAATAGTATGGTAAGGGAAAATCATACCGGCAATGTAACAAATGGTGTGTCGATGGAAGATGCTCAATTGATGGGTGCTATCGCTTTGTTTGGTGAAAAATATGGTACCTCTGTAAGAGTTGTTGAATTCGGTAAATCGGTAGAATTATGTGGAGGAATCCATGTCGTTTCAACAGGAAGCATTGGCTTTGTAAAAATAATTTCAGAAAATGCTATAGCTGCCGGAGTGAGAAGAATTGAAGCCGTTTCCGGGTCAAAAGCTGAAGAATATATCAATGAGAAATTAAATATTGTTGATGAGATAACAACTATGCTGAAAAGCACCGGAAATATTTCCGAAAACGTTGAAAAACTGATTGCTGAAAATAATTCTCTTAAAAAGACAATTGAAAAATTTCAGGCTCAATCAGCAAATATTCAGTTAAGTGACCTAATGGAAAAGGCTGTTATAATAAACAATATAAGATTTATCTCAGGTAAAATTGATGCAGATTCCGAGGTTTTGAAAAAAATCGCTTACCAGGTTCGCAGTTCTTCTGATAATACCGTTCTTGTTATAGGATCGGCAACCCATGAGAAGGCTAATATTCTGGTTATGGTCAGCGATAACCTGGTGAAAGAGAGAAACATTAACGCAATCAACATCATTAAGGAAATTGCAGGTGAAATCAATGGCGGTGGTGGCGGACAATCATTCCTTGCAACAGCCGGTGGAAAAAATCCAGCTGGAATAGAAAATTCCCTGTCAAAAGCAGCTGATTTCCTTCGAAAAGCCTGAAAAACTAATAAGTTCTCTCTTTATTCGTATGTTTCGTTTTTTTGCATATGACACTGTAATTTTTGTAATTTTGAGGCTCTTAAAAAAATAATGAGAAAACTAATTCATAGATACCTTGCTTTCATCATGACAGGCCTATTCATGTTTTCACTTTCATGTACTCCGGAGACTTGCTATGAAGATACTGAAGCATATCTGAAAGCATCTTTCTATCCTGACGGCACAGAGGTCATCCATGCTCCTGATAGTGTGACTATTTACGGTCTTAACCTGGAATCCGATAAATTCTATAATAAAGTCAAACAGATTCAAACTGTTTATCTGCCTCTTGATGCCTCCAGAGATACCTGCAAATATATAATAAGAATAAATGGAGTTACTGATACATTGGAATTAATATATAGCAGATATCCTCATCTGGTGTCAAAGGAATGTGGTTACACCTATTATTATAACATAAACGCTGATCCTATCCATACATTTAATGCAATTAAAGGAATATATATATCTAATAGCAATATAACTACAATTGATGAGGAGAATATTCATATTTTTTACTAGTCTTCTGCTTATCCTGTCAGGCACTATTGATCAGGTTCAGGCACAAGATACCCTTCTAATTCCATTAAAGATAAAAGTTGGCTTAGAAGCCTCAGGGCCTGCAATATATGTATCAGATAAAAATATATTAAACACCGAAGGTTATATAGCTGCCGACCTTAATGAGAAAGTGGCAGGTGTAATTGGAGCAGGATATCTGAGCTATAAGTATTCACAATACAACTACGAATATCTTAATAAAGGAATCTTTGTTAAAGCAGGGGCTGATTTTAATCTGCTGAAACCTGAAAAATCACTTGGAAAATATTGGGCAGGAATTGGACTTCGTTATGGCATAAGTGTATTCAATTCAGAAATCCCCTCTTTTAAACATGAAAATGCATGGGGAACAAGGATATCTTCAGTTGAAAATATGAGGGACTGGGGTCATTTTATTGAAGTATCACCGGGAGTAAGAGCTGAAATATTCAGGAATATAAGCATAGGATGGACAGTCAATATTAGAAAACTTTTATTTCTAGGAACCGGGAAAGACCTTAGACCTGTCTATTTCCCCGGATACGGTAACGGCTCAAAATCGTTCAGTACAGGATTAAGCTATTTTCTCGTCTGGAATATCCCATTTAAGAAAATTAAAGTAATAACAAAACCCGAGGTCCCTGAAGAGAGTGACGATACGTTGGAACCATCAACAAACCAACAGACTATTGGCAGTAACCAGTAAGTAATTATTAAAACATATTATTTACTGAAAAAGTTGTCTTTCAGGTATTAACTGATTTTCTGCTAAAGATGAATAAGCCAATATATGTAAGAAGGCCATTTAATAGAAGTAGCTCAAATCCAAATTTATACCCGTTAAGCAATTCAACTGAATATTTACTCAGAAAATAACAAATAAGTGGTGAAACAATTGCTACAAAGGGTGTTACTCTGTCATTAATTTTTCTTTTCGTGAATAACCCGAATGAGTAAAGTCCCAGCAAAGGGCCATAGGTATAACCAGCAATTGTGAAAAGCTTGTCAATCACAGCGCTATCGTTAAAAGTATTGAATATTAAAACGCTGATAAAAAATATTATCGCAATTGTAATATGTACAAAATATCTGATCCTGGTCTTTTTCAATTCAGAAATCCCTTCACGCGTATCGAGACTTAGAAAATCAATGCTAACTGAAGTTGTAAGGGAGGTTAATGCACCATCTGCACTTGGGAATGCAGCCGATATCAGGCCGATAAGAAATACCAATCCAGCTATCGGACCAAGATATCTGATAGCTATCGTAGGGAAAATATCATCACTGGAGGCAACTGACACACCTTTAATCTGCATATATATCAGCAATAGGGCACCCAAAAATAGAAATAAGAAATTGACAAAAACGAGTATCCCACTGAATGTGAACATATTCTTCTGAGCTTCCTTTATGTTACGGCAGCTTAGGTTTTTCTGCATCATCTCCTGGTCAAGACCCGTCATAGCAATACATATAAACATCCCACTGAAGAACTGTTTAAGAAAAAATCTCTCATGATGCCAATCGGTTATAAACATCTTAGATACTGAGCTCTCCCTGACAGTGGAAACTAATTTTACAAGTGAAATATCCAGATCTTTACTAATGTAAATCACAGAGAGTACTACAGCAAGTAACATAAAGGTTGTCTGAAGGGTATCAGTCCATATTATTGTCCTTATCCCCCCTTTCAAGGTATAAAGTATTATAAGAATGATAAAGATAAGAACATTGATCCAAAAGGGTATATCCCATGCATCAAAAACAAAAACCTGCAAAACCTTAATGACAAGGAATATACGTAATGACGCACCAAGGGTTCTGGAAATAATAAAGAACCCTGCACCTGTTTTATAAGACCAAAAGCCGAACCGTTGATCGAGATAGGAGTATATTGAGGTAAGTTTCAGTCTATAATATAAGGGGAGTAAAACAAGTGCGATAACAAAATATCCGAAAAGGTAACCTAACACAACCACCATATAACTGAACTGGGTTTCTTTCACCCAACCAGGAACAGACATAAAGGTCACTCCTGAAAGTGAAGCTCCAATCATTCCATATGCAACAACAAACCATGGAGAGACTTTATTTCCAATAAAGAAAGACTGACTGTCGGCTTTTCGTGCTGTAAACCAGGTAACAGCAAACAGCATAACTGTATAAATAAGAAATATTGAAAGAATTAGCAGTGGTGACATATCTAAGTCAATTAATTTACAAGAATAACAAAAAGAACGGAAGACAAAAAATTCTATCCTGGTTTAATATCACCGGAAAATTGAACTAGTTTTGTATAAAAGTTTTCGTTATGAGTTTTACTGAATTTCCATCCAGATTGCTGGAAAATGCTGTAAATGAATTTGCCTCACTTCCCGGGGTAGGGAGGAAAACAGCTTTCAGACTGGTGATGAACCTGTTAAGAAGAGATTCTGTTGCGGTAAAAAGATTCGGGGAGAGTATTATCAGGCTTCATGAAGATATCCACTATTGCAAGATTTGTAATAATATATCTGATAGTGAAATCTGCACAATCTGTAATGATGAAAAAAGAGATAAGTCTGTAATATGCGTGGTAGAAAGTATACAGGATGTAATGGCTATTGAAAATACACGCCAATTTAAGGGATTGTATCATGTTCTTGGAGGAATTATCTCACCTATAGATGGAATAGGACCATCTGATCTTAAAATCGACAGCCTTGAAGATAAAGTGAAAGAAGGAGGGATAAATGAAATAATTTTTGCTTTGAGTACAACAATGGAAGGAGACACTACAAATTACTACCTTTATAAAAGACTTAACAAGTACAATATCGGTCTGACAACACTGGCAAGTGGTGTAGCAATAGGTGATGAACTTGAGTATACCGATGAGATAACACTTGGTCGGGCAATTATCAACAGAAATCCTTACCACCAATGCTAAAATCAATCAATAACTATCTGTCAACAACCGGGAAAAACATGAGGCGCTCTGCCATAAGAGAGATCCTTAAACATCTGCAGAAACCAGGAATGATATCTTTTGCTGGTGGACTTCCTGCTCCGGAAACCTTTCCTGTTAATGATCTGAAAGAAATAACTCTTGAGATTCTTGAAAAAAACGGACCTGATGGTTTACAGTATGGGTCGACTGAAGGTGATCCCAACCTCCGAAAAATGTTGGTAAGCAGACACAATGAGCAAGGACTAAATATTGGTATCGATAACCTGATTATTACAACAGGCTCTCAACAAGGGCTCGATCTTATTGCAAGAATTTTTCTCGACCCGGGTGACTATGTGTTGTGTGGGCTTCCCTCCTATCTAGGCGGGTTAAATGCTTTTTCGGTATATGGTGCCAGGCTCAAAGGGATAACACTCGATGAGAATGGGATGAAACCTGATGAACTTGAAGATACTATTTTTACTCTGAAAGAACTTGGGAAAAAGATAAAGTTTATTTATGTAATACCTGATTTCCAGAATCCTGCCGGAATCACATTGCCCAATTCCAGAAGGGTGAAAATTATTGAGATCGCAGATAAATACGATCTGCTTATTGTTGAAGATTGTCCTTACAGAGAGGTTCGGTTTGAGGGGGAATCTCAAAAGCTTATGAATGAACTGGATACAACAGGAAGAGTTATTACCCTATGTACCTTCTCAAAGATCCTGTCCCCCGGATTCAGGATTGGCTGGGTAATTGGCCATCCTGAATTACTTGATAGGATCGTTATGGCAAAGCAGACTGCCGACCTTTGCACCTCTCCATTTTTACAAAAAATTATTGCCCTTTATATTGAAAAGGGACTTCTCGATAAAAACCTTAAAAAAACCATTGATCTCTATCGGAAAAGACGTACTCATATGATAAATTGTTTCATGAAGTACATGCCTGATAAAGTAACATGGACTACACCACAGGGTGGTTTGTTTCTCTTTGTAACCCTCCCTGTTAACCTTGATGCAGATATTATCTTTAAAGAATCTCTTGAAAAGAATGTGGCTTTTGTCAGTGGATCAACATTCTTCTGCAACAATTCAGGCCATAACACTATGCGTCTCAATTTCTCTTACTCAAATAATGATGAGATTGAATTAGGTGTAAAAAAACTAGCTGAGGTAATTACTCAGGAACAAACAAAAAAATAATCACAGAATGGACCTGTCTGTTATTATTGTCAGTTTCAATGTCCGAGATTTTTTGAAACATTGTCTGAATTCAGCAAAAAAAGCCTCTGAAAATATTGATTGCGAAATATTCGTTGTCGATAATAATTCAACCGATGATTCCTGCGCTATGGTTGAAAGGGAGTATCCGGAAGTTTTACTAATAAAGAACAAGCTAAATTCAGGTTTCTCTGCTGCAAATAATCAGGCGATAAAGCTGGCAAAAGGCCGTTTTATTCTCCTTATAAACCCAGATACTCTCTTTGATGGTGATACCTTTATCAAATGCATCGATTTCATGAACCAACATCCTGATAGTGGGGCTTTAGGTGTAAGAATGATCAATGGAGAAGGCAGGTTCTTACAAGAATCGAAAAGGGCTTTGCCAACTGCAGCAAGTACATTCTTTAAAACATTCGGGTTATCCTTCCTTTTCCCTAAATCCATATTATTCAACCAGTATTATCTCTCTCACATCGACAGCTTTGAAACTTCATTGACGGAAATTATTTCAGGTGCCTTTATGTTTATTCGCCATGAAACACTCAAAAAAGCAGGACTTTTGGATGAAAATTTTTTTATGTATGGTGAAGATATTGACCTGAGTTACAGACTCCTGCAAACCGGTTACAATAACTATTACTTCCCTGAGATCCAAATAATTCATTTTAAAGGGAAAAGCACTACCAGAGAAAATTTTACTGACATCCTGCACTTTTATAGAGCAATGAGAATTTATGTTAGAAAAAGAGTTATGGAAGGGAAATACGGCTTTTGGCATCTCCTTATGATACCGGCTATTTATTTCAGAGAAGGATTGGCATTGTTAAATCGTTTTATCATGATTCTTATCCGACGATAACTGGGTTCCCTGAAAAATAGTAAGTACACCTCTCAGATATCCAAAACATTTATACGATCCGTTTGTTTACCATATAAAAATATTAATTTGTAATTTTAAAGAGGATATTCTCAACCTCTCACATCACTAAGTCTAATAAAGGAAAAAGACTGAATTATATAAAAGTAAGATATTATGACAAGGAGGAATATTTTATTACCTGCAATGGGAGAAGGAGTAATCGAAGCAACAATTAACAAATGGCTTGTCACTGAAGGTACTCAGATACAGGAGGATGATCCGCTTGTGGAAGTAGCAACAGACAAGGTGGATTCTGAGGTTCCGGCACCTACAGCAGGAATATTAGTCTCAATAATCGCTAAAGAGGGTTCCATAACCAAAGTCGGAGATGTATTAGCGATTATTGAAAATAATGAGGAGCAAACACAGGAAGAGTCAAAAAAAGTTGAAAAAGAGGTTGAAAGGATTCGTGAGACTATTGATACAATAAAACAGGGAAAAAGTAATATTGAAGAGGTATCGCATGAAATGAAGAGCAGGACTCCTTCTGGTAAGTTTCTTTCACCTCTGGTCAGAAGTATTGCAGCACTTGAGGGAATAAGCTATTCTGAGCTTGACAAGACTGCAGGAACCGGCATGGATGGCAGAATTACAAAGGATGATATTGTAAAAATTCTTGAAGCGAGGAAAACTACTGAAGAAGTGATAAAAGCTGCAAAGAGAGCAGAATCTGCAAATGCAGTAAAGGTCGAAAATATAACTGATAATCAGGCATATGGAGATGAAGTAATTCCAATGGACAGGGTGCGAAAGCTTATTGCTGATCACATGGTTATGTCAAAGAGAACTTCTCCGCATGTAACATCATTTATTGATGCTGATGTAACCAGGCTATTTAACTGGAGAAACGCGAACAAAGACAAATTTTTTGCTACAGAAGGCCAGAAACTTACTCTTACACCAATTTTTATTGATGCTGTTGCCAGAGCGTTATACGAATTCCCCATGATCAACATTTCAGTTATCGGGAATAATATCATTAAAAAGAAAAATATCAATATAGGGATGGCTACCGCTCTTCCGAATGGCAACCTGATTGTTCCGGTAATAAAAAATGCCAACGAGAAAAACCTTACAGGTCTGGCCAGAGCAGTAAATGATCTGGCTGAGAGAGCAAGAAACAATAAATTAAAACCGGATGAGATTACAGGTGGTACATTCACTATAACAAATTTTGGAAGTTATAATAATCTTGCCGGCACACCGATTATTAATCAGCCACAGGCAGCTATTCTTGGAACAGGGGTCGTACGAAAAACACCTGCCGTTATCGAATCTCCCGATGGAGATATGATCGCTATCCGCCATATTATGATCCTCTCCCTAAGTTACGATCACAGGGTAATTGATGGGGCTCTTGCTGGAAAATTCCTGCATAAGGTGAAAGAGATCCTTGAAAACTATTCACCTGAAATTGCTTAATCGGTTATTTATAATTAAAACAGGTATTGAATTTCATCTTCTGAAATCCGGGTTTTGAAAAATTTTAATGGCATTTCATAAAAAGGGCAGTTGTAAATTGTCCTTTTTCTAATATTTCAACTATATTAGTAGCTTTGAGAATTAAAGAAACACATTTAACTTCCCATACTCTGAAATAAACAGAAAAGGAAGACAACAACATACAGACATTAAGGCACCATCAATCCATTTAGATCAATTTGCAATATGATGAAAAGGTTAGTTCTCTTAACGTGGCTGTTGACTACATTAATCAACTCTGATTTAATTTCTCAATCAAAAACAGAGATTAAAAAAAATTTCTACGAAGCTGAAAGCTGGATCCTATTTGAGGACTACAAAGAAGCTTTGCCGTTATATCAGCAATTGTTGAGGATTTTTCCAACTAATTCAAATTTTAAATATAGAATTGGACAATGCTATATAAATACACCTGGAGAGAAGGAGAAAGCGGTAACTTACCTTGAAGATGCCATCAAAGATATTAATCCTAAATATAAGGAGGGAAAATTTAGGGAAGCAGGTGCACCATTCGACGCATTTTATTATCTTGCTAATGCTTATAGGATTAATAATCAACTTGATAAAGCTCTTGAAACTTATGAGATCTTTAGAAAAAACCTTGATCCGACGGTATATGATACTACAATTGTTAACCTCCAGATACAATCATGCCTGAATGCAAAGGAACTTATAAAAATGCCTCTTTTTATTAAAGAGAAAAATCTTGGGAGTGTTATCAATGAAAGTAATTCTGAATTTAATCCGGTTATTTCTGATAATGAGGATCTTCTGATATATTCTAAAAGCGAAGCTTTTTACGATGCAATACTGTACTCTTTGAGGATTAATGGAGAATGGAGCGGCCCATTAAACATGAATGAACTCCTAAGGGTGGACAGAGATCTTTTTCCAACTTCCATTTCCAATGATAGCAAGGATTTATACCTTTACAGCTCTGCTGATTACGATGGGATTATTTATTCTTCAACATTTGAAAACGGGATATGGACACCCCTGATAAAACTTAACGAAAACATCAATACAAAATTTTGGGAGTCTCATGCAACTATCTCTCATGATAATAAAAAATTATATTTTACCAGCAATAGAAAAGGAACTCTCGGAGGCCTTGATATTTATGTTTCCCAAAAAGATAGTATCAATAACTGGGGCCCGGCAGTTAACCTTGGACCTGTTATTAATACACCTTATAATGAGGAATCACCTTTCCTGAGCAGGGATGACAAAACACTGTTTTTCAGCTCCAGAGGTCATTTCAATATGGGAGGCTATGATATATTTTATTCCACCCTTCTGGATAATGGTCAATGGTCTGTTCCTTTAAATGTTGGCTATCCATTAAATTCAACTGACGATGATGTCTTTTTTAAACCTCTGAATCAAGGTTATGAAGGTTACTATGCAAAAGACAGCCCTGAAGGTTTTGGAAAACAGGATATCTACCGGATTGAAATTTTTTCTGATGATCATCCAAGAAAATTCTTTGTCAGAGGAATGGTTAAAGTAGCAGACCTCAGAAGCAGTATAAAGGATAGCGTGAAAATCAGCGCCATGAATATCAAAAATCCTAACCAGCTACTGGTTGTATATTCCAACCCTGAAACAGGTGAATATGAGTTCCAGTTACCTCAGGGCAACTATGAGGTCACATTTGAGAGCGACGGAAGTGAAAAAATTGTAAAAAATCTAGATCTTCCTCTTGAAAATCCATCAGACAGTTTCGTGCTACCTGGTACCATTTTGCCAAAAACAGATTTTGTTGCAGATTTGATTATTGAAAGCAATAAAACTATTTCCGTTGTGAAGGGTGACACAATTATGTTTCCCATTAAAGCTGAGGCAAACTCGTTGCTTACAGTTGAACATTGGGTAAGTGATTCACTGGTTTCTGTTGAACAATTTATTTTAAGTGATTCAACTTTTAACTATAAAATGGTCCCCAGTACCGGAGATAATAAAGTTGTCTTCAAGTTGACAGACAAATTTAGCAACTCAACAACTACTGATGTTTTCATTACAAGGGAAAAAGATGTTATAAAGCAACCTCTTATCAGACCAGAATATAGCAGGGTAATAGCAAAAAAACAGATAGCAGCTCTAACAGCTGTGCTTAAAAGCCGGGCTTCCGATAAACTTAAAAAAGTCATTGAAGATGCTCATATTGATAAACAACAATTCGGGAAAGTTGATGACCTTATTTCATATCTTAAGGAGGAAGCTGCCCTGAAAAGCATAAGGCCTGATGAGTTGGATAAACTTGCACTCAAAATTGCTGCCATGGATAATATACTTACACAGGCTGCAGTTAATCTTATGGCTAAAAACACAGATGGAGATCTGAAAAAAATTCTTGACGGACTTGATATTTATAAATCTAATCTCAAGACTTGGACTGATTTACAGGAATTTCTTTCAGCAAAATCCGGCCTTAATATCAGCCCTATAGAACTAAATAAAATTGCTGCTGATGTTCTGACAGATGTTGATCCATCAATTTCAATAATTCGCGATAAAATTCTGACCTATAGCGAAAGTTCCGAAAATGGCAGTATCATCAGGCAATCGGTAGCCGCTGTTGACATTAGCAATATTAAATTGGCAGAAAAATGGCTTCAAGCCTTTATTAATGAATCCCTTAAACTAGGCCTTTCACATTACCAGATGGCAGACATGCTGGCTATCATCGGTACATTACCTGACACTAAAACTGAACAATTCCTGTCTGATCTGATTAAGCAAACTGAGGAACCACTTCTTTCATATTTAAAGTCTATTGATCTGAAAAAAGAAAAGATCAAAACAGCAAAGGACCTGTTTAGATTTCTTTTAACAGAGAATGATAAAGAGAAGTTTCCTGAAGAAGCATTATATAAAAGTATTGCGAATCTTATTTCCACGGAAGATATCCCTGATGATATAATTACTTCACAACTTGAACCCGGTAAAGAGAACAGTTTATGGTTTTTATGGATTTTACTCGGAACAGGGCTCCTCTCTCTTTTCATCATTTTATGGAAAAGGAATAAGAAGAAAAAGAATTAGTAATCATGAAAAATAAGTATATGAATAATAACTTTTCTGCCATTATTTTTAATAAATTTGTTTATTAAAATCTCTGAATATGAGCAAAAGAGTTATCTGCCTGTTTGTTACAATATTTTTTTTCATTTCAGCTTATCCGCAGGATACAAAAAATCTTCAGGACACCTTCCTTGAAGCTGAATTCTTTTTCATGAATGAAGATTATTATGATGCTCTCAATTACTATCTGGAATTGTATGAAAAACTGCCGGATAATGCTAACCTGACTCATCGTATTGGAGTATGCTACCTTAATATTCCGGGGAAAAAGAATCTGTCAATTGACTATCTTAAAACAGCATCTAAAAATATGTCAGCTAAGCATAAGGAGGGAACAATCAACCAGATAGCTGCTTCTTATGATGCATTGTATGATCTTGCAACAGCATACCGTATAAATTTCAGATTCGATGAAGCAAAGGAAGCGTTCCTTAGATTCGCAGGTACTCTCCTGCCTGATGACATCGAGAACATCAATTTCATTAACCATGAAATTGATGTTTGCACTTTTGCAAAAGAATTAATTGCCAAGCCAGTTGAATATACAGAAAAAAACCTTGGAAATCTCATTAATGATGAAAAAGCAAATTTTAATCCGCTTATTTCAGCCGATGGAAAATCGTTCGCTTTTATGGTTTCTCTCAAATTTTATGATGCAGTAATGTTCTCCAGGCTAGTAAACGGGGAATGGGATGCTCCCATAAACATCACTCCTGAATTACAAACAGATGGTGATTTTTACATTTCGTGTCTGTCATCTGATGGTAAACTATTATTCCTTTCAAAAGATGATAATTTTAATAGCGATATTTTTTCAAGTTCATTTGATGGTAATAGCTGGAATAAGATTATTAAGCTAAACAAGAATATCAATACTAAATACTGGGAATCACACGGTTTCATTTCTGAAGATGGGAATCAGCTGATTTTTGCTTCAGCCAGGCCTGGCGGCTTCGGAGGCCTTGACTTGTATATATCTTATAAAGAAGAAGATGACTGGGGACCGGCGGTTAATCTTGGTCCTGAAATAAACACTCAATTTAATGAAGATAGACCATTCCTTATTAATGATGGAAAAACACTATTTTTCAGTTCGCAGGGTCATGAGAATATCGGAGGATATGATCTTTTCAGGACTGATCTCCAGTCTAATGCCTTATGGAGTAACCCTGAAAACCTGGGATATCCTATTAATACGCCTGATGACAATATCTTTTTCATGCCGACCAGCAATGGCAATGAGGGCTATATCTCTGTATTTAAAGAGTCCGGAGGTTATGGTAAAGAAGATATTTACAAGATAATCATGAAATAAAATTGATTGACAATTGAATTAACCGTATAGAAAAATCACTATATTTGTTATAATGGTAAACTTCAGAATAAAAATCATCAGCCTTCAATTGCAACTATTAATTCTGGTTATATTTCCGGTTGTTGCCTCATCTCAATCTTCCGACGAGATGAAAAATATTTTTGCACAGGCAGAATCATATTACCTTTATGAAGAATACGAGCTCGCCAATCAATTATACATCTTACTGGAAACGCCTGACAACCTTAATATTAAATATAAAATAGGCACATGCTATCTGAATATCCCTGGGGAAAAAGAGAAATCAATACCTTATCTCGAAGAAGCTATAAAAAATGCCAGCTATGATGCTAAAATAGAGTCCTTTAAAGAGACGAGAGCTCCTCTTGATGCCTATTTTTTTCTTGCTAAAGCTTATATGATCAATAATGAACTTGAAAAGGGGCTCAATACATTTCAGACCTTTAACAAGCTAGCCAGAGAAACTAAAACAAAAGGGGGAATGCAGAACCTCGAATATATTGATCAGCAGATCCAGGCTTGTAAAAATGCAATTCAATATAAGGATAATCCAATTGCTTTCAGTAAAAAAAGCCTTGGGAGTGATTTCACTCAGGGCTCAATTAACGATAACCCTGCTGTAAGTTTTGACGAAAACACCATAGTATACACTGAACGCAGAGGTATTGTCAATGTTATCTTCTTTTCCAAGAAGGAAAGAGGGAAATGGCAACCTCCAATAGAAATAACTGCAGAGATAAATGCTGGAGAAGATTGCTCTTCCTGCTCTCTTAACAGAGATGGAACTGAACTCTTCCTTTATAAAACTGATAATTACGACGGTGCCATATATTCATCTAACTATATCGATGGTGCATGGACACCTATTAAGAAACTGAACAAAAATATTAATACAAAATTTTACGAATCTCATGCCGCCATCTCATACGATGGGGAAAAGCTATATTTTACCAGTAACCGGGAAGGCGGACAGGGGAATCTTGATATTTATCTCTCCGAGAAAGATCCTTCTGGTGATTGGAGCCCGGCTGTAAATCTTGGAGCTGCAATCAATACACCATTTAATGAGGATACACCTTTTATCTTACAGAATGATTCTGTGTTATATTTTTGCTCCGAGGGACATAGCTCCATGGGTGGATTTGATAATTTCAAGAGTCAGAAGATTGGATCTGTATGGAAAACACCTTCCAACCTTGGTTTTCCTATAAATTCAACTGATGATGATAAATTCTATCAACCAATTAATAACGGGCTGAATGCCTATTATACAATAACAACCGATTATAAGAAAAGAGACATTTTCTATCTTGGTATTGGAGACACCGATGTCCGCCAGAGATTTGAAATAAAAGGAAGATTCAGCTTGAATGATACTACCCTGACATTTGATAAAAACTATTCTATTCATCTCATTAATAATACTTCTGGCGACACTTTAGATGTAGGCTTTCCTAATAAATACACAGGATTATATAGTTTTTCAGCATATGCCGGTGAGTTCAAGTTAGTTTATACAGGAGTAGAATACTTCTCTCAAGTCATTGATACTGCAATTTTCCCTGATAATCCAACTTTGGTGATAAATATCGACGTTTCTCTAAAGAGGGATACCTCTGTTGTTAGAGTAGTGCCTCCTGAGGTGGTCTATGACAAAATCAATCTTGCGGATATACCTACTGTATCTGCAATTGACACAAGTATCCTTATCAGAAACATGAACGTGAATGACATAGGCGACAGTAATGTTAAAGACTCTGATGTACTGTATTATACAGTACAGGTTATTGCCCTTCACAATCCTGTCGATGTAAGCTATTTTAAATACATTACCGATATGAAGGTGATGTACAATGATGAAGATAAATTTTACCGTTACACAACGGGTAGATTTCAAACAAGAGAAGAAGCTTATTCATCAAGATTAGAGTTGATAAGAAAAGGATATCCTGAAGAAATCTTTATCAAGAAAGTCTCAAAATAATGAAAACTTCGATCAGAAAGATCCTAATTCTTTCTCTTCCATTTTTTTACTGTCTTCCTCTTTTTTCACAAGAACTCTCCAAAAAGGAATTAATCAAAGCAGTCCAAAACGCAGATATCTTTTATTATTATAATGAAGATTTTGAAAAGGCTGCTCCTCTATATGAATCATTACTTACCATTTATCCTGATAACTCCAACTTCTCTGCAAAATTAGGTATATGTTATCTAAACCTCGACGGCAGAAAAGCTGATGCAATGAGACTTCTGACAAAAGCATCGGCTAATGTGGTAAATAATGACAAGGAGTATATTGAGTATGGCGACAAAGCCCCCTTAGATACATATCTTTACCTGGCAATAGCATATCACCAGAATGATAGTCTCCAAAAAGCTGTGTCACTTTATTCTGACGCAAAGAGAAGATTGAGTGGCACTAAAATCTTCAGGGAAGATTTCATCGACCTTCAGATCAGAGACTGCCGCTATGCTATGGAAATGAAAAAGAAACCTCTTACAATTAAAACCAAACTTTTCGCGCCGTGGTTATCTGAATATCCTGGAGCCCTTAATCCTGTTATTTCAAAAAATGATTCCGTCTTTGTTTTTACTCTTAAAGGCAATGGGAAAACTCAAGTTCTATGCTCTTATAAATCAGGTACATGGAAACCACCAGTTGATATCACCCAACAATTGGGAGGCTATGACAGATTCTTTTCAAACTCAATTACGGGTGATGGAAGACTATTAATTATATATATGGATGATGGTGGTGACGGGAATCTTTATTTCAGCCTGAGAACGGATTCAATATGGTCTAAAGCAAAAACCTTAGGAAAATATATAAATTCAATCTATTGGGAAGCACACGGATTCATTACACCTGATGGAAAGACCTTATATTTTTCCAGCAATAGACCTGGGGGAGAAGGTGAGTTGGATATATGGTCTGCAGAAAAAGCTGATGATGGAACATGGAAACGTCCGGTTAATTGTGGTAATGTGATTAATTCACCATATAATGAAAATACCCCATTCTACGATTCCGAATCCAATGCCATGCTATTCAGCTCATTAGGCCACATAAGCATGGGCGGGTATGATGTATTCCGTTCAATAAAAAGAAACGGTAGGTGGACCAAGCCTATCGGTTTGCCATATGCTTTTAATAGTACAGGTGATAATTCTTTTTTCATCCTACATAATTATGCTTCTGGTTTTGTTACCAGCCTTTTTAACGAAAAAAATAACTCCCGGAATATTTATTCTATTGTTGCTGAGGATCCGGCCGATAAGATTACAATAGTACAGGGAACTATTTCTCTTCAGGATGGTATGTCTGTGGATCCGGAACAAACAGAGATAAGTCTCTCTGCCCTTAATAAAGGAACAATGATAAAAACTATCCCTCTGATTGATACAGTATCATATAAATTCGAAATTAAACCAGGTGACTACCAGCTTTTAGTTAGTCATACAGGATATAAAACCGATACCATTAACATGAATGTACCTTTGTATTTTTCTGGTAACTATATCTCTGTAAATTCATCACTGATACCTGATGCAGTTTTTGGAGGAGGCTTCCTATCAATTAAAAATATTCTATTTGAATTCGATAGTTATCAGCTTAATGATCAGGCTATATTAAACCTGGAAATTCTTAAAACCATTCTTCTCAATTACCCTGAATTACAAATCGAAGTTGCAGGTTATACCGATGCTAAAGGAAGTACCGCATATAATATAAAACTTGCTGATGAGAGAGCTCAGACAGTCATTGATTATCTGTCTACCTCTGGAATCTCACCTTCAAGATTTGTTAAGAGAGCATATGGCAAGTCAAATTTTGCTGCTGTAAACACATATAAAAACGGTTCTGATAATCCTGAAGGAAGAAAATATAACAGGAGAGCCACTTTTGGAATTGTAGATCCTCAGACGGGGGTAATTATCAGACAGGAGACCTATACTCCAGAACGTCTCAGACAACCATATTCAATGAAATACAGTATTGTTCTGCTAAAAACTAAAGAAAAACTTTATCCGGGTTATTTCTCCGGATTACTAAACAATGATTTACTGTTTATCAGAATGATTAAAATTGATACAGTATCAATGTATGTCCTCGGGCTGTTTTACAACAAGGCAGATGCTCTAAAGTATCTTGGATATGCTAAAGAAAAAGGAATGGATCAAGCCTATATTCTAAATCAGTATGACTTAGACAATGAATCAAAAGCTATTTTAAACCCAGATTCAAAGGCAATCAGTAACCAGAGAAATCAACTATTTTATACAGTGCAGCTTTTAGCTACAAGGAATCCATTAAATATCAGCAGAATCTTCGATGGGCTTGAAGGAGTATCTGAAATAAAAGCCGATGACGGATTATTTAAATATTTTTATGGTGAATATAAGGCGTTGTCAAAGGCAAAAGAAGCACTTCTATTTATAAAGAAATCCGGATATGAAGATGCATTTATAAGAACAATCGAAATTCAGGTTTCTCAATAATAATCAATAACAGACCTCATGAAGTACAAAAGTATCAGGCTCAGGGCCCTTGAACCAGAAGATCTGGAGCTACTATATGAGTGGGAAAACAATGATGCATATTGGGCAATAAGCAATACCGTTTCTCCATTTTCAAAATATACTCTGAAAAGGTACCTGGAGAATTCACATAAGAATGTCTATGAAACGGGACAGTTACGTTTTATGATTGACCACATTCCAGATAACGAAACTATCGGGACAATTGATATTTTTGATTTTGATCCTTTCCATAAACGGGCCGGATTGGGAATACTGATCGCAAATGAAGCATACAGAAGGAAAGGTTATGCTTCCATGTCCCTAACATGTCTGGTTGATTATTGTTTCAAAACTTTGCAACTTCATCAGCTATATTGCAATATACTGGATAATAACTGTGAAAGTATGGATCTTTTTAAAAAACAGGGATTTGTTCAATCAGGGATTAAAAAAGAATGGATCAAAACATCAGATGGATACCTGGATGAATACCAGTTTCAATTGATTAATAGTAAAGATAAAAAAGTGAAATAAATTATATTAATCCTGTTGCCAGAAGACCACAGGCTGCAGAGATATCTGACCCCCTGGATTTACGGATAGAAGCAGAAATACCTGAAACAACCAGATTATGTTTGAAATCCTGCATCCTTTCAATTGAAGATGAAATATGCTTATCATTCTTGATCTGATGATATGGAATCAGGTTTACTCTTATTTCTGATCCTTTAATAAGAGCTTTAAGCCCTTCGAGGTGTGCATCAGAATCATTCAGATCTTTAATCATCACATAAGCGATACTTAACCGTCTTTTCTTCCTGATAGGATATTTCTTCAAGATCTCAATTATTTGGTGGACAGGATAAAGCTTTTCAGCAGGAACAATCATTTTCCTTTCTTCAATGAATGGTGATTGCAAACTTATAGTAAGATTGCATGAAGAGTTCTCCAGAAATTTTTCTATTCCCGGAGTTATTCCAACCGAAGAAACAGTAACATTACGTGGACTGATTGAAAGCCCCCATTCCGCCGTTATTATTTCGCAGGCTTTAAGAACATTTTCAAAATTATCCATTGGTTCACCCATACCCATAAATACTACATGAGTGACATCCCCATATTCCGGGAGGCTAATAATCTGGCTTACAATCTCACCAGCAGAAAGATTTCCATGGTAACCATAACTGGCAGTAGCACAAAAGGAACAACCCATCCTGCAACCCGATTGGGTAGAAACACAAACAGTTCCTCTCCTATTTTCAGGAATAAATACAGACTCAAATTCTTTTCCTGTTTCAGTTCTGAACAAATACTTAACTGTCTTATCTATCGATACTTCTGATTTAACTGGTTTGAAAATACCGATGCAGGTATCGATGGACAATTCAGCTTTGAGTTTTTTGGGAATTTTTATGATCTGTGAAATTTCACACGCATTCTTTTTATATACACTATTTGTGATAGAGACTGCATGAGCCATGGTATAACCTGAAGGCCCGATAAGATGAAATATCTCATCAGCAGTCAAACTACAAAGACTAATCTTTTCCATAATCGACAGATATGTGCAAAAATAAAACGATTATTAATATCTTAGTAACAATTATTTCCTGATATGCAGAATTCTATATTTTCTTAAATTAGATGGGTAATTGGAAGTCACTATATATTTACTTTATATCCGGGACCGGTAATGCACGTGTTTCATCAGGATGGATTATAAAACAGTTGTTCAACAGATTGTCAGGGTCACATCACTTACTACTCTCCCATTCTGGAGAAGATATACTTTTTTTAACAAGAAAAAGAATAAGAATAATGATAATTCCATTAAACAGATAACTCCTGAAAAAAATAAACCAATGAAGCTGATAACAACAATCTTAGTGGTCACATTTGCATTGGCCTCATGCACAGGCTCAGATCAGGCAAAAAGAAATAATCAAAATGAAAAAACAATGGCAAGAGACAGCACACAACAGTACGGTTATAACAGGGATTTCCTGAAAAAACAAACAGATGCAATAGAATTGAATAACTTAAATTCAGCGATCACTCTAGTCCCGGAATGGCAGGGAAGGGTTATGACCAGCACTGCAGAAGGAGATACCGGTTATAGCTTCGGCTGGATTAACCGCAAGCTTATTGCTTCCGGCAAAATCCTTCCTCATATTAATGCCTACGGTGGCGAAGAGAGGTTGTGGTTAGGCCCGGAAGGTGGGCAATTTTCCATATTTTTCAGTAAAGGCAAATCGTTTATTTATGAGGATTGGCAAACACCTGCTTACCTGGACACTTCACCCTGGGAGTTGATATCAAACACAGATACATCAGCATTTTTTGCCAGCGACATAATAACAGAGAATTTTAGCGGTACATTATTTAAATTACGGATTGAAAGAAAGGTTACTCTGCTGTCTGATAAAGAGATAACTAAACAGACTGGTATTAATTCAGAAAACTTGAACTGTGTTGCTTACCGATCAGGTAACACTATCATTAACAAAGGGGAGACTGAATGGAAGAAGGAAACTGGACTTCTTTCAATCTGGATGCTTGGCATGTTTAACCCCTCCCCTTCTGTGATTATTGTAATACCCGTCAAACCAGGAGATGAGAAGCTCTCAGGCCCTAAGGTAAATGATAATTATTTTGGCAAGATATCTGAAGATCGCCTTAAAGTTTCAGGCAACCATATATATTTCAGAGCTGACGGAAAAAGCAGAGGAAAAATAGGTATTCCTCCCTTAAGAGCCACAGGTACAATGGGAAGTTACGATTCAGACAATAATGTACTTACACTACTAATATGCAAATTACCTGCAGGAGAAACTGACTATGTCAATTCATCGTGGCAGATACAGGAAAATCCATACTCAGGCGATGCACTTAACTCCTATAATGACGGTCCACTTGAAGACGGGACCCAAATGGGCCCTTTTTATGAACTTGAGACATCCTCTCCTGCGGCCAATCTTAAACCTGGAGAAAGTCTCAGTCATAATCAGATTACCATACACTTAACCGGGAATATCAACTTACTTGACAAAGTATCACGAAAAATACTAGGTGTCAGTCTTGAAGATATAAGAAGTGCAATTTAACTGTAATATAAAGTTCCATTAAATCGATCACTGTTCTAAAGCAAATGTCCGATTCTATACATATTATCTCTTGAAGAGAATATGACAATAAATATTTATTATTTTTGTCTGCCTCGAATATAAAAAAGGAGATATGGTCCCGCTTGTGCGGGATAGACGCCGTAGCAAATGCGGCTAAAGTGTATTGGGAGAGATGGTCCCGCTTTGCGGGATAGACGCCGTAGCAAATGCGGCTAAAGTGTATTGGGAGAGATGGCAGAGTGGTCGAATGCGGCGGTCTCGAAAACCGTTGTACGCTCGCGCGTACCGGGGGTTCGAATCCCCCTCTCTCCGCAAAACCCCATCACCCACTTTTGTTCTTAATCCATCCCCAGCTGGTATTTCCTTGAAATCATACCTTTTATTTATTCTGATTTTCAACTATCTTTGTATTATCTGATAATCAGGTAATTTTTTCTTCTGAAAATGAAAACTATCCATTTTTGTCTTTCATTTATCCTGGTTTTTGCAATATGTTGCTCTCCCGGGGATAAAAATCAGGGCGGAATGTCAGGAACTATAATAAACCCTGCTATAATTTCCGATGATTCTCTTTTAACTCTTGTGCAGTATAATACTTTTCAATATTTCTGGGATGGAGCTGAACCTAATTCCGGAATGGCCCGCGAACGTTATCATGTTGATGGCATTTATCCTGAGAATGATATGAATGCCTTAAAACACTTTTATTATCTCCTTGGAAATAAGATTTTGGGGGAATATGGGTTTTACAACTGGTAAATAATACGATATCATAATTTAAAATTTATAATTATGAATCAGAAAAGGATTTCTTCCTTGGTTTTTATGAGAACATTATTCACAGGGTCAACGCATTTAAATTCTAATGAGTGTCCGGCATCATGCGCATAAGCTCTTTGGTTTTTCTATTTGAAGGGAGATTCCTCATTACTCCGCCTGGCGGCGGATCCACTCGGAATGACAATTCATTTTGTTCGGGGGGGGGTTAGTGGTGGAGGCTCGC
>Ga0307377_10001563_pt1 | contig 28549 bp, 29 predicted proteins | sample TR3MG_FD_202535 | JGI IMG/M metagenome (GOLD analysis project Ga0307377, IMG submission 202535) | Soil microbial communities from Risofladan, Vaasa, Finland - TR-3 | ecosystem: Environmental > Terrestrial > Soil > Coastal area > Acid sulfate soil | place: Finland: Risofladan, Vaasa | collected... | reverse complement strand
GTTGAATGAACGCAGTCTGGGTACCAACATCCTTCTTGGCTGGTGGCGGCTTGTAGATGAAATTCTCCGCCATCGTATGAAATATCGGCGTCGGGCAGACCAGCCGCGAGCAGGCTTTGGCAATGAAGGCGGCAGCCATCAGCGGCAATACCATTTCGTGATTATCGATCATCTCCATGACGATCACGAAGGCAGTGATCGGCGCCTGCGTGACGCCGGAAAAATAGGCAACCATGCCGAGTATGATGGTTGCGCCCACCGGGACGGAGGGAAAGAATGGCGCAATGTTGGCGCCGAATCCCGCGCCAGCGGACAGCGTGGGCGCCATGATTCCACCGGGTATCCCGCTGACGTAGGAAATCGCCGTGGCGATCATTTTCAGCAGACCGTAGCTTCCCGGCAATGTCGAATTGCCATCGACCAGTGTTTTTGCTTCAATGTATCCGCTACCGTAAGTGTTGTTGCCCGAAGCCAGCCCCACCAGCACCAGCAACAAGCCGCAGACTGCAGCGAATGCAACCGGCTGATCATGAATCCAGGCACCAATGCGGCCCCTCAGGCCTTTGTTGACTTCGATCAGCGTACGGCTGAACACGCCGCCCAGCAGCCCCCCGATAATGCCGCAAAAGACGACCACATACCATTCCTTGCCGAAACCCATCGATTCGGAAGTATGGCCAAAATAGGAATAATTCCCGAGCACGGCAAGCGAAGCGATACCGGCGATGAGCACCGTCATCAGGATGGTTGTACTGTTGTGTTCTTCGAAGGAGCGGCTCATCTCTTCGATGGCGAACACGATACCCGCCAACGGCGTATTGAACGCGGCAGCAACGCCGGCGGCGGCACCGGCGAGGATCAGTCCTTTTTCCAGATCGTGCTTGGGAAAGCGGGCAAGACTGCCCAGTTTGTGCATGATGGATGCGCCGATTTGCACGGTGGGGCCTTCGCGGCCAACCGCAGTCCCGCACATCAGCCCAAAGATAGTAAGCAGGATTTTCCCTATCGTCACGCGCAACGACAGTACCTGTTCGCGTACTTTGCTGCTTTCTTTCGGGTCAAGCGATGCAATGACCTGCGGAATGCCGCTGCCCTGTGCTCCGGGAAAGTACTTTCGGGTTATATAGACGATCAGCGCGAGTCCGAGAGGCGTGACCAGCAGCGGCAGATAAGGCGAAATGGCCAGCATCTTGTGAAACACGTCGTTCGCCCAATTCGAGGCAACCGCAAACAGTATCGCAACCAGCCCCACGCTGACAGCCCCGCTCCAGAACACAAGTCGGCGCTTCCAGTCCAGAATCAGGTGCTGTTCCGGCAGGGGGAATTTCATCGGTTAATCAAGATTTATGCTAAACATCAGTGAATTTGCTGTGCCTCATTGGCTTTTTAATTATACAGAATCCCAATCGGAAGATAACGCCGAAACTAAAAATTATTTTCCCGATACCCGTGAGGTGTGTTGCCCGGCACGATGTCCCCGCTTATTTCCGCCTGCCATTTTTGGAACAGCTGACGGAGACGATATTCAGCGTATCCCTGTCAAAAGCCAGACTGGCGGGCTTGATCGTGCACTTTTCCTTGGCCGGCGCTTGCTTGATCGACACGCTGTAGTCACTGCCATCAGGCAGCCGAACATCGGGAAAAATGAATTTGCCATTGCTTGTGATCGTCAGGTCGTTCGCCCCATTCAGCTGCAACACCAGTTCTGTCCTCTTCCCCTTGCCTGCAAGTCCGGAAACGGTTCCGCCAACGGCAAAACTCACGGTGGTGCAAGTGACGACGATGTTGCTGATGTTTGTGTTGGCCATGTTGCCGTTGCCCTGATCGACCTTGCAAGTCTGTTTAACCGGGATGGAAGGCGAGGCCTTGACTGAGACGGCATAGGCGCTTCCTTTGGCCAGGGCTTTGGGGAAACTGAATTTTCCGTTGGCGCCGACCGGCAGGTCGTTCGCTCCGTTAAGCTGGAGTATCAGTCCGCTGCCGGGAAGCCCGGAAACCGAACCGCCGACAGTATGCGGCATCGGCGGTGGCGGAGCCGGCTTGGGTGCGGGCTTTGCCTGCTCGCTCTCGCCGCAACCCGCAAGTCCGGCGATCACCGCCACCATCCAGAGTCCATGAGCCATTTGTGTGAACTTTGCCATCTGTCGCTCCTTGTCGTTCATTTCACCGAACACGGGTGAAGTGTGTAATTCGGGCAACCGTCCCTGCCCCGGGGTTGCGCACGAAACCTCATTTCTTGCAGGATTGTACACAATTTGCACGGGCAATTTGCCAAGGGCGGACAAACCCCATCGATATTTTTCCCGCGGCAATAGTTGCTGCCGGCAAGATGCCGGGGCTACGCAAGGTCGACTTCGCTCCCGTCGATACTGGTTCTGCGCAATGAATACAGCAACGCAGCAGCGTTGAAACCGAGATATACAAGATAACTGGCCACATACAGCCATGCCGTGCGCTCCAGTGTCATCCCGTCGGCAAACAGCCACAATAAAAACGCGTAAAGCGGAAGTGACAAAATCTCGCCCGCCATGATCAGGCGGGTCCGGTGCGCGGAGAATAGCCCGAACAGAAACAGCCACGACGCGATGCGTATCCAGCTGCCCAGCATGATCAGCGCCGCCGCCTGGTTGCTCACCACAAAACGCGTGTCATACAGCAGCGCCAGCATGAAGCGCTGGTTGAAGTAGATCAGCAGCAGAAAAAATGCCGCCGGGATCAGCACCATCACGCCGGCACGCAGCATTTCGCGGTTGAATCGCGCCGAGCCGTAAGTGCTGCTGAAACGCGGCAGGAAGATCAGCGACAACACGCCTGCGGAAGTGGCGGTCACCCACTCGGTGGAGCGCCACAATGCCTGCAGAAATCCCACATCGTTCCACGAAATCGAGCCCGACAGCATGCCGCGCACCAGCAGCATCGACACCGGGCTCATGATGCCGATGGCAAGACCCACCGGCACGAACTTCGTCAGCTTCTGGAAATATTCCCTGCCGTGTTCGTTTCTGGGTTGCGACAACTTTTGCAGATAGTGCCAGATCACCAGGCCCAAAACCGCCAGCAAGAGCGTCTGTACCCACATCAGGCCGCGCAGGGATATGCCGAACCATGCACACGCCGCAACCAGCAGCAATATCATGCTGGCCAGCAACGCCAGTAACAGCATGCGCTGCTGCTGATGTTTGCCCAGCCAATAGGCATTGAGTGTGGCCGGAACGACCGTGATGCAACCGGCCAGTGCCGCCAGCACAAATAATCCATTTTCAATTCTGCCGCGTGTCAGCCAGACTGCCAGTTCGGGTGAAGCCAACGCCACCACCAGCGCGACTGCCAGCGAGGTTGCCAAACCCAGCTTGAGGGCATCCCGCAACAGATTGCGTTCGTCGCGAGCCGTGTCCACCTGTGTGATCAGCACCGTCAGTCCCTGCAACACCCCTGCCATCGTCACCGCGCTGACCAGTTCAACCACCGACTGCAACTGCGCCCAAAGCGCCACCATGGTGGGTCCGCCCGCTACCGCCAGCACCTTGTCCAGGCCTGCACGGCCAAGCAGATCGACCAGGATGATGGCAAACGCGGCCAGAACGCTTTGGATCGAAGTCAAGTTAGCCTCTTGTCGTTTAGCCTGAGCCTGAAAAATGGAATCCCGTGTTTCGCTTTGCAGGGCAACGGGATATTTTCGCCGATGATATACCTCGCCCAACATCAAGGAAAATCATAAAGGTACGGCAACACGATCGCTCCATACGCTGAACGAAAAATATCGCTCCGGAATCAAGCCGTTCACCCGTTCCGACGGATGTCGATACAATACAACTGTGCAACACACGCACGATGATGTCAGCGGCAAACCGGGTTGGCGCGTTATACAGCAAACAATTATGAAAGGAAAATCATGAAGTCCATTGCAGCCGCATCTTTTGTCATATTAACGCTTGCCAGTTTGTCAGCCCGCGCCGGTACCCCCATCATCAACCTGAATGTCGGGGGCGAAATCAGCCCCGGTGTCTATGGCCAGGTGCAGTTCGGCAATGCCCCTCCTCCACAGGTTATCAATGTACAGCCGATGATGATTGTCCCCCGACGCCGCGGCGAAGTGGTCGAACCCTTGTATTTGCATATTCCACCCAATCAAGCGAGGCACTGGGCCAGGTATTGCCACAGGTATGACGCGTGCAATCGACCGGTATACTTCGTGAAAGAGGGCAGGTATCAACCGAATTACCACGATCGCCGTGATGAAGAGCATCGGAACGACGATCGCCGGGATCATGAAGACAGGGGCCATGATCGCAGGGACGAAGGAAACCTGGGCAGAGACCGTGGTGATCGCGGTGATCGCGGAGATCGCGGAGATCGTGGTGATCGTGGTGATCGTGGTGACTGAGAAGGGATTTAATCCGTATTCAACCCCCGCATGAGTGACAAGGCCGGCTTTATGCCGGCCTTGTCGTTTGTCAGTTACAGTGTGGCCGAGTCCACCACCGGCGTCTCGAGACTGATACGGCCCAGTTTGCCGCTGCGATATTCGGTCAGCAATATCATCGCCGCTTTTTCCAGATCAGGTTCACCACCCCGCCCTTTGAGCAGGCAACCGCGCTTCTTTGCGATGGCTTCAATCACATCCACACCGTCCAGCCCCGCCTCGGCAATACCATAACGCGCGGCAAGCAGGCCCGGATAACGCTCAAGCAGTGTGGCGGCGAGAAATTCGGCCACCTCTTCTTCGATGACTGCGTTGCGGCCGATGGCGTGTATGGTGGCAAGCTTCAGGCCATCTTCCGGCTTCTCGATCTTGGGCCACAACAGGCCGGGCGAGTCGGTCAGGGTCATATGGTCGTTCAGCTTGTGGCACTGCTGTGATTTGGTCACGGCGGGTTCGTCACCGACATTCGCGACGCGACGCTTGAGCAGCATATTCATCAGCGTCGATTTGCCGACATTGGGAATGCCCATGATCATCATGCGCAGCGGTTTGTGGGTGCTGTCGCGATGCGGGGCGAGCGGCTGGCACAGGTTTGGCACCCTGGCGGCATCGCTGGCGTTCTTGCAACTCATTGCCACCGCCTTGACCCCCGGCTGTTTGTTGTAAAAATTCAGCCAGGCTTTGGTGGCTTCGGGATCGGCAAGATCGGCCTTGTTGAGTATCTTCAGACAGGGGCGCTGGCGATGCAATCGCAGTTCGGTGATCATCGGATTGCAGCTCGCTTCGGGCAGGCGTGCGTCGAGCACCTCGATGACGACATCGGTGAACTCCATCGTTTCGGCCGCTTTTCTGCGCGCCGAGGTCATATGACCGGGAAACCACTGGATAGACATTTGCGATCGGCGTTATGAACGAAGGCGGATTTTACTCCGGACGGCTGGCACTCATCTTAATAAAATCCGGTAGGAGCGGGCCCTGCGTGCGTTGTTGGGGCTGTGTCAACTTTGCACTCAACTTGTTGAGTAGCAAATTGCCTGACTTTGTTATTAGCCCATTAGTGTCAATTCCACACGCAGCTTGCTGCGTAGTGGATTGCCTGCCTTTGGTACAACCACGGCGTATCCCTTGCGGGTGATGCCCGCGATAGCCATATTGTTCGCGGGCATGGCACGCTCCTACAAACATGGCATCAGGAATTGGAAGTGATTCAGGCCGCTGTCAACAATGCCAGTTGAGCATCGTCGAGATAACACCATTCGCCTTCCGCCAAACCCAGCTCCTCCAGTTTCAAGTTGCCTATCTGGGTGCGCCGCAACGCGACACAATGGTTGCCGGCGGCAGCCAGCATGCGCTTGACCTGATGGTATTTACCTTGCTCCAACACAAGCTCGACGCTGTGGCTATCGACCATGTTGCATGTCAATGCTGCGAGCGGTGCCGGTTCGTCGTGGAGTTTCACGCCGGACAATAATTTTGCAACCAGCTCCGTCGTGACCTGATCATGCGTGGTGGCAACATAGACTTTGGGGATGTGCCGTTTGGGCGAAGACTGGGTGTGGATGAACGGCCCGTCATCCGACATCAGCAACAGGCCGGTGGTGTCGTGATCGAGACGGCCCACCGGCTGCACATCGCGCCGCGTAAATTGTTCCGGCAGGATGGTCAACACACCCGGGTGGTGACTCGCCTTCCGCGAACACTCGAAATCGGCCGGCTTGTTCAACGCGATATAGATATGTTCGCGATAGGCCCATGACTCGCCGAATATGGTGAATACCAGTCCGTCGGTCTCGATGGCGGCGCGGTTGTCGGTGACGACCTGTCCCGCGATGCTCACCTCTCCGTCGGCGACCAGTTCACCGCACCACTTGCGTGTGCCAAAGCCCTGCGATTGCAGGATACGATCCAAAGTCAATTTGCCCATTGCCTGACTTTAGCAGAAGCCGCGTAGGATGATGAAACGTCTTTTATTCAGGAGCGGGCCCTGCGTGCGTGGTTGGGGCTGTGTCAACTTTGCACTCAACTTGTTGAGTAGCAAATTGCCTGACTTTGTTATTAGCCCCTTAGTGTCAATTCCACACGCAGCTTGCTGCGTAGTGGATTGCCTGCCTTTGGTACAACCACGACGTACCTCTTGCGGGTGCTGCCCCCGATTGTCGTTTTATTCGCGGGTAGCACCCGCTCCTACCATTAGAACAAGTGTAGTTTCACAATTTGCGTACTAACGTTAAGATGTTCTCATGAGCCATTTTCTTCCTCTTTCCCGCGTTACCAGGCTGGTTGGAATATCCCGCCACGCCTTGCAGGAAATGATACGCGGCGGCACGCTGGACACCTTCGACGGCATGATCGAGCTGAACGAGTTGCTGCGAGCTTTTCCCGGTGCGAAATGGGAAGACGATGCGGAATTGCGCCGCGTCACCGAAATCAAGGAGAAAGCCTTCGGCAAGCGCGTGTTCGAACGTGCCATGCCGGACAAGGAGGTGTTATCGGCTCGCCTGCTGGAGTTGGGCAACGAGTATGCCGCCACCAAAGCGCTGCTGATGCATTACAGCCAGGTGTTATCGTGGCTGGACGAAAAGATCGACGAGATCGAAGAAGGCCAGAGCAAGGAGACGCGTCATGCATTGCACAGGTTGCGCGCATTCATCGTGCGCCATTTGGCGGAAATGCCGCCCGATGCAGCAAAAGTACAGGCAGTTATCGCAAAGGAAAGGATACTCAAGATCATGTCGGCACAAGTCACCATTCGCCCCAGCGGGCACGAATTTACCGTCGAGGGTAATGACACGCTACTGGAAGCCGCGCTGCGTGCCGGGGTGTCGCTCAACTACGGTTGCAGCAACGGCAATTGCGGCGAATGCCGGGCGCGGTTGATTTCAGGCGAAGTGAAGAAAGTCCATGCACATGACTATGTATTGAGCCAGGCAGAGAAGGATACCGGCGTGATCCTGATGTGTTCCTGCACGGCAGTCAATGACGTGGTGATCGAGGCCGGCGTGGCCGGCGCGCAAGACATCCAGGAACAGCAACTGGCGACCAGGGTCAAGTCGGTGGAAGTGTTCAATCCGCAGGTGGCCGCGCTGCATTTGCAGGCACCGCGCAGCCAGCGCCTGCATTTTCTTGCCGGGCAGTCGGTTCGTTTGTCGGCGCAGGGCGTGGGCGGTGAATATGCGATTGCCAGCTGTCCGTGCGAGGAAAGGCACATTGAGATCCAGATATTGCGCAAACCGGACGATGCTTTTTCGGAATTGCTGTTCGACGGATTGAAAGTGAATGACAGTGTGGAGGTGGAAGGACCCTATGGCGAATTCGTGCTGGAAGACGCTTCTGCCCGCCCTCTTATCTTTGTCGCATTCGGTGTGGGTTTCGCGCCGATCAAAAGCCTGATTCAGCATGCGATGTCGCTCGATCTGGCCGAGTCTATAGACTTGCACTGGCTGGCGGACGATGCCGGGCACTATCAGAACAACCTGTGCCGTTCATGGGCGGATGCGCTGGACAATTTCAACTATATTCCGCACGAGCAAACAAGCGATGTCGAAACGGCGCTGGCCACTATCGTCCGCGATTATCCCAACCTGCATCGCTTCGATGTTTACGCGTCAGGTACGCCAGAACAACTGCAGAGCGCTAAACGCTTATTCCTGAAACAGGGGCTGCCGGAGCAGCATTGGAGGGCCAGCCCCGATTGAATCTCCGCGCTCTATCGGGTAAGTTGCTTGCAGGAGCGGGCCAAGCCCGCGAACCAAAACCAATAGCGGGCATGGCCCGCTCCTGCAAGATTCAGTTCAATCATTCGTTGCGTTAATAAATTCCCCGTCAAGATAAAACCAACGTCCATCCTCGCGTACAAAGCGGCTGATCTCATGCAGGCGCGCGGCACGGCCGCCGATCTTGTAGCGTGCGACGAATTCCACCGTGGCTCTATCAGCTGATTCAGCATTGTGCTTCCTGATCTCAAGTCCTATCCATTTCGTGTTGTCCATTGCGAGATCAAGAGCGGCGGGACGGGTACTGTCATGCCAGGTGGCGAGCAGATACGGTTCCAGCTTGAGCAGATAGGCACTGTAGCGCGAGCGCATCAGCGTCAAGGCATCCTGGGCCGGTTCGCCGTTGTGATAGCGGCCGCAGCAAGTGGCATAGTCGGCGCCACCGCAAGGGCATGGCAATGGTTTTGCGGTCATCCCCGATTCATTCCTGGTTCTTCATGATGCCGGTCGAAAGTCACCCTGCAATACTTTCGGCTCGATCTCTATCATGCCGGCATCGCTGGTCACCATGATGTGGCCTTCCTGTATCGTGCATTGCAGTTGCATGGTGCGGCTGGCCAGCGCGGCAAGGGCCAGCGTGGTTTCGCTGGCCAGCTTGAGCACGGTGAGATTGTTCAGGCGTTGCAATTTATCGCGGTTCTCGTTCCACCAGATATCGGCGGCGCGCCCGTAACTGACCACCACCACATGGCTTGCGCGTCCGCTGGCTTTGCGGATGATGCGCTCATCGGGCAGGCCAACCTCTATCCAGCGCTCGATCGCACCGGTGAGGTCCTTGTGCCACAGGTCGGGTTCGTCGTCGCTGCTTATGCCCTTGCCGAACGCCAGCCCTGCGTCGGCATACAGCGCGAAGGCGATCAGGCGCACCATCATGCGCTCGTCGGTTTCAGATGGATGGCGCGCCAGCGTCAGCGCGTGATCGGCGTAATAATGACGGTCCATGTCGGCAATCTGGAGCATGACTTTGAACACGGTTGCTTTGATGGCCATACGGGACGATTCTTCCGGGAATTTTTCTGGCGCGCATTCTAGCCCGAATACCCGAGGAAAACCCGGGTTAGGCCCGCCCGGCCGGATGGCATTACGGCGCCGTTCGGTCTATAATCCGCAGCAATTTTGCAGTTCACCGTTCGGGATGCGTTAGAGATGCAGCTCTTCACCTTTGGTATCAACCACCAAACCGCGCCTCTGGCCGTGCGCGAGCAGGTCGCGTTCAATGAGGACGGGATGGAGAACGCGCTGCGCGACCTGGTGGAAAACGGTGCGGCGAAAGAAGCAGCGATCCTGTCCACCTGCAACAGGATGGAGCTGTACTGCAATGCCGCGCACCCGGGGCATGCCATTGACTGGCTGGCCCAATATCATCACCTGCCCCGCCAGGAAATCGAACCCTATCTTTATACCTTGCCTCGCGAACAGGCGGTGAAGCATTCTTTCCGCGTGGCAAGCGGGCTGGATTCCATGGTGCTGGGCGAACCGCAGATCCTCGGTCAAATGAAGCAGGCGGTACGCCAGGCCGAACAAGCGGGCACGCTGGGCTTCCTGCTGCACAAATTGTTTCAGCGCACATTTTCGGTGGCCAAGGACGTGCGTACCCAGACCGAAATCGGCGCAAACCTGGTGTCGATGGCCGCCGCTGCGGTTCGGCTGGCCGAGCGTATTTTTCCGAGTATCTCCGAACAGCGCGTGCTGCTCATCGGCGCGGGGGAAATGATCGAACTCAATGCGGTGCATTTCGCCGCGCGCTCACCCAAACATATTACCGTCGCCAACCGCACGCTGGAGCGCGCGCAAACACTGGCACGGCGCATCAACGGCACGGCGATCACGCTGACCGATCTGCCGGAACAACTGGCGCACCACGACATTATCGTCACTTGTACCGCCAGCCAGTTGCCTATCCTCGGCAAGGGCATGGTGGAGAGCGCGCTCAAGGCGCGCAAACACCGCCCCCTGTTCATTGTGGATCTGGCCGTCCCGCGCGATGTGGAAGCGGAAGTTTCCACACTGGATGATGTGTTCCTGTACACCGTGGACGACATCGCCGCAGTGGTGAAGGACGGCCTGGATGCACGCCAGGGAGCGGTCAAGGAAGCCGAGGTGATCATCGACTCCAGTGTGTCTAATTTTCTGCACTGGATGGAATCCCGCGAAGCAGTCCCCGCCATACGCGCGCTGCGCGACCATGCCGAACGCCACCGCCGCGTGGAAGTCGAAAAAGCACTGCGCATGCTGGCCAAGGGCGAGAATCCGGAAAAGGTGCTGGAAACCATGAGCAGCAGCCTGACCAACAAATTTTTGCACGCGCCCACCCACGCGCTCAACCAGGCGCAAAGCGGAGACCGCGAAGCTTTCCTTGAGGTGATCCACCGCCTTTATCACCTCCACCACGACGAGTAAACCCCAGCCGAATGAACCCCAGTATTACCGCCAAGCTCGCTCAACTGAGCGAGCGACTGCTTGAAGTCAATCAACTCCTGAGTACCGAAGAAGCCACCAAAAACATGGATACGTTTCGCAAGCTGAACCGCGAGCGTGCCGAACTGGAACCGGTCGTTGAGTTGTATCACACCTATCTGGCATGCCAGGCGGATATCGGGGCGGCCGAGGAAATGGCCAAAGACCCCGAAATGAGGGAGTTTGCCGAAGTCGAGATCAAGCAGGGCGAAGCGAACCTGGCTCAACTTGACAGTGAATTGCAAAAACAATTGCTGCCCAAAGACCCGAATGACGAGCGTGGCGTATTTCTGGAAATTCGCGCCGGCACCGGCGGGGACGAGGCGGCGCTGTTTGCCGGCGACCTGTTCCGCATGTATTCCCGTTTTGCCGAACGCAAGCGCTGGCAGGTGGAAGTGATCTCGGAGAGCCCCGGGGAAATGGGCGGCTACAAGGAGATCATCGCGCGCATAGACGGACAGGGCGCTTACTCGGTGCTGAAATTCGAATCCGGCGCGCATCGCGTGCAACGTGTACCGGCCACTGAAACACAGGGCCGCGTGCATACCTCGGCGTGCACTGTGGCAGTCATGCCTGAAGTGGATGAAGTAAATGATGTGATATTGAATTCTGCCGACCTGCGCATCGACACATTCCGCGCATCCGGCGCGGGTGGCCAGCACATCAACAAGACCGATTCGGCAGTGCGCATCACCCACCTGCCTACCGGGGTGGTGGTGGAATGCCAGGACGGGCGCTCGCAGCACCAGAACAAGGCACAGGCGATGCGCGTATTGGCGGCACGTATCAAGGACGCACAGGTGCGCGAGCAAAACGCCGCCACTGCCGCGACACGCAAGAGCCTGGTGGGCAGCGGCGATCGTTCGGAACGCATCCGCACCTACAACTTCCCGCAGGGCCGCATTACCGACCACCGCATCAATCTCACGCTGTACAAAATGGATGCCGTCATGGATGGCGATATCAGCGAATTGTCCAGCGCGCTGATGGCAGAACATCAGGCCGAACAGCTGGCGGCAATGGCGGAAGATGTCCTCAATTAATTTTGCAGGGCGGATAGTTTGTACTTGCCCACCCTGCGCGAAATTCCGCTTCCGCATAATTTTCAAATGAAATCGTCCATACAGGACATTCTGCGTAACCACAGCAGGCAGCTGGAAGGCGAGCTGAATATCGATTCCAGCAGCGCACGCATCGAGGTGCAATGCCTGTTGCAAGCCGTGTTGCAGGTGAATCGCGCCTGGCTGCTCAGCCACCCCGAACAATCACTCGATGCTGCTCAGCATGCGCAATATATGGCATTGCTTGTGCGGCGTCTGGCTGGGGAACCGATCGCCTATTTGCTGGAAGAAAGAGAGTTTTACGGCCTTGCTTTCAAAGTATCACCCGCAACATTGATCCCGCGCCCCGAAACAGAATTGCTGGTCGAACTGGCTTTGCAGCGTATACCGCAACAAGGCAACTGCCGGGTATTGGACCTGGGAACGGGCAGCGGCGCAATCGCGTTGAGCATCGCCCACGCGCGCCCCAATGCCGAGATCATTGCGGTGGATGCCTCGCACGATGCGCTGAAAGTGGCGTTGCACAACACGCACACACATCACCTCGCCAATGTGCGCCTGCTGGTTAGCGATTGGTTCGGCGCGTTACAGGGTGAAAGTTTCGATGTCATTATTTCCAACCCGCCCTACATTGCCGCTGGGGATGTGCATCTTGCGCAAGGCGATGTGCGCTTTGAGCCGCGTGATGCACTAATTTCCGGCGCTGACGGACTGGATGATATCCGGCTCATTTGCACACAAGCCAAAGCTCATCTCTATCCAAAAGGCTGGCTGATTTTTGAGCACGGCTATGATCAGGCGGCGCAGGCTTGCGCGTTGTTACAACAAGCCGGCTTTGCAGAAATATTCTCCGCCCGTGATTTGTCCGAAATCGAACGTGTAAGCGGCGGAGCCCGATTGTCCGAGATAAACAGTATTGTATAGCTTTATATTTTGGGGGTGTTGTTATATCAACGTCTAGGCGTAGAATGACCATCGCTAGTTATGTAAATCAACCACACTGGGGGGGCATCATGGCACACATTGTAATCATGGGCGCGGGAATCGGCGGCATGCCGGCAGCTTACGAAATGCAGGAAAAAATCGGCAAGGGTGACAAGGTAACTGTTATCTCGGACAGCGAGACTTTCCAATTTACACCTTCCAATCCCTGGGTGGCCGTGAAATGGCGCAAGCGCAAGGATATCGAATTCCCGGTGCGCACCTATCTTGAACGCAAAGGTATCAACTTTATTCCGACCGGAGTAAAGCGCGTCCATCCGGAGAAAAATCAGCTTGAGCTTAACGACGGAAAAACCGTTGATTACGATTACCTGATCATTGCCACCGGCCCCAAACTGGCCTTCGATGAAGTCGAGGGTCTCGGACCGAACGGCGGACATACCTATTCTGTTTGCAATGTGGACCACGCGATGAAGTCGCATGATGCATGGGAAGATTTCACCAAGAATCCCGGCCCTATCGTTGTCGGTGCGGTGCAGGGCGCATCCTGTTTCGGTCCGGCTTACGAATATGCCTTCATCATGGAAACCGATCTGCGCCGCCGCAAGATACGCACCAAGGTGCCGATGACCTTCGTTACCTCAGAACCCTACATCGGCCACCTCGGACTGGGCGGCGTGGGCGATTCCAAGGGTATTCTGGAATCGGGCATGCGCGACAAACATATCAAATGGATATGCAACGCGAAAGTCACCAAGGTCGAAGCCGGCAAGATGTTCGTCACCGAACATGACGAGATGGGTGTAGAAAAACGCAAACACGAATTGCCGTTCGCCTACAGCATGATGCTGCCGGCGTTCAAGGGAATCGATGCGGTGTTCGGTATCGAGGGGCTGACCCAGGCGAGAGGCTTCATCATCGTGGACAAACATCAGCGCAACCCCAAGTACAAGAACATCTATGCGGTGGGTGTTTGTGTCGCGATCCCGCCGGTGGAAGCCACTCCGGTACCGACCGGCACACCCAAAACCGGCTTCATGATCGAGTCGATGGTGACGGCAACAGTCGACAATATCCACGCCGAATTGAATGGACTGCAGGGTGACAAGGAGGCTACCTGGAATGCGGTCTGCCTGGCCGACTTCGGCGATAGCGGTGTGGCATTCGTGGCCATACCGCAGATTCCGCCTCGCAACGTGAACTGGTTTTCCGAGGGCACATGGGTGCATCTGGCCAAGATCGCGTTTGAAAAATATTTCATACGCAAATTGAAAAAAGGCTCGACCGATCCATTCTATGAAAAAGGCGTTATGAAGATGCTGGGTATCGATAAACTGAAATAGCGTGTCAGCCAGGCACTTCCGCCGATAAACAGGGGCTGGGTGATATCACCCGGCCCCTTTGGTTTTGGTGCACCACCTTTCCGTAATTGCTATCAAACAAGAGACTTATTCGGCACAAACATGCTACTTAAGGCAGATAATGCGCGAGGGTCTATTTGCGCCGCCGGAACCGGGTTACGAAAAGGGATCGTCTCGCTTTGCCATGATCGGGTGAAACACATGGTTTACAGCTGCCAACACACAAATGTAACATGGCAGCTCTATATTCTCGGCTGGACAAACATTTAACGTTAGCAGGGGAGATCAAATGCACGAAATCCTTCAATACCTGAAAGCGAATGGAGAAAAGCTTGATGCCGACATAGCAGAAGCCGTCGGCCTGTCGCTGTCCAAAGTCCATTATTATCTTGCTGAGCTTTTTGCCAAAGGCGAAATCGTCGCATGCCACTCGATACGGTTTCAGGATGACCGGCAAATTGCCGGCATCCTTTGCCGGTTATCCGGAATCACTCCGCAAGCTTCGCCGGGCAGAAAAGCAAAGATACTGTAATTCCAAGGTATCCCACTCCTTCCGTGCGATGATGATAAATGCCGGCGAGAATGATGTTTCAGTGACCGGTTGGGCTGGAAGTGTTATGGCAGAAACAAAACGCAACGAAAATCAATCCCATTAAATTTCGTCGTGCCAATTCTGCTAAATGCATTACAGATTACTGTTGTATTTCTGCTTTGCACATAGCGGAAGTTAGCCAAGCTCCACTATGGAGTGCACAGTCGGATCTGCCCTGGCGCCAAGGTCAAGGTGCAAAAAACCCCTATAGAATAAGAATATTTTGAAAGATGGTGCGCCCGAAGAGATAAATCTGGGCACTGGGAAGAACTTATTTCTCTGTCCTGACTGGCTCGCCGGTTCGGACGAATCTGCGTACTGGATTGTGCTTGTTTCACTGTTCTCAATGAGCGAAGTCAACCCTTAAGCGACATACGGTGTTATAAATCGCGGATGCTCAACTATTAGTTAACTAGTTTCGTCATGCAGATCGCTCTTCCCAATATTGCACTTTAGGCAAAGAGTTCTCAAATTTTCAAGAGCAGTCTCACCGCCTTTAGACCATGGCTTAATATGGTCAGCATGAAGAATCACATTGGGATCCTTCGCGGGACTGGCGCCGCACATCTGGCAAATGCAATTGTCGCGAATCAAAACTTGTGCACGCAGACGCCAATTGACTTTACTACCAGTTCTCTTGTTTGGCCGCGTTGGTCTTGGTAATGCAGATTTGACCTCAGGAGCATTTCCCGATTTAATGAATGCTTCAAAGGCAAGCAATGCTTTATTCCAAGAACCAAATCGCTGTTCATATGTGCCAAGTGAAAAGTCCGATAGCCCCACAGCCTTATCGAGTTCCCGTCCATAAGGTTGCCGACCTAGCTTAGTCCAAACAGTCGCGATGTTCTCGAATAGTTCTGTATCAGTAATATGTTGTCGATTTGGCGCTCTTAGACCAGCCTTTTGAAGTGCCAAGTTCCATTGCTTGAACCTTCTTAAGATGGTGGTAGCTCCAAAGTTTCCTTTTGCCTTATATTCAGTGACGGTCAGAGTATCTTTTGAAAGCTCAGTTGCACATCGCCTTAAATCTTCAAGGAGCTCAGCCTCGGGAATATCTTTCTTACGTAGTCGCACATGGAACTCGCTCATTTTTTCCCCGTAAAGCTAAGTTCAACGCAACCATTCTTCGAGTGCTTCACGTTGCAGCAGTTTCCACATAGCTAGGATTTCTCAGGTGGGGTACCTGCTGACCACATACCGAATACAAAGCTAATGTCTTTGTCTTCGGGTGTAATTTGGAGGTCTTTGCGCATTTCATAAAACATCTTTGACATTAAAATATCGTGTTGATTGTTGCTTCGTGCTGTGTTTGTAACTTTTATTTCCTGCTGGAAGTCTTGCAAAGCCTTGATAACTACCTGTGGCGCAATCAAGTTGAGTTTGTTGCATGCACGCGCAAAGGTGCGCTGGCCTTCCGGAGTAGATTCTCCTGAAATAATACCGCTAAGACTTGCTACGAAGTCCTTGTAGTGTTCCAATTTTTCTTTGCGCAATTCTGCTTCACGTTCTCGCTTCTTGGTGAACCAGTAGCTGGCACCAGCCAGCACGACGGCACCTGAGGCTGCAATGAGCGTGGTCGTAATTTCAGCTGTCATATGTGCTTTCCAGAGCCGAATCAAGTTTCACAACAGTTGATAGCAAGGGCTATTTTAGTACCGAACCATCAGTTGTGCTATCAGATGAATAGTGGCTTATCGCTGAACCCGCACTTGAACGCTCGGCATTGCATCCCCGTTCAAGTAACACGGGGGGCTACGAATACATCATACGCCGGAGTTGATCACTGGGTAAGCGCGTATTTTAGCTAGCGAGCCATTTCTTGTGCTCCTTCTTCAAACGGCCATCAAAATATCCTGTCTCGGTCGCTGGTACAAAAATCGGTCGCGGTTCCCCTGCCCCTTGGTTTTACCTGGCCAAAGAATGTTGCACTTGATCTTAAGTTTGTTATCTGTTAATTTGGCATATATGGCATGTCATGTATGCAATTTATCTGGGGGCCTCTAATGGCAAGTACGGGATATGGACGCAAAGGATCGGAACCAACATTCTACAGGAAGGTTATTCTTGAATGGCCTGACGGGAGAACGAGAGTCGCATGGGAAACACCAGCTGTTACTTTTGACGAGTTATCGGCTGACGATTATTTGGATACTGCCGACCTTCAAGTTTATTTTGACTGCTCGGCGAGAACGCTCTATCGCTGGATCAATGAGCTTGGACTGGAACCAGACGATCGCATCGGCAACTCGCTGTATTTTGAAAAGCGCACGGTGGTGCGTTGGGAAAAGCAATACCGCCCCAAGCGGGGGCGGCCATTTGACTGACGGAGGCTGACATGGATATTCAGGAATTGGTTGATGAGAACAGGGCGCTCCGCGAAACGCTGTTCACCATTCGCGAGATAATTGGCGACGCCCTCTCGGTCGGGACGCCGCTCGCCGATGGCGACGACATCGCGGGCGAAGATGACGACGACGAAGAGTTTGAGGAGTGATCCGCCATGGCAATCTGCAACTTCTGCCACCGGGAATTTGCCAACGCCCAGGCGGTGCGGGCTCATCTGAAGGGTTGCGATGCCTATAAGGCAAGCGGCCCCAGGCAGCCGTCCGAGGCAACCCTATTAGGCAATGACCTGCCTGGTGCCGCTGCCTACGCAGGCCATCAGGAGCCCGTCACGGCGGACTTTGATCCCGTGCGCAGCATCCAACGGCAACTCACCACCGAGCGCCTCCGCTTGAAATTGCGCGAGATCGAACGGGCGCACGCGATACTGGATGACGAGACTGCCTCCAGGCGGAATCACGAGGCCGAAATTGCAGCCCGGCAGGAAAATCGCGCCCTCTCGGAAAAGCAGGAACAAGAGGCCATGAGACGCAAGGAAGAAGCCGCCACGCGCGCCAATCTCGAAGCCAAAGCGCGTCAGGAACAGGTTCAGAGCAAACGCCGCGCCCTGATTCAGGAGGTGAAGAGCGAGGTGATGACATGGTGGGGCTTAAGCGCCCTGGCGGACTCCGAACTCAAGACTCGAATACTGCTGGAAATAGAAAAGGCGTTATCCCCGCTTCCCGTGCAGGAATTGCCTAAGGCGGAATTGATCCAGATTGCCGAGGCCGCGCGTGACCGCTTGTACCAGGGGCACCGCGATCTCCAGGAGGCCCAACGCCGGTTGGCAGACCAGCGGCAAGCCCTGCTTCGGGAGGGAATTGCCTACGTACAGCGCGAGCTTCGGGATGTCGATGGCTTGGGGCTCTTGGATCGGCTATCCATTGAGACGACCGTTCGCGAGCGGCTCGCGTCGCTCAGGGGCGACGTGACCCGTGCCGAGGTCATTGAGTGTGTCGAAGACATTCTTGATGAGGAAGGCCTTGGGATAACCGGCGATGACGAAGAATAACGCCAAGCGCGACCGTGATACCGCGACGCATTCCCTGCGCAGTTGATGACCATGAAATTGCTCCTGCATGGAATCGATACATTGCAGTGCGCCTACTACCTGAAGGCGCAGGGGCATGGCTTGATCGATTTCACGGCTTTATCCATCCAGCGTGAAAAGCTGCGCCGCGTTAAGCAACGCGATCCCGCACCGGTCAAGCTGGGTAGCCTCGAATTCCTGCTCGCCCCGCATGGCAGTGCCCTGGGATTCCCATTTATCCTTAATAACGAGGATATGCGCATCGAGTTTGGCGAATACGGCAGCCCCAACTTCCTGGTGACCTATCGCAGCCAGGCATTGTGGCGCGACCATGCTACAGACTTGCATCAACGCTTTCTCGACTGGGCGCAAAGTGTGGGCTATGTGCCCTATCAGGACGAAACCATCAGCCGTGCCGATTTGTGCTTCGACTATCACCTCGAAGAGCTGGACTTCGACGAGGACCATTTCGTAACCCTGGCTAGCAAGGACAGCCAGCACCGCGAGAACGGAAAAATCCAGACCTTCACCTTCGGCAAGAGCGACATCGTGCTGCGCGTCTATGACAAGGTGGCGGAGATCAGGCAGCAAAGCGACAAGGTATGGTTCTTTGTCCTGTGGGGGCGCGATGCCGATGTGTGGCGCATCGAGTGGCAGTTGCGCAAAGCCATCCTGCGCCGGTTTGACATCAGAACCCTGACAGACCTGATGGATCAGCAAGGTGACCTGCTGCGCTACCTGGCACACGAGCATACGACGCTACGCAGGCCCAGCCAGGACACGAACCGCTCACGCTGGCCCCTGCACCCCCTGTGGGTCGATTTGCAGGCCCAAATCCGCGATTTGAACAATCTGGGCGTCTACCGGGTCGATGGTGCGCCTTTCATATTGAAGGAACGCAAGGCGCGGCTAGCAATGAGTGTCTATGGCTATGCAAAACGGTTTGCTGCCATCCATTGCCTGCAAAAGAACCTGGACTGGATATCGGAACCGGACGCGGCACAGTTAATGGTTGAATTCATGCGCACGGTGCACGATCCCCTGACCTGGAAGATCGACCTGGAAAGGCGCATCAAGGCAATGGAGCTCGGACAATGGTAACGGCTAATCTGCTCTCATTGATTCTAGGCAAGCTCGACGAGCGCAAGAACCGCTTGTTGCTGACCGCGCAGGTCGGCTTGCCGGAGAATCAATTCGACGCTTACCGCAAAATCCTGCTCGACGAGCTGGGACGCAATGGGTTTGAAAAGGACTTGGAAGAAGTCCTGGTGCAGCATACGGAACGGAATGGGACGGGCAGGAATATACAAGCAGGAAAGGGGGTGCCAAAATGAGTGAACGAATCCATACAAACCGAGATTCGATTCAAGCCTCAAGCGGCGGTTATATCAGCCGACGAACTTGCCCTGCTTGAATCGATCCTGCCTGATCTCATCCATGCGATGATGCAGGCAGAAGAAATGCCCGAAGCAGATTAAGGAGAACATCATGCACGTTGCCCTCTATGCGAGAGTATCCACCACCCGGCAGGCCGAGAACGACCTGTCGATACCCGACCAGTTGCGGCAGTTGCACGAGTGGGCGAAAGCCAACGGCCATCTGGTGGTGCAGGAATATGTCGAGCCAGGTGCATCGGCTACCGATGACAAGCGGCCCGTATTCCAGAAGATGATATCTGATGCGATGATGAAACCGCCTGCCTTCGAGGCCATCATCATTCACAGCCTGTCGCGCTTCTTCCGCGATGGCATCGAGTTCGGCGTATATGAACGCAAGCTCATCAAGAACAAGGTCAGGGTGATCTCCATCACGCAACCGACCAGCGATGACGCAGGCGGGGAAATGATGCGGCGCATCATCAATCTGTTCGACGAGCATCAATCCAAGGAAATCTCCAAGCACGTCTCCCGCACCATGAAGGAGAACGCACGGCAGGGTTACTTCAACGGCTCAAGGCCACCGTTCGGTTATCAGGCCGTCGCAACCGACCTGGCAGGCAGCCGTGGCAGGGTCAAGAAGAAGCTGGCAATCAACGAAGCGGAAGCCGGACTGGTGCGTCAGGTCTTTGACTGGTATCTGCACGGGTTGGATGGCCGCGTGATGGGCTGCAAGGAGATCGGCAAGCATCTATCTGGCAAAGGGCTGTCCATGCGCGGCAGTGCATGGACGCTCCAGAAAATACACTCCATGCTGTCCGACCCGACCTACATGGGCGATTATTACTTCAACATGCGCGACTCGAAGAACAAGGTCATGCGTCCGGTCGAGGAATGGGTGAAAACCTCCATTCCCGCCATCATCGACGCGGCTACCTTTGAGCGTGTCAGGGCCAAACGTGAAGAGCGCGCTCCAAGCATGACGCCACCGCGCCGAGTGTCCTCCCCCACGCTGCTCACCGGCCTGCTCAAGTGCGGTGTTTGCGGCCATGCCATGACGCTGGTCACAGGCAAGAGTGGCAAGTACCGCTATTACAAATGCGCAAGCCGCCACAACCAAGGCAATCACGCCTGCACCAGCGGCAACCTGCCGATGGAAAAACTGGACGAGCTGGTGCTGGCACAACTGGCGGATAAAGTCTTTGCACCGGAACGCCTGCAAGCGATGATGACGGAATTGCGCAAGCGCATTAAATCGTCCAAGAACGACCAGCAGGAACGTATCAACGAGCTTAACCGCCAAATCAAGAAAACAGAGGAGCGTCAAAGCCGATTATTGGATGCCATCGAGACCGGCACCATTGAGCTGGACGAGACTACACAACGCCGCGCACAGCAGCTTAAAGCCGCACGGGAGGCCTTGTTCATCGAACTGGCAGGAGTACGCCGCGACACGTCCCTGCCTGCGGTGGAATACCTCAAGGCGAGCCAGGTAGACTTGTTCGGCAAGGTGCTGCGGCAAAAACTATTAGCAAAGGGTTCGCCCTTGGCAAAGAGCTATCTGAATATTCTGGTGGATGAGATCGTGGTGGAAAATAAGACTGCTACCCTCAAAGGCAGCTATGCAGCATTAGCGGAAATGATGGAGAGAATAAAAAAGGGCAACTTGAGTAATCAAGTGCCCAGTTTTATACCTGATTGGTGCGCCCGACAGGAGTCGAACCTGTGACCCTTGGCTTCGGAAACCAATACTCTATCCAGCTGAGCTACGGGCGCATATTAAAGGATGTTGAAGGCGCGCATTCTACCCCAGAATGTTCTTTGCGCGATTCGATGAAAACTTCGCTCGACCTTTATTCAGTAATGACCGGCAAGAAAGAACGGTGCAAACCGACAAACCCGCCCCAAGCAGCTGAGTCGCCCAATCGCCGATTGCTCGGCAACTATTCCATTCTGAAATAAGGGACTCTGACATTTCAGAGACTATTGACGAATCGGAATGCGATTCAGCCGGGCAATGTCCGAAGTCACCGGCAACGACTGCGGTAATCCCCAGCTCAAGCCTTCGAACCCACCATGGATTTAGTCCCGGCGGCACGCTCTGTTTGAATCTGCCTGGTCACGCGACGCCACACACGGCGGGTTCGCAACACTTGGGCGCATGACATTTTGCAACAACCAATATCCCAAAACTAATGTATTATCGTCCCCCCGACATTAATCGGGTTTACATGTTTCATGATAGAGTTTTACTTCTTCCATTCGCAACAAATACAAAAAGCAAAAATCATAAAAGGAGAGTGTCATGTCAAACCGCAAGTCAAATTCCTATAGTCTTGAACGCCGCAACTTTCTTCGCACCGGCTTGACCGTTGCAGGTGCGCTGGCTCTACCAACCGGGTTCGCAAGTCGGGCTTTCGCAGCGGAACATCCGGCTATCGGCACCTATCCGGCCGGTTCTTCCGGCGACTCCGTATTTATCGGCATTACCGTGCCACGCACCGGCGGTTATGCACTGCAGGGCGAGGATGAACTCAAAGGCTATCTGCTTGCTATTGAGCACATCAATGAAGGCAATCCGCTGATCAAGAAGATCTCGCCAAAGTCCAAGAAAGGCGTGCTGGGCAAGAAGGTCACTTACGGTGTTGCCGACTCTGCCGCCAAGCCGAACGACGCGGTGCAGGCCCAGCAGCGCTTCATTAGCGAAAACAAGGCAATACTGATGACCGGCGCCACCTCTAGCGCGGTCGCAGTGGCGCTTAACAAGCTCGCGCAGCGCGAAAAGGTGCTGTACGTTTCGGGTATCTCCGGTTCCAACGACACCACCGGCAAGGATTGCGTACGCTATGGATTCCGCCAGTGTTTCTACGGCCAAACCGCGGCTGCCGCGCTTGGCCCGGTCCTGGTTAAGACATTTGGCAAAAACAAGAAAGTTGCCTATATGACGCCCGATTACACCTACGGGCACACTGTCACCAAATCGTTCCAGGACTATCTCGCCACGGCAGGATGGACGACGGCTACCGATCAGGTTTCGCCGCTCGGTTCGCCCGACTTCTCCTCGTATCTGCTCAACGTTGCCAATTCCGGCGCCGATGTGCTGATCAACGTCAACTGGGGTCATGACGCGGTGTTGTCTATCCAGCAGGCCAAGCAATTCGGCATCCTGGACAAGATGAAACTGGTGGTGCCGTATCAGGTGCCGTTCCTTGCCCCGCAAGTGGGTGGTGGGCTGCTGGCCGGCGTGTATGCCGCCACCGACTTCTGGTGGACGCTGGAGGACCAGTACCCGCTCGCCAAGATGTTCGTCGAGGCCTTCGACAAGAAGTACGGTTACAAACCGCAATGGGGAGCCGAAAATGCCTACATGGAATTCGCCCTGTGGGCTGAGGCCGTAGAGAACGCCGGCACCTTCTATCCGCCTGACGTGATCAAGTCCTATGAGGCCGGCCGCAAGATAAACTCGCTTGTCGGCGAAGTTTCCTGGCGTGCGGCAGATCACCAGCTGATCAGACCGGTATTTATTGTCAAGGGCAAAAAGGCCTCGGAGATGAAGAACAAGGAAGATTACTGGGAAGTCCTGGAAACCGTCCCCGGCCTTCCGCTGATGCAGAAGCCCGACGAATTCGGTTGCAATCTCGGTTCATACACCTAAGTTGTAGCAACACGAACTGGCATCGCGGACGGCAATGGCCGCCTGCGATGCCAATTGTGCGACTGCCTGGGCGCGCATAACTAAAAAATAATTACGATGCTTAACTGGACTTTATTCTTCTCGCAACTTTTCAACGGCCTGGTGCTAGGCGCATTGCTCGCACTTATCAGCTCCGGCCTCACGATCATATACGGCACGCTAGGCGTCCTGAACCTGGCGCATGGTGCGATGTTCATGCTCGGCGGCTATGCCGGCTACGTCGCATATCATGCGTCCGGTTCATTCATGCTCGCGGTAATCACCGCGACGCTGTTCATGCTGGTGTTTGGCGTGCTCCTGGAGCGGCTTATCATCCGCCATTTTTATGACCGCCCGGACGAGGACCAGCTGCTGGTCACATTCGGCCTCGGCATCTGCATCGTTGAAACCGTGCGCTACTTCTTTTCGAGCATGACCAAAACCGTGTCTCCCCCTTCCCTGTTTTCCGGCATCACCTCGCTTGGCGGCGTGATGTTCCCGACTTATCGCCTGGCCCTCATCGGCATTGTGGCGGTTGCGCTGCTTGCGTTGTATTTGGTCCTCTACCGGACCCGGCTCGGCTTGATTGTGCGCGCGGGAATCGAAGATTCCGTGATGGTGGACTCCCTCGGCATTAATGTGTATCGCGTATTCATGGTCGTGTTCGGTATCGGCTCGATGGCGGCCGGATTTGCCGGCATTGTAAATGCGCCGGTGGTCTCGCTCACGCCCGGCATGGGCGAGACGATCCTGGTGCAGACCTTCGTTGTGGTCGTAATTGGCGGGGTCGGATCGTTTCCCGGCGCAGTGCTCGGCGGCTTGATCGCAGGGGAAATAATCAGCATCACTTCGATGATCGATCCAGCCTACTCATACATCATGTTGTTCGCGGCCATGACGCTGGTATTGGTGTTTAGACCGCATGGCCTGCTCGGCAAGAAAGGTCGCGAATGAATTTTGGGAAATTTTTCATGCAACGCCGCTATTTGATTGAGATTCTGACGGCGATCTGCCTGATTGCAGCACCTTTTGTTCTGCCTCATTTCAATGCCGCACCCAACACCGTCAACCGAATTCTGGTCTGGGGCCTGTTCGGCATCGGTTTCGACATACTGTTTGGCTATACCGGTTTGCTGTCATTCGGTCAGTCGGCCTTTTACGGAACCGGCGGATTCGTCGCCGCTTACCTGCTCACCCAGGCGGGCTTTCCCTACGTCGTGCTTGCACTGATCATCGGCATGGTGGCTGCCGCCATTGTCGGCTACCTGATCGGACTGCTCGCATTGCGCAGCACCGGCATTTACTTCGCCATGATCACGGTTGCCATCGCGGAGATATTCTTCTTCGTCGAGTTCAATCCCCTGTCAGCTTGGACTGGCGGCGAGAATGGGTTGCCCGGTGTGCCGTCGCCGACACTCGACCTCGGCTTCAAAATCATCCATTTCAGCTTCGGCTGGTCGCTCTATCCATTTCTTGCGTTCATCTACTTCATCGGCATCGTGATCGCGCTGCGCATCGTGCGCTCACCGGTCGGTGCCATTCTTACTGCCATCCGTGAAAACCCCCTGCGCGCGGCCGCCGTCGGCCATAATGTTCAGGGCTACAAACTTACCGCGTTTGTTGTTGCCGCCGCCTACGCCGGACTTGCGGGCGGCCTGCTTGGCGTGATGCAGGCCTTCATGCCGCCGGACGCTTTCATGTTCGACACATCCGGCCAACTGGTGATGCAGACCGCCATCGGCGGCCGCGCTACACTGTTCGGCCCGCTGGTTGGCGCGGCAGTGTGGTTGTTTCTGCAAGACTTCCTGCAATCGACACTGGGGCTGGGCGCGACCTGGAAGCTGGTGCTGGGTGTGGTGTTCGTGCTGCTGGTGGTTTTCCTGCGCCAGGGTATCATCGGTGGGATCAAGGACCTTTTTGAATTCGTCATGAGCAGGGTAGCGGGACAGGCCAAACTCTCGACAGCAAGCAGCGGCGTGTCCACCGAAAGCCAACAAACGACAGCGGCAACCAATGTCCACCAGAAATCCATCCCGATGCGACCGCACCATCCCGTGCCAGACAACTTTAGCGGGCCGATCCTGCAGGTTACCGGCCTTACCAAACATTACGGCGGCGTGCTCGCCAACACTGACATCGATTTCACGGTGAACCAGGGCGAGTTGCGCGGCATCATCGGCCCGAACGGCGCCGGCAAATCGACCTTTTTCAAGATGCTGACCTGCGAAGTGACACCCTCTTCGGGCAAGATATTGTTCGAAGGCCGAGACATTACCGGCATGGGTGTCACCGAGGTTTGTCAACTCGGCTTGACCAAGAGCTACCAGGTCAACCAGCTGTTCAACAGCTTGACTGTGCGCCAGAATCTGATCATCTCTGCGTTGGCCGAACTGCGCGGCAAATTCAGGCTGGACATGCTGTCCAGCTTGTCGAATGTTCCCGGACTGGACGAGCATGTTGAACATACCCTTGAACTGGTCAATCTTACCGGGCGCGCCGACACCGCAGTATCGGAACTCGCCTATGGCGAGAAGCGCCGCCTGGAAGTGGGCCTTGCCCTCGCCTCGTCACCCTCGCTGTTGCTGCTTGACGAGCCGCTCGCGGGCATGAGCCCGCAGGAACGGGGCGAAACGGTCACGCTACTCAAGTCGATCAGCCAGGGCCGCACCATGATCATCATTGATCACGATATGGACGCGCTGTTCGAATTGGCCGAGCGCATTACGGTACTACAGGAAGGGCGTGTGCTGGTCGAAGGCACCCCCGATGAAATCAAGGGTAACGCCAAGGTACAGGAAGCATATCTTGGCGGTGTCGTGCACGAGGAGATCAAGCCATGAGCCTCCTGGAAGTCGCAGGACTGCACAGTTATTACGGTGACTCCCACATTCTTTTCGATGTCTCGCTACGCGTGGAAAAGAACGAAGTGGTCGCACTGCTCGGACGCAATGGAGCCGGCAAGAGCACAACCCTGAAAAGCCTGATGGGCGTGGTAACGCCGCGCGCGGGTTCGATAAAACTCGAAGGCGTCGAGCTGGTCGGCAAAAAAAGCCACACCATCGCGCAAGCGGGCATGCAGCTTGTGCACGAAGACCGTCGCATTTTCGGCAGCCTCAATGTCGAGGAAAATCTGACGCTCGCCGCACTCACGGCGCCGAACAAATGGCCGCTCGACCGCATCTACGAAATGTTCCCGCGGCTGAAGCAGCGGCGCGGCAGCAGCGGCACCGACTTGTCCGGGGGGGAACAGCAGATGCTGGCGATTGCCCGTGCGCTGATCCGCGATCCGAAAATCATCCTGCTGGACGAACCATTCGAAGGCCTGGCGCCGGTGATCGTGCGCGACCTGATGATTGCTTGCCGCGAGCTTGCCGCGGCCGGACAGACTATCGTTCTGGTAGAGCAGAATCTGGCGGCAACCCTGGCACTGGCGCAGCGCGTCTACATCATCAACAACGGACATATCGTGCACGAAGGTTCGGCCCAGGACATCAAGGCACAACCGGAGGTATTGCAGCGTTACCTCGCAGTGTAATTCCATCCTCCGCAACCGGGCTGCCGGTCGCACAATTATCGGAACCCGTTCCGCACGGTGTGGTTTATCATCACCGCACCGTATTACGGATCTTCGCCATGCAATTCACCAATCCTGATCCTGAAGAAATCGGCCAACTGCTCCGCAGGGTGAACAGCATCGCGGTAGTCGGCCTGTCGCCCAACCCGGCGCGTCCCAGTTTCCGGGTTGCGCAGGGTTTGCAGAATTACGGCTACCGCATCATCCCGGTGCGCCCGCTGGTTACCGAAGTTCTCGGGGAAAAAGCCTACCCCGACCTGGAAAGCCTGCCCGGATTGCCGGATATCGTGGATGTGTTTCGCGCACCCGAGCATGTGCCGGCGATCGTGGAAAGCTGCATCAGGCTCGGCATCAGAAACCTCTGGTTGCAGGAGGGGGTGATCAATGAAGCCGCTGCGCTGCGCGCAATGGAAGCAGGTATCACCGTGGTGATGGATCTGTGCATGTGGCTCGAGGTCGTCCGCACAGGAGCACGTCCGTCATGAGCAGGCAGCGCTGCGCATGGGCGGGCGACGATACCCTGTACCGGCAATACCACGACACGGAATGGGGGGTACCGCTGCACGATGACCGTGCGCTGTTCGAATTCCTGATTCTGGAAGGCGCGCAGGCCGGGTTGAGCTGGATCACCATCCTGCGCAAACGCGAAAATTACCGCGCCGCCTTCGATGGTTTCGACGCAACGCGCATTGCTGCCTATGGTGCAAATAAAATAGAATCGCTGCTGCAGGATGCGGGTATCGTGCGCAACCGCCTGAAGATAGCGGCGACAGTCATCAATGCGCGGAAGTTTCTCGACGTGCGGGACGAGTTCGGCAGCTTCGATTCCTTCATCTGGCGGTTCGTCAACGGCAGCCAACAGAACAGATGGCGCAGCCCGGCCGAAGTACCAGCCAGCACGCCCGAGTCGGATGCGATGAGCAAGGAGCTGAAACGGCGCGGTTTCAAGTTTGTCGGCAGCACCATCTGCTACGCTCTGATGCAGGCCACCGGCATGGTCAACGACCACACCACGGATTGTTACAGGCACAAGGAATTGAACCGATGAGCATCAAATTCACAAAAATGCATGGCGCGGGCAACGACTTTGTGGTGCTCGACGGTGTGCGCCAGAATATCCAGCTCACCCCTGAGCAATTGCGCCTGATGGCCGACCGGCATTTCGGGGTGGGTTGCGACCAGATCTTGATCGTCGAAAAGCCGGTGAACAAAGAGGCCGATTTCCGCTACCGCATCTTCAACGCGGATGGCGGGGAGGTGGAACAGTGCGGCAACGGGGCGCGCTGCTTCATGCGTTTCGTGCATGACCAAAAGCTCACCAGCAAGCGCGAGATTCTAGTGGAAACACGCGGCGGTTTGATCAGCCCGCGCATCGAGCAGGACGGACGCATAACGGTCAACATGGGCCCCCCTGTTTTCGATCCCGCGCTGGTTCCATTCGACGGTGGCAGCGGCGCGGTCAGCGAACCGCTGGAAGTCGCCGGGAAGATACTGGAGATCAGCGCAATGTCGATGGGCAATCCGCATGCCGTGCAACTCGTGGGTGACATCGAGCAAGCACCCCTGGAAAAATTCGGGCCGCTGATCGAGCATCACCCCCGTTTTCCCAAGCGCGTCAATGCCGGCTTTATGCAGGTAATGGATCGTCACTCCCTGCGGTTGCGCGTATATGAACGCGGCGCGGGTGAAACCCTTTCATGCGGCACCGGGGCCTGTGCCGCAGCCGTGACCGGGATTCGGCGCGGGCTGCTGGACAGCCCGGTAAACGTGGCCACACGCGGCGGCGTGCTGACCGTCACCTGGGATGGCGAGGGCCTGCCGGTGCTGATGACGGGTCCGGCAATCAGCGTATTTTCCGGCGAAATCAATATATAGGGTGGCATTCATGAGAGCAGAAGAAGTCGC
>Ga0307377_10001562_pt1 | contig 28557 bp, 38 predicted proteins | sample TR3MG_FD_202535 | JGI IMG/M metagenome (GOLD analysis project Ga0307377, IMG submission 202535) | Soil microbial communities from Risofladan, Vaasa, Finland - TR-3 | ecosystem: Environmental > Terrestrial > Soil > Coastal area > Acid sulfate soil | place: Finland: Risofladan, Vaasa | collected... | reverse complement strand
TTTAAAGCATATATATCCAACTCTTGTATGGAAAAATAGATATGAATTTAATAGACAACAGAATTCTTATGATATATTTATTTTAAAAAATACATCTTTTTCCATGGCATTAATGTTGGGAGTAATTTCTCCTACTGCCCATGAAAATGTTAATAGAGTTTTAGTTGAGTGTTATAATATGCCTTTTGTTTTTCTTTTAGGAAAAATATTATGATAGAAGAATTAGATTATAAAAGTGAGAAATCTTGGCGTCAAATATTAATACTTATAGGTGGCATTGGTGTTTTAAGATATTATGCACACAATGGTATAACAATTTACATATTGGGATTAAATAAATTTTATGAGATCTATCGGATTAAAAAATTTTTATTTAGAGTTTGTTTTTGTATTCATGATTGTAGTCGGGGTGAGGCAGAAAAGATTCTTTATTATAATTTGCCTTATCCCATATTTTTAGGAAAAATATTATGATAGAAGAATTAGGCTATGAGAAACCTTGGAGTCAAATATTAATGCTTATAGGCGACTTTAATGTTTTTAGATATCATAAACATAATAGTATGACAATTTATACATTAGGATTAAATAGATCTTATGAGATCTATAGGATTAAAAAATTTTTATTTAGAGTTTGTTTTTGTATTTGCAACAATAATACTACACAGGTATTTTATTATAATTTACCTTATCCCATGTTTTTAGGAAAAATATTATGATATTAAGAAAGAGATTAGATGAATATTTTTTAGTTGATTTCAAAAATAAACTTTATTCATATTTTTACTATTCTGGAGAAATAATATATACAGATATTTATAATCAAGAGTCTTTAGAAGTATTTGGAACAAACTATGTTTTAAATAAAATACATAATCCAATATTTTATTCTATGTTTGTAAGTTTAATGACAATAATGATTACTGAGGCAACTTCTGTACCCTCAGAAATACCAACCAAAAGTATTTTAAATTTTCCATATTTTACAATACTTGGAAAAATATTATAGAAAGGATTATATTTAATGAAAGCAAGAGCTATGTTAATTTGTACAAAAATAAAACAATTTTTACTATATTATTTAGGATTTATATTAAATGATAAAGAATTTATTACACATAATATCAATATTAATAATTTTTATCTTATTCGAGCTTTTGATGTCAAGAAAAAAATTAGTTGGTGTCAAATGGCAGAACGTCATGATTTAAGTGAGGAATTTATTTTAGAATTTGCATTAAAAATAAAACGCAGCTTTTGTTATATATTTTCAAATAATGTTTTTGATGAAAAATTAATATTTGGTTTGGCCCAAAATGAAATTATAGCTATTAACCCAATCGATGAATGGGATCGGGAGGAGGCAGAGTTGTGGAGGGCTATATCAAGATGGGGAGAGACAAAGGCTTTTAGTTCAGAGTTTTTAAATAAATTTAAGGACAGAATAATAAAGCATATTTCACCAGAAGAAAGTAGATGGTCATGGCGGCAAAAAATTAACTTTTATACTGATGACCATGATATAACTTTATATGTTGTTTATATATCTAAAACAGAAAAGACCCCATTGTGCTGTTTGACTTTAAATACTGGGGCTTTTGAAACAAATAGTATTTTAAACACTTCTTATTCTTTATTTTATCAGGAGGTATTATGAAACCATCTATAAAAAAGAATTTTTTCAAAGAATTTTTTGTTATATTTAATTCTGGCAATTGTTCATATGGTTTAGATAGTTTTGTTCTTCACAATAGTTTTACAAAAAATAATATATCAAAAGGAACAATAACACAGGAGCAAATATATCAAGCTTTTCATGTAAATTTAAATTCTAAACCTTCTTATTGTGATATGGGAATACAAAAAATAGATAGATTTACTAAACTCTATATGAAGCTTTATTGTTTTTATATGTGTTTTAGGGTTAAGCTATTATTGGGTAACAGGTTTACAAATCCTATACTTCCTATGTTTGACAGATTTTTTCTATTTAATATTCCAAACAACATATTTTTGGCTAAAATTCTATAAAAAAGGATTATTTGTGTTTTCAAAAGAAATTTATAAAAGTGATTTATATGCCTGAATTATCTGAATTTCAAACTTTAATTAATCAGATTGTTAAACATTTAAGAAATTGGGGCATTTATATTGCCCCAATAAAAGCTAGTATTTTATATGTCCATAATGATCTTCTTCTTAATATATTAATTTCCCGTGAGGCTGATGAAAAATATCATAGTTTATGGAATATAATTTCACAAGAATTATTGAAAACATATCAGGATATTGGATTAAATGTTGTGGTTTCATTTTATGTTAATCCTGAAAAAATGTCAGGGACTATAATATATGATAATAATAATTCAATAATGTCAGAATACACAGTGCTTGAATTGTTGAAAAAATTTCCACCTCAGGGTGTAGCTCTTTTTAATGCTTTAAAAGCTTATGTTAACTCATATGAAATACAAAAAGAAATTATAAAACACAAGTTAGATGCACAAGATTTATTGGTAAGAGTTCTTAAGCAAAGAGTTATATTAGATTATATCAATAATATACCAAGCCATTTTAAGGATGAACAAACCCCCATAATAATTAACTTAATGTCACAAAGAACACACGATGTAATTAATGATGCCTTTTTTACATTAATTCATGAGCTTACACACATGATAGATGGGCTTGTAGGAAAATTGACTTTAAACCCCAAATATTATAGGCAAACCCACGAATTGTTCCGACCTAATCTTTTTGATTTAGAAACATTTGATGTTTTTGCTTCATTGTTTCCTAATTGGGATCCAAATTTCTCAAAAATATCAAATGACAAGCTCAATCAATTATATAAAAGATTACGGGCACAAAACAATCCCAAACTTACTAATGAAGAGTATGGTAAGCTTGTTCAAGACAATGAGATTTGGTACAATAGGCACATAGCACACATTGTGGGAATATCATATAGTGAATTTCTTGTTGCATTACGTAATAGTTTACTTAATTTTTCAACATACAGAACTGACAATAGGGAGTTTTTTGCTGCAGTAAATTCTATTAACTTCTTAATTCAATTAGGTTTAACTAAAAATGAGATTCAAAAAATTATAGTAAACCCACCAAATATAGATACATTAATAATTCCTGAAGAATGGTATCTATATGCTAAGGGTTTGGGGTGGGATTATGAAACAACCCAACAGAAACTCCAATTATTAATACACAATATAACAAGATTACCTTTCGATATTTTGTGGGATTATATTACTTCTCCCACCATTAGAGAGCGGCAAAAAACTATGGGGCAGCAAGAATTCAGCTTTGCTAACAATTGGTATAAAAGATATATATATGCTAATTCATAGGGGGTTGCTCTTGAACTACCTCCTTAATATCTTGTGATTGAGAAAAAATATAGACTTTATCTTTCTCATTTATATAGGTATATTTAAAGGGTAATTCTGAATTACTATCTATTAAGGCCCCCTCTTCACTTATTAGAATACTCCATTGGTTTTGTGGATGACTTTTAGAATAAAATAAAACAAACAAAGAGCATAAGAGCATGGTTAAGACCATTATAGTAAGACCAATTTTGATATTAACATTTAACATAATTTGACCTCCCAAAATAAAACAACTGTCAATTAACAGTTGTTTTTTATTTTTCCTCATATCCTGTTAATAATCCTGCATTTTATGATTTGATTATGGTATAATTGTTTAAGGTTGGGGGATTATATATTATGAAAAAAAATAATTTTCAAAATAAAATGTTTTTTTGTTTTTTAATGAGGGTTTGTACACTTATTAAATCGGATTTACAATATGAGCTATTTGCCTGTAAACTTCTTCAGAGAAAAATAATAAAAGCTAAAATCTTTCTTGTCCATCCTAAACCATGGATTATTACTCATAATACCTTATATTATAATAATATTCCATATCTTTTATTTATGGTAGAAAAAATACTTTAAAACAAATTACTTAGTTAATTAATAAAGAAAAGAATATAGAAAACTTAGGAAAGATAGCCAAAAATTCTAACAAAGAAATGTATTTGGAGATATAAATGTATTTAGAAATAGAAAAAAAAGCTAAAATATATTCTATAGAACAAAGACAAGAGGTTCTCAATAAATTAAAAAAGGATTTTGGTCAACCTCAATTTGTGGTCAGAGAAGATTTTTATTTAATTAATTCTATGGGGCAGGAGGTTAGAATTAGCCTTATAGATGCAGGAAACAAGAGGTGTGTAGAACAAACTTATAAATATAGAAAATCAAAAAATAATTTAGAAATCAATGATGAATATATTATATGTTCTTCTAATTCTGTAAAAGAAGTTTTAGATTTTTGGAGAGTTTTGGATTTTTGTCAAAATATGCATAAAATTAAAAAATATTTTCATTTTGAATCTGATATATTGAAAATTTCTGTTGTTGAAATATCTTGGAAGAATCAAAAAACAATTCATGTCTTGCCTGATTTTTATTTAGAGGTAGAATGTGTAGAGCTTGATTTTGAGAATGCTAATATTATTTTAAATAATTTTTTTAATAAAATGGGATTACAGGATTTTGAAGATATGAAATATACAGATCTCATCAAACAACAAGAGAATTGATTAATGGTTTGGTAATGAAATTAATGATGAACAGAAAGTAAATCAAATTAAAGATTATCCTAAAGATATTAATAATAATACTGTTAACAAGATAGAATTGGATTAGAGGATATTTGGTGTCGTTTTTTGTATAAATTACTACAAGGTAATAAATAGAGGTGATAGTATTATATGGATATAGATAAAAGTAAAAGTGATTTAGATTTTTATAGAGAGCAATTAGAATATGCCAATGCAAACAAAAATACTTCTCCTATGGTAAGTGAGCAAAACTTGCCTATTCCAATTACTCCAGCCTCAGGTTCTTCTATAAAATCTCATGAAGAAGAAGAATTAGTTAATTTAGATATAGAATTAAGTTTTTTTCAATGTGAATTTTGTGGAGAATGGAAAACTGAAGATGATATTTTTTTAATTGAAACAAATCAAGCAGATATAATTAGAGAACCAGATGAACCTCCTTTTAAAACCTTAATTCGAGATGTCCAAGCTTGGTGTAGTGAATGTATTTTGTCCGTTTTAGACAAGCATGATACTGAAATAAATAAAAAATCTATAGAAAAAGTTAATATTTATATAAAACAAGCCAAAAATGAACGTCAAAAAATAATTAGGGTTCAGGAGCAGGAGGACAATGTAGCTGCATATCCCCAAAAAGAACAACCAGGGAGTGAATAGAAAATGATAAATGAAAACAGGGAAATTGTTACGGAAGTGAAATTTGTTATTAATGGCAAAAGGGATATAGTTTATGATGTTTTAGAAGATATCAGGAAGGTTATTAGTAATGCTAATAATAAGGAGGGAATTAGTATTGTTGTTGATACTGAAACTAGAGAAGGGGCAATTTATTCTGAGGATGGCAGAGCCTTTGAAGATCAGGCTACCCTTAATAGATGGGAGGAATTACAGGAAAGTGATATAGATTTAGATGCTGTAGTATATTTAAACAGGTTAAAGAAGAATGTAGAGGATGTTAATCTCTCAGAAGATGCTTTAAAACAAAAAATTAATTTTTTTACAGAAAATTTTTTACCAAAATTACTGAAAGAAATATGCATAATTATTCAAGATACTATGCAAGACCAAATTGTTAATGTGAATTTTATTTCATTTAAAGATGTTAAAAAGCTAGAGGGACTTCAATCATTAAAATTGGGAGAAATCAACATAACAGTTACTCAAGAAATATATCAAAATAATAAGACAGAATTTAGGCAAAAAATAATTCTTTTATTACAAGATTTCTTCAGATCTAAAGGCATATCTGATAAAATGGTTAAGAATTTAGATGTTAATATTATTAATAATGATACCAAGTCTGTTTTTGTTCCAAAAGACAACTTAGGGGAAGATGCCGCTCTTGATATGGATGATATAGATATTGAGAATGTGGGTGATGAATTTTAAGAAATATTTTTTTTTAATTCCAAAAATGGTATAATATTCATAGTTCAGAACATATTATGAAGGAGGTTTTTAATAAATGTCACATATAACAAAACTACAGACACAAATGACAGACCTTGATTGCATCAAAGAAGCCCTTCAAGAAAACAATTTTAATTTCTCAGAGGGAGGAGTAGCCAAAGCCTATGGTAGTCGAACCATTAAGGGAGACCTTGTAGTTAATAATGGGCGTGCTTATGATATAGCTTTTGTCAAACAAAATAATGGTACATATTCAGTAGAGGCAGATTGGTATAGTGGAGGACCAACAAGACAACAATTCATTAAGCAAATCACTCAAAGCTATGCTGTAGCTAAAACCCTTAAAGCAGTTAAGAAAAACCCTAAACTAAGAGTTATTAAACAAGAAAAGCTCGCTAATGGTACAAGAAGAATCAGAGTGGGAGTCATGGGCTAATTCAATAGATTCACTTAAGAGAGGAGAAGTGAAATGGCTGAAAAAACAAAACTAGATCAAAAAACAAGAAAACCATTATCCACGGGGCAAAAAGAAATTGTTATTGATGTTGAGGTTGATGGCAATGTAGTAATGGAAGGGTTTGACCTGCATGATAGTTGTCATGATATTACTAAAGAATTAGAGAATGAGATTGGAGAAGTTATCCAAAGCGAAAACAAAGATGACTACTATAAAAAACAACCTATTGTTAAGAAAAATAAAACAGGAGTCACTCGTTAAGATGGACAATAAAAAGATAGAATTTGAAAGAAAACAAGGAGAAATTGATATTATTATAGATGGAGAGGATGTTTTTTTGAGTTCAGTATCTTCAGAGATAATTGATTTAATTCTATCTTTAGAAAAAGATAATGAGAAATTTAAAAAATTCAAGAAGACAACTGGTGATATATAATAAAATGGAGTGTGATATCTGAAGTTCTATATATCACACTCCATTTTGTATTTTATAAAAAGTACTGATACAATAAAAAGACTTTAAAAAATTAAGGGGTGTTTATATCCTTATGTCTGATGAAAATGATAAAAAAAATGATACAACAAAACATAAAAAAACCACCAAACAAGAAGTAGTAAAATGTTCTTTTTGTGAACAAATAAAAGAAGATGTACCTCACAAAATAGTTATTGGCAACAAAAATGCAACATCTACTATATGTGCCAATTGTGCAAAAAAAGCTCTTATGAAATTTAAGCAACATTCTGCTAATTTTGATATAGATTATTACAAAGAATTAACTCCTGAACAAATCAAAACAGCATTAGATGAATATGTTATTGATCAAGATGATGCTAAAATTAAAGTTGCTGTTGCAGTTTATAATCACATCAAACGTGACAAGGTTGAACAGGAGCATGATATTAAGTTGAAAAAGAGCAACTTGTTATTAGTGGGTCCTACTGGTGTGGGTAAAACTCTTATAGCAGAGTCATTAGCTACAATATTGAGGGTTCCTTTTTATATTGCTGATTCTACTGGCTTAACTGAAGCTGGTTATGTTGGTAATGATGTGGATAGCCTTTTATGGGGCTTATTAAGTGTAGCCGATTTTAATGTGGATTTAGCGGAAAGAGGTATTGTTTATATAGATGAAATAGACAAGTTAGCTAAGAAACATAATGAATCCCATTCTTTTAACAAAGATGTCTCAGGAGAAGGTGTTCAGCAAGCTCTTTTGAAAATTTTAGAGGGGGGAGAAATTTCAGTAAGTCCCCCAAAAAGCAGATCCCCATTTGATGAAAGTATTCCAATAAATACTACAAATATACTTTTTATTGTGGGTGGTATGTTTAATGGAATTAAGGAAATTCAAGCAGAAAGACTTAAGGTTAAAAATAAGGCTGGGTTCCAGGGGCAAATAAGCCAAAAGAATGAAGAGTTTTCTCAGCAAATTACATCTGATGATTTTGTTAGTTTTGGGTTTATTCCTGAGTTTATGGGAAGAATTCAAGTTATTGCTGAATTAGAGGAACTTAGTAAAACAGCAATGAAAAGAATACTAATTGAACCCAAAAACAATGTTATTGATCAGTTTAAAGCACTTTTTTCTGGTGATAATGTAAGGCTTGTTTTTGAAGATACAGCTTTGGATGCTATAGTAGACAGAGCAGTTCTCCAAAAAACTGGTGCACGAGCACTTAAGAATGTTATAGAAGATGCTATGTTAAAACCTATGTATGAACTCCCCTCACAGTCTGATATACAAGAGTGTATTATTACGCAAGAATATATCAAGGAATATCATATAAAGGGTGGTGGACAAGAACCTAGATATATTAAGTCTAAAAATAAAATAATTTCCCCAAATAAGAAAGAGCTACTTTTAGAGAAAAAAACAGCACAGCAATGTTGTGAAAGATAATAATTTGGTATAATGGGAAAAGGAGGACTAATAGATGAAAGCCAAAAATCTTTTAACAGAAGACCATATTGGCAATCCCTATAAGAGAAAAACTCCTAAGAAAAAAGAATGGGTTACTGGCAAGATTAGTTTTAACCAAATTACTAAACCAAAAGATAATTATGAAGATATCCAAGTAGATGATTGGGAAGCAAAACATTTTGTTTTTTGGTTTATTTCTTGTTTAGAAAAAAATTTTCCTGACCTTCCCAAATATAACATAGTCTACAAGAAAGATTGTAAAAATATTAGCATCTTAAGAAAAGCTTTTATAAATGAAGGCCATAACAATAATGATTTAAAAGATTTTATAGCACACATTGTAGAATATGAAGCTCAAAAAGTTATGGATAAAAAAGGAAAAAATAGCAAATATATAAGTTTTACTACAAATGATCTGTTAGGTTTTATTAATGATTATTTACAACAATTACAATTTAGTAAGCCTCAATTCCAGCAAGATAAGCCTGTAGTATCTAAGGAGGAATTGTATGATTGTTGGAAAGAAGGTAAACTTTTTTCTTTATTAAGGAATTATGGAATTCCCATAGCTGCAACTTTTGTTTTTATGCAAACAAATGATAAAAAAGCAACAGATGAAGCTAAAAATTTAAAAATCAAAAAGGCAATAGAAAATATACTTAGTAAAACTAATAATGAAAATTTAGAAAAAATAGCTCAGCATAGCATTATGAGAGGTTCATATAATGAAAAATTTAAGTTTTTAAATTGGAGAGATGTTTTTGTAGATTATTGGAATAAAATAGGTGTACAAAACAATAGTTGGTGGCAAGATGAAAATATTGTAGATAACAACCCATTAAAAATGTGGTGGTTTTAAAAGAAAGGTGTGATTTTTGTGGCACAACAAAACCAACAAGAGGTTTTGTCTTTAGAGAAAAGGCAGGAAAAAGATTTAGAAGTATTGATTAAAGCTCGTTATCCCATTATATGGCTGGTTACACATGAAGAGCTTAGAACTAAGCAGATGATTTTTAATATTGCCCAACCTGATAGCCAAGGGGATGAAAAATTCAGAAATGTATATTCTTGGAACTTAATTGATGGCTTAGAGGATATTACCCCATGGAAAATAGATGATAAAAAGAAGAAGGATTTTCCTGATGAATCTACAAGTCCTGAATTAGCTATTGAAGAAATTATGAAGTTTCCTAATGAGGGGTTAAACTTAGTTGTTTTTTATGATTTACATCCATTTCTAGAAGAAAACCCAATGGTTATAAGAGCCTTGAAAAATTTAGCTTTTGCTTTAGAGCATACCTATACTAATTTAATTATTGTTTCTTCTCAATTAGTTATTCCTCCTGAGCTAGAAAAGTTTATAGCTGTTATAGATTTAGAGCTTCCAAGTTATGAAAGACTTGAGAATGTTTTTAATGCTTTTATTCAAGGATTAAAAAGTCCTGATTATAAAGGTAAAAGTCTTCAGGTGGACTTTTCTGATAATGAGAAACATAATATTATAAGTGCTGCACAGGGATTGACTAACAAGGAATTTGAAGAAGCATTGGCTAAAAGTGTTGTCTCTAAAAGGACTATAGATAAGGCAATTATTTTAGAAGAGAAACGCCAAGCTGTAAGAAAATCAGGTGCTCTTGAGTTTTATGAAACTCAGGAGGAAATTGCTTCTGTTGGTGGTATGGATAGTCTCAAAGAATATATTTTAGAAAGACATGATTGCTTTAGTGATAATGCACAAAAATATGGATTGCCAACACCCAAGGGAATTCTTCTATTAGGAATTCAAGGGTGTGGTAAGTCCCTGATGTGTAAAGCAGTTAGCTCTTTGTGGGGAATGCCCCTACTTAGATTGGATGTAGGAGCTATTTTTGGAGGCTTTGTAGGAGAATCTGAGTCTAATATGAGAAAGGCTGTAAAATTAGCTGAGGCTGTTTCTCCTTGTATTCTTTGGGTAGATGAAATTGAAAAGGGTCTTTCTGGCTCACAATCAAGCAATTATTCTGATGCAGGCACAACAAGTAGGGTATTTGGTTTTTTCATTACTTGGATGCAAGAAAAAACAAAACCTGTTTATTTAATTGCTACTGCTAATGATGTTACACAATTGCCCCCAGAGTTACTCAGGAAGGGTAGATTTGATGAAATATTTTTTGTTGATCTACCTGTTGAGGAAGAAAGAGAAGAAATTTTCAAGATTCATCTTAAGAAAAGAACAACTCCTATAAATGGCATAGATATAAATAATTTTGATTTATCAGATTTGGTTGAAAGGACAAGAGGATATAGTGGTGCTGAAATAGAACAGGCTGTTATAGATGCTCTTTATAGGTCATATTCTCGAGGAAATGGACAAACTCCTGTTATCCATGATGATTTAGTTTTTGCTATTAGTGCTACTAAGCCCCTTTCTGTCACAATGAGTGAAAATATTGAAGAAGCAAGAGAATGGATAGAAGGCAGAGCTAGAAAGGCAAGTTCTGCTGGTTCAGATGTTGCTATTCCTAGTTTGGAAGATTTAGAAAATATCAAGATAGAACTTTGAAATAATTCATAAAAATAAAAGGAGGAGAGTAATTATGAAAAAGGGATTTACTTTAATTGAGTTGTTAGTAGTTATTGCTATTATTGCTATTCTTGCTGCTATATTATTTCCAGTTTTTGCTAAAGCAAGAGAAAAAGCAAGACAAAGCTCATGTCTTTCAAATGTAAAGCAAATATGTACTGCAGTTTTGATGTATGCACAGGACTATGATGATCGTTTGCCTTTTGCTTATAACTATGGTCAGTATTGGTATGCGGTGCTTCAGCCTTATGTAAAAAATGATCAAATTTTTATTTGCCCCTCAAGGGCACGTTATTCCCTTGGTTATGGTTGGAATTATTCTGGATGTGGCTATCAGCCAGGCTCCACTTGGAATCCAGCACGTAGTGGTCCCATTTATGAAGGTGTTAATCTTAGCGTTTTTCTTAGCCCTGGTGTGGCTGAAACCATTATGGTTGGAGACAATTGGTTGTTGGGCACCTCAAGCCAAAGAGTCTATCTCTATATGAGTCCTACAAGGCGTGAGGCTCGCCATAATGAAGGAGATAATTATGGATTTGTTGATGGACATGCTAAATGGTTGAAAGTTGAAGCAGTTCAGAATGCTGATTGGTGGGATGCTGACTAGGTGTGAATTGTATATTATTATAAGGAGGAAAATTTATGAAAAAGGGATTTACCTTAATTGAGTTGTTAGTAGTAATAGCTATAATAGCTATTCTCGCAGCTATATTGTTCCCAGTTTTTGCTAGGGCACGTGAGAAAGCAAAACAAACGAGTTGCTTAAGTAATATGAAACAAATGGGCTTAGCTGTATTATCATATGCACAAGATTATGATGAACTTCTGCCCCGTGATGCTGGCTATCAGCCCCCTGTCATGGTGCTTGATGATGTGCCTGATGTGCGTGCTTATTGGTGGCAGGGTCTTGAGCCTTATATGAAAAATTTACAAATTTTATCATGTCCTTCTGAAACCAATAGACGAGTTTATTCTGGAGGAGTATCTGACCCACGTTATGATATTGATTACACTGTCAATTGGTTAGATGTAGGTGTTCCTTTAGCAGAGATCCAATATCCAGCAGCAAATATTTTTTTGGTTGAAGGAACCAACAATTATTGTCGTTGGTTTTGTAATGCAACATGTGCTGCTGCTTATGGAGCCGGTAATTATGCTTGGACTACAACAAGGCACAATGGCATGTCTAATTATTTATTTATTGACGGACATGCCAAGTCTATTGCTATTGGTCCTCTCACTGCTGCTGAACCTTGGGCAACCATTGATACTCATATGCACCCAATTTGGCATGGTTAATATAAAAAGTTAAATTGTTCAAATTTTATCTAAAATGAGCTAAGAAAGTTTCTTAGCTCATTTCTATTACTTGTATAATAAAAAAAATAGCACTTTTTCAGGGAGGTTAAAACAGTTGTCAATAATATTATAAAAAGTTATAAAAAATTATAAAAAATAAAGGAGTTTTATAATATGGAAATGAACAGTGTAATAAGAGTCACTAAGGAGGAGTTTGAATTAGATAATGGAGATATTTTACCAATCATTCCTCCTCTACAAAAAGAAATGACTCCAAAGGAGTTTCAAATACATTATGAAAGAGCTATTAACATTATCAGAAGCCTCTCAACTATTGGGTGTAACAACAACAACACTAAGGAATTGGGATAAAAACGGCAAAATACAATGTGAAAGAACTATAGGCGATCACAGAAGAATATCCAAACAAGAAATACAAAGAATATTAAATAAACAACCAATTACAGGTAAGACCTTAGCATATTGTAGGTGTTCTACAGCTAAACAAAATGACAATCTTGAAAGACAAGTCGGTAGAGTGTTAGAGTTTTGCTCTTTGCATTCTTGGGATGTAGAACTATATAAAGATATTGGTTCAGGATTAAATGAAAACAGAAAAGCATTTAAAAAACTATTAAAGAGAATTCAAGAGGATGATATAGTTAGAGTAGTAGCAGAATATAAAGATAGAATTACAAGATATGGATTTAATGTTTTTCAAGAACATTGTAATAGCCATAATGTTGAAGTCATTATAATAAATGCAGATGAAGACAAAACATTTGAAGAAGAAATGACTAATGATATAATATCAATTATAGTATCATATTCAGCTAAATATTATGGTCGTCATGGTGGTAGAAAACATGGAAATTAGATTGTTAGCACATGGAACAGCCTGGTTTGATAAAGATAATTTAGCATTAGTTAAACAATTAATGTTAAACCAATCTTCTGCTACACGCTCTGCATATCAAGCTATTCATAAACTTAATCTGAAAAATAATGATGTTAAGAAATATGTTAAGAAAAATTATATGGGATTATTAAATCAAAGATATATATCAGATGCATGTTCTAATGCAAAATCAGTAAATCAAGAAAGGTCTATATTTGGTGGCAAAAAATTATGGAATAAATTAATAAATAAGCAAATTACTAAAGAAGAGTGGCAAAACATCAGAAATAACCAATTGTATTCAACTGGAGATAGAACTAAACAGGGTAATCCTAATATTAGAATAGATTTAGAAAACAGTAAAATATATGTAAACAATCCTAATCAAAGAGGTGTTTGGATAGAGGGTAAGATATGGTTTCCTGAAAAATTTCATAATATAGATTTTAGTTGCTATGATGTTAGATTGATATTAAAAAAAGATAATAAAACAGAAGTTAAAGTCTCTTGGTTGGAAGTTAAACCTGACATTAAAATTAAAGTTAATAGTGGTGTAATAGGAATAGATTGTAATCCAAATGGAATAGCAGTGGTAGAAACCAATAAAGAAGGAAATTTGTTAAATCATTTTTATATAACTAAACTGAGAATAGCATATACTAAAGAAAATAAAAGAAATTATGATATATATAATTTAGCTAAAGAAGTAGTAGAGTATGCTAAGAAAGTTAATAAGCCAATTACAATAGAAAAACTTAATTTTAAGAAAAACAAAAAATACAATAAGAAAGTTAACAAGATATTTTCTAATTTTTGTCATAAAAAAATATTAACTGCAATAGAAAGAAAAGCTAATAAAGAAAATCTTGGTGTAATAGAAGTAAATCCTGCTTTTACATCAATATTGGGAGGACTAAAATATAAAGATATGTATAAATTAAATATTCATACTTCTGCTGCTTTGGTAATAGCTAGAAGAGGAATGAATATAAAAGAAAAACTCAATTATAATTTTCAAGCTGAAGAGGTTAATAATAAATATAAGGTTGTTCTAAACCATGAAGGAAGAGGAATAACTAAAGAATTAACTTTAAAAGCTTGGAATTACTTGCAGATTTACCTGCAAAAACCCTACTCTTACAGAGTTGATATTGGCAGTGGAAGTAATATATATCCACCACAGATATTATATTTCAGTGAAAATCTGGAAAGGGAATCTAGAGTTATAACTGGTCACTCTAGTAAAAATTTAAAAAAAGGAAGGTGAAAAGACTTCAGTAACCAAAACTATTGTATAAAATCTACTTGTAAGATTTTATAATTTTGGTGAACCAGGATCTTATATTGACTATCAACAACACAGAATACAATGATGATTCTATCAAGGTTTTAAAGGGTTTAGCCCCTGTACGCCAAAATCCTGCTATGTTTATTGGGGATGATGGAATTAAGGGGCTACACCATATTTTATATGAAGTTTTGGATAACAGTATAGATGAATTCATGGCTGGTTTTTGTGACGAAATTGCTGTTATTATTAATGAGGATAATTCAGTAGAAATAGAGGATAATGGGAGGGGATATCCTGATGGAATTCACCCTAAAGAAAATAGGCCAACTATAGAGGTTATTTTAACAACCTTGCATGCTGGGGGGAAGTTTGACAATCAAGCCTATAAAGTTTCAGGGGGATTACATGGAGTTGGTGTTTCTTGCACAAATGCTCTTTCTGAAGAGTTTGAAATATTTGTTTTCAGAAGTAATAAAACTCATAATATGGCATTTAAAAGTGGAGAAATTATCAAACCCCTTAAGAGTAAAAGAGGAATTTCTATTAAAAAATTAAAGGGTAAAAATGGCACGAGGATTTATTTCAAACCAGATAAACAAATATTTTCTCATACCAACTTTAGTTATCACATTGTCAGAGAGAGATTATTAGAACTTTCCTATCTCAATGCAGGTTTGAAAATATCTTTTTCAGATAAAAGAAAGGGTAAAGAAACAGAAGTCTTTTTAAACCAAAATGGACTTAAGGAATATATTGGTAATTTAAATGAGGGTAAGAAAATTTTATACAATACTCCTTTTTATTGTCAAGTTGAAGAAGATGGTATATTAATTCAAATTGCCATGCAACATATCAACCAAGAAAGTGATACTATTTATAGTTTTGCTAATAACATCAGAACGATTGACGGTGGTACACATGTTGCGGGCTTGAGAAGTGCTTTAACTAGAGTTATTAATCAATATGCTATAGAAAATAATAAGCTTAGCAAAAATTGTGAAAGATTAGACGGCAAGGATATTAGGTGTGGTCTTTGTGCTATAATTAGTGTATATTTAAGTAATCCAAAATTTGAGGGACAAACTAAAGGTAAGTTAACTAACACAGAAATGCAGGGTATAGTATCTTCTGTTTTTGGGGATCAGCTTAGAATATGGCTAAATGAGCATTCAACTCTTGCACAAAAAATTGTCAAACAGGCAATAGTATCTTATGATTCAAGACAGGCTGCCAAAAAAGCAGCTAATTTAGTAAAAAAACAAGCTGCTTTAGAAATTATGGATTTGCCTGGTAAGCTCAAAAATTGCAGGAGTAAAAATCCTGCTGAGCGAGAGCTTTTTATTGTAGAAGGAGCTAGTGCTGGAGGTAATGCAGAGGCAGCTAGAAATAGTGAATACCAAGCCATATTGCCTTTGAGGGGTAAAATAATTAATACTCAAAAGGCAAGTCTTGAAAAAATTATTAAAAATTCAGAAATTAGCTCGCTTATCAAAGCTATTGGAACAGGACTACAATTAGAGAGAGATGAAATTAATGGTTTTGATCTCAGTAATTTAAATTTTCATAAAGTAATTATTACTACAGATGCTGATGTAGATGGGGCACACATAAGAGTTTTATTGTTAAATTTCTTTTTTAAATATATGTCCCCCCTAATAGAACATGGGCATATATGGATAGCAAAACCTCCACTTTATAAGGTTTCACTTAAGAAAAGCATTAATTGGGAGGGTCAATCTGGAAAAGAATTATTTATTAAAAATGATGAGGAATTAAAGAAGTTTACCAAAAAATATAATGCTTCTATTTTAAAAAATGGGCTTCAAAGATTTAAGGGGTTAGGAGAGCTTAATGCAGAACAATTAGCTCAAACTGTTATGGATAGAGACACCAGAAATTTAAGCCAAGTCAACATGGAGGATTTTGATGAGGCAGATAATCTATTTGAAATTCTCTTTGGCAAAGATACTAGTATGAGATATGATTATATTCAACAACATTCTGATTCATCATATGCAATTGATGTATAATAGATAGAAGGATTGGTGAATAAAATATGGATTGGTGTTCTAAGTGTCATAATTCTGGAAGAACAGGTAGTGATTCTGTCATTCAATATTGTGATTGTTTATATGGTAAAAAACTTAGGGGTGTTAATTATAGATTGCTTTTTCACAAGGCTAATTTGCCTGATTCCTTAGTTAATTTGAAATTAGAAGATTTTTGGGTAGATAAAAATTATAAAAGCGGAGACATTTTGCCAACTCCACAAATACAATTAAAAAAATATGCTAAACAGACTGTTCTTCAATATGAAAAACAGATAGCAAACGCTATGCAGAAAAAAGATGTTTTTCTATCATCATTGACAGATACACAAAAATATAGAGGAAACAATTTATTTTTTTATGGGGGAGATGATAGTGGCAAGACCATGTTGGCTGTTCATGTTTTAAAAATGGCTATTTATAAAACTGAAAATAATTTGGGGGCTTATTATATTATGTGGGATGATTTTCTCTCAGAACTTATTCCTTTTGGTGGAGATTGGGAACTTCTTGTAGATAGGTGTAAAAGTTGTGGTATTTTATGTATAGATTCTATTAATAATACTGATGTAGCATATAATAAATATGCACATGTTTACTCAAGGATTAATATGGTTTTAAAAAACAGAGTACTTAAAAAGAAGCCTACTATACTTACTTCTAGTTATTCACCAAAGGCATTTCTACAAGATTCTGGAAATATTTTTACTGCACTTATTAAGAAGAGCCTTTGTGTTAAGTTGGATAATAATTATCATTTAGATTTTAATCAGGGAGGTAGTTATTAATGCAGCAACAGAAAATAGAAAAAAAGATTTTAGCTCACATGCTCAAAAACCTAAATGAAACCGACACTGTAATAGATAATGGAATTAAAGAAGAATTTTTTTGGTATAAGGTTCCCCATTCTAACAAGCCTCTTTATGCAGGTCTTTTTAATATGATTATAGAGACTAGAATAAGAAATGGCTCTTTGTTGACCAAGGAAATTCTTCAGGATAAGCTTGCTAGCCGACTCACAAATAAGGGAATACAGGATGCAGATAAGCAGCAGGCTATGCTTGTTGCTTTTTATGATGAAGTAACTATGGAGGAAGTTATTGATGGTGAATTATCTTATCTTATACAAAAAATTAAAGAAAATTGGAATGCTCAAATTATGACGAAAGTTTCAGGGGAAATGCAAAAATTAAAGAAAGAAGCTGACAATACCAATAGTGATGAGACTTGGACTTATGTAGGACAAAATTTAATTAAATATTTGGATGAAAGTTTGGTTTCTACTACAAGGGGAGCACGTATTAAGACAAGAGATTTAATGCGCGATACTGACGTTATGATTGCTGAAGTGAAAGAGAGAATAGAAAACCCTGAAAGATACAAGGGTATTTATATTGGCTTGCCCCCTATAGATGATATTACTAATGGTTTTAGGGCGGGGCAACTGATTGTTTTTATTGGACAGGTTGGTTCTGGTAAAACCACACTATTAACAAATTTAGCATATAATTCTTGTGATAAATTTAGTAAGAATATTTTATTTTTCTCCCTAGAAATGTTAGAATGGATGATGATTAGTAAATTTAATGCAAGAGATATGAGTATAGATTATGGTAGATTTAGAGATGGGACATTAAATAAAGAAGAACAAAAAATAGTATTCAATAGATTAGAGGCAAGAAAAAATGCTAAAGCAGGATTTTGGCATAAAGAAATGACTGGAAGTTGTACAGTGGCAGATATTGAAAGAGAAGTTAGGCTTATGTTTATGCAAGAAAAAATAGATGTAGTTTTTATAGATTATTTGGGTATTGTGGACCCCTCTCCTCAATTTGGCAGTCAGAGGTGGGAACAACTAGGAAGAGCTTCTGAAAAATTAAGAGACATTTCTAAAGAATATGAGGTTCCTATTGTGACTGCAGTACAAGCTAATAGAAATACTATCAAAAAGGTCAGAGATGAAGTTAAGGCTGGAAGTCCTGCAGATTTAACTTTCGGGGTTGAAAGTGTTGCTGAAAGTATTAGTATAGCTAATACTGCAGATATAATTTTTGGTATATATACTGATTTTGATGAAAACAAAATGTGGATACATCAAGTAAAAAACAGAGAGGGTAATGTTAAACCATTTAGCGTAAGTGTTCAAGCAGCTATGAGTTATATTGGTTATGATGCTCATAGTAGTGCTTTACAATTCTTAAGTTCAGATGATATGGTTCTTGATTCTGACGAAGAAAAAACTTATGATGAATCAGTAGATATTGTTGCTGAATTAGAGAAATTAGAAAATAATGATTCCTTGGATGCTATAGATGATTTGGATAATTTAGATGATTTAGATATAGATAATAATCCTGATGAAGATGACATTAGCTTTGAAGATTTAGATGAACTTGATAATTTGAGCTAAAATGTGATTTATATGAAAAGAAAAATAAAAATGTATTTATCTGGTCCAATCTTGGGGTGTGATAAATATACATATAAGGCTTGGCGAGATAAAACAAAAAAAGAATTGGCTAATAACAAATATATTTTCTTAGACCCCACATTGGGAGAAATTTTTGATAAGGAAGCTGAACATGCAGATGAGGTAGTAACTTCTGCTCAACAAAGTGTTGAGGAAGCAGATGTTATATTTGTCTATATACCTTTTTATAGCATGGGAACCTCCTTTGAGGTATTTTGGGCATTTCAAAAAAATAAGAAAATAATTATTGCTTTAGAGGCTGAGCATGAATCTGCTTTTGTAAGGAAGTTTGCAGATTATCTTTTTTACAGCTTAGAAGATGCAATTGATTTTTTAAAAACAGATATTTTGTATAGGGATTTGGTCAATGAATAATATTTTAACCATTGATACAGAAGAAGCTTTCTTAAGGCAGAAAAGTTTAATGATTCACAGTAAAAATGAGGAACAAGTAATAGCTCAAAAACTTATTGAAATTCTTTCCCAAGAAAAGGATGCTTTAGGTTTAGCAGCGCCTCAAATTGGTTGTCACAAAAGGGTAATTGCTTTTAAAAATGCAAAACTTAACGAGCAAAATGAATTAGAATATAATCAAATTATGGTCTTATTTAATCCTGCTATAGAGAAAAAATATGGTGAGGTAAATAGTAATGAACAATGTCTTTCCATTCCTGGATTGAGTGGACTAACAAAAAGGTCCATGAGGATATGCATTAGTGATAAATATGGTTTTTATAAATTAGATTCCTTAATGGCCATTGTTGTCCAACATGAAATAGATCATTTGGATGGGATTCTTTTTATAGATAGGGCAGAGGAAATACATTCCATAGAAAAGGAAGAGCCTTATGGAACAGAATAAAAATATAGGTTGGGATTTTGTTGAAGAAGAGCATGAGGAAAATGAGGAAATATTCAATATTGATGAGGAAACTATAGATTTAATGTTGGAAAAATTAAATTTATATGATTATTTTATGGAATATGAAAATTTAAATCTAATTTCTGCTGGGCAAGATAGATATAAGATACATTGTCCCTTTAAGGATCACTTAGATCAAACTGCTCCTTCTTTCACTGTTTATGAGGATACTCACAGTTTTTTTTGTTTTGGGTGCCAAAGAGGGGGAACTATCTTACAATGGCTTATTGATCCCCAAGGAAAAAATATGCACTTTATAGAAGCAGTAAAGTTCTTAGGAAGCATTACTGGAATCAGTCCATATTCAGACCCCATTATAGCATTAGAAAGACTTGAGGAAAAAATCAAAAAAGAACTTTATTCTATTGATGATACAAATGAATTAAGTAGGGATAAATTTAATTTAATTATTAGTAGATTGGGATACCAACATTTAAAAGATAGTAACTTTGATAAGGAGGAAATTAAATTCATAGAACAACTCTATAAACATTTAGATACTATTCTTTTAAACTTTTCATCTTATGAACATAAAACAGAGGAAATGAAAAATAGATTTGTTACTAAAATACACCAAAGAAAAGGATTGCAAAAAAATGCCTCCCCAATATAAAAAAATTGATATTTCAAACTTTGATTGGAACAACAAGATAGATGAAGTTTCTTATCTTCAAACAGACAAAGAGCTAAAAATAAGAGCTTCTTCAGGATTGTTAGTTAAATATGTAATTATTCCTGATTTAGTTTATAAAAACATTTTAGAAAAATTTCAAAATGATGAAGCCACTTTAGCTTATATTGTGGATTATAGTATAAAAACTATTTTTAAAGATCTCTTGGAAAACACATGTAGTTGGAACAGTGGGGATAATTTCATAAATGAAACCGATGATATTTTAAAAAATGTTAAAAATAAAGTTTTAGAGTTAGATTTTATTTTCAGACAATTTGAATAAGGAGATTTTAAATATTGGATTTACAAGCATTAAATAATTTTATACAAAATAAAACATCTCAAAAAGAAGCACTTTGTAGGATTCGAGAAAAAAACAAACTATGCCGACTCTGTGATATAAAAAAAGATTATACCTCCCAGCTCAGTGTCTCTGGGTGTGGTAATTATAATGCTGAAATTTTCTTAATAGGAGAGGCTCCAGGAGAAGATGAAGTACTTCAAGGAATTCCTTTTGTTGGTAGAGCTGGTCAACTTTTAAATAATGCCATACAGGAAGCTGGGCTTATTAGAAAAGAGCTTTATATTCATAACATACTATCTTGTCGTCCTTATAAAAATAAATTTCCCAATGGACATTTGGGAATAAACAAATGTATTAAGTGGCTACAATTAGAGATTGCTGTTGTTAAACCTAAAATAATAGTAGCTATTGGTAAAAATGCTTATGAGATTTTAACAGAAAAAAGAAATACTAAAATTACACAAGAGAGGGGGACTACCATAGATTGGACATTTGAAAATCTATCCCTTGATATTATTTTGATACCAACTCTTCACCCCTCATATTGCATGAGAAGAAAGAATATGAAGGATGAAGGGGCTTATAATGATTTAGTAAAAGATTTAATTTTAGCAAAAAAAATTATTAAAGAAGGTTAATCTAACTTTGTAAAGAATATAAAGAAAACCTAGTGCTTTAGTGTTACCCATGTAATGTTTTGATATTTGATGTTTGATTTTTAATTTTATTGGAGAAGAGAAGAGAAATGAATATTGAAATAGAAACTAAAACCCCGTTTATTAATTATCCTGATCTCAACAGAGAGGTTTTAAATAGAGATATTAAATATATAAAACTTTTGAGGGCTTGGTATGTTTTTAGAGCCTATGACAAAAAGTTTTGTAATGCACGTGGTTGTTTCTCTAAAAAGGATGCATTGATGGTTTTGGGAGAAATTTTAGGCACTCAAAAATCTCATAATTACCAGGTTTTAAAAGATGGTATCAATTTATTCTGGGCAATAGCAAAACACAAAGACAATCAAGAATACATCCATTATTTTGGCATTGAAAGAATTGCTTTAATTTTTGGTATAAAAAGATATACTGAAATTAACTCTCTTCTAATAGAGGATTGCTTATTGGGGGATATTTATCAAGTTAGGGCTAACCTTTACATAACCGGTGTTGGAAAGACCAGCAGTTACACCCCCTTAGCCAGAGAGACCATAAAAAAATATTATCACATATCAGAGACTACTCAAAAAAGATATGAAAAAATAGCTACTATGCCAATGAGGAAGACGCCATCATATATAATATATGATTCTGCTAAAAACTTTGAAGAGGCTCTTAAGTCTAAGCAAAAATTAATGGCTCATGCTGCAACTAATCCAAATTGTGTTAAACTTAAAAGAACATCAAAAAATGAATTTCTGATTTTATATCAAAGGGGCAATTTATATTCTTCTGTAGATGCAAGAGCTTCCTATCCATCAAGTATAAGAAAATGTAATAAAAAACTCAAAAAAATAAGAAGAAGATTTGAAATGAATGAATTTTCATCACCTCCGTCTGATCATAACGATGAACGACTCGCGGGCGTACTTGGTGATAAAGATTATCAAATCTATTATTTTACTGAGAGTAAATCAAGGGGTAGTTATTATAACTCGGTTCTTAAAAGAGACAGATATGTTTATGATACTATTTTACAAGCCTCTCTTGAGCATCCTTATTATGCTGGGCATGTTGCCTTAGAAGATATTTGTTTATACAAAGTGGAATACTGTCATGAAACATCTCCATTCCAGGGGGCTTGGCAGTAGTATGCTTTCCACACTTCTACCCCCCAGTGATGAACGATGTATAAAGACGTAATGTTTGTTAAATATGTACTTAAAAATCAGGTAGTTGATATTGAATGTAGTCTTATTTTTTAATAATCATTCTATTTTTTGGTATAATAAAACAAGTTTAGAGTTATCTAAATATAAAATTTTAAGGAGAGATATAATGTCTGAAAATAATACAAAACCTGATGATTTAGTTTTTTTATATTATGCTCAAGCTTATTATTACAGAAGAGATGATTTTGAGGTGGACATAGAAAAAAAAGAGATAGAAGAAACAGAAGAAATAGAAATGAATACTATATTAAGAGAAACACTTGAAAACAAATTAAAGGATTTTGCTCAAGATTTTATTTTTGCTCCAGAAATGGAATTCTTAACCTATATGGGTATAACCTATAATAAAGTTTTAATGACTTTACAAAAAAAATATAAAAATATTTTATTTTATGTACCATCTATAGGCCCTACTTCTACAGAAAAAAAACAAACAATATCTATTAATTTTATTTTACTTATAGATTTTGAGCATGGAGATGAAGGATTTTGGAAATTATCCCAAGAGATAGTTGCTAAGACAGCATTAGATAAATATGGTCATTTTGAAGTAAATTATAATAATAAGATATTAACCACAAGAGAAACTGCAGAGCTAGCTATTATAGAGAACAAAAAAAATATGTTAAGAGAAACCTTTGAAGCATATGGTCTTGATATAAATCAAATAGATTTAGATAAAATTTATAATGAGGGTAATTTTAATTTTGGGTTTCCCCCTACTAATACAATGAACAAACCCGATGATAATGATGATGACAATGGAGATATGACTATTTTATAAGGGAGACATATATGGCAACAGTAAAAGAAAAATATGGCTATTTACCCACAAGTGTTTGGAATATTATTAAAAGTAAAAAGTGGAAAGCAATGATTCAAGATAAAGGAGACATTGATAATACAAGAAGATCATTAAATACCAAACATCTACCAGGCTTAAAATATTCTGAATTTAACCCCAATGTGGCAGAAAGAATTGTTGTGTATTGGTCTGAACCCGGTGACTTAATTATAGATCCGTTTGGAGGTAGGGCTACTAGGGCTATTGTTGCCACTGAGTTGGGTAGAGATTATATAGGCTATGAAATTGCCCCTAAAACCCACAATTTAACAATAGAGAGACTAAATTTTAGAGATGCTAATTTTACTCAAAATATTTTCAGTAATAGAGGTAGGAGTAAGATTATTTTAGGGGATGGCTGTGTTATGGATCAAAGTTTAGATGAGAGTGCTGATTTAATTATGACTTGCCCTCCTTATCACAATTTAGAGAAATATGAAGATGTAGATGGGCAACTTTCAAGTATTAAAGATTATGATGATTTTCTAAATAAAATCCAAATATGCACAAATAATATATATAGAGTTTTAAAGCCAAACAAGTTTTGTGCTTGGGTTTGTGGGGATTGGAGAAATCAAAGTAAGGGTGGCTTTTTTGCTTTTCATATAGATAGTATAAATTGTTTTAAGCAGTCAGGTTTAAGTTTATGGGATGTTGTTATTTTACACAACAATAGCCCATTTGCTTCTAAACAAGCTGCTAAATGTGAAAAGCAAAGATATACCTCTAAAATTCATGAATACCTTTTAATATTTAAGAAGGGGGAATAAATATGGTTGAATATTTAAATTTTAATATTAATAATATTGTTAATATTAAAATTACTAAGGATTTATATACATTTAATTATCATATTATTCATACCCCTGATAATAATATAATGTTTGAAAGCTGTTTGGAGGATCATGGAAGTTGTCCATATTGTATATTAAATATTAAAAGAATTTCTAGATATGTAACTACAATTTTTGATTTAAATGATCTAAATGAAGATGGTCTAACTAAAATTAAAATTTATGAGTTTGGGGAGAGTTGTAGGCAATCTATTTTAGGAGAAATACCTTATTATCAACAAAATATTTATATAGGGGATTTTATAATAAAAAAAATTAGAAAGGGAAATATGATAGATTATAAAGTAAATAAAGGTTCTTTTATACCTTTTACCAATGTAGAGTTAGAAAGATTAAAGAAATTCTCAGAAGAAGTTGATATAGAAAGTTTATATAAAAATAAAGAATATGTTTTGCAAATTTTTAGAAAAAATATTTCTTCTTATATTTATTTACAACAGAATGAAAATTATAAAGAATATTTTAATCTATACAAAATATATTCTTTATTTAACAAGCAAGGGTTAGCCTTATGTCTTAAAAATCAAAAATATATAGTAAATTTACCATATAATTTGTTTTTCACTCAGGCTTTATAAAATAAATATATTTTTATATAGAAAGAGTGGTTAAAATTTTAATTCCAAAAAATTGTGAACCTTGGATTGATTTGGGTGTTTTTAAGTTTTTTTGGGTTAATGTCTCTACTGATTATAATTCATCACCATTTCCTGATGAGATGAGAGATTATGTTCATTTGGCTATATTTGATAGTCAAGTTTGTAATGGTCATAGTATTACTATGTGTGGATATAGTATTTCAAGAATGAGAATAATATCTATGGAGGAGTTCAAAAACCTAACTTATCATAGAAGTTATAAAATGTGTGATGAATGTCTTGCTTCTGTGAAAGAATTTCTGTTATTTTTAGATAAAGTAAAATTAGGAGATATTATAAATAAAATTTCTATTGATACTGATTTTTTTAAGAATATAGATACGGGTTCATTAATTCCAAAAGAAAAAATAAAAGTTATTTCTAATGATAAAAAAGATTTTATTCAAAAGATTGGTTTACTTGAAATAGATTAAAAAATTTTAATTTTTATTAGAAAGGAGAATTCTATGTTTATTTATTTTGTTATAGGATTTATAGTAATATTGACATGTTTTGTTATTTTTGGAGAAAATATTTTTAAAAATTTCTTTAAAGATGATGATAGTAATAATTTTATAGGGAGATTTTATACAATAATTGTTTATATAGTTGTAGGACTTTTTTGGCCATTACCAACAGCAGTAATAACAGCAGTTCTTTTAAGCAGAAAAATAAGAAAAGAGTTGAATATTTAAAATGAGGCTTAGTGAAATACAGAAATATATATGGGTTGATTTAGGTAGTATAAAAATATGTTTTGTAAGAGATTATTTTTTAGAGGCAATACACTTAGTTTATATCTATATAGCACCACATGATCAAATTTTTCCTGGTGTATCTCTTTGTGGAACAATACCCCATATCACATCACAGCAGCTTGAAGAAAAGTTAGTAAATATAGATAATATTAATTTCACAGATTTCTCAGTATGTCAGGACTGTTTGGGTATATTAAAACAAATATTATTAGATATTCATAATTTAAATATATCAAAAATTATCAGCACACTTCAGTTAGATGTTGATTTATTTAGGGATATAGACACTAATTTATTAATATATAAAGAAGTAAAAAGGAATTTTATTTACAGTAAAATATGTCCACAATGTCATTTTGTTTTAGTTAAGAGAAAAAGACATGATGATGGGAAAGAGTTTTGGGGTTGTGTTAATTATCCCTCATGTCATTATAGTTGTGATCTAAGTGCTGAGGATATTGCAATTGAGGATTTTAAACAAAAAGAACAAGAGAGAGTTAATCCCACTAAAAAAGCCGATTTTTTAGAAATAGATTGATGTATAATATATTTAAAAGAAGGTTTGGGTTGTTATGTCAAAAACAACTAAGATGAAAGGACGGATATTATGGAGTTTGTCCATTTACATAATCATACTGATGCTAGTCTTCAAGATGGTTTAATGACGCCACAAAAAATGATTCAAAAAGCTATTAAATTAGGACAACAGGCTGTAGCTATTACAGATCATGGAACATTATGTAATACAGTTGAATTTTTAATTGCAAGTAAAAAACCATTTAAAAAACCCCAAGAGCCTCATACTAAAGATAAGCAAATTCAAAACATTTATCAACAAAGAATGTTGGAATATGATAAATACAAAGATGTTAGAATTAAACCAATTATTGGGTTAGAAGCATATTTATGTAGAGATATGGGGTTAAAAACACATACTGAAAGTGGAGAATATAATAGCACTAATCATATTATATTGTTAGCTAAAACACAAAAGGGTTATGAAAATTTAGTTGAGATGTCTACAGTTTCTTATATTGATGGTTTTTATAGAAAACCTAGAATAGATTATAAGTTATTAAGAGAAAAATCTGAAGGCATTATTGGACTTTCCGCTTGTGTTCAAGGGTTTATTTGTCAAGAATTAAAATATCGAGGACCAGAAGCAGCAACAAAATTATTAGAAGAAGCCTTGGATATTTTTGGTAGTGATTTTTATGTAGAGATTATGTATCATTCTCTTGTAGAAGAAGATAGTTTAATGGCTGGACTTATTCCCTTAGCTCAAAATTTAGATATTCCTATAGTTGCCACAAATGATGCTCACTATGCAGACAAAGAGGATGCGTTTGCTCAAAAAATTCTTATTTGCATCCAAACAAGAACAACTATTAATGCCCCTAGTAGCATGGCCCCCAAAGATGGGCATGAAGATTTTTATTTAAAAAGTGCTCAAGAAATGTATAATACCCTTAATAAACTTATGGGCAAAGATGCTGGGCAAGCCATAGAGAGAAGTGTGGAGATAGCCTCTAAAATTAATTTTGAATTAGATATTAATAATGATGCAGAATTCCCTGTGGTTAATGTTTTTGGTTATGAAGAAGAAGATTTTAATACATGGCATAGTAAATATCTAAAAGATAGACCTAGAGTTCAGGCCTACTTAGGTTATTTAGTTATGAAAGGCCTAGAGATAAAGGGGCTTATTAATAAAAAAGAATATGTACAGCGTGTTAAAAAAGAGTTAAAGGCTATTTATGATTCAGGTTTTACCACATATTTTCTTATGACTAAAAGAATTGTAGATTTTGCCCATGAAAATGATGTTAGGGTTGGTCCTGGTAGGGGCTCAGGTGCTGGTTCACTTTGTTGTTATGCATTAAATATAACCAAAATAGATCCTATAAAGCATGGATTGATGTTTGAAAGATTCTTGAATTTAGGCAGGCAAAATAAATATGATTTTAATTTTGAAGAATATTCCATAAAACAATGGCAGAATGAGGTGAGTAATAATAGAGTTTAAAACACAAGATAAAATTTTTACTTTGGGTAATAAAGACTATTTTATATTAAGAAGAAATTCTAATAGTAAGTTTCATATTTATTATAGGGATATATATAATCGAAATTCTCATACCTTATGCAATCTTCTATCAAGCTTAGGACCATTTTTAAATCTTAAAGATTATGAGAAAGAAAACAACATTTTAGTTTTAGCCGATCTTATTGAGGAAAATCCACAAATTTGCATAACTTGCCTAAAGAGATTTTATAAAATGTTTACTGATTTTTTAGATTTTAAAAAGCTTTATTTTTCAAAGTTTGGAGAAGCAATTAATACTACAGAAGAAGAGATAGAATTTTGGAAATTACACAAAATGTATAGAGAAAAAAACAATGAAGTATGTGAATTGAAAAATAAAATCAAAAAGTTAGAAGAAACTGCCTTACAGGTTTTTGTAAATAATAAAGACCATAAAAATATAAAATTTTTAGAGATTGATTAATATAGAGTTAATTACAAGAAAGAGTTGGTATTATGCATAAATTAAGAACTTTGATGTTAGATAAAATTAAAAATGGGGATTTTTCAGAAGATATTTTTCAAGAAGCTAATAGAGAGCTTGGTTTTGTTGAGACGCAAAATTTATGTGATTATTT
>Ga0307377_10001561_pt1 | contig 28577 bp, 12 predicted proteins | sample TR3MG_FD_202535 | JGI IMG/M metagenome (GOLD analysis project Ga0307377, IMG submission 202535) | Soil microbial communities from Risofladan, Vaasa, Finland - TR-3 | ecosystem: Environmental > Terrestrial > Soil > Coastal area > Acid sulfate soil | place: Finland: Risofladan, Vaasa | collected... | reverse complement strand
GCTAGAAACACCGATGGCGATTGCTGCAGACCCTTCCGCAAACGAAAGCAAACCATAAGCTGATGCTGTTCCAAAAGCAGTAGAATATGCAGTAGGCGCTCTAAATCTGGCCCGTTCATCACTTGAAATCTTCAAACCGGATTCAAACGTTAAACTATTGTTCCCGATCCCTGAAATACTATAGCCCATCATATCTAAGTTAGAATGAACTAAAATGGGTGTAGTTAATGTAGATGCTGGTCTGATACAATCAGTAGACAAGCATCCAGTCATACTAACGCTGCCTTCAATAGTTACATCCCCGGTGACGTTAAATCCCGATAGTTCAGAAACTAAAATGTCTTGGTAATGAGTATAAGAAGATATTGCATGTATCTCTGTAGCTGAAATACTAGTTGTGAATATATCTGTGGTAAATATGTCTACCGCGGTTAAAGATGTTGCACTTAGTCCACCGTTAATTATAAAGTCACCTTGAAAAGGATCTGAAGGTGATGCTATTGGGTCTGTTGCTGAATCTCTCTCACCTATTGTGGGATTTGTGTGGTGGTTGTGTCGGTGGTATTTAGAATGGAATTGATTGGACATATATTTTTCCTCAGGTAACTCAAATTGAGTTCACTTATACTGTATAAGCGCACCATTGTTGGTGGAAATACTTATGAACTAAATGAATTTTTAGTTATTGTTTTCAAAACTTTCAACCGACCCCGTAATGCACCTTGAATACTTATTCATAAGAATATCAAGCAGAAACTGTTGTATTGTTAATAACTTATCAATGCATCTATTCATTACTTCTGGTGTGACAATTTCATTTAGTCCTATATAAATTTCGTCTTTGCTTATGGGAAGTCCACCAAGCGAAAGACTATCACAACTTGACATTGGTTCAATTGAAAGTGATCCATCAGAATTATTGATTATTTTGCTCTCAATTGAATGATAAAGAAATTTAAAATTATCATACAATCTGTGAAATGCTTTATTATAAGTTAATGATGTAACAAATTCATCTGGTTTAATTTTTATATCATCAAACGGAATGTAAGAAGTATCTACAAGAGCGTTGAATAGTACTGGGTAATCTACATAATGTAAAATTATTTCACCTGTATTAATATATAAATTATAATCTTCGTTTATGTGGAAAGATTTATATGTAGCAATTTTTGAAGATTTGTCTGCAAATGAATTAGTGAACTTACCATTTGATAAATACCTCAGTATTTTATTCTCTGTAAGAACATAGATAAATCCTAAAGCACTGCGTATAGAAACTATATTTGTCGAATCTGCTTCTGTGGTGATGTCAATTTCCCAGAGTTTTTTTCCAGAATAACTAAATTTAACAATTGTGGATTGATTGCAAACATATATATCGTTATTTAAATCTGTAGTACAAGATACAGGGGCGTTTTTTAATATATCACCCCCATAAAAAACTTCATCTTGATATGTATGTCCCCATTGTCCACCCAAACTAAAGCGCTTGATACAATTATTTCCAGAGTCTGTAACATAAACATTGTTATCTTTAATATAGATATCATTCGGTTTGTAAAATTTAGTTAATCCTGCAACCCCACCGAGACCACCCCATTGAATAGTTGGAAAATAATCATTCAAAGATGTGTTGAATTTATAAACATATATTAATAATTTTCTTGCGTCAAGAATGTAGATATTCCCGTTTTTTGCAACATCGAAAGATTTGATTGAAATTGTGGAGGCGACGCCACTTGGAGATATTGTATTGTATAAAACATCAGTAGTGTCAAGCGTGTGACTATATTCTCTAACTCTGTCAGTGAGAGATATAAATGTTCCCTTATCCTTATTCGCAATTATATGTGTAATATTGGGTAACTCGTAAGAAATGGGAATTGTACTTGCTGAAAATGTATTTGTGTGCCAATTAATATCTTTTGTGGAGGTTAAATGACCCCAACCTATATAATCTTGTGGGGCTGTTTGATATAATTTTGATATATCTTGCAAATAAATAAAATTATCCCAAAGTTTCTTGAAAATTTGATTAATGGGTTCGTGAGAGACAAATTCATTAACTGGGATATTACAAATAGGGTTGGGTAAGTTAATATTATCGTTATAACCAGTTCTAATAACATTTTCAGAGGCATACGAAACATCATTGATGATGTTAATATATGCAGAAAAATCTTGTGTAATTGTTTCCGTTGATGTTGAAACACTTGCATGTAAATCAAAAATACCTGTGGAAGAGAACGTATGTGTAAATGTATCAGCAGGACCACCGTAATATGTGAATAAAACAACGTTTCCGTCTCCATAGTCAATTGTAACATCATCGGCTTTGAAGTTATTCGTAAAATAGTCTGGGACTATATATCCTTCGGAAATTGCGATTCTAGTAATGCCACTATCATATGCAGAAGAATATACATCACCCAAAGTTACAAGTGTTACTCTGCCACTATCTTCCAAATAAGCTGAAGGGGCTGGGGTGAACACTGCAGTTGGGTCGGTAAGAACTATACTTGGAACACCTTCTAAATAAGAACTTCCCACTGAAGACATCAACAGAGATATCGTACCATATATATCATTACTATATGAAACTTCTAAATAAACAGAATCAGTAGAAACAGGACCATAATTAGTACTAAAAACCTGAGTAGCTGTTAAAGGAGATGAGTCATTAAAATAAATCCATTCCTTTTCTGTAATTGTCTTGTTCACTGCAGACATGTAAAGATTAAATGTTACCTCCTGACCAGCAGGAATATAAGGTGTCGCGTTATATAAATGTAATTGTGACATTATTCCCACTCAATCCCATATAAAGTTGTATAAGCAGGAGAGATGCGCTCGATGTTTTGTTTAACAATCTCCTCAATCGTGTTTTTAATAGATTGGTCTGTAATATCAAATCCTGATAATTTAATCTTATAAAATTGGCTAGCATTGCCTGGTACTCTATTCATAAAGAACCTCTCAATTTGCTCCATATACTGTCTCTTGTTGACTTGAATATTCCATTCAATTGGTTCAATTTTTATAGATTCAAGAATGATATTTGCTAATTTGCTTTGTGTTAACTCATAATCATATATTCTTGTATCATAAATTTGCCCATTAAAACTATACATATTGCAGTTCAATTCAGAGTTTATTGTACCTGTTTTTAGTTGTGTTGCACCTATTACAACCCCGTTGTCAAAAAAGTTATATACGTCCTGATTTGCATCAATTACTTTTTCACTCACTAATATGTTGTCTAAATACATTTTCAACACGCCTGAAGGCTTATCGTATGTAAGAGCAATATGATACCATTGTTTGTCATAAAGCGGAGTAGAAGAAGATAGGGTATTTTTTGATATATTATTACCAGAAAGAGTATATACAGAAGCTGAGAAGTTATTATCCAATTTTCCACCATTAATCCATGTATACTTCCTATGCCAGTCATAAGCTGTAATCGGAGGTTTGGTAAAACTATAAGACATAAAGTCTTCATCTGATGTATTAATAGGGTCAAGTGAATCAGGTAAGAAAAAACAAGCAACTCTTTCAAAAGACGAATCTGTCTTATTTAAAATTTTATTATTCGAATCAATAATCCAGAAAAAATCATCTTGTTCCTTTTCACTGCTTTGTTCATATGTTGCAGCAAATTGAATTGTGTTTAAATTGGTCGCAGAAAGTTCACTCCAAAGAGGTGTGTCTACATATTCTTCTAACCCGTTTATGCTTGAAATATCTTCAAAGTTTTTTCCAGTACAAATTTGTGGGTTGAAAATATTGTATGTGTTTTTATATAAAATATAGTCTGAGAATATTTTTAATTTAAGAATTTCTGCTGTATCGTTTCCTACGCATAAATAGTTATCCTTTGTGATAACCAATGTTTGGGGATTGAATGGTTTAGATAGTAATTGAAAATTTTGTGAATTCTTATAAAATATATTAAATGTGATGTCTTCATAGAATTCATTTACAACTACTATATCTTGTTTTTGATAGTCGTTTAAATATATAACCGAATCTGATGATGAAACATTTGAAAGGTCATATCTATATACATTGTTTGGATATGTCGAGAATGAAACATCAGGAAATGTATCTGCTTGCTCGATTGTATAAATCCTATTATATTCATCGACTGCTACTGACTCCCAATTGCCTATGATGATATTATTATGTAGGTCGATTGTAAAGTTTTGCCCTCGGCCTGATTGTATTTGAAGTCTTTCACTAATTTCTAAATTTTCTGGATTTATTTTATATAGCCAATAATACGCAATATCATACACTCTAATCATTTCATTTGCATCAAGCGCAAGAGAATAATTGCCGAATTTATTTTTTACAGAGAATGTCGATTCCTCTTTTAAACTAAGAGAATCAACTATCTCTCCAGAATATTCTATTTTCTGGAGGTAAGATAAATTAGTATCTAAAGCAAATGTATATAAATCATCATTTACTATAGATGCTACTATATTTCCATTTATATTACTCATTAAAAGTCAGCAATTTTTTTAATACTTAAAGCACCATAGATTAAAGGAAATGTTGAATTGATTTCGTGAAAAAATACGAGGTTAAATGTATCACCTGCATTTGCTTTAACAGTAACAAATGTATCTCCACCACCCGAAGAGGTATGATCTTGAATAGAAGAATATCCCATTGAAGCATCGAAACCATTTTTACGTAAACGCACGTCCCATGTAAGATTATTATTTTGGTTGGCATAACTTCCAAGTCCAAATCTAACACTCCCATGAAGCTCATACCAGCCATCTTCGAGGATGGTTACCATTCCTGTTCCTGAATCGTATGTCGCTGGCGCAGAAGTCATGATTTGTTCACCTGTAGTAAACTTAATATCATATCCATTCTTTGACATATTAATTCCGGAAAACTCCTGATATGCGTTAAAAACAGATATCACCGAAAGCCATTTTGAACTATTCGTGGATACAAACGTAGAAAGATTATTAAAATCACCAGATAGTGTTGTTACCTGTGTTTGTAAATTGTTGATTTGTATATCTACACTTCCGCTAAGAGATTCAACTGCAGAATCTAAACATAAAAAATTTCCATTTATTTTATCTAAAGAATCCCCAATTCTTTCTGTTTCATCGATTGCACTAATGCATTGTAAGTAAGTTGTCATATTATTTTCCTTTAAAATATTTATAGTGTGGTAGCAGTAGTGCTATAAGCAAATGTGTATCTATTATCGGGGTCTATATCTAATAATTGCTGCCACGTAATTGGATTCGCACCTTCTGTGCTTGTACCAAACCATGTCCAGTCAAACGGTGTTCTTATACCAAATTCACCCGTTGTTAAATCATCTTGTATATATGTTATTTTAGTATCTGAATTTGGATTGCACTGTGTATGTTGAACAACATGTGCATAAGTATCTTCAATAATACCCACGATAGGTGTGAAGAAATTGTTTGAATAATTAATTTTAGCACCACTTCTAAAATTGGTTGATATTATATCGCTACCTGGGTTATTTTTCCAGTTGTTAGAATAAATCCAAGTAGCAAGAGTAAATGAGCCAGACAAATCCAACGAATCTGATTGTGGTACTGAAATATAATTATCGTCAGACAATAAAATAGATTTTTGGTTTAATGAACCATATGCAGGCCCGACATCAATAATATCTTCGCTATTAAAATTGTCAATTTTACCAGTGTTTGCATATGGTGATAAATCTTCAGTATCGGTGCCCCAATTATCTTTAAATTGAAGTCTAAGTGCTGTATTGCCTAAATTAAAAGTATCAGTTATTACTTTAATATCGTCGTTTCCAGTGCGGTGATAATAGTAATAAGCACCTGGGTCAAATGTTAACTCACTAGGCACATCGAAAAATACAGGTGTTTTGGTTTCCAGATTAAATGTATTATATCCCAATGATAGAGCGGTTTCTTCTGTTAGTTTAGAGGGGTCATACCACCTGTCTATCCAAATTGAGTTATCGAGACCTTCAAACGAAGAACCGTTGCTACCTGATAGCCACGCACAAAGCCAAACACCATCATCACACCCAAATATTTGTTTGCTTTCACCCCAATACATAAAGTCTTCATATTTTGCATTTTTCTTGAATATTTTATCAGAGTTAAATGGTGTGCTACCAGCAAGTGCACCGGATTCAATTAACCCAGATGCTGAAAGAGCAATTTGAGGGGCCTCGAACGGATAATGAAAGTATGTATCTTTATTTACATCTAGTATTTGTAATTTTGTATCAGCTTCATATGAAAGAATTGTTTTTTCATAGCCAGTGTCATCTTTATCACCTGTAAATATTTTATTATATTCTCTTCTCTTTGGTTCAATAGTATAATTCTGCTCAGGCGTCATCATATTCTTTAGAGGAAGATGATTAATATTAATAGATTCTGAGGCAATATCTATTGTAGATTCGTATGGAGAAATAATTAGATTATTAACTCGAACACTATGAAAAGATTTTGGTTCGTTAATTTCTACATTGAGTAGATTTTCTTTATCAGCAAGTTCCTTATAATAATGAACCCATGACGTATTTTTTTCATATAAATTGCCAAGTTGATAAGTGGAATATAAACTATTGATCAACATAAACTCGCAGTTCTTTTCTTTGTAAACACTATTATTAGTTAGAATTGACACATTATCATATCTTGAAGAATTGATACCATTGGCGTAAAACGACAGGTCGTTTTTTATACCAATAAACTTTTTACCCAGCTCATGTTGAAAGTAAAAATAAATAGAATTTCTATCTATTTTGTATTTAAACTCTTGTATTTTATTTTCGTCTGATGATTCAGATTCAAAAGTAATTTCTAAATTATTTTTGTTTATTGTTAAATATGAGTTATTATCTGATATTTTAAGCGTGTTGCTTTCTGTTTTTGTTAATTTAAAAAGAGTAACATTATCTATAGAGTCTGCAAGAGCAAGAGTATTATTAATATTTGATATATAAGAAGGGTTTGTAGATGTTCCTACTTTAATAGCAATTTTTGTATATAAAAAACCTAACTTATCTAGATAATCTACAGGAAGAGTTAAACTGGCGTTTTTAGTTAGGAATTCGTTTTGGTCAAAAGAGGAAGTTAACCATATTAAAGAATCGTGGTTATATTTAACATCCTTTGCGTTTTTTAACATTTCAGACTGGTAAACCGAATAACCATCCTTAAATGTTGTTCTTGTTTGATTGAATACAATATTGTCATCATTAATATCTTTAAGCTGTAAAGGCACAATAGATGATGCCGGAGACGAATTTAGATAATCGTTTCCTGAAGAAAGGTATATTACTGATGTGTATTTATTACTCATTTTTTTATTGTGTTACACTTGCTGTATTCATACGTCCTGTAACACCGCTGTTGTATCTTACATTTTCACTATAAGAACCTATTGGATTTAATCCTGTTGTTTTGTGCACCTCAATAAAGTTTGGTACAAGGTCTAATTGAGCAATTACTGTCCATCCAAGTATTGCGTGAAGGTTTACTGTTATATAAACATTGGTTGAATCTGTCCATGTAGCTCCACTATCAAGAGACACCTCTACATCGGCATAGGTAGCTCCTGAGTATAAACACTTAACTGTGCTTGTAACTACATGTGGTGTTTTTAAGCGCCATATGCGAGTATTGGCACCACTTACATATGAGTACTCCCATTGCGTTATAGTATATGTCTCAGTAAGACCACCACAGGGCCACCCAGTAGGGTTTGCAATCGTACAAGGACAAACTGTAGGTGCTAACGGGGGGTTAGGAAGAGATGATAAATCTGGCGTGACAGAATCTCCGGGTAATGTGGAAGAATATTCACTGCAAGAAGGAATAATAAAATTACCATTTTCATAGTAATCAAATAAATATGGCCCGGTTGTATAGTAGTTAGGTATTGCAGAAGTTGAAGAAGTTGAAGAACTTCCTGTATAACTCATACCTCCTGATAACATATACACGGCACCTGTATTATATGTTATGGTAGCCTGCCAAGGGACAAGAATTGTTGCTCCTGCCCATCCGTCAAAGGTGTCTATATATACCACATCGCCTGGTCCCGCACCTGATAATATATTAGAAGTAAGTAAAATTTTTCTAAAATTATCTGGTTGACTAAAATCAACGTCTTTACTTGAAACATAATCAAAACCAGAGTACCATGCTATGTTGTATTGTGTGTCTGAAATAACAGAATCATTAATTCTGATTCTTAAATCATCATCTACATATTCAAGAGCTTCAATTAAAATACTACTTACAGAACAAGAGAAAATATCTGCATAAGGTTCTGATAAATCATATTCAATATATCCAACTGGACGATTTGTATTTAATACATCGTCGGTTTGAATATTATATATCATGCTATTATCCGACCGCAAATTAGATTTAATTAATCTCTTATTTACACCAACAGGTTCTGTAATGCCTTGAAACCCTGTGATAATAAACGTTTCGGTTGAAGTGTTCAATGTGTCAAGATTGCGAGCAGAAACAGATACAATAAAAGTTTCATCTGAAGAAGGAAATTCATGCCAAAAATAATATCTTCTTACATCATCTATATTTGTTTGAAATAATGTAGACAGTTCAAATATACGAGTATTATTTCCTATATTTGCAACACCTTCTCTTGTAACACTTGTAATACCCGAACCATCGTTCCAATCAATAGATATATCAAAAATAGGAAAAGACCCTGGTTTAGTATTAGCAAAGGTAAAATAAAGTTGATTGGACGGTGCAGAAATGGGATTTGTATAAGATGTATCGTAGTAAGATAAAAAGTCTTCTGAAGGTGCCGCAGAAAATTCACCTTCAATGGTTGTTGTGGCAGATGTAGAAAAGTGCAACATGATTTGTGGTGCAATGTCCTCAACTGTAATTAAATTTTCATATGCAATAGATTCATTTGACGAAGATAAACTAGCAGAAAATAATCCAGGATGAGAAAAGGTGTAATCAAACAAATAATCTTCATCAATTATTGAAGCTTTGTTTATATTAGTTGAGATTTTCGCAAGTTCTTTTGTAACATCTATATACGACAAATCCCAACTATATTGCGTTGATGAAAGTCCAATGCTTAATATTCCATCATTGAATGTTTCATATGGAATAACATTTGTGTTTGTTCTATACTCACAGAGGGACGTAGTAGAAGTATTTGTGGAATTGATATAATTAGTAGTATCGTTGACATATCCGAAATAAGGAGACCAAATATAATCAATAAGTTGTGTGTGGTATATCCCGTCTTCCTTTTCAGCTGTAATTAAAAACCGTCTATCTGGTAAATTTTCAGCTGAGTTGCTATATGTGTTTATTTCTTCCAATTCAACAGAACCGAAGGATTGGAGGGTATTTAATGCTGCTGCCCTGTCGTCAATTCTATACCCCGTTATGTTCCAAAATGTTGATGTTGGATTTGTAATATATAATTCATAATTTGGCCCAATGGACTGTACATCAAATTCGACAGAGGTTGTAGGAAAATTGTTAGTAAGAATTTTAAATTGGCTATTTGTTTTATTACTTGTTATCTCTGCCAGGAATTGTCCTTCTTCACCGCTTGCATAAACCGTCCATAAATTGTTTGTATATGGGCTTGAATTTAGAAGATAACCGTCACCATTTTCTATAACTATATCATCAACATTTCGTGTAAAGGAGCTAAGATTATTTACAGATGTACGATATCCCTCCAATGAATAGTTATACTCTGCGTTGCCTAATAGATAGATATATTGTCCGTCTGAACTTATAGTTGGAGTAAATAACTGTTCAATATTATTTTCTTTGTTATTAATAATATTTGTATAATTATATGAAACGTTGTTATTAGGCCATATTGTCGCTATTTGAGTTTTCTGTACATTATCATTAAGAAAAGTATTTGCTTTTAAATCCCACACAACCGCATTTGTGTCGTTAATGCCTATTCTATCAATTATGGTTTGTGTTGAAGATATTAATTCATATCCTTTAAAGGAGAAGACATCAGAAGGGCTTGCATTATTAAAATCAAAGCGAAAACCATCGATGTTCCAATATGTGTTACCTTCTGTAAATTTTATACCAATATTATCGTTTTTAAGATGTGCTAAAATATAATTTGCGTTGAAGTTATTTGTCTTTTCCGACTGTATGCTTGTGTATGTAACCTCATCAGAATTTGTGTCCCAGATTCCAACTATCCTGTTTAATTCTACATTGTCTCCGCTGGATATAATGGTATACCATTGAGCTCCATATTGATTAAAAGAATCTATTGTTGATTGTAAAATATCTGTTGGAGGATATAAATTTTCAATTTCAATTTTACTTAAATTGTGTTTCTTAAAAGAGTCTTTAGTAAAAGTATAAGCTTTATAAAGACACGGTAAATCACAACTAACTGTAAAATTATACGTATCTCCCACTATTTCGCCAGATAAGATAGGAGCGTTTGTATTTGTAGAAATTTCATTATATGTATACTTAAACTCACCTGAATTGCTGACTGTGTGAATTGTGTTGTATCTGTCTACACCTAGTTCTGATGAAAGAGAAACTGTTGTAAATAAACCCAAAGCGGAAACTGGAATACTGGCCACTGTTGTTTTGCCAGAAATAACACCTTCGCTGTTTATTATATCTGTAGCGAATTTATTGGGTGTTTCTTCAGGAAAAGTGTCCCCTATACCATATGATTTAATGTCCCATTTATTATTAAAAGGTTGGCCTAATGTAGTAGAAGATGAAAAATCATAAACAGCATATAATGTGTTATTATCAATCACGAAATCTATTGAAACACCATAGAGTGGCTGAGAAATAAAATTATTGTAAATGCCCCATGTGGGGTTTAGAGAAGAATCCCAAACAATATTAAACTCTTTATAAAATACATCTTCATCTTTTAAAATAAGTGTGTTATATCCTGCAGAGAAAACTCCTTCTATATTGTTTACAACAGTTGCTGTTATGTTCTCGGTGTATGTTTTATTGCTTATGGAAGGTATAGATAAACATGTCGTTACTTGATTGTCTACCCAATCGTCTTCAATTGTCATACATACTTCCGTAACATCATTTCCAACAACTGGAATAAATTTAAAATTAGCAAATGGAGATATACCAGATAATACGTTGCTTGTTAAATGAAACGGGTATTCTAAGCTAGGTTCATAACCGAGATTGTTAATATTGTTTGCAGATATATTATACCAAGATGCGAGGTCATTATAATAAGATGCAGATAATTCAACATCTGAAAATGTATTTGTGTCTACCGTAGTAGTTTGAATATTGCGTAATTTTAAGACCATCTTATCAATACTTATGAGGTGGGATAAACAATATCTACCGACGAAACATCAAAATGGTCTTGTTTTTCATTAAGATTTACACTTACTAAATGTTGTCCAGAGGATGCATTAGCAAAAAAAGATACATTATATTTACCAGTATATTTATTGTGGTCTATAAGTGGTAAATCAAACTCAACATCAGGTAAAGCAGAAAGAGAAGAGAGTAAAGAAACATTATTTGATTTATACGTAGGGAAGACTTTGCGTAAATTAAAATCATTAATATCTAATCTTTGTATTTCAAATCCGGTGTTGATATTATTCATCACTATATATTGACAGTTGTCTGTGGTATTATAGTATATATCCCCAAAACCAGATGTCTCAATTATTCTACTATCATCTGCAATGCTATATGGCAGACCAGAATCATAATCAAATTTTATTCTTTCCATTAATACATTATTCTGCAATATAATAGTGAGTACGTCAGAATAGCAATATATATCTCTAATTTGTCCAGAGGTTATTTCATGGGCGTATGAAGATGTAATGTAGTTATCTACAACACCAGATAACATTTTCGAAGCTGTGCCAAATTTACCATCGATAGTTTTTACCCAGAGTGAACCATTCAATGACTTCTGTGTGTATAAATCCACGTTTTCAATATTTTTGAATAAATAGTATTTATTGCCATATATATCATCATAGAATTGATATACTTGACCGGATGGTGAAATATTCTCTGAATACCAGGTTGCAATTTTTTCCTGACCTCTGAAGTCTAGGGGAAAATTATCTATATCTCTCCAATTTTTATCCAAATAATCATCCCAGGGGTCTGTTTTATTGTTGATTGTATTATAATCAAATGATTTGTATTCTGCTGAATTAACATAAGGCACAAATTTCTGATATCTGGATGGATTTGAAATTTCTCCAGACCTCGCAAATGTTGTTATCCCTTTTTTCATCCACTGTGCGTCATATTCTATATAACTAACGGCACTGTCATTATATTCTTGTGTAAAACCATAGTCTGATTCAAATTTATCTATATCGAGATAAATGCCAGAAATAGATTCTTTTGAAGACAGTGTCAGAGTATGGTTATTTGTGAAAAATTTACCCAGCCCTAGATTTTGCGGTATAAATAAACCAACATTCTTTTCACTAATTATGTTAGAGAAATCTGGCAATATTGCCATAGTTGGATAATGGCGATTTGTCAAATATGCATATGGAGAAATTGGAGTTGTATCTAAAGAACTATTTACTATAGTAACAGTTCCTGTATAGTATGTAGATAACTCTTGTGTCCATGTAAACTGGTTTTGTGCAAAATAGTTAATAAATACTTCACCTTTGCATTTATCCGTGTAAGGAGAGAGAACAATATCAGAAGTTTTATCAGTAGCAGAAATTTGCAAGTATGATAAATCGTGCTCTGAAAAATCTTGTAAAGGTGAATCTATGTCATCAAATTGTAATTCCTTCCATTCAACTTCGTTGTTTGAATTTAGAATTTCAACAGGTTGATACCATTCAACTACGGAATTACCAAGATGTTTGATTTCGAGAAGTGTGTTTTCCTTTAAATTCCAAGAGTCAATATCTGGTTGAACGCGAGGTACGTATTCATCACTAAAACCTAAATTAGTTCCATATATTGAAACACCTTTATTGCGGGTTGTATTATCATTACCATCATAAGCCTTTACCCAAATAGGTTTTGCGTGATTAGAATTAGATAAAGTAGTTGTGCTGTTTTCTATGTCCCATCCGTGTAATTGGATAGCGGCATCTACGGTTAAGTTAGGATATGAAATAGTATCATACTCAAGAGAACCTGTTGGTGTATACACAAACGTATCTTGAAACGATGTTATTTCGAAATAGATATTTTCATTGTAATAAGGAGTGGAATCTAATAAGACTGCAGCCGCACTTAGTACATAAATACCAGAGTTCGCCAGAGTAAATGATATAGGCACCCCTGCAGGGATATTTTCCCATGTTTTAACATTTGTTTCGGTTGAAAGAATCCATGTAATAGTGTCGAGTTCAATTAAAGAAGGAAGGGCAGATGCAGAATTGTAATATGTGGATGGCCAGTTAGCAACTAGTGTTGAGCCCACAGGAGCAGCAACAACATCAATCCAATATGATGTATCACCTGAAGAAGAAATGCTCTGAATATCTTGCTGACGGAAACCTCTTGTATCAACAGTGCTCACACAATATGTAGTAACATCATTATGGTCATATAGCAGAACATCTCCAGGGTTCACTATTATTTCAGAAGATGATGTTGTAGCAAGCCAGGTTGAGTCATCTTGAAGCTGTGCATATTTCCATTCGAATGTAGATACTGGAAGATTGAATGATTCTCTGATAATCATATAAGGCACTGCATTTGAATCAATCTCATCATCACTTCTTCTCAGATTAGCTCTCAAATATTTGTATTGAATTCCTTGTTTTAACTTAAATCCGTTAGAACCATCATAGTTTACCCATTCACCAAGACCCCATCCAACATCAGCAAATAAATCATTATTGTTCAATTTAAACCAAGCAAAATCTGGAGATGTTTTATAATTCCTACCTTGATCGTCTCTCCAGCTCTGCAGAGAAAAATTATTAGGAAAATCCCAGTCCGCAAATATAATATCTGACATATTATCATAATCATCATATGTATTTCCTGAATGCCCTATTGGGCTGTATAAAACAGACCTGCTTGAATCTGTTTTCCAGTCACCCACTCCAGGACCTGTACCAAAGTCATCAAAAATTCTTCCTGTAGAAATGTTTGATTCTGTCTCTATTTGCTCAAGAGTTTTAGTTCGCTGGTCATATATAGATTTGTGTTTAGTTTTATAAAATTCACTATCCTTGGGTATTTCATGATATTTTATATTTGTGGCGGATAAGCTTAATTCATCATCACCACACCACAGAAATGTTGTATAAACACCTGGAGAACATTTAGTGTGAAGTCCTGGTTGTAGAACACCGTCTATACCTTCAGTAAATTTAGTAGAAACTAAATTAGATGCAGATAATTCAGGCCCTGACAAAAATGCACACTCTCTAGCAAATCCGTTAACATTGTTTAGTTTGTATAACACGTCACTGTCATACAATCCTCTTCCGGCAGTCGATCCACTAAGACCACTTAGTGGGTGTATATCTGAAATATTAACAGGAAGACATGCATCTGAACAAACAGAAAAACTTAGTGTGTCATTGTTAATTATTTTATATGGCCATATAACGTTGGTTTGTCCTATTGAAAGGGGTAAATTTGTTTTTTGCAAGTCATATAACCACGAATGTTCAAGGGTAGATGTAAATACAGAATCAGGCACATTGTCGTTTATTTTATTAAGATTATCAGTGTTTCGACGTGTTATTTTACTTGATGTACTATATTTATTAGAGGGTGTAAGTCCAGAGTACGCAAGAGTTGATTCATTTATATTAACTGGTGATACACTAATTGACGTAAATTCTGTCGTATTAGTAAAATATGCATTTTCAATTTCTTTTTTTGTTTCATCATCTACAAAATTATAAAGTGTATTGAAATTTGAAAACTCAGGCCCTGTCCAGTCCAAAGTCTTGGCTGCTGCACCGTATCCTGGGTAAGGAAATTTAAATATTAAAGTTTCTTTAGGGTATATAATAGCCGAAATTGTTTTATTTTCTGTTGTTGACGGTGTAAATTTTAACCAAGCTGCTTTGGTTGTGTCATCCGATACAGAAACAAAAATTTTATCAGCGTTTTTATAATCTTCTGATGCAGTTGCCCCTTGTAAAATTAAATTAGTATTTTTTAGAGGAATAGGGGTAACTTCTAAATTGTCCTGTTCAAAAACATATTCACCAGATGGCCAATAAAACCAATTGTTACCTTCTTCAAGTGTATATTCAGAAGTAATGACATTGTTAAGTGTTTCGTAAATTGCAAGTCTGTGTTTTATTGCTCCCGTGTACTTTTCTGTCAAAGACAACATAATTTCAGAAAACTGAACATCTGTAATAGAATTTGCTCTGGAGCTTAAATCATTTGAAAATGTAATTGGGTCAGATGCGTATTGATTGTCGAAAATACCTGAAGAATAAAGAACATCTGGGGTTATTGTTATATTATTACTAGATAAAAATTCTATTGCAGAAGATGTATCGAAATATGCACTTACAGGTGCTGTTGGAGATTTATCAAAGTAGTTGGTCTTATCGAAAAAATATTCAATTGAAACTTTAGATTTATTATTAACAGCGGAAAGTTGAGGTAATTGATTATATATTTCTTGAGATGGTATATTAAGCACATGTTCGCGTTGTGTAAATGCTTTTAAAATATAATCAGAAATAAGTTCAGTAATAGCTTTTTCAGAACCAGAAAGATTATATTTCAGTTTTGCGTTTTGAGCTTCATTTCTTTTGTTTATATAATACAAAGCAATTTCTTTTAACTTGCGTGAGTAAAATTCAATCGCATCCTGTACATCGATATCTTCATTAAAATTTAATTCCCTTACCCATTCATCTTTAATTTCATCTCTAAACACAAGAGCAAGAGATTCGAGAACAGATAGATAACTTTTTTGTATGGTGTCTGATGTTGTATCAGAATCTACACTATTTGCATACCATTTAATTATATATTGTAAGTAGATTTGATATTGATTGTTGGGGTCAATGCCTATTTGATATTTTAACCACTCAGAAAATGCCAGCGGTTTATTAAAATCCACAGGTAGAGAATTATTCACCTGTGGAATATTGGAATAGTATTTTTTAGAACCAGCCTGATTGTTATTAGAATCAGGATTTGCAAATCTACGTATTGTTTCGGACATAAAACTATTTAGTGGATAACTTAGATAAATCCAAGGCCTTTGTGTATTTCATAATCAAACCATTTTTCGATTAATCCATATTCACCATACCAATCATTAATAGAAGAAACTTCGTATGAAATAGAATTATATTCGTTTTCCCAGTCAATTAAATTGTTTACATATGCACTTCTGTGATTGTCTTTATTATATTTAAAGAAGGAATAACCGTTATATCCATTATTAACAATTAGAGGTTCCCTTAAACCGAAACCAGAAAGAGCGCTTAAAGCAGTGCTGTCGTTAACATAAATTAAATCATATTTGTTGTTTATATTATCTAATACTATTAACCCTTCACCACTTGATGTAACATAGTCTGTGTCTAAAGCAGTGAGATGTCTATTAATTGTATATTCCTGATTTGTAATATTTGTATATTGAGAAGGAATATTACATCCATATGGTCCAAGATATAAATTATATTTGTCTTTTACACCACGAAGCGTACTATAGTGAATAGATACTATATCCATTAATCTTGATAAATCAGCAGGATATGAAAGATTGTAATCATCTACAGGCACGTCAATTGCTTTACAAATACTATATAATTGTGGGATATTGCATGTTTCAATGTCTTTATTATTCTGAACAAAGTTTGCAATCTTCTCATAATACTGTCGGCCTATTGTTTGATATCCATCCGCGGGTGTTCCAAATACAGATGGGAAGTAGTCATCGTGTAATACGGGGTTGATGTTTTGCGCTGCTTGAGGTTGTAAGAACAGATTTGATATGGTTTGTGAAAGATTATAACTATCATTTTTCAATCTTATATCTTCAGGCGCATCTAAAATATCAAAGAATGTTGATCTACCTGACAATTCTACTGTTTGGTTTTCATATGGAATTCTAATGAATTTATTATACCAAGCAAATCCTGTCCAATCACCAAATGCTCTTGCAGACTCATCAAAACCGCCATCTGGGTAAACGTTGAAGGTGTTTACAAGCTCAAAAGTATCCGTGTTGAAAATATATACCATATTTTCTTTGCTTTGAATTACATAAGTGTAACCATTTGCAGTGTGGCCGATACCACCTATTTGTGCATCATCACCAAAGCCTTCTGGCAATGCAGCTGCTTCTACTCTTTCAATAACTGCGTCATTAGTAGTTCCTCCTGATAAATAGTAACTAACCAAATCACTGCCTGAAAGAACAGAAACAACAGATACGCCTTCAGAAAACCAAGCGTTATTATTTTCATCCAACGCAAGATAGTGAGGATTATTTAAATCAGATAGAGTAGTTGTAAGTGTACCAGTTGAAGTTATTTCATGTAGAGCTCCTACAAAATGTCTTGTCGCATATTCCTCTGATCCACTTAAAAATTGTGTTGTTACATATAAAATATTATTTTCACCTATATCTAAATCGAAGGGTGAAAAATATGGGCTTAAATCTACTCTAATTTCTTCTTCATAAGTTGTTTGGTTGTATTTTATAACACAACTGCAAAGAGGATTGTAATAAGAAACCCAAACATCATTATTTGAATCTACTTCAACTTGAGAAGGATTAAAAATATTATTACTTAATTCGTCTGTAATAAATCCGTTTTCTGGAATAAGAGCTGTAATATATAATCCTTCCGTTGAAAATTTAAGAGTACTTACAGAATCTTTTAAAGTTACATATACGTCATTGTTTTTATCAACTGAAACCCCTGCAGGGGCGGAACCATCTGCTAAGTTAATAGATATCAACTCTTCACCAACTGGATTGTATTTACGCAAGGTGTCCATTTCTGTATCGGCCGCCCAAACATTATAACAACCATCTACGCCCAATCCCCACATACCACCAAACCCAGTAAGGTACATTGAATCGCTTGCTGCAGAAATATAAGGAACATCTATAATAAGGGAGTTTGCTGAAAGATAAGAAGAACTGGTGTATGTATCCATACATGCTTTATATTCATCTGCTACACCACCTGGATTATATGTAAGAAGATTTAATGTTCTGTTTTCGGGATTAGATATCCAAACTTGTGGTTGATGTGAGTATAAACCAGACAAGGAAACAACTGTGCTGGCAAAGAAAGAAACAGTACTACCTGAAACAAAAGGTTGCATAGTTCCTCTAACAAAACCTCCTATTGGCAATCCATCATCATCAAATGCTTTAAATGCAGAATTTATAGGGAAGAAATTAGCAGAAACAGATTGCATTTCAATTGAATAATCATATTCTTCTGCTGATAATTGTGGGAATGTAAATACAATAGAATTACAATCTGCACACTTAGTCACATTGCTTGAAAGAGTAATTGTATATGGTACTTTAGTATCTGTCCAGTAATAAGGTCTGTGTGTTCGTAAACCATCTCTTGTGATTGTTAAATCAGTTGCGGGTAAATCATTAACATGATATAATTCAACAGCATTTAATTTACTATTTGCAAATCCGGGCAAATCGATTGCATTTTCAACATCTAAAGGAGAGGCAAATGAATGTGAAGAAAGCGTAGCCACTAAAAGCAAACCTTCCTCACCTGTTGGTAAATCATCCACATAATAGAACTCAGACACGCCGGAAACGCCTATCAAACGCGTGTCTGAAGAAAGATATACATTAGTGGATGAAATTGAATCAACAACGTTTCCGTCTATGTCTGTGAATCTCCAGCGAGGTAATAAGTGGTCCCATCTATTGTTCTTTTCATAGTATGGAATAGAATTTGAACCACGTGCATATAATACCGCAGTATGCGATTCACGAGCAACGTCATCCCAGAAGATAAGTTTCTGAGGGACAGTACTTCTACATCCCATGTAACTTACAGGAAGAGTGTTTTCAAAATACATAGTTGGTGTAATGTATTCATACCGAGAAAAAACAAATGAAATAGATGTGTTCTCGATATTACAACCGTCTGTAAATGAAATAGGTATTTCTACCTGACCTGCAGATACTTGATTAAAATATAAATCAACAGAAGTTGTACCAATATAATTGGTTTCAAAAAGTGTGGCTGTAATTCCGTATGAATTATTATCTACAAGACCTTGAAATGCTGATAATAGAGAAATGGTAGTTGAGACTGGTCTTGTAACTGTGTTATTAAATTGATTGATTAATATATCGGCTGAAATATAATTAGAGGTTGTTGTTATTCCTGATATTGAGTATGAACCCGAAGTACTTGACGGAATAAAAGAATTGAATACTATATTATCAAGATTTGCTCTATAAGTAGACGGAATGTAAGTAAATGAGTCGAAATTGAATTTTACTATATCTAAACCAGAATCTAAATATGCGTCTTGATATAAATTAATATTTGATTCAGCTAATAGCGGATATATCCAAAGCTGGGGTACAAAAGAAACAAATTCATTGTTGATAAAATAATTATCAAAATTTATTGAGGCTGAAATAATACTATCTTGTGTGGAAACTATTTCAACATTATCAGCACTATTAGAAACTATTGAAGTTACGTAGGGTAACCCATAAGAAACAACACTTCCTTCAAATGTTAACTCACCACCCAAATAATAATATCCGTTTACAGAAGACACTTTACATCCATCTGTAGCACTATCAAGATACGTTGCCGATGGTGGGAGAATCGTAGACACACTCGTCAAAGCTGTTGAAACGTTATTAAACCCATCTGTATAAGACAACCAAGCAGACAACTCGGTCAACCCAGTATCATTAATAAAGATTGTTTTGTTAAAGTGTAATTCTTCTTCGCCGTGATTTACAATGTCTGAAATTCTTCCCAATCCATCGCTATAATCAAAAACAGCGGATGCCTGTGCTACTATATTATTAGTGTCTATTAATATATCATCTTGATATGTGTTGACATTCGATGTAATAATAAACGGTGTAGCAGATACATAACCTGTTTGTATGTTTGGATAAACATCAAATTGATTTACAGATACAGCAGGATAATAATTTCCTTCCGCAACAAAACTAGAATTAATAAAATTGTTTGAGTTCTCAATACGAAGACGTCCAACATCTTGTTTAGTAGATGTTAAGGGAAAAATAAAATTAACACCAGTAGAAATACCGTTATAATCAATAGACGTTACTAATTCTGTTTCTGTTGTGTTATATGTCTGTAAATATACATCGAATGAACCTGTAGGAGAAGCTGTTTCACATGTTTTGTAATTATATGTGATTGTAATATCTGTATCATTATAATAACCAGATAAAGGCGAAATATCAAATGTGTCTATATATGTTTCTTCATAATCAATATCATATACTATAGATGATTCATATACATCTTCATATCGTTGATTAACACCACTAGGAACGGCTGTTATTCCTCTTGTTAGTGTTACATCACCGCTATTTGGAAATAAAATAATATCTCTATCATTAAATGATGTTATCGCTTGTAAAGCTGAACTATAATTCGCATCATCTGTTTCGTAACCTGATAACCCTATTAACTGGTTTAAAGTTATAACATCTGTATCAGCAGCCCAAGATAAAACGTTGCTTGGAAAAAACCAAGGATTTTCAATATCTATATTCCAGGTCGAAGATAAAGGTGCATAACCTATATATTGCTCGTTGTTGTTTATTTGTGTTTCAATAGAATTAAAAGGTGTAAGTTGTGAATTATCAGATAATGTTATACTAGCATATGGTTGTTCTTCCGCTGTAATTGATTTAAAAAATGTAACACATTCTGAAATATTCATAATATCAGGAAATGAAAATGCTGCAGATAAAACATACCCATTTAATATGCTATAATTTGCATTCATTTCACCAGATAGTGCCACATTAAATGCACCCACAGCAGAAACAACATCACTCAATGAGACAGCAGTGGGTGTATATGTGCTAAAATCACCAGATGAAATATCCAAAAATCCAGAAATTTGTGGTAGATTGCTTACATAATCACTGCCAGAAATAAACGAATATATTGTTTCGTCAACAAATTCAATAGTGGTTGGGTTAACATTTGATGGCGTTAAATTTACAACACCTATAGGTGGGAAAATACTAGCTTGTCTAGTAGTATAATAATCTGCTGCTCCTGATAATTCTGTAGTAGCAAAATTGAAAATGGACGGATTTGAAATGATTTTAATATATCCAACAGTATCAAGAGGTAAGTCTCTAGATGTATCTATTCCTGATAAATCAGAAATCAAAACAATATCTTCAACATTATTGGTATTTAATAATATACCTGTAATATTGATATTTGAAGTATCCATATAATAACCAAAAGCAGCGGACCCTGGAATAACTTCATTTGAATAATCAGTAGATAAAGTATAAACATCACTTCCATCATAAACTGAAAAATAAACATTTTGAGTTGTATCTAAAACAGAACCATATGGAACATCATCTGATGTCGCTAAGCAGAAATATGTAGCAGTTGAAATTGGATTGAAAAAGGTATCTGTTAAAAGTAAAGGCAAGTAATCTTCATAAGCAAAAACATAATTTTCATTTGTACTAAGTGCCTCAACATCTGTAATAGTACTTAGCATGTTTTGAGATGTGGAAAGAGGCAAGGCAAAAGACAACGATGCAGATAGGAATCCTAAAAACGTAGTAACATAAGGATTAGAAGAGGCAGATTCTACTATATTAGAAAAACCATTATATTCGGTGTCGTCTATATAATATGAAGTTACGGGTGAAATTAATTCAAAAAATGAATTTGTATCAACACCAGAAATGCCTCCAATGTTACTTGTTAAATTCCCTGTCCCGTCCGCAGTAAATAAATAACTAGATTCTGAAGGTGAAGATGTAGAAATGGACACAACAATAGTATTATCATTAATAATAGATGAACGTTTAGTACCTCTTTCACCATAATTCAAAACGCCGTTTTTAATATAATCACTTGTAACCGTGAAAGAAAACGTATTATCACCATATGTTTTATTAACAGAAGAAGAAGTATATAAAATACCTAAATCCTGTCCTGAAAACGCAAATGTATTACATAAATAACCTTTAATTGTATTACTTTCAACATATGTATTTTGAGATGATACTTCAGCAGATAAACCAAAAACTGACACTGAGGGTAATGCGTTTGCGCCCACTATCGTGCCGTTATTTGCAGAAGCTAACATATAAATAGTAGAGTTGTCTGAAGTAGATGACAAAACTAAATTTAATAAATCTGTTGAACTTAGTACTTCGCCTTCTGTGGTACTAAAAATATTCGATTCAAAATCCGAAGACCAGTTTGAAATAGTAGGTCTGGTAAAAATATCATTTACATTTGTATCAATATGAGCCTTTATTGAATCGAAATATATATAAGCATCTCTTGAAGATGGTGTGAAAAATAGTGTGATGTCGTTTAAGTCATTTGCACTTAAAACAATACCCTCATTATTATTACCACCAGAAACATCATAATTTGAAAAGGATTGGATAGAAGGGGATTGCAGTAAAATAGAACCACCGGAACCAGCGCCACCCTTACCACCATTTCCACCTTTTTTAGCTTCGGCCAACTCTTGGGAATATTGACATTCTCCAGGCGTACCTACATCAGATAATTTATAATTCAATCCGCCCAATCCACCATCACCACCTAATGATTCATTATAAATGTTACTAAAATCACTAATGTTTATATTTTCATCATCAGAACCACCCAAACCACCAATTGCAGTTTTGGTTGCTTTACTTGATGCAGTTTGAATTAGTCTTGTAGTAACAACGCCGTTGTTATCCGTAGTTTCATTCCATTCATATTCTCCAATTGCGCCGTTTAAACCTGTATAACCACCTGTTGATTTGAGTACGGCGTTTGGGCCAAATGTTATAGCATCTGTTGCAATTAAAACTATTTTACCGCCGCCGAAACCACCGGCACCACCACCACCGCCAGATCCTGCAACTAAATCTTGTTTACATGTTTTTGTTATACTGTCTCCAGCAGAACCACCACCGCCTCCACCACCACCTGAACCGGATTCAGCTAAATCTTGAACAGTACGAAATGCCCAATCTTCCACAGGAGAATATGCTTTGTAAAATGAAGGGGTTGAAGGACTAGAACCCGGTAAACCAGATATACCAGGATTACCAACTGTATAATCATTAATACCTAGAGAAAAACCAGCGCCGCCGCCTCCCGCTTGTCCTGGGTTAGGCCCAAATCCATCAGATCCGTTTCTACCCGAAACTGCCTGAGAAGCTGATGTAATATCTACCGGAATGGGAATTTGTATACTGTTACCACCATCACCACCACTTCCACCAGATACTGAATTTGAAACGTCAAGAATATTATTAACATATATTTCCTTTGCAAAGATATATATGTTATTCCACCTCTGTGGTTGATTTATATTAACCCTCTGATTGGGTCTACTTAAATATAGGTCACTCATTAGTATTCAACGTTCTCATAGATATTTATGGTGTTCTCTATTTCTATTCTACTAGCTAAATTAGATATATTTTCGAAGAACGCAAATTGAAAATCTGATAAGTCTGTATTGTTTGTTACTAAGGAAACATCTTGTGGATAAATTGGGTTATAAATAATCATACGAAGGCCTTCTGATTTTTCACCAGTATCTGTTCTTTTTGTATATACCTTTTTAACACCACCCACAGATAAAATTCGATTGGTTAAATCTGTTATATTAATTGTATCACCCAAACTTCTGTTTGAAATAAGAAACTCATTGGTGATTATATTGACTATATCGTTTTTAATATCATTGTTGGGTCTTGAAGATTTTCCATCTCTTAATATAGAAAGTACTGAATTCAAAGTATCACTTGCGTTTGGATTGGTATTGCTTTTACTAACCCCAATACCAACAGCCATATAAACAGGATCTAAAAACACTATTTCTGATGTCATAAGTTTACGTGGTCTCATTGAAGCCATCATAGTTTGTTTTTGAGAGTTTGATAAAACAGGTGCGTTATTAATTGAAGTTATAGAAGTCTTCGGCAATGCTGTTATGTAAATGTTATTAAAATTACAAGCATCTGCAAATTGTGAATGAGCATATAACACTGGTGTATCAGACATGGGATTATCTAAACCTAAATTGTAGAGGTATTGCATTCTTCCTTGAAGAAAATCCCAATTATTAGCAATATGAACATCGTGAACAAAATTACCGAAGTTTGTTTTGAGAAAATTTCTAAAATCGTCTTTAGTAACTAGTCTTAGTTGGCTTCTGAATATACCAGGGGCATTTTCTCTAATATCATCTGGAGTTTCAATATTTTTAGATTCAGAAGATGGGTAGGAGTTAGTTGCTGTGAATAAAGAAGAATTGGGTAGCTGTGTTACACTTGTTTCGACAACGTCTGAAGATATTTCAACCCATTGTGAGGATCCAAATAACACAAAAGAGGCACCTTGCAAGAAACCTTGACCGACTTCCCCATTAATACCACTGCTTTCTAAATAATAAATGGCAATAGTATCATTTTCTTGCAATTTTGAACCGTTAATATCATTACCAAATTTTAACTCATAATTTTTATTTTCATTCAGTCTTACTTCATATTTGAGAGCTGAAGGTAATTCTAAATATAAATTCTCCGTTTGTTTCCACTCTTCCCATATACCTGTATTATATCTCTTCACATATACTTGAATATTAAAGTGGTCAACGTTTACTGCCTCGGGTGTAGAGAGATTTATTATTTCATTGTCTTCTCCAGATGCAGTAATGTTTGAATATTCTCTAAATCTACCTTGAAATAATAATTTTTGATTAGCTAAGTCTGTTAGGACTTCCGTACCACTAACTGTTTTTTCAAAAATAATATCTTCTGCAAAACTATAGGATATACTATTCTTAGTAAAATAACTATAACGAGGAATATAATATAAGCCAGGTGTTAAAGCACCTACTGTGGGTGTGAACGGAAGCGTCGCAGATTGAAAACCAATAGGCTTATATGATAACATCTTTACAATACGGTTCATGTTCTCATATACTTGAGCTTCGGAAAAAATAGATTCAGAACTTGTTTTGTTTAGGTAATACATTAAACTATTAAAAGTATAAGCAATTATGTTATTAATTGTAGATATGTAAGAACCTTCAAAGTTCTGGTCTGTAAACACACCGGACTCGTTTAATCTATCCACTATGTATTGTTTCATAGTGTATGCGTCAAATGTTAGATAGTTGTTTTTAGGTATTTCAAATTCACTCATATTGGTTGTTTCCTAGGTAATATGCACCATCACTTGTGAATATAGGATTGAACGAAATTTGCGTTCCAAGAGAGGGGATGTAAAGCATAAGGGTAATATTATATTCCTGTTTATCTATATTTACTCCTACGTTTGCATTTAACACGGATACTCTTGGTTCGAATCGTTGAATGGTGTTAACTATCTCCTCGCCCAAAATTTGACCATTGAATTCTGAAATAGATTCAAAAAGATGTCTTGAAACATCTAAACCATATCTTGGAAAAAGGAAGTTTTGTCCTGGTCTGGTTGTAAGTAGATTGTATACAGAGTTCACTATGGCTCTTGTATCTAAAGATACTTTAAGATCTTTAGTGTTTTCATTTATTCCGAAGTCAAGCGAAATATCAGTATAAAGTTCCGCTTGTGAGGGTTTAAAGAGTTTTCTTGGATTTTCAAGATTTTTAAATGTTATGGCTGCCATTAGTAGAATATTCCTTTACTTTGTATAAATATTTACACAACGGAGAATATATATTATGACAAATTTCGCAAATCAATTTAAAAGCAAATTCAGCCAGCTAACTGAACAAGCTGTGGGAAGATTTCAACAAGGTGGTTATGTAAACGGAGATTATGTAAAATTCATTAAGAATTACAAGAATTCAGACCATTATAAAGAAGCATCAGAGCATGTTAAAACTAAAATCGATGACTTTGCTGGATCTGACCTTAATCTTAGGGTATCTGCAGTAAAATCAATCCGACCTGCTTTAGCACCAGTAGATGGTGGTATGAATGCGGCAAATGGTTTTCATTTAGATATCACACAAGAATTAGCACCTGGATTATATCCTTGTCACATTACAGTTCCTGCAGAGATAATTGAATTGGTAGATACGCCAGACGCTATGGGAAGAGTAACACCTCCAGATAGCCAAGTATACAAAGCTAACATCCACGGGGCAGAAGAAGTAGAAACAAAAGACAAAGATAGAAGTAATCCTAAAAAGGATACTAAGATCAAAGGTGGAAATAGGTGGGTTGATAAACCTGGTGGCCGTGTTCCTGAAAAAACAGTTTTCGGTGAAAGTAAACGAAAGAATGACGAAGACTTAATCAGCGAAGCATATGCTTCTATCTACTCTGAATCATTTGCAGCAGCTTGTAGAGCAACATCTTTAGGTCGCCATCCCGTGAAAAGCAAATCCCGTGAAGAGAGAGGCTTGCCAAACGAAGAAGAGATGGATGTTAGAGTGTCTAAAGCCCTTAAGTGGATGAAAGAAAACGGAAAAACAGAAATCCAAGCGGCTCGTAAGTTTGGGATAGGGTTTAACCGAATGAGGCAAGTGGTTAAGGATCAATCTGACTTAATTGGATGATGGCTGAATAAGCATTGATCTCTTGATCCATCACAATATTATGTCGATACATTGCCTCGGTGATTACTAACATCATCGGGGCTTTTTTCTTTTGTTCTATATCTGATTTGAATATTACTTCAAACATATCGGTCAAAAAGTCATGATAATCCCCAAACTCAGTTTCACTCTGAATTACAAAAGCTCTTATGTCTTCAAGGGGTTTTTTATTGGTAATTAATTTAAAAACCTTTTCTGCAACGTGCAATCTTTCTGCATCATCTTGAATTACCAATTTTCCATCAACAGTATTCTGTTGTAGACTATTAATAATCTTTCGCATATCAGGATAACGAGATTTGATTAATTTAAGAAGAAGTGGTTTTTGTTCTTTGGCAATTTGAACATTTTCTTGCTTTAGTATATTAACACAGAACTTAACACATTCATCGAAAGGTGGTGCAAGTTCAATTTGCTGACATCTACTATGTAAAGCAGGAATAATCTTACTTGGATAATTTGCTGTAAGAATAAATCTTGTAGTCTGACTATACTCTTCCATTACATTACGGAGAGCTTGTTGTGCAGAAGATTTGCTCCCTGATATTACACCACCTAAGCCATCCGCTTCATCGAGAATAACTATTTTAATCCCGCCGTTAAATGATCGCGTTTCTGAAAAGTTTTTTACTTTATAGCGGATTGTATCGATGCCTGTCTCATCAGACGCATTTATATATAGGGAATCGCATTCTAACTCATTTACTAAGACCTTAGCCAATGTAGATTTACCCACACCAGGATTTCCACTTAATAGTAAATTAGGAATTTGTTTTTCTTTAATAAACCCTTCAAACATACTTCTATGTGAAGGAGACAATACAATATCTTTTAGGTGTTTGGGTCTATATTTCTGAGCCCAAATATAATCGAACATTTCTGACATATTTTTTTATTGGTTAGTTGTTATTTTCCGGAAGAGCCAAAGCCTTTATTACCACGTTCTGTTTGTTGAACATCATTTGTCCATGCAACATTGGGTACAATAAGAGGATATACTACGAGTTGAGCAATTCTATCACCTTTTTGAATGTGATACGGTTGTCTACTTAGATTATATAATTTAATGCCCATATCACCTCTATATGGATTATCAATTATACCAAAATGTGGTTGAATTCCGTGTTTAAATCCTAATCCACTTCTTGCTTCCACTCTCACCCAATATCCTGGAGTAATATATGCAAGTTGCAAACCTACTGCTACTATCTCGCTACCACCAGGTTCAATAATATAAGGTTCTACTGAATAAACATCATATCCTGAATCACCTGTAAGAGGGTCTGTGTTTTTACTAGAAGGAAGTTGTGCATCCTCATGTGTTTTTACAAAGCGAAGTTCTACTTCACCACTACTGTCTGTTGTATAAGCTTGTGTCATATACATATGATAACATAAGGTTGATAATGGTCACCCTAAATAATAAATATTTTTATGAATGATGATATAGATATAGACGAATTGGTTAATGAATTAAGAGAAGGTAATGCAGAATTAATGGAAACAAGAAGCAAAGGCCTTTCCGCAGAACAAATTAATCAATTTATTTTAGACAAAACATCCCAAATAATTGAGAACGGAATGGTGGCTCTGGATTCAGTACAACGACAAATTATAACAAGTAATGATTCTGGTGCAGTAGAGTCTTATGGAGTGTTAATTAATAGCATAACAAGTGCGATGGAAACTATTAATAAAATCAACATTCAGCAAATGAAACAGAAATCCCAAAAGAAGATTAAGAAAATGGATATTATTAATAA
>Ga0307377_10001553_pt1 | contig 28645 bp, 28 predicted proteins | sample TR3MG_FD_202535 | JGI IMG/M metagenome (GOLD analysis project Ga0307377, IMG submission 202535) | Soil microbial communities from Risofladan, Vaasa, Finland - TR-3 | ecosystem: Environmental > Terrestrial > Soil > Coastal area > Acid sulfate soil | place: Finland: Risofladan, Vaasa | collected... | reverse complement strand
CGTTCCGGCTTTTTTTATCCTCGACCGGCCCGCGGAAGTTCTTGATGACCTGATCTAACATTATCCGATCGGAGGAGTGGGGCAAAGCTTTGATCGATCGTAAAAAACATTAGATGCTGAAGGGTCCAGTAATATCGTATGACGAGTGCCGATCGAGCATCGGTCTATGATCCGGAATATATGAGAATACTGCATATGAAAACATCAGGGCCACATTCCAAATCCAAAGAGAATATCGAGGGATGCTACGATTATGAGCGAGAGCGAATAGATGATCATGGTCACATGGAAAAATGGAAGTACTCTTAATGTTGCCTTTGGGGTTTGATATTTTAGTATGGTACGGTTCGCCATCAATAGTAGCATGAACCCGATCGCAAACCCGAAAAGGACATACCATCCCAGATAGGCTGCGAAAATCACTGCGGTCACAAGATGGACGCATGTGAAGAAAAGGATCCAATGACCGGTCCGTGGAATGCCATATAGGACGGTCACCGACCTCATCCCTCGCGCCTTATCATTTAGGATATCGATCAGATCGTTCGCGCCAAGATGCGCCTCTGCGAACGGATAAAAGAATAGGAAGTACAGCAGAACAATCGCATCTGGATGACCTACGATGAGGTAGCCTGCCACCGGAAAAAGCGTAAAATCCGTACGACCCAGCAATTGGGCGATGGGATAGTTTTGCTTTCGTTTGTGAATTTGGTAGAAACACTCCACACCGTAGCCATAGGCTGCAATGATCAGCAGATAGATCGAATGGGGGGCTGGAAGCGTCAGAATGATGATTATTGAGAGAGCGACCAAAATGAAGAACAATGTCAACGCCTGTCTTCCAGAGATCAAACCGGTTGAGATCGGGCGTTCCTTGAACATTCTCCAATAATTGGTTAGGCTGTTCTCAACGTCCTTCTTGTCCAGGTCCCTATCGACATAATCGTTTAGGACCAGCCCTGCCTCGAATCCGAAGAAACCGATCAGTATCGCCTTGATCACCAGGATCCAGTCAAAACCACCATGGTAGGCAAAGGCAAGGAACAATCCAGAACAGAACAATAGCGGCCAAGCGAACCCGAACTGCAGTCTGGTCAGATCCATGTACGCGTTGATGGTATCTTTCCTCGACCTCTTGACCCCAACCGCGTCATTCACCGATGATAAATATCACCAAGGATGATAATAATTTGCTCGATAAAATTGTAAAGATCCGATAGAGAGATATCTGAGGTCTCCATCTAATTTTCAAACACATATTTTTTCAAGGGACCGCGATCGCTTCGATCGTGAACGCGCTCAGTAATGCGTAAATAGTCAGAAAATTACTCTAAATCAGTGAGTGAATGAGGAGAAAGATCAAGGAAGTGATCTCGGGCATCGTGCTCGTCATTTCCATCGTGGGAATTTATTTGTTCACGCAGCAGATGATCTTCTCCACTTCAAACACGGGATATTATGGCATTGCTATACTGGTGATGGTGGCCCTATGCCTCATAAGCATGCTTGCCTTGGTCACATTCTCCAGCTCAGGATGGAGTCTTGAAGGTTCTTGTGGGGAATGGGTTGCTGCTGCTTTGATGAATCCATTTATGCTGCTATTTTACAAAAACAAGGAAAAAGAGAATGACGCTGTAGTAATGAAGATGGAACATCAGAAATGGGACGAGGAATACTGGAATAGGTCGAAGTAACTTCTTAAAAGACGATCCATCGATTATTTCATGGTTAATGATACTTTATCAATAATTTTACATTATCAGATCATAAAAAGGTAGCTCAGAACATTTAGATGCGTGGTAAGAGCACCCCCGTGTAAAAAACCAAAAATAATTTAAAAAATGAGGTGACTGGATATGTATAATGATGCGGGGAAAGGGATTTGAACCCTTGGACCACTAAGGACTAGACCCTCAATCTTCGCACACACATATTAGATAATAGCCAGATCACTATTAATACGCTGCTCGGGACTCACTAATTCAAGTCTTGTTGAAACATATTCAAGAAACGCTGATCGATGTTCGTACACGATTCCAAATTAACATATATTTAAGTGATTAATTGATTTCAGGGATCCATTGGGGAAGAAGAGATTATTGGTCATCTTGGGTTGTTTGATAACCATCATCATCGTTTTAAGTGCCGCTATCTTCATAGCAGGAATGAGCCCCGAAAAGACCCTTGCAGAACGAATGGCCTTGGCGTCTTCAGACATTAATGAGATTGGCGGGCACGTCGGTGAAGGATCGGCTGGGGCCCCTAAATATTTCAGTAATTCGACCTCAGATTATTGGTATTTAATAAGCGGGAACGAATTCTCGGGGTATGTCCATATCTACGCGTTCAACTCGATGTCACTTTGTCAATCTGAATATTCCAATGGGATCCATCATGATTTAGCCGATAATTGCACCACCATCATCGGCCTCGGTAACGGAACGGATCGCGGATACATTGCTTGGAATGCGACCTCCAAAAAATATTCAATCGATTTCAGTGTTGACAGTGTTATTGTTACGATGCACTTTGAATATTACCCATTACTACCTTTGGACAAGGAGTTATCAGATGGGAAAGTTGTTTTTATCATCATTGTTCAGTATTATAATATCGTGACCATCTTAAACGATTGAGTTGCCTTAGATATTAAAAAAAGAGGAGATATTGAAAGCTGATTTCATATCGGGAATAATTCGCATATCATTCAAAAATGGATATGTGGTGCGGGGAAAGGGATTTGAACCCTTGGACCACTAAGGACTAGACCCTCAATCTAGCGCCGTTGACCAAGCTTGGCTATCCCCGCATGGCTTTTTTGGGAATGGGGGAGACCGTTATTAAGCTTTGCATATGGGGTCATCTCCCAGAAGACCATTTGAGATTCGCTTACCTGTCTGGCCAGAACCTTTTCACTTCCTACACTCATGCCCCTTTCCTCTCATTTATATATGGGAATCCCATAAGTTGGAACGTCGGGAGAGGGAGGGCGACTGACGGTAGGGCCTTCGGGCCCAGCTGAGGAAGGTCCCTCCTCCATGAGAAAGGTGGACCGCGAAAGTGGTTTGGCGAGAGCCAAGGCAAGGGCACAGAAACGACACAGCCCCGGGGTAGGATGAATCGCTTGGCGAGGACGTTCCCCGAGGATCTGGTGAAACGGCGACCCCCCACCGGAGCAAGCCCAAACAGCCGGAATGACAGCTCAGGACCGGCGGGTAGGGCGCATAGTTGAATGTTGCCTGAAACAGAAGGGGGCCTACTACCCTCACCTGACACATGGCCCGCTTTTCCAGCGGCCTTTATTATGCTTTCACGCTCCCTGCACAGCGCAGATAGAGTAACTCACACCCCTTGGTCAGTTCGAGGGGGAAAATGAACAGTAAAGAAGGAAAGTTAGTAATTATCAAGGAGAGGGTGCCTCTGCGCACCCATGAGATGCTGCGCCGAGAGTTGAAGAAGGGACGGAAGGCGCTATACATATCCAAGCACTCACCCAGGCAGCTTGAGATGCAATTCCAACCGGTCAAGGATAACATGACCGCCCTGTGGCTTTCACCCCGTACCGAGGACGATTGCATTCCTCCGATGAACCTGCAGCGCTTCGAGCAGAGCATCGTGGATTTCCTGAAAGACAACGACGATTCCATCGTCGTGCTGAACGGCCTAGATGTCCTCTACATGTGGAACGGCATACGCCCGGTCATCAATTCGATAAAGAGGGCCAAGGGAACATTGGGAAATGCGGAATTCGTGATCAGTCTGGACCCCAAGGAATATTATCCGGAATATGTGGGCGCACTGGAACGAATTTCTGACAAAGTGGTCTGCACCTGAGGTCGAAGGCGGTCCTTCCGCCCGATCCCTCTTTTTTTCGAAACCCTATTGACCATGAGAGACCATTGGCCATATCATGTCCGCTTTGAACGTTATTCTCACCACGGTATCCGACGACAACATCTCAGGCTCTTCGGAGATCTATTCAGAACTATTGCGTGAACTGATGAAGGTGGTCTCGCAGAAGCCCTCGTCCCGAGAATGGCAGGATTTCGCCACCGGACTAACCAAGGTCAAGAGGTCCATGGCCCCGATACAGAACGTGGCCGGTTCGTTACAAGTGTTGCTCAATGCCAGCATACCGGAGGAGCAGTTGAACGGGTTCATCAAAGGTTTCCTGACCGATCTGGTGGAAAGGGAGGGCCAGGCCGCCGAAACCATAGCCATGACCTTTATCCATGAGCATCGGCCGAAGAAAATTGTGACGATCTCCTATTCCAGTACGGTAATGGCAGCGATCTTGGCCCTACCCAAGGAAGTGGAGGTCTCGGTGGCCGAATCATTGCCCTTAGGAGAGGGAACTATCACCTACCGCAGGCTTCTGGAGAAAGGGGTCAAGGTATCGTTGTTCCGAGATTCCATGATCGCCTCGGAGGTAGCCGCGGCCGACCTGGTACTGGTAGGGGCTGACGCGATCAGTCCGGAAGGTGTGGTCAACAAGGTCGGCACACGACTGCTGGCGATGGTCGCGAAGGATCAGGGTGTTAACATGGTGACATTATGTTCCACGTCCAAGCTCATCCCGGTGTTGGACATGGATCCCATGGCCTCGGTTAAGAGCTCCGAGGGATTAAGTTACCGTGAATCGATCTTCGAGATCGCTCCCCTTTCACTGTTTCATTCGGTCATAACAGAGGAAGGAGCGCTCTCTGGCGAAGAGATGGAGAAGCGCTTACTGCGAGACCGGAGCAAGATGAAGGAGAACGACTGCCACGATTGTTGATCAGCCGACCCGTTGCAGGAATTGTTTGACCTGTGAATCGAAGCCGTTCGTTTCGATGTCCAATTCAGTACCCTGTTCCTGGGTCACTGTCACCTGGACGTAGCCGGAGTCGCTCTTGAACAGCAAGTGCTGAGGGGATTCCTCCTCCACAGCTATCTCCATTCTTCCGAAATACTCCTTGGCCTTTTCTAAAGCCCTTTCCGGGCTCAGCTTGGTTGTCGCTCCGTATCTCATTCGCAATTCCCCTTGGGGAAAGCCAATGCGCCCATAACTATTTTTTTATCTGGTCCACCGATGCGATATCGATGTCTCGTCATTCAAATCTCAGGACCTCGGCCGGAGAGACCTTGCTGGCACCTCTAGCCGCTGGCAGAACGCTCAGCATCGTGGCCAGGAATGCCAGAACGCCCACGATTATTATCGACTGCCAATCGATGACGAAGACGAAGTCCTGGGACTGCAATGCTACATTCCAGAGCTGATATCCTACCACGATCCCTAGCGATGTACCGGCAACGATCCCTAGCAATGATATGAACGCCGATTCCAAGGCGAAGTTGACCACCACCATGCGTTTGGTGAAACCGATCGCCCTCATCATCCCGATCTCCAGCCTCCTCTCGTGGATGGACCGGATGGTGATTATTCCCAGCCCGGCAATGCCGATGATCAGGCCCATTGCCAGGAAGGCTCGGAACAGAGTGAAGATGGAGTCGATGCTGGAAGTGATCTCCTCGGCCAATGCCTTGACCGATATGGTGCTCATGCCCACATCCAAGAAGTCCTTCTCCAGCAATACGGATTGCTCCTTGGCGTCCAGACCGGGTGTGTAACTGATGAGCAGCCGGTTCAATCCCTGGGCCTTGAAGCTGCCGTAGGCGGTGCTTTCATTGACGAACAGACCTGCTAGGGTGCTCTGTTTCATCACTCCCACCACGGTGATGTTGGTGATCGTACCATCGAAGGCTATCACTCGGAACGAATCACCCACCACCAGACCGGGATTGTCGGAGAAGGATGTGAACTGGTTCATGTTCGACGCCATTCCGCCGTCTATGATCGCCAAGGAACCGTTGTTCAACAATCCTTCCCATACTTCTTCTTCGCTTGCGAATCTGGATAGGTCCCATTTATCGAGAGGGTAGTAACCCTCGGTATAGAACCGCCGGTCCACTCCCAATCCTATCGTATCGAACTGATATGTTTCCTCCCCTCCAGCGATCTCGCGTGTCCCATTGATCCTTATCCCTACCGTAGGTAGGGCCACGATGTTGCTCACGTTACCTTTCTGCAGGAAACCGTCGCTGGCGTTGATCCTATCCCATGGGTCCTGGTCCAATACCGTACGGGGGTCCAATGTGAAGGCGACGGTGTCGAAGCCCCCGGAGGTCTCCTCCACCATGATCGGGATGTTGTAGTCCAGTACCCCGGAGATCATGGTCAGGATGGTGACCGTGAATATCACGAGGCCGAAGATGAATATGCTCAATCCCGTCCGCACCTTGGCCTTCAAAGGATAGGATATGGCCGTGCGGACCACCGCCCTATAGGAGGACTTGGCCCTTATTACAGTGGTAAAGAAGCGAATGATGGCGTCTGAGTTGAACATCACGAGCAGGAGCAGAGAGACCAACATGAAGAGGCCCGCCACCACCAACATCTCTATTTCTTCATCGAATGGGAATATCTTGAATCCGATCGCCATGCCCAACCAGAGACCCAGTGTCATCAGGGCCGCGGCGTTCCAGGCCAGTCGGTCTCCTACGAACCGTCTTATCAGGAGTCCCAACGAAAGGGTGATCAAAGAGAGTCCGCTGTAGGCCGCCCCTAGATTTTCCAGGACCACTCCTAAAGCGGTCAACAGGAACCCGGCCATCACCATGGAGACGCCTATGAGAAAGGACCTGCGGTCCTTGATCGGTACAGGAGGCTCTGGTATGTTCTTTATCGCTCTCACGATGTTCATCTTTGAGATGCGCCCCGTAGCCACGTATACCGTGGTTATGGTGATCAGGAACCCCATAAGGTAAGAATAGGCCATCCCGGAGGGCGTGAAGGTGAAATAGTCTGCGATCGAGAGCCCGGAAAAACCGAAAACGCCTGAAACCGAAAGGATGATTATGTATGCCAGAACCACTCCCAGCAGAGTGCCTATTCCGGCGGCCACCGCCCCATAGATGACCCCTTCATATATGAAGAGCCTCCCCATGGTGGACCTCAGCATCCCAACTGCCCTGGTGATGCCCATTTCCGATTTGCGCTCTTCCCCCAACATCGTGAATATATTGAGAACCAAGGCCGCCCCGGCAATGACCGAGAAAGAGCCGAACACGAAGAACAGGGAGGTGAACGATGTTAGGGCGTCACGACCGTCCTCCAAGGTCTCCTGTTGGTCCTGGACGATCTCCAGCCCGAGGTCCGATCGGTCATCCAAAACCGCCTGGATCTGTTGGCGGGCGTCCGAAACATGTGCTTTGCCCTCGCTGAGCAATGTTACGAAGATAAGATTGTTCCTCCCTTCGTTCCCGGTCCAGGATTGCAGCGTCGAACGTTCTACGAATATGCTAGGGGCGGATTGGAACTGTCCAGAACTGAGCTGATAACCACCCAGACCATCAGAGGTCACGATCCTTTCCAAGGTCAACGGTAGAACGTTGGTCCCTCGGACCAGCAGTAGCTGGTCCCCGACCGCCGCATCCAGTTCCAAGGCGGCGCTCTGTGGCAGGAACACACCTCCGGGCAAGGGGGCTGTGGTTATGGGTCCCTCATCAGCTATGGTGAAACCGCCGAAATTGGCCACCATGTCCCCTTCCACCCCCAGGGCGACGTTGTTGAGCGAAGACAGGCCGGTCCTTTGATCGATCACCACCGCGTTCTCCAGACTAGCTTGCGCCACGTGTTCGATCCAATCCGTGGAACCGAGATCGGATAAGATCGCCTGGAGTTCGGTATCATTCAGGTAGACGTAATTAGTGGCGAAGGGCGAAGCAACCACAAAATCGACCTCACCGAGCCCCTCGGTGACCTGATTCACTATGAGATTGTCCAGGGTGTCACTGACCGCGAAGGATGCGGAAATGATCGCCGTACCCACCATCAATCCTCCGACCACCAAGGCGGTCGTGGTCGGCCTCCTGATGGCGTAACGAAGGGCCATGGTGAAGACCACCAGATTATGACGGGCGTCCATGAGCACGATCAGAATGATGAGCATTATGTTCAATATCAGGGAGAGAGCCGTATCAAAAAACAGCCAGGGGGCTAATAGTATTATTGCCACCAAGGTCATTTTGATGATAACGAACCACTTGGACAACGGGTCAACCCCTGTCGATTATATCCTGGCAAACGGTACTGACCTTGCCGTCATCGTCCACGATCTCCCCGTCCCTCATGTGGATGATGCGATCGCACTTCATGCCGACCTCGGGATCGTGGGTAACGATGACGAAGGTCTGTTGGTTCTCCTGATTGAGTCGCCTCATTAGCGCCACGACCTCATCGGCGGTCTTCTTGTCCAGATCTCCGGTCGGTTCGTCCGCCCATACAAGTGCGGGTGTGTTTACCAGCGCCCGGGCGATCGTGACCCTCTGCCTTTCGCCCCCTGATAGGGAGGCCGGACGGAGTGGGGCCCGGTCCTTAAGACCCACTGTCTCCAGTAGTTTCAGGGCCTTCTCTCTGGCTATGGACGGGCTCTCCCCTGAAATGAGCAATGGGAGCTCCACGTTCTCCTGGGCGGACAGTACTGGCAACAGATTATAGAATTGAAAGATGAATCCCATCCTTCGGGCTCGAAAACGGGTTTTTTCGTTATCGTCCATCTTGGTCAGTTCCACCCCCTCGATCAGAACCTGGCCGGAACTCACATCATCGATACCGGACAGGCAGTTGAGCAAGGTGGTCTTTCCGCATCCGGAAGGTCCCATGACCGCCACCATCTCCCCCTTCTTGATCTCCATGGTGATGCCTTTCAGAGCCTCCACTCGGATATCCCCAGTAACATAGGTCTTAATGATATCCTGGCAACGAATTATGGACAATTTACTCCCCCAAGATGTTTATGATACTTCGGAATATGATATATAATCGTTGTCCAGGGGATCCTTCAGTTCAACGTAAGAGCATGAACAGGTTTACCAAAACTAATAAAATTACCAGGGAACCGACGTTCAATTTCACCTGTCGAATGACCTTCCTTCGGTCGTAGGTTTTCAGGAACAGACCGGTAAAGCTAGCAGCGATCGGTATCGCACAGACCATCATTAGCGTTGACAGTTCCAGCTCCCAGTACTCACCGAGCAAGGTGAGGATCGACCAGATAAGAGTACTGAGCGATACGCAGATGAATGATATCGCCGCCCCTCTCCTCAGACCCATACGGACCATCAGATTCACTTTACCCCCGGCCTGGTCACCCTTTAGGTCGGGCATCTCAACGCTCAGTATGAAAAATCCCACGAAACCAAAAAGCGGTAGGCAGGTGATCATGAATTTGAGGTCTAACCCCCCATTGACGACCATGTATCCCATGCCAGGCATGACCAGCCCCGCGGCTAGCACCGTCGATACCTCCCCTAGTCCCCGATAGCTCAAACGGAGAGGTGGCGCGGCATAAAAATAGCCAAGCAGAGCACCGAACAGGACGAAGGGAAGGAAGTACCAGGGCATATTGAATGTGATTTGGAATGCGAATGCCGCCACCATTGCAAGACATATCAGCGACCAGGAGATGCAAAGGGCGGCCCGGGCGTATTCTGGATTTTTATTTAGAACCCCGCTTCCGCCTGAAAGGACCGAAGGGGTGTTCGCTGCGTCGACCTCTTGATCAAAGTAATCGTTGGAATAACTAAGAGATATCTGTGCGAGGAGAAATATCAAGTAACCCAGAGCGAAACGGCCAGCATCCGGTCCTGTTGGGTCCCCTCTCGCTAAAAGAGATCCAAGCAGGAAAAGTAACAGACCTGGTAATAGAAATTGTGGGCGGCTCAATCGCAGTAGAGCCCATATCTTCTTTCGTTCCCTGGCCCCATCTGACATCGGGTTTTCACCTCAACATAAATGACCTAGATCGGTCGGTCGAAGAGAAGCTCCCCGACATGTTTAGGAAATATGAAGGGGGCTGTGGGTGTGCAGTGATTACATTTCTTTTCATTGCTATGACATATGAGGCGTGCTCGAATATTTCACAATAAAGGTTCTAAATTTATTGTGAACGCCCACTTATGAGATGAAATTGGGGTGCATTCATCAATTTATGAACTTGATCGTTGAACGCTTTACGAGGAATCGCATAGCCGGTCTTTGAATTTCTTCTAAAAAGTTGTAACGAGATCTATTAATGTATTATTATGTACATCATAGTCCATAAATGCTATATATTGCATTATCCTTTTCTCTATTTCATGAAAGATGATGTCAGGATCACCCTAGGCGTTAATGACATTCCGAAGCGCTGGTACAATATCGCTGCCGATTCCCCTGTCCCGATCCCTCCGCCGTTGAACCCGGGCACCAACCAACCTCTGAAGCCAGAGGAGATGGAGGCCATCTTCCCCAAGAACATCATCGCTCAGGAGTATTCTACCGAGCGCTACATTGACATTCCAGAAGAAGTGCGTGAGGCCTATATCATGTTGAACCGCCCCTCCCCCTTGGTTCGGGCGGTCCGACTGGAAAAGGCGCTTAAGACCCCAGCTAAGATCTACTACAAGCGGGAAGATCTCAGCCCCTGCGGTTCCCATAAGCCCAACACCGCGGTTCCACAAGCCTACTTTAACATGGTGGCAGGGACAGAGCACTTGACCACTGAGACCGGTGCCGGGCAATGGGGATCTTCCCTTGCCCTAGCATGTTCTATGTTCGATCTTAGCTGTAAGGTCTTCATGGTGAGGGTCTCCTACGACTCTAAGCCCTATCGCCGCTTCGTCATGCAGACCTACGGCGCCGATGTCTACGCCAGCCCTAGCCCGGAGACAAATTACGGCCGCACTCTCTTGAAGAGCGATCCTACCAACCCTGGAAGTCTAGGCATCGCCATCAGCGAGGCCGTTGAACTGGCGGTCAGCACCCCCAATACAAAGTACAGCCTTGGCAGCGTGGCCAATCACGTCATGATACATCAGTCGGTGATCGGACAAGAGCTCATCGAGCAAATGAAGATCGCCGAGATCGTTCCGGACTACATGGTCGCCTGTGTTGGCGGTGGCAGTAACTTTGCCGGATTTGCCTTCCCCCTGTTGGCACAGAAGATAAAAGGGACGATAGACACTGAGTTCATCGCCGCCGAGCCCGTTTCAGTTCCTTCCTTGACCAAGGGAGAGTATCGTTACGATTTCGGAGATACCGCGGGATTGACGCCTCTGTTCAAGATGTTCACCATGGGTCATGAGTTCATGCCTTCCCCCATACACGCCGGCGGTCTGCGCTATCACGGAATGGCTCCCACCGTCAGTCTGATGAAGAACTTGGGATTGGTCAAAGCAGTGGGCGTTGAACAAAAGGACACTTTCTCTGCTGGTGTGCAGTTCGCTTTGGCGGAAGGAGTGATCCCAGCACCGGAGAGCACCCATGCCATCCGGGCGGCCATAGACCTAGCCCTGGAGGCCAAGCGCAACAATGAGGAGAAGGTCATCGTCTTCAACCTCTCTGGACATGGGTTGCTAGATATGGCTGGGTACGACAGCTATTTCAATGGCAAACTATAGGGATCTTCTTAGATCCGACCCGGGGGCGTGAGCCCCCATATTTTTTATTTTTATCACTGAAAGACTTTGATTTCACTAATACAATTATTTATAAAATATCGCCATTACCGTTGTTAGTGGGTCGGGGAAGTAAATTGAGGAAGTGTCTTGTGCGCCGAACTTGAAGTCGAAAATGGATTGAAATTCTACTCCATCGAGGTTCGTTCAGACTTCGGCCTGTTCACTTTGGACCACGGGCGCATCTACATGATCATCAATGAACGTCTGGACAAGACGCTTTCATTGATAAATGGCATGGCTTCTGCCGGTAAGGACATCATCTGTGTCAGCCGAATGCACCCGGATATGCTGCGGGGGCGATATCCATTACAAGAAATTCATTCCCTTTGGCTTAGCGAAAGCGGCAACAGCCCTAGGATATCACCTGATCAATTGGACCAGATCGTGGAAGAAATTTCTAATTTCGTTCAAGAAAGAAAGAACGCAGTGGCCGTCTTGGACGGCCTGGAATACATTTCCCTGTTCACCGATTTTCGCTCGTTGAACATCTTTTTGGAGGAATTGAACGATGTCGTTATGGCGTCGCGGTCAATCCTTTTGATACCAGTAGATCCGCGCCTATTTGACCCTTGTCAACTGGCACGGTTGCGTCGCTTTGCTGAGATCCTTCATTGAGCTGTGAGGTGTCCATCTGGGGAAACGCCTCCCATAACCTCTTCAGGTCCCTCTCCTCGAAGGTCAGCGGATCTATGGATATGATCATGCTCCCTTTCGACGTCCCGAGCGCATGGTCGATGTCCTGCAGTGCTGAGACGATCTTGTTCATATCGCTCCACAGTAATAGGTACTCGAGTCCGTCCAAGAAAAATTTTTTGTGCCCCGCCTTGACCTCGGCCCGCACTTTCTTGACCAGGTTCGATACGTTCTTTGGGCAAAGGGCGTCCTTGTGCTTCACGCCGCTCAACCAGTGAAATTTAGAATTGGCTAGACCGTATTTCTCAACCACGTATTCGGGATGCAGGCGGGTGATGCACACTCCGTCGTCACCAGATAGGTATTTAGAGAACATTAGGAAACCGTTGCGAGGGTAACCCTCCACCAACAACGAGACATTGGCATTTATGACATTTTCCATGAGATCATTCCTCCGTTCCTTATTCTATGACTTTGTTTTTACCCTATTTAAAGGACATTTGAGCATGCTACTTTAGTTAAATGAGAATCTGCACCTGAACACTGTGTGAAAGGTTATTGATAGAAGAACGTGGTTTTTGTTATGTGAATCGTGTGGCTAGCAGATCATTATTGACCGTCAAGGAACGGGTCTTTCTTCATCTGCTATTTCAACAACGGTTCATCATGGATTCCGATTCTCCCAAGACCGTTACCCAGGAAGGCGTGGCCAAGGCCGTCGACGTGGGCAGGAACAACGTAGCCAAGGTCCTGGCGGAGATGAATAATGATAGTTACATCGAATCATTCACCCGCCACGTCAAGGGATTGCCCAGCGTGCGTAAGGTCTATTTCCTGACCCCAAAAGGTCTGGAAGAAGGGAAGCAGATCAAGCAGGATGTGGAAGCTACCGTAGTGGATATCATAGATCTGCAGGGGGAGACTCACCAGGACGAAATCGGACGATTGGGGAATTACCTGCCAAAGCGATATGACCTCCTAGAGCTGATCGTGGGCATTAGTCAGGGGAGCATCGATTGCAGGACGTTCCACGAGAACAAAATGAGAGAGGAGCGTCGATACGTCGACTTTACCGATAAGAAGCCGGCGGTGAGAAACTTCTTTGGTCGTGAGAAAGAACTGGCGTCTCTGAACGATCTGCTGACCTCGGAGACCAAACGCATCGTGGTCATCAACGGCATCCCGGGAATCGGAAAGACCACCTTGTTGGCCAAGTTCGCTCAGACGGTGAAGGAAAACACCAATGTATTCTGGTACAAGGTACATGAATGGGCCAACTTGAAAGCGTTGCTGCGCCCTTTGGCTGAGTTCCTATCGCAGATGGGGCGGAAAAACCTTGAATGGTACTTGAACCAGACGGAAAAACCCTCGGTAGGAGAGGTCACCCACATCCTAGAGGCCGATCTGAAAGATGTCTCCACCCTGCTAATATTCGATGATGTGCACAAGGCCGACCCCACGGTCCTGGAGTTTCTGGGAGCGCTGCTCAGTGTAATGGAGGTCCTAGAGCACACCAGGGCGGTCTGTACCGCCAGAGAGCTTCCCTCGTTCTACTCCCGCGGTATGATCTTCCGCGGTTTGGTGGAGGAGATCAACCTGGATGGTCTGGACCGGGAGAGCAGCACCAAGATGATGCGGTCCCGCGGATTGAACGACAGCACCTTCGAGGAGATATTTCGTGTCACCAGCGGTCACCCTCTCTTTCTGGAGCTCATTGACGACCCCAAGCTGGCCTTGGGAAAGAACATTCGTATTTTCATCGAGCAGGAGGTCTTTTCGCGCCTGGACGTCGCTGAGCGCAAGATCATGAGCATCGCTGCGGTGTTCCGTTATCCGGTGCTCATAGACGCGTTCTTCATCATGGAGGAAGAGATCCATCTGGCCGCGGGTATGGACAAGGTGGAGATGGAGGGCGCGGACTACGCCGTCAGCTATGAGGCGGTTGACACCTTGTTATCCAAGGCCATCATCTACGAATCCGTTGGTCGCATGATCGGCATGCACGACCTATTACGTGAATTCTCCTTATCCAGATTAACACCCAGACAGAGGCGGGTCTATCATCGGGCAGCGGCAAGGTACTACTTGGAGGACAGCTCCGCCCCGGCGAGGGTCGAGGGACTTTATCACTCCATCATGGCGGGGGACCTGACCACCGCATCATCCATCGCCGCCGGTGACGGCCGCACTATAATCAACAAGGGTTACGCCACCCAGTTCGCCCCACTCCTGGAACGCTTGGCGCGTGACATGGGGACCACTGAGAAGAAGGACCTGGTGGAGATCAACCTGTTGCTGGGTGAGGTGCTTTACCTGCAGGGAGAATGGGACAGAGCGATTGACGTCTTACAGTCGCTTAGGAAAACGGCACCCGGAGATCGGGATGGCAGAGTGTTTAGTGAGATCAATCGTATAATTGGAGTGATCTACCTCAATCGGGCAGATTATGACAAAGCCAAGGTCTTCCTAGGGGATGGGCTCGAGATATCGATGCGAAATGGAGATCGCTCGACCGAGGCCGATATATTATATGACATGGGCGGACTCCTAGAACGGCGGGGACATAATACAGAGGCCATGGAACATTTCATGAAGGCCAGGGACATCGCCCTGGAATTGGCCGATGACCTAGCCTTGGGCAAGGCACTTTACGGACTGGGTCGTGCTCATTCCACTTTATGTGATTATGATTTGGCCGTTCGTTATAAGAAGGAGGCATTGATGGTATTGGAACGCCGGGGCGATATTACCATGATGGCCAAGACGTGCATGAGCATCGGTAACGACCTTTGCACCCTAGGGAAAAATCAGGAGGGAATGGAGTTCCTTGAACGATCCACGGAACTGGCCAATATATTGGGTGACCTTAGTACCGTTGGTCACGCCATGGCCAACCTTACCGGATGCAAGATCACCCTGGGTGAATTTGACGATGCGGAGGATCTTGTTCAACGGTGCCTACCCATCTCATTGAAGTTGAACGATCCTTTAATGACCTCCATGCTGCGGTTCTATAGTGGATATATCAGCACTCGGAATAATGATTGGACGGAAGCCCGGACAGAGTTCAGAATATCGATGGATATCTTACGTAAGCTCGATACACCGGTCCGACTGGGGCAGTTATTGATGGAGATAGCAGATATCAACATCAAGAACAATGACCGAAAGGAGGCCCGGGTTCTTCTTCAAGAAGCATACGATATCGCAAGTAAAATTGGCCACCAGAAACTTTTAGATCAGGTTAAGGAAAATATGGAAAAGTTGTGCACATGAAGTTGTGCACATTTTTATGCCGTTCAGACCGAGATAGCGTGGGGGTCTAGGAACGGTATGGAGTGGGGGTCTAGGAACGGTATGGAGTGGGGGTCTAGGAACGGTATGGAGTGGGGGTCTAGGAACGGTATCGACTGGATTCCAGCGATAAGACCGGGAATCGAACCGAGTAGCAACATGCAAGCACTGATGGCGAACAGCGCCACCAAACCGATTATGACCTTATTCCTAACAATCATTCAAAGCACCTGTGAGCTATTATGAAACCTGGTTCGACTTGTATATATTAAAATGGTCTTTGAGCATGCTACCACAATGATTATATACTTATTTTAGAAAAAACGGATAATTTTGACCCACTGGATAAAGGAAAAAAATAGTGATTGAAGAATATCGGCATATTTATTAGCCGTGAGAATGTCATGCGGAGACGATCATGAATTCGACAGACCGCTTAGGCCTGAACCTAAAGGCTCTCAAGGCCGTCATTTTCGATTTGGACGGCACCCTGATCCAAAGTACCATCGATTTCAAGGCAATGAACCAGGCGGTGGCAGAAACCCTGATACAGCATGGGCTGCCCAAAGACATACTGGATACTAAAGGCAGGATCAATGAGAGCATCGTTCGCGCCTACGCCTATTTCAAGGGTCACAGTCAAAATGGTTGGATGGACCGCTTGGAAAACGACCTGAACCGTGTCAGCGCCGCGGTGGAGATGCGCCAGGTGGACCGGACCACGGTGGTGCCGGGCACCTTCGAGGTTCTGGACCATTTGAATAGAAATGGATTGTCCGTGGCCATTCTCACAAGGGGGAGCAGGCCCTATACATTACGAGCGCTGCGCGCTTCCGGCCTTGAAGGATATTTTCGTACCATCGTTTGTCGCGACGATTATCCATTGATCGAGGCCAAACCGAATCCTATCGCCTTACGCAGGGTTTTCGCTGACCTGGGAATGGAGAAACAGCAATGTTTGTTCATTGGGGACCACGAAACGGACTATCAGTGCGCTATTTCCGCTGAGACCTCTTTCGCAGCCGTTCTCACTGGATCCCATGGGCAGGAAGTGTGGAGCAGGATCCGGCCTGATCTGTTGATGTCCAGCATAGCCGAGCTCCCAAGAATGCTGGAGGGTGGATCGTGAAAGCCATACTGACCAAGGGCGCCCCCGAGCCCATAGGCCCTTACTGCCAAGCATTGGTGCATGGGGACCTGATATTCTGTTCTGGGCAACTGGGATTGGACCCGGGCACCGGGCTACTAGCGGCCGGTGCGGTGGAGCAGGTTCAGAGAGCCCTCGATAATCTTGAGGCGGTATTGGAAGAAGCCGGCAGTTCCGTCGATCGGGTCCTGAAGGCGACCTTGTACCTAACGGACCTTTCCACCATGGCCGAGGTGAACATCGCCTACGGTGAATTCTTCGCTCGACCCTATCCGACCAGATCGGTCATTGAGGTTTCTGGGTTGCCCAAGGGAGCGATGGTCATGATTGACCTGATCGCTGCGCGATAGTCCTCAGCAAACCTTTTTCAGCCCCCCACTTCGTTATTGATATGATGAGCGATGAGGCAGCTGAGGGCAAGGAGAGTAAGCGGAGAAGCGCGACCTTCTCCGTGACCGGTATGACCTGCGCCACTTGCGCTGGGACGATCGCTGATTCCTTGAACGAACTGGAGGGTGTGTTCGGCGCCGATGTCAACCTGGCGACGGATCGTGCGTCCGTGACCTATGATCCGGAGAAGGTCGACCTGCCCAAGCTGCGCAAGGCGGTCGAGGACGCCGGATACGGCGTCATAATCAACGAGCTGACCTTGTCGATCTCGGGAATGAGCTGCGCCACCTGCGCCAACACGATCGAGGAGAATGTAGGCGAACTGGACGGGGTCTACTCCGCCTCTGTCAATTTGGTAACAGAGAAACTTACCGTGAAGTACGACCCGCAGAAGGTCAGGGTCACCCAGATAAAAAAGGCGGTCGAGGACGCCGGATACGAGGTCATTGAAGCTCAGACGATGGACATGGAGAAGGAGGTCCGGGAGAAGGAGACCAAGCGACAACGCGCCCTATTGCTGCTCTCGCTGTCCTTGGCCATCCCAACCATGATATTGATGATGACCATGGACTTCACCGATATCGGGCAGGAGTTCCTGATGGAATATGGCAACCTCATCATGTTCCTGATGGCCACCCCGGTGCAGTTCATCGCTGGTTACCAGTTCTACGTGGGCGCCTACAAGGCGTTGCGGAACCGCACCGCCAACATGGACACGCTGATCGCCGTTGGAACCTCAGCGGCCTATTTCTATAGCGTGGCGGTCGTCTTCCTACCCGGCGTGGTTGCCTTCGAACACGTCTACTTTGACAGCTCGGCCATGATAGTTGCGCTTATCCTGTTCGGCAAATATCTCGAGGCCAAGGCAAAGGGGAGCACCTCGGAAGCGATCAAACGCCTCATGGGACTGCAACCCAAGACCGCCCGGATCTTACGTGAAGGGGCGGAGATGGAAATATCGATCGATGAGCTGGACGTCGGCGACGTGATGCTGATCAGGCCGGGGGAAAAGGTCCCCACGGACGGAGTGGTGATCGACGGGCGTTCATCTGTGGACGAGAGCATCATCACTGGAGAAAGTCTGCCGGTGAGCAAGGAAGAGGGTTCTGTGGTCATCGGCGCCACGATCAACAAGAACGGGCTGCTGAAGGTGCGGACGACGAAAGTGGGAAAGGATACCGCCCTAGCTCAGATCGTCAAGCTGGTGGAGGACGCTCAGGTAAGCAAGGCGCCGATACAACGCGTTGCTGACCGCGTAGCGGCCGTGTTCGTGCCAACGGTGATATCGATAGCTCTGATCTCCTTCCTGCTGTGGTACTTCGTGGGAGTGAACGCCTTCGATGTGCAGCAGGCGGCATTCACCTTCTCCCTCACCATATTCATCACCGTAATGGTCATCGCCTGCCCCTGCGCCCTGGGATTGGCCACTCCGACGGCGATCATGGTCGGTACTGGTAAGGGAGCGGAGAACGGCATACTCATCAAGGGCGGGGAGTCGCTCGAGATAGCCGGCCGGATACAGACGGTCGTCTTCGATAAGACCGGTACTTTGACCAAGGGGGAACCAGAGGTGGTGGAGGTGCTGAACTTCGACCCCGGCTGTCCGGACATGTTCGAGTTGGTGGCCAGCACCGAGGTCGGTTCCGAGCACCCATTAGGTGAGGCCATCGTGCGTAAGGCCCGGACGGATGGTCTGGAACTTTATGAGGTGGACGACTTCGAAAGCTTAGCTGGAAAAGGAGTGAAGGCGACCGTAAGGGGAAGGCAGGTAGTGGCAGGAAATCGCGGATTGATGAAAGAGATGAGCATTCCCCTGGACGACAAGGAAAAGGACATTACCGCACTTGAAGAGCAGGGAATGACCGCGGTGTTGATCCTGCTGGACGGACGCTTGTGCGGAGCCGTCGGCATCGCGGACGTCATCAAGCCTACGGCCCAGGAAGCGGTCATCGCCCTAAAGGAGATGGGCATCGAAGTGGTCATGCTAACTGGGGACAATAAACGAACGGCGAACGCTATCGCGGCCAAGTTGGGCATCGTGACCGTACTGGCCGAAGTGCTTCCGGGCGACAAGGCCAAGGAGATCAGCCGGTTACAGAAGGAGGGGCGTATCGTGGCCATGGTGGGTGATGGCATCAATGACGCCCCGGCATTGGCACAGGCGGACGTAGGGATGGCCATAGGCTCCGGTACCGATGTCGCTGTGGAAGCTGGCGATATAGTGCTCATCAAGGACGACCCGAGAGATGTGGTTGCGGCCATACAACTGAGCAAGCAGACCATGAAGAAGATAAGACAGAATTTGTTCTGGGCCTTCGGCTACAATACTGCCGGCATACCGGTGGCCGCGGGCGTCCTCTATCCATTCTTCGGCATCCTTCTGTCGCCCATCATCGCCGCCGGGGCCATGGCCATGTCCTCGGTGTCGGTGGTATCCAACGCCGCACTGCTTAAGCGTTACACGCCTGAGATCAAACGAAAAGGGGGTGAATGATTGGCCGTAGATCCGATATGCAAGATGCAGGTAGACGCGAAGAGCGCCAAGTGGAGCTCGGAGTATAAGGGCAATAAATACTACTTCTGCGCCCCAGGTTGCAAGAAGAAATTCGATACGGACCCGGAGAAGTATCTGAAGTAGTTAGACCAAAACCTTTTATTTCTTTTTAAAAGAAAGGAAGGCGGGCGTTGCCCGCTAAGATATTTAATGGCTCTTGTGCCGCCCGTCACGCTCGGCGTTGCCACGCTCTCGCGCATATGCTTCCTGGCGCGCCTCGATGTCCGGGGACTCGCTAGGCAAGGCCTTCTTGACCACTCCCATGGCCCCCATGGCCAAGTTGAATAGCGCAGGAGGGATCCTGATCCCGTAGCGGGTGGTGGTTCCGGTGAGCTTTCCAGGATTCATTATGTCATCGGGATCGATGAGCTTCTTGATCCCTCGAATGTACTTCGCACCGGTGCCGCGGATGGTGTCCAGGTTGGATGCGAAGAAAGCGCCGAATCCCAATGGGCGCCCGTCCATGGTCAAAGAGGCGTCAGCAAACTTCTTGTTGAACGCGAAGGAGGTCAGGTTCTGCATCTCATCCGGGTTGAACAGGTAGTATGGCATGAACATGACCGTGTTGCGGTCGACCATGGAACCTATTATGGCACCGGTCATATGCAGCTCCTTCAGTATGCTGTAGCAGGTGTCCACGGCCTCCTCGAACTTGTTCAGGGGCAGTAACGCCTCTCCCGGTATGTGGCCAATGCCGATCTCTCGGGCGCGGAACTCGTAGCAGCGCTCTTCCCACTCGTGAGTGGCATCGGCGTCCGGTAGCCTCGTGGCCCCGTGTTTCGCCATGATCTCATCGAGCTTCTTCTCCTCCCAGGCCACGATCTCCTTGTCACCCTCTAATTGAATGTTGAGGACCGAACCCACTTCAAGAGCGTGCTTGCCGGCCTTCTTCAACAGATCGAAGTGATTTCCATCGCTAAAGCCCATGTGCAGGGGCCGGACGCGGGAGCGGGCGATGTCCATCAACGGCTTTCCGACAGCCCTTAGGTTCTCGAAGCCGTAGGATAGGGACTTCATCTCCTCCGGAGCGGGCTCCAATTTCAAGGTGACCGTGCATATCTGGGCCAGTGTGCCTTCGGCTCCGATGATCAGCTGGTTGAGGTTGTAGCCGGTCTCATTGTCCACGATGGAGTCGTAACCGGTGTGTACGATGGTACCATTGGGCATAACGACCTCCATATTGCGGACCAGCTGGGCGGAGGTGCCGTACTTGTAGGAACCAACTCCCACACCGTTGACGGAGACCCACCCGCCCAAGGTGGCCGACGGGAAGCTGCTGGGGTAGCCACCCAATAGAAGCCCCTTTTCCAAACAGTCATCGTAGACCTGTTTCCAGGTGCATCCGGCTTGGGCGACGACGTAGAGGTTCTCCACATCGATCTTGATGATCTTATTCATGCCACCGCTGCTATCGATCAGAATTCCGCCGAACACCGGTATGGAACCTCCCAATCCCCAAGTGGAAGCTCCACGCGGAGTGATGGGGATCTTTTCCTCAGCGGCGATCTTGACGATCTTGGCCACGTCCTCAGTGGTGTGAGGGCGGACCACGATATCTGGAATGTTCTTAAAGGCTAATTGGGTCACATTTGGAAGCGGGGCGAGGTCATGGCTATAGAGCAACCTTTCCATTTTGCTCGTCTTAACGTTCTCTCTTCCAATGGCATCTTGCAGTTTTGCCACGACCGGAGCCATGACCCTGCTGACTTTCTCCTCCGCAGCTTCCATATGAAGTCCTCAAATTACTAGGATATAAACAAGATTATTCCGTAAAGACCGTAATGTATTTTAAATGTATTCCCAAGCCATACGTAAAAAATCTAACATTCTATTCATTATGAAATAATTAAAAAGGTGCCCGAGTATCGGTGCTTTTAGGTACTTCGTCCCGTCTTGACGATCTCGCATCTGCAGATGGGAGAATCATCATTTTGATGACGTCCTACCTAGCTAACGAACCCCGAAAGGATCGATCGCTTATCCGTATCACCGCTCACCCGCCTTAAGCCGGGCAATGGTTGGCAGACCTGCTCCCGAAGGAGCATGGATAGGACCTATACCTATGGGCACGATCCTCAAATCATGCTGGATCCATCCTGGTTTCCCTACAGCTTTTCCGACTCGGGCAATATTTACTATTGTCACCCATAGTATAAGTAATTTTTGTTAATCTATGGGATGGCCAGAATATTATTTGATGTATATTAATAAATTAGCTCAAGAAGGTGGAATAGCACATAACAAGAGTGCCCGGGCGGAGGGGAGGAGAAAGGTGACCATTGGTCCGACCCATTCCTCAAAATGGAGATGTTCCTCAGGCGACCATCCCTTCATCTCCGCCCGATCACCCGAAGGCTCGGGGGATCCGTTGGAACTGCGCACAGTTATCACAGGTGCCGTTTCCGAACGGTTGCATCTTTGGCTGATGAAAGCTCAGTGATTCGTTGTTAACGGATCACGGGTCCTGCCCTCTCCATTCCACGGGCAACTTAATACTTGGCGTTACTAACTATAAATAGATTATTTTTATACCAGGCAACGAAATTTGAGTCCCTCTCACTTGAGAGATTCCAATTCGGTTCGGGATGCCCGGATCTTTTCCCCGATCGAGTTCATCTTTGATTGGCACTTGTTACGAATGCGGTCCGCTTCCTCCTGACCCATCTCCCTCTTGTTGTAGCGCTTATCGGCCTCATCCATTTCGCTCCTGTATTCAGCCATAAGGGCGTTCAGGTCTTTTATGCGCTTTTCAAGCTTTTCTGACCTTGGTGCGAACATGAAAATCAATAGATATTATACATATGCCAACTATAAATTATTGGACCATTGCCCCTTCACCCCGGTTCCATACCTAATTTGACCAACGACCCCACGGAGGCGAAGCTGAAGGTGACGGAGACCTTGGCCCTTTCCATGGTCCTGTCTACCTTCTCCAATTACCTCATATTCAGTATGAACTGATCGTCTTCCATAAGGTCTTTAAAAGAGGTTCCAGAAGTTCTTCATCGGCCAAACGCAATAGATGACTAGGGCATGAACAATCGGATGATCCGAATCCTTTAACGGGGATGGTCAGCGATACATCTTGCGATAACGTTGTAAATATCCGACATTCCAAACGGCGTTCATCGGGGAAGATCAAGGCCCCGAATACCTTTCCCTCCTGCAGCAGGTAGTCGATATGCCAATGCAGTGTCTTATCGTGATCGAAATGCCTCCCTACCCGGTTGCCTATCCCGTTCAGGGCAGAACCGCAATACAAGTATGTCCCCGATGGAAAATGCCACTTTCCTGATCTCCCCACCTCTATGTCCCTATCCTCGTCCAGGGTTATCAGTAGGAGATAGCTGCCTTTCATCATGACCTCGATCCCACCTTTCCTTTGTATTGGTTATAACATAAACACCGTGGCCGTCATAAAAGATCATGTCGATCGGGATCAACTCGTCCCCTCCTCAAATGTAGGCTGGTGATCAACCATCATCATCGAACAATGCATGCACTTCTTCGAGATGACCTTGGCCAGAGAGGTAGCTAGTCCTTTATCGCTCCCTCTACCTCGGCCTTAGTACGGATCTTGATGATGGTGCTATCTCCCAGACGGCAATCGGATATTATGGCGATGTCCTTGAGCTTCCGCCCATAGACCTCCAGTTCCTCCATCTCCCTGAGATGTTTCTTGTAGGGGATCTTAACCCTCAATCCATCAACATGGAGCACCACTGGAGCCGGACGCAGACACTCCTGCACCGCATCCATCTCATCCAAGATGTCCTTTATTTCCGATGGGTGAACGAACAAGGGGTCTTCCTCGATCTCCATTCTCCGGACGTCGATCACCTCTTTGACCCGGTCGGCGATCTCCTCCAGCTTGGCGATCTCTTCGGCCCGTCTCATCCTTTCGACCTTCCGCCCCACTCCACATACCAAGGCTTCGCAGTGCGGAAGCGAATCTACCTCTGGACCGATGACCGTCACCACTGGGATCTGGATATCCTTGAATAGGTCTATCTTCTCATGGGTCACGCACTCCTTGAAGTTGCCCAGCATGAATATGGCCGCATCGTATTCCTCGATTATGGCCTTCTCCTCCGCTGATATCTGGCATGTCTTCCGTCCGCGGCCTCGGGCCAAACCCATGACGATGGTGATGGCACCGTATCGTCTCAGGTGCTCGGCTATATCGCATATTGGGTGTGGCATGTGGTGACGACCTAGGGTCGGTCCGATGACAGCTATCTCCGTCCCCGCCAGAGGAACCTCGATGATCTTACCACCCAGCTCTGCTGTCTTCCTCTCCACCAATGGCCGGTCCTCGGAGGGGATGGCCATGGTGATGATGATCATTACCTGCACCTGGGTCTTCTGCAGTACGAACCCGCCAATATCTTCGATGAGGTCGAAAAGCTCCTCGACCTTGTGCACTCCGCCGTCGTACATCAGCACTTCGTACATTATTCCTCCACCTCGCGGATCATGTACTGGTGCACCTTCTTGGCCTCCTCGATGAAATCGACCGTCATGCCATGCTCGGTAGCGACGATGGTCATGGTGTTGTTGTCATAGAACTCGTGACGTACCTTCAGCCCCTCGGGCAGCAAACGCCATATGGCGTCGAGAAGTTGGGAACGGGTCTCCTCCTCCGGATCCAGCTTAAGGTCGGAGAGCTCCTTGGCCGAAACACCTTCGACGAATACTTCCAGGCGGGTCAGCTGCTGTACCCTGTCCCGGCCGTACAAGCGCCATAGGGTGGCCATCAGACGGGGTGCGTACGACTCGTCCTTGATCTCGATGAAGGTCCCACCCTCCTGCGCTTTTATTTCAGCGATGTCGTATACTGGGCGTTTACCCGATGAGTGCTTGACCCTGAGGGAGACGATGAACAAGGTCTGGTCCGGGCGGATGGTCAGTTTGACCCGTTCCACCATGTTGCTCATTCCCATGTCCATCAAGATACGTCCCATCAGCCATTGATACGACTCCAGAGCATATTGCTCCGTTCCCTCCACCTCGAACTCGACCAATTTCTCACCCCAGAAGGCCGGATGACAACAGGGCTGCGCCGACCGCACCTATGTACTGCGGGTTCGGCGGCACTATGGGCCTCTCCCCCAGGGTGTGCTCCATGGCGGTCACCAATCCGGAGATCAGAGCTGTCCCTCCCACCTGGATTATGGGGTGGCGGACCTCGATCTCCTGCAGCTGCTGCTCGTATATCTGCTCTGTCACGCTATGACAGGCGGCAGCGGCCACGTCCTCCAGGGTGTTCCCGGCCGCCAACGACGTCACCAGGTCCTGAATGCCGAAGATGGAGCAGTAGGAGTTCATCTTGACCTTGGTATGATCACCCTTGTCAGCCAAAGCCCCCAGCTCGGTGATCTCCACCTTGAGCCTCTTTGCCGTCAGCTCAAGGAAACGACCGGACGCTCCGGCACAGATGCCCCCCATGGTGAAGTTGTCTGGGATGCCATCCCTTACAGTGATGGCCTTGTTGTCCATTCCACCAATGTCAATGATCGTCGCCTCACCTTTCTGCTTTCCGGCCAGCCACACGGCGCCTTTGGAGTTCACCGTAAGTTCCTCCTGGACGAGCTTGGCGTTGAACTTCTTTCCCAGTGTAAAACGGCCGTAGCCAGTTGTCCCGATCGCATCTAACTGCTCCCGTTTGACCCCGGCCTCGGCCAGGGCGTTCACTAGTGCGGTCTCGGCCGCTGAGAACACATCCGTGGTCGGCAGCCAGTATTTTCCTATGATCTCATTATCGCGCATTATGACCGCCTTGGTTGTGGAAGAACCGGAGTCCAGACCGGCGGTGAGACCGACCTGTCTTTCCCTGGCCAATAACTCCTTGCGCTCAACGATGGTCACTAAAGCCTCCATCCGGGTCAGCAGCTGAGCCGACTTGGTCCTCTCAGTGAAGGAATAGGTGACCACCGGTAGCCTGGTATGTTCCTGCACATACTTCCTGAGCTCCGTACGTACCAGCGCGGCCTCGGCGCACCTGAAGCAGGTGGCTATGAAAATGGCGTCGGCATCATAGTTCTTGTCGGCCAGCTCGATCGCTCGAGCGATCATCAATTTAAGTTGAGGGCTGTGAGGATTGAAACCGAAGTCCTTGACCGCTTTGTCGATCTTGTCCATGTTGACATCGGGATATACCATCTTGGCCCCGACGATCTCAGCGGCGTTCTCTATCTCCCCCTGCACCGCGCTATACTCGGTCCCACATGACAACTGAGCGATCTTGATCATTTTAATTCCTCCAGGAACTCCTTGATGCTGACGACCATGATCTTGGCCTCATCCTCGTCCTCAGGGTATTCCAGGGAGAGAATGGGCACCTTTCTCTTGCGTACCAGCAGTTTAGCCAGTTCGTTCGTTCTCTGACACCCGACGCATCCAAAGCTGTAAGGGGCGTCCTCCATGAATATGGCCGCTTCCGCCTGATCGATAAGCGGGCCGTAGATGGACATTCGACCACGTATGCCCGAGGGGATCTCGATACCTGCGTACTTCAATCCAAGCTTGACATCGTCCAAGGTCACGTTGAGCGGCGGAGCCTCTATCTCATTGGAGTTGACCCGGTCCTTCAGAGCCCCCATGAGGCTCAAAGGTTGGTGGCCGAACCTTTCCACCAGGTCATACAATATCAGGCTGTTCGGTGGCATTATGAAGATCTTCATGGTGATTCCTCTTCGATGAACTTCTTTAGATCGTTAACTGGCATTTTCATTCGTTTCTTGGGCTTGGGAGGTTTTTCCCCCCGCTCCAGACAAACGAGCCCCTTCTCAACCAGGCATAGATCCTTCCATTCCTTCTCCAGTTGAGCGAATCCGGGCCGGGACCCGTGGTGAGCCCGGCAGCGTCGAATATCACCCACCGGAAAGGCGCGTATCTTGGAGAAGATACGATTGGGGTCCAGCTTTCGGACCTCCGTCAAGGTATGCCACACCTCTTCCTTCGGTCCTTCGAGCACCACTCCGTAGCAGGTCTCCTTGACCGAGACCGGAAAACCGAGGTTGTGCACGAAACGAGCGATCCGGTCCGGTGTTAGGTCTGAGGACGGCGCGATCAGTATCAACCGGGTCTCTACATCATCGTTCATTTGGATTTCCCCGCCTTCTTGGTGGACTTGTTCGACCTCGTCCCAGCACCATTGACCTTCTTGGTCTGAGGCCTTTTAGATGGTTTCTTCGAAGTCCCTGTCTTTACCTTGCCCTTAACGACAGGAGCCTTCTTGGTCGCCTTTATTTTCACTTTTTTCTCCGGTTCGACAAACTCATCCAACAGCGCCTTGCGCACATAGATGACGTCTCCTTCCTGGATGTCCTTCATCATGCGATCGAGGTCGCCGATGAATCGCCCTAGGACATTGGTCCCGTGGGCCTCTTCGCCCGTGGGACCGAACTCATCGCTATCCTCCAACCTAATGCCCACCAATCCCTTCTGTGGACGTGACATGTTGGTTATGGCCACATCGCCACGTACCGAAGGTCCCATTAGTCTCTCGGGGTACAGATCGGCGGCCATTACGGGGTCCCCTACGAAGGTGATCATGGGCATGTCCTCGAAGGTGAAGTGTACCTTCAGGGTGCCTATTGTTTTGTGGTCGAGTCCGGTTATCTTGCGGAAGTAACGAACCGACCACGGTGATTCTTTCGCGTCCATGGAAATGGAGAATATCTTCTCCGAGGGAACGCCCATTGTCTCGATCTCCTCCTGTTTAAGGGCAAAGATGGTCATCTCCGGTTCCTGTTCCACGATGACAGCGTCGTCGGAAACATCCCCGACCCTCTTCTGCTTAAGACCTCGGGCTTCCAGGAAGGCCTTGGCCTCTGCCTGGGTCATACCTATGGTCATGACACGCATAGGGTCCGGTCTGACCAATACTTTGCCTCCAACCGGTACCAGATGTACCAGATTGAAGCCGTTCGTGACGTTCCCCACCTGGTTGTGGGAACGATTCATCTGCCGCACTTGGTTATAGAAATATATCTTGCCCGCCTGGTGGCCTTTGTGCCGTACGGTGACCGTATTTGATCGACGTACGTCGCTGTATTCCTGTCCCAAGCTGGTATCCATGTTCGTTTCACAGGCACTGTAGCTGAATCCCTTTTCATCGATGGGCAGACTACCTTCGCTCGCTACCACTAGAAAATGTTCACAGCATAGAGGCGAACGTTCGTCCAGCTTGACACCGACATAGGTCTCGATGGACATGCCATCTTCCACAGGTACGGTCAGATCGACCGTGGCGAAAGCGTCCTTTGAGGTCATGCGGAGCACGACTGGCTCGATGTCCTCAATGATGTCACCCTCATCAAGACGATCCAGAACATGCCTGCCCTTGGTAACGCGCCCAAAGATGGCGTCCTTTAACCCCAGATCATCGTTCATGTCGATCCTGGAGATTATGAAATATGTAGTGGATGCATCGAATCCACCCAGAGCGAAGAAACAATCATAGCGCTTGAAGCTGCTGACGCCCCTTGTCCCTTGAAACTCGGTGGGAAAGGATCCGAAGGCGTGTAGTCGACTTGTCTGCCAGCGAAGATTCTTTCCGATCACGTCGTGGTAGATATCCTTCCAGGCTTCCGCATAGGATGATTCATTGAGCTGAATGATGAATTGTCCCTTAGTGGTCTTGACCATGTATTCGTTGGTCAATTTTCGCTGGGCCTCCATAGGGCGGATCAATGCCACGGAACTACCTGGGACATATGGTTCCCCTTGAATGGCCTGGGCGACCGTGGTCCCGTCGGGCAACTCTTTTTCCAATCCGTTGACGACAGTTCTCATCTTGTCCCCCCATGGATACAGTGCGGCGATAATAAGGGTTTTGCCAAATGTACTGAACTGGCCACTCATTAATTGCCGTACAGCCTTCTCAGATGTCTAGCGCACCATCATCGATAAATAATCTATGAATAGGCATAGGGCCATATTTCGCCGATGAATAGAATGGAATTGCGGTCCATGGTCCGATCGCGGATCATGTCCCTGGAAGGAGTGGACTCCATGGAATTTCTCGATCATCGCCTCCGGGAGAAAGTAGAGGAGATGGAGAGGGGAGCGGAGGGCAATGG
>Ga0307377_10001551_pt1 | contig 28652 bp, 23 predicted proteins | sample TR3MG_FD_202535 | JGI IMG/M metagenome (GOLD analysis project Ga0307377, IMG submission 202535) | Soil microbial communities from Risofladan, Vaasa, Finland - TR-3 | ecosystem: Environmental > Terrestrial > Soil > Coastal area > Acid sulfate soil | place: Finland: Risofladan, Vaasa | collected... | reverse complement strand
CGCAAACCACCTGACGGCGACGTTCATGCTGCGCATCCGGAGATAACTTGCGGGCATCCTCACGTTCCATACTTACTTAGACGAAACAAGAGAAAATAAGTATCAGTATTTATTTGCCGAATCTATAAGGCTGTGCTTTGGGGTGGACCGTAAGGAGCACTCTTCGATAGGAAGTCAGATTGGGCGAGCCGTTGTCGGTGACGGCCAAAATGATGTGCGCGGTGCCTGGGCCGATGCATTGAAACTTGATGGGCAACCAAAGCGGCTTGCAAATTGAAGTTGCCGTGACGGTGATCTTTGAAGGGTCCGAGCTGCTTAGGGTCACGACCGGGTGGTTCGCATCCATGGTGCCCGCTTCAGCGTAGTGAAACCATTTGAACTGCAGTTGATTTCCATCGGGGTCGCGCGTCTGGCTGGCGTCGAGTTGCACGGCGGATCCAACCTCAGCATCAATCACGATGGGCGCGGTGCCCGCCTGCTCGTTGATGACGACCTGGGGATTGTGATTGGCGTGCGCAAAATCTTCGATCGTCCACGACATTCGGGCTGCGAAATCGTTTTGAAGAGCTTCGCGCCAACGCCAGATGGTCGCCTGGTCCGAGGTGTATTCGCGGCCATCGCTGCCGGTCACGGTATCTTGCGAGGTGAGGCGCATGAATTCGTCGCCTCCCTGTGTCCAGAATGGATGCGTCTCACCGTGGGGCTGACGATAAATGTAACGTCCTCCCCATCCGCCCCAGTCGGGCCGGCGGTAGGCATTGAGGCCGTTATCAATCAAGCCAAGGAAGGAAGGCGTGTCGCCCTCCATGATGAAGGCGAAACGCGGATAGAGCTTTCCGAGAGGGCCTTTGTTGCGGATGTTGGCGTCGAGCCATTCATTGGTGACCGTGGTTGAATCGGCGCCTGCGCCATTGCGGTAGTACTTGTCGCCGCTGATTCCAGTCCATGTTGCGTAATAGTATTCATCTCCGCTCTGCGTTGAGGGCTGAACGATATAAAACAGGTTTGGGAACTCGCGGCGAATCCATGGACCGGCGTCATCCTGATCGGAGATGGAATAGACGCGCAGTTTCGAGATGAACTTCTCAGTCTCATCTTTCGTTCGGGTTTGACTGACGTGCAAGAGCGCCTGTGCGAGCGTATTTGCGCCGCCCCAGAGGCAGATCCACACGGGGCGTGGATCGTCGCGGTCAACTGCACGCACGATTCCCTCAGCACCTGTAGACATTTTATCCTTGCCAATAGCGGCAATTCCGTAGGCAGGTTGCCCAGTGAACACAAGGCTGTCGAGCAGTTCGGCGGTTGGCCATCCTTGCGCATTTAGAAGAAGATTCGGGCGTACCTGACCATAGGCCTGGATTAGCGCGTGCATGGTCTCTGGATGGGTGGTGGTCTTCTGCCAGGTAGAGGTTGCGGCGATCAAGCCCTCCAAATCGAACTCATTGGAGTAGAGCAAAAGACGCACAAACGACATTTGATCGTCCGGCTCGTTTCCAATGTCACTGATCACGATGACGCGAGGTTTACCGGAGAAGTCGTCTGTCTTGAGTTTCAGTGGAATTTGGCTCACTAGCGACTGGCTCATCATTGCGCCGAAGAGTGCAATCAGCAACGGCCATATCCACAATCGGGTGCTGCCCATTCGCGCCGCTGAGACGAAGGCCTGTCTGGTGGTCGTGTCATTCCGTCGCATCTCTTTTCTCCTCCTGGTTCGGTCTTCGTCAGGGAAATCCAACCGGGGCCACTTCATGGTTAATGTGATTGTATGCGGAAGGGTATATGAGACGGCACCCGTGGCGATGGGAAGGGTCGTGTAAGGTCATATCGCCACAACGATTTGGTTAATGATGGAGATTACGTGAATCGCTCGTTGATTGTTTGGTAGGCATCGCCTTGCTTCTCACTGTTCTTCACAAAACGAAATCCTGATCGCCTTCACTCAGGACCCCTGATCGACATCACGGGAATTCGCACCTGAGTGAGAGGAGGACTCGCATATGAAGACAGAACAGATCAGATTGCTCTGGATCGTTGGAGTATTGAAGCGGCCCTGGGCGAGAATTCCTCTGGCGAGATGAATTTGCCCAGGGAGCAGCCCCACGCCTCGCTTGTTCGCGCGTCCGAAGAGTCAAACATCATGCAACATCTTGTGAACGCCAATCAAGTTCTCCATCCCAAAAGTTCTGCCTCTTTGGAAGTGAGATGCAGGAGGTAGAAGAAGCCACCGTCGTTCTCGATGTATCCAAGAACATCTCGAACATTCGAGCCGCTCGGGAGCAGAGGGTTCAACGTTTCAGCGAGTGCGCATTCATCCGAAATGAAACGCTTCTGCCGTTCAGTCTGTGTCCTGAGGCGAGATGTCCAGGGCTGAATACTCAGGAGGTATTGGCGTGAGTTGTCGCTCGCCTCCACCACAGACGAGATATGGATCAGGTAGCGGCGCTTCGGCGTTGCGCGGTCTAGTTGGGGTGAGGACTGCCTCATGTTTGAGCACATGCGCGACGCCTACTTTCCGCCACACGTTGGAGTGCAAGGCGGTTGTAACGCTGGGTGAGAATGCAGGGCAGATTGGCAGCAAGAGCGTATGCGGTCATGACCCCACATGCCCATGGAGGATTCCAAAGAAAGAAGACAGGAAGACAGCCAAGCATGCACCAGTGGGCAATCTCGGCGCGGCGCGTCTCAAGCATGAATTGTTCCAGATACCTGGTGTCGCGCGCAGGGAGCCTTTTCTTTGCAAAGCCGCCGAGCCATGGCGCGCCGTCGGGAAGCAGGGACTTCCATCTGCGCAGGCCCATCCAATCGCAGTAGATCCGACCACCGGCCTCCCAGCGCCGCGGTGCCGTGAGCCAGTTGTCACGCGCGAACAGGTCAGAGGGTAGACGCACTGACACAAAGCCGATGGTGAGATGCACCGCCGGCCACCCCAGAATATTCGCCACCCAGAGGAGCGTATTCATACCTCGCGACCTCTCCAGACGGTCTTTTGCCCAGAAGCGCGACGCAGGGCAGAACGCGCGAAAATGACGCAGTAGTAGGTAAGAGGCAGCGGATAGAGCAGGCAGGTCGCAAAGTGGAAGTTCCCCAGTTGGCGAGCAAGCCAGAATAATTGCAGGCTGAACAGGAGATACGTCAGAATACAGCAGATCGGCGCAAACGCAGAGGGAGCAATCAGTAAAATGGCGGCCGTCCAGAGGGACGCAATCCACACTGCCGCGCAGACGAGCACTGCGCCGCCCGATGAAGATGCGCCGTGGACAAACCCTTTGGTCCAGCTGTCTGACATCTGGCGAAAGCCTTCAGGGAACATGCGCATCTGAAGCGTGCCACGACCGCTCAGGCATAGCATGCGGCGTCCGGCCTGGTGCAGAAGGCCGGCGAGATTGAGATTCTCGAGGACAAAGCGGCGCACCGCAGCATGCCCATCCACGGCGAAATATGTCTCTTTGGGGATTAGAAGGGACTGGCCGAAAAGCCGGGCTCTGGCGAACGCGCCAAAACCGCCGGCTCCGGCCGCCATGAGAAGACAGAAAAACAGCGAAGGCTGCTCATACAGGGACTGCATCCTGTGATACGGAAGCAAGGAGATAGACAATCCGGGATCGCCTTCAATTTGCCAACGCGCGACAAGCCGCTCAAGACCGCCTGCAGCGAAGTAGGTGTCGGCATCTAAAAAGAGCAGGAGATCCCCTGAAGCATTCTGCGCGCCCTGGTAACAGGCCCATGCCTTTCCGGTCCATGTCGCAGGCAGCGGCTCTGAGCAGATGACCGTCGCTCCTGCCTCATGCGCAACGTGCGCGGTACGATCAGTTGAATGGTCGTCAACGACCAGGACTTCAACTTTACGCGCAGCGGATGCCGAAATCGATTGAAGCAAGCGGGGAAGATTGCACTCCTCATTCCGCGCGGGGATAATGATAGACAAGCTCACCTCAGCACTTGCCTGAGCGTTTGAACATATGGGTATGTGCCACAGCAGGAGCAAGCCTGCAGCGAGTCCCACGACGCAAAGCGATGCTGGAAGAATCATCACACTCCTGCTCCGGCCTGCTCAGCGATCATGCGTGCCACATGCTGTCCGCTGAGAGAAACCATGGGCATTCCTGCTCCTGGATTCACGCTCCCGCCGACAAAGAACAGATTGCGGAACTGGGAGCTTCGCTTCGGCGCCTTGAAGGCGAAGTTGCTGCGCCGATCGCACACAACGCCGTAAATGGATCCTCGATTTGAGGCGTAGTGAGCTTCAATGTCGAAAGGAGTCCAGAAATCTTCAACGACAATATGTTTCCGCAGATCTTTGAGGCCCATGCGCTCGAGTTTGTCGATGCAGACTTCCTTCAGCGCATGGTAATCCTCACGTGTATAGGGATTGTGTTCATCAATCGCGGGAATATGAGGAAGGATCTTGATGTTGTCACAACCCTCCGGAGCCTGCGAAGGGTCAGTACGGGTGGGTGCAACAACGTACAACGTCGGATCGTCCGGCAGTTTGTTCTGGCGAAATACGCGCCGGAAATGCGCATGCAGATCGGATGAGTAGAAAAAGTTGTGATGCGCGAGCTGCGGATAGATGCAATCGAGCCCAAGATGCACCACGATGCCCGAGCAGGCCGGCTTAAAGCGGTTGTACTCCTTCATTACGCTCGCCGGCGACCTGAGAAGCTTCTTCATCGCCGGAATGACCTCCATATTGGAAACGACATAATCGGCTTGCACCGCGGTGATGGCTCCGCTCGGGCCTTTCGCCTGCACTCCGGTTACGGTCTCGCCTTCCTGGTCGATCTGCACAACCTCATACCCCAGCCGAACGTCCACTCCCGTTTCTTCGAGGCGTTTTCTGAAAGCATGCGCCAGTTCGTAAAGGCCGCCTGAGATATACCACATCCCAAACTCCATCTGGATATTGGGCATCAGGTTCATGAATGCAGGAGAATCAAGTGCACTTGAACCTACATACTTGATGAAGTATTCAAAGATGTCACGCAAGTAGCGATTGCTGAGCCGCTTATAAATGCTGCCAGACATGGAACGCATGTAGTCGAGATCGCGTGCGTCGCGCCAGCCATAAAAGCGAAGAAATTGACCGAACGTGTCCAAGCCTTCGTTGAGGTATCCGCTTTCCACAATCTTGTATTGTTGGCGAGAATAGGCCAGGAACCTGGTGTATTCCTCCAGGACGTTGGGTCCGAAACGCTCCAGTTCAGCACGCATCCTTTCTGCATTTTCCCAGAGGTCCAGAACGGCGCCGTCTTCAAAGAAATTGCGCCACTGCGGATCAAGCCGTTGGAGGCTAATGTAATCTTCCAGCCGCTTGCCGTCGCCTTCGAACAAAGGCCGGAAGATATGCGGCAAAGTGAAGATCGATGGCCCGAGGTCAAAGCTGAAACCCCCAACCTCGAGTTGATTGAGCTTGCCGCCCAGATGTTGGTTCTTCTCCAAAAGAGTTACATGGAAGCCTTTGCTCGCAAGCATGACAGACGCGGACATTCCGCCCAGGCCTGCTCCGATTACAACGACTCTTTTCCCTTTGTCTGTGGCTTTCATAGTCCCTTTACAACGTTGATCAGGATGGTCTGGGCGCTGTTTCCCAGGCGAAAGGCACACTCTGCAAAGCGAGGCGGTCCGAATCGTCCCTTTGGATTATTCGAGGCCCCCACCGGTTCACGAGGAATGCCGATTAAGTTGTGATCGAGTTTGTGATTGCCGTTCAGATCTTCGAACACGGTCACCGCATAGGTTCCTGGCGCCAGACCAACGTCAAACTTCATCCATTCCGCATGCGGCGGAATGGGCAGAAAGCCGTGAAGACATGCCTTGTCTCTCTCGCCCGGAAACCCCGACTCAGACGAGAAGATCAGAAAAGAGAGGTCGCCGTGCGCACCTGCCGTCAAGTGAACCTGCATGGTCAGGCGCGTTGTGTGCGGCGACTGCGCCACACTCTGAAAACAAAGCAGAGTTGTCAGCACGGCGAGCGGAAGGATACGGCCCAACTGCGCAAGCAAGCCTCCCGTGCCATGTCGAAATCGAATGAGTTTAGTTAGCTGCATACGGGTGCTCCGCGTGAACGGAAACCAGTTGACTTGGCCAGTACTCTGGCTTCTCGTGTGCATTACAGTCTTGATGCGCGAGAAGGATCGCAGCCCTTCGGCGCCGTGATAGCGCCCGTAGCCGCTTTTGCCGTTTCCCCCGAACGAGGCATAGGGATTCGCAATCACTCGAATCACGTCGTTCACGGCGCAACTGCCCGCGGATATCCGTGCAGCGACGCGCCGTGCTCGTGCCCCATCCCGAGTCCACACGCTGCTGCTGAGCGCGAACGGGCTTGCATTGGCCAGCGCGATTGCCTCGGCTTCATCGCGAAATGGCATGACGATCAACGAAGGACCAAAGGATTCCTCTGTCATCAGCCGCGCGTTTTCCGGAACGTCGGTGAGGAGAACCGGACCGAATGCAGGCGCATCCTGGTGCGGGAAACACAGCGTCGCTCCTCGAGAAAGAGCATCGCGCACCTGCTCATGGTGCATTGAAAGTGCAACCGAGGACAGCGGGCATAAGTCCGAATCGCGCTCGTCTCCAACGCTGAGTCCAGCCATCCGCGCCTTCAACTTTTCGATAAACTCCTCAAAGATTGATCCCTGAACGTACACGCGCTTTACAGCGACGCACACGCGCCCGGCATTTGAGAACGCTCCATAGGTTACGCCCTCTACCGCGCGCTGAAGATGGCAGTCCGCAAAAACGAGGCTGGCATCCTTACCACCCAGTTCAAGAACCGTGGGAATAAGATGGCGCGCCGCACGCTGCGCTACCAGTTGCCCGTGGTGGCTGCTTCCGGTAAAGAAGACAAAGTCCGGCTTGGCGTCCAGCAACGCCTCCGCCTCTAGAGGGCCCCCGCGTACGACCTGCACCAAGTCTTGCGGGAAGCTGACTTGCGCGCACAATTCCGCAATTTCCGCTGCTGTTTCAGGCGCATCCTCTGAACACTTGAGAATCACAGCATTGCCTGCTGCGAGCGCGGTAATCATGGGAATCACAGAAAGTTGGAACGGATAGTTCGATGGTCCGCAGATGAGGACCACGCCATGCGGCTCATAGTGGGTTTCGAATCTGGTGCCGTGAAACAGGAAGGACGGCTTGCCAGTGGGCCGCGGTTGAAGAATCCTGGCCGCGCGGCGTTCGTAGTAGCGAATCTGCTCAAGCGTCACCAGCACATCACCGGCGAGCGCATCGAGCAGCGGCTTATGTGTGTCCCGTGCAATCAAGGCAGAGATGGAATCGCATTGGCGCGCGATGTCACGCCGCAGCCTCGCGAGATACGCGCAGCGCTGCTTTACGCCCAGAGCGCCCCACGCTGCTTGCGCAGCGCGTGATCGTTTGATCCGCTGCTCTGCACTGGCCATACTCATGCAAGTTCCAGTTCCAAAGGTTTTGCAACAGGAAATGGGATGGCGTTCTTTTCACAGATGAGGTTGGCGGAGATGCGCGCCGATTCGAAGATCGTGGGAAGACCGCTGCCCGGGTGAGTGCCTCCTCCAACCAGATAGCAATTCTCAAACTCTTCAAACTGATTATGAGGACGCATATACATCATCTGATTCCAGCTGTGCGCCATGTTGAATGTGGCGCCGAGAAACACGGAATGCTTCTTCTCCCAGTCCTCGGGGGTAATGATCATTTCCTGCTGAATATGCGGTTCCACATCGCCGTATGGTGTGCTGTCCCGCAGCAGTCGCAGCAATTTATCCCGGTAGGCATGCTTGTGCTCGTGCCACGACACGCCGCTCGTGTTGTTCGCCACCGGCACCAGGATGTACAGCGCAGAGTGGCCTGCAGGGGCGACATGTGGGTCGTTCTTTTGCGCATTGCGGATGTACATCGATACGTCATCGAGGTCTGTCTGCCCATTAGTGATGGCCTTTATGTTTTTCTTGTAATTGCGTGCAAAGACAATCATGTGGTGCTCGGTATCGTAGGTGCGGTCAAGGCCGAGATACATCATGAAAGTGGAACAGGAGAATCTGCGCTTTCGAAGGGAAGACGGCTTGTAGCGGCGAAGATCCTTCTCGTCGAAAAGAGTGCTCATGGCGTGGCCGAAGTCTGCGTTGAGTACCACGTGGTCACAGTGAATCTTCTCGCCGCTCTCCAGTTCGAGTCCGCATGCGCGCCGCCCCTCCAACAGGACGCGCTTAACCGGCGACGAGGTATGGATCTCAGCTCCTTCCTCGCGGGCCACTTGCGCGAACGCCTGGCTGATGCGGCTGAGTCCGCCCATCACGTGATAGATCCCATGCGCGTGCTCAGTGTACGGGATCATGGTGAAGAGCCCGGGGCAATCCCATGGCGACATGCCGAGATACTTCGACTGGAAGGTGAAGGCGAGGCGCAGCTCTTCCGAGCGGAAGTAGTCCCCCAAGACGTCGTAGAGCGACCGCCCCACGGCGATATGCGGAACTGCGGCGAGTAACGTGGGGCTGATCATGCTGGCCAGCGTTCCATAGGGCTTTTGCAGACAGGGATAGAGCTTTTCGAAACGCTGGCTCTCACGCGCAAGAAAGCGATCGAAGCCTGCTCCCTCTCCGGGAAAGTTCCGTTCGATCTCCGCCTTCATGGCCTGAGGGTTGGAGCGCACAAGCATGGACTTGTCATGAAATCGGAGCTCGTACATCGGATCGAGCTTCTTGAACTGCAAGTAGTCGGTCGAGCTGCGACCGCCCTCGGCGAACAACTCATCGAGCAGAAACTTCATCATCAGGAAGGTGGGTCCGAGATCGAAGCGATAGTCTCCCAGCTGGACTTCTGCATTCCTTCCGCCAATCACGTCTTGCTTTTCAAAAACCTGGACCCGAAAACCGCGTTGTGCCAGGAGCATGGCGGATGCAAGTCCTCCAGGTCCCGCTCCCACAATTGCTACGTGCTTTTGTACGCCTGGGTGAATACTCATGGGTCTACGCTAAGCCGAAATAGCTGCGTACAAACACAAGCGCACGGCTCAATGCGCAATTAATTGCTCTAAGCGCAACAAGGTTAAGACTTCTTGCGGCACAGTAAAGTTGCCCAATTGACTGGTTTTTTGGGCCGGCTCTAGGTTGGTGAACCCGTAGTAACGACCATGGCCGTGCAGGCCGTCTTCACCAAACTGCAATAAGAATGTTTTTGCAGTGAATCGAAGTATATGGCGTCGCCTTTACCGAGATGGTATTTATCGCTGCCTATAGTCATCTCCAGCTTTCCCTCAATTAGGTAGAGCATTTCCACTCCCGGATGATAATGGGGAACCGCCTTTCCCAGTGAAAGCGGATGGAAGTGCGCCAGATAGCTATTGAGTTTCCTTTCGTTCACGCGGAAGTCGAGACTCTCAAAATGCCACGGCACAGTAGTGGCCTTGGGATCGGAAGGAAACAATTTTCGCTCGCTGCGACGGACCACTGCGACGACATGACGCTTTCGGGGATCAGTGAAGAAGTAGTCCAGTCCAACACCGAACACCATGGCAATCCGTGTCAGCGTGGGCAACGTGGGCACAAGACGGCCGTTTTCAAGACGCGAAAGCATCGCCTGAGATAGGCCCGTGTGATCCGCTAACTGTGCAAGACCCATGCTCCTGCGCAGGCGCAGGGTACGCAGTTTGTCTGCAATCGCATAAGGACGCAGAACTTCCTGTACGACTGCAGTATCGGTGGACCTTGAGGCCGAATTCTTCTCTTTCAGGCGCATTTCTCCATCCAAATTAGACACGCCGCCCGCATGTCAGTATCTCATATTTGCTTCACAATCAATTAGATTTGCAAAGTTAGCAACATTGAATCTGATGCCGCGCCATTAGCCCGTTCGTTCTTGCAGCAGATGGCGATTTGGAATTATTTGCGAGAAGGCGTCAGGCACCAACCAAATGACTTGCCCGGGCTCGCTCATCTGTTTGTAATCCGGAAAGGTCACAGCAACCACCGTCTCCTTCAGTGTCAGGTTCAGCAGCCTAGACAACTCTGTCGAAACGTTTCCACGACGATTTCCCCCTTCCGGCACCGGATGTTGGGTGACATAACATCCTGATAAGCGCGGCGAAGTAAGAGATTGCTGCTGGACATTGCGCAGATTTGGCAGCGACCCTATTTGCAATTGAAAAAGGGACAATTGCGCTTTTAAACTCTTCCGTCTCGAATTCGCAACAGGCCGCCAGGTCGACTGAAAAAAGACCACAAGCTAGAGTCCAGGTTACTCAAGGTTTCCGATGCGGGCCTGCCACCATCGTCCGTCGATTATGGCGCTTCGGCGATATGGGCGCTATGCCAATCAGCTCAAGTGCCAGTGGTGATAGCAACAGCGGCGGAGTTTGCCAAGCCGTCCGCGGGTCTTCTTCGAGGAGGCACGCTCGACCTTAACTTAATAGCGTGAAAAGCGCCTCAAATCCAATTTTACGATCTTGATGATCTTTTTCAGAGTCCCCTTTTGACCAAGAACAATTTGAGCCAGGCTTTTGATGGAAGAGTGAGATTCTTTGACTGAATTTCGATAGTCAGGGTTTTTCAGTCTGAAAGGAGTTCCAGCGCGCGGGGAAGGTGCATTCGAAACGGATCATTCCGATTGAAGTAAAATCAGGTAAGAGTGCCTATCCCTGCATCTTGCGGCACGCATTGGACTGGATGACGCAGCATTCCTTCATTGGCGGCATCGATCCCGGCGAAAATCTGCCGCATTCGTTTTAGGAACACTTTCGCGTATGCGGTGCGCTGGTTTAACCGCCGCGAGTTCGATGCAAAAGCCTACTAAGATGTGCCTACGAGTTTGCTCTGCTTCGTGAATTGCAGAGCGCAATTGAAAGTAGTGCATGGAAATGAATCCCGAGACGTATATTCTGCGCCGTGAGGAATGGATTGCCCGCCCGATCGACGAGGTATTTGCCTTCTTTGCAGACGCGAAGAACCTTGAGAAGATTACGCCACCTTGGTTGGGCTTCAAAATTCTTTTCATGAGTACAGACTCAATTGAGGAAGGAACCACAATTCGCTATCGCCTGCGGTTTCACGGCATACCCATCCACTGGCGGACGGAAATCTGCGCATGGAATCCGCCCCATGGATTCGTCGACGAGCAGACAAGGGGTCCCTATAAGCGATGGCATCACACGCACAGGTTTGAGGCGCACGGGAATCGGACAAAGATGATAGACGAAGTGCAATACTCGCTGCCATTCGGCGTTCTCGGGCGGATTGTTCACGCGGTGAAAGTACGCAGAGACGTCGCCCGGATTTTCGATTACCGCCATGTGCAAATTGATTTACTGTTTAGCCAACCGGGAGAGGACGTTGCATGAAACCCCTTGTCTTGATTGCTGGCGCCACGGGCTATGTGGGCGGGGAGTTGCTGAAAAAACTTGTGGACGCGGGCTACACAGTGCGCTGCGTGGCGCGGCGTCCGGAAGCTCTAAGATCGAAAGCGCTTCCCGGGGTTGAGGTCGTCGAGGGAGACGTTCTTAATTTAGCGTCGGTACGGGCTGCGCTGGCCGGCGTCGGTGCAGCCTACTATCTGGTCCACTCCATGGGCTCAACTGAATCCTTTGAGGAACAGGACCGCACAGGGGCCCAGAACTTCGCCAACGCCGCACGCGAGGCGGGTGTTCAGCGAATCATCTATCTAGGTGGCCTTGGCCGCAGTTCCGACCAACTCTCCATGCATCTGCGTAGCCGCCAGGAGGTGGGCGAGATTCTCCAATCGGCAGAAGTCCCGGTCATCGAGTTCCGCGCATCGGTCGTCATTGGGCCGGGCAGCCTCTCTTACGAAATGATTCGCGCTCTGGTAGAGCGGCTTCCTGTGATGATCGCGCCGCGCTGGGTTTCTGTCGACGCGCAGCCGATCGCAATCGCCGATTTGCTCGCTTATCTGCTCGCGGCCCTGGACCACCCGCTCGACTCCAGCGCGATCTTTGAAATCGGAGGTTCGGATCGAGTCTCCTACGGCGGCCTGATGCGGGAATACGCACGACAGCGGCGCCTGAGGCGTCTTGTAATCTCTGTGCCGTTCCTCACGCCGCGTTTGTCCAGTCTTTGGCTCGGTCTGGTCACTCCCCTCTATGTGCGCGTTGGACGAAAGCTGATTGACAGCATCCGGCATTCGACCGTGGTGGAAGATCCGAGAGCATTGACCGAGTTCGGAATTCGGCCTTGCGGATTTCGAGAAGCCATGGCGGCAGCCATTAGCGCGGAAAGCAATTATCTGAAGATCGATCTCCGAACAATTCACGTGAACGCATCCCCAGAAGAGGCTTTCGCCCCGATCCGCCAGATTGGCGGGGCCAGCGGCTGGTACTACGCGAACTGGCTGTGGCAACTGCGAGGGTGTCTGGACAAGGCTTTTGGAGGGGTAGGAATGAGACGGGGCCGCCGCGATCCAGATTCGCTTTGTGTTGGTGATGTCGTTGATTGTTGGCGGGTGGATGCGATCGAGCCCGATCACCTTTTGCGGCTCGAGGCTGAAATGAAGCTCCCTGGCCGCGCGTGTCTCGAGTTCAAAGTGACGGGCGATTCCACTGGATCTGTCATTCGCCAAACGGCCTCATTCGATCCTTTAGGGTTGCTAGGCCGCGCCTACTGGTACTCAGTGCTCCCATTCCACCACTTTGTCTTCAACGGCATGCTTAAGGGTATTGCCGCCAGGAGCCGAATCAAGGAATGAATGTTCTTTGAAGCCATTTTCCCCTTGAGCAAACCTGCTCAAGGCCATTGAACCTCAATTTCCTATCTGAGCCGGAAGGGATTCAATCTGCCCGCCTTACACTGAGATTTTCAAGAACGAAATACCAAAGTAAAGTCGCAGAATGACTAGCAGAAATCAGATTTGAAGCCCAAATATACCTGTGACAACTCGTCTTCAGCTGCAAAAAGGATCGCGAGCGGAGGCAAATAAATGTATATTGATTCGCAGCCGAAAGGCAAAACGGAAGATTCGGTGAACATCTCCTCAAACCTGCGATGAACATCTCCTCTTACCTGCGACGTAAGAGATACGCATTCCTGGAGCAAGGTCACGAAGGTATCCGGAGACAATGAATCAATGCCAAGAAAGAGGAGATTCCCAATGAAGAGTATTCTCGCTGCTTTTATGTTGTTTGTTCTCATGGCGGCCCAAGCTGCTTCGGCGCATGCCCAGGAGGCGTCAGCGGCAGGCCTCGCGTTGACTCCGCCGATGGGCTGGAATAGCTGGAACAAGTTTGGGCCTAAGATCAACGACGCGATCATACGTGCGCAGGCTGATGCAATGGTGACAAGCGGGATGAAAGCCGCGGGCTATGAGTACATCAATATCGATGAAGGCTGGGAGGGCACGCGGGACGCACAAGGCGAGTTGCATCCGAACGATGGTTTTCCTGATATGAAGGCGCTGGCTGCATATGTTCACAGCAAAGGGCTGAAGATCGGCATTTATTCCTCGCCAGGTCCGAAGGCCTGTGGAGGCTCCGAGGGGAGTTACGGGCACGAAGAGCAGGATGCAAAGATGTTTGCGTCGTGGAATATGGATTATCTGAAGTACGACTGGTGCACGGCAGGAACTGTATATCAGCGCAATGAGTATCCCGAGGCGCTGCATCGAATGAGTGTTGCTCTCGCCAAGGCCGGCCGCCCGATGGTTTACAGCATTCATGGCCGCGGTGCCGTCTGGGAATACTCTGCCGCGCAGGGAGCTAATCTATGGCGGACTACCGGCGACATCGACGACACCTATGCTCGGATGATCGCAATCGGTTTTGCCCAGGAGGGCCTGGAAAAGTTCGCCGGCCCCGGCCATTGGAACGACCCCGACATGCTTGAGGTTGGAAATGGCGGGATGCGCAGTAATGAATACCGTATGCATATGAGCCTTTGGTGTTTGTTGGCCGCACCCCTCATTGCGGGCAACGATCTTGCTACTATGACGCCGGAGGCGCGTGAGATTCTGACCAACCCGGAGGTGATTGCCATCGACCAGGATCCTGCTGGAATCCAGGGGCATATGATCCTGCAGGAAGGTCCGGTGGTGGTGATGATGAAGCCAATGAGCGACGGCAGCAAAGCAGTGGGCCTGTTCAACCGAGAGCAGGGGACGGTGACTGTCAAGGTGAAGTTTTCCGATATCGGACTTCATCAAATCGCGTCGGTTCGCGATCTCTGGAAACGGGAAGACCTGGGGAGGTTCCATGACAGCTTTTCTGCCGATGTTCCTGAACACGGAGTCATCCTGTTGAGGATTACAGACAGCCGCTGAATGGGAGCGAGTGTTCGGCGCCGATGCAATCACAACGTATTCCTATTGTGTTGACCTCCGCGGATTCGGCACTACATCGCTTCCGGATTTCTGGTGCACAGTAGACCTGCGAGGATTTCCCCTGTCCCCTCGATGGAATCCGTTAGCATCTGGTTGCAGATAAGCGCTGTACCGACGATCGCCTCAGTGGCAGTATGCCTCTGTATCCAGTATCGGGCAGGGAACTCCCGAAAACGCGGAAAAGACAGCGACCCGCTACAGTATTTCGCTACAGGCCATTTTGGAGGGTTAGTGGATGGCTCTAAGTAATTGATTCTATGGTCGGGGCGGAGGGATTCGAACCCCCGACCCTCTGCTCCCAAAGCAGGTCAGACGGATTATTGAAGGCTATTGAAATTGGTAGAAAATAAGTGCTTTTGATTGAGTTTGTTACAGCGTAACTTTCGATCCTTGTTGATCCCTGTGGCTCTTGGAGGCTTTGACCGCTACAAAATCGACGACAGTCAAGTTGCATTCTGAGCAGCAAGCTGGTTGGATTTTGACGGCACCTGATCTCCTTTTCGTCGAAAACCCCTCTTGCGGATCGTACGCGCCGATGGAATTTTGGCGAGGCATATGTTACTACCACGAGGATAGGACGCACCTTGGTCTGGACAAGCAGACTACGGCAATCCGTGGGGCAGCAGAAGATACAAATATAAGCACCAAGGTTGTCTCCATGCCCCGGCTTGGCGGTCTTCATCATCGCTACCTCTGGCTACTTAAACCGTTGATCCGAGCCTCTTCCCTCAGGGTTAAGCACGGTTAAGAATGAACAGCGGGAGAAGTGTGCCTGCTGATCCCGCACCACGCGCTTTACCCTGTTTTCATTGTGTCTGCAATCCCCAACAGCCTATTCCCCGTCGAAAACTATTGCCAAGACAACTGTCGAATTCGACTAGTAGGCTCATTTTGCCTCCGGATGGAGTTTTGGCGAGGCTCAGCATGTCTGAAAATCCAGACATGGGGCACCTGTGATCTTTCAAGAGGTTGTCCATTCGATTGAAACCGGAGAAGCTGTTTGTGACGAGCAATCAGAACCTTCGGAGGGAACGAATGGACATTCATAAGAATGCCGGACTTAGCTTTCGTAGTCGAGAGGCTTTGGCCCGATTTGTTGTTGAGCAGGGACGGACGCGGAAGGCGGCTGCAGCCTCCTTCCGCGTCGGCGCCAAGACGGCCGGCAAGTGGGTTTCACGCTACCGGGCCAGCGGCTCCCTCGGCTTGCTGGACCGCAGTTCGCGGCCGCATTGCAGTCCGCGCCGGTTGGATTCCGGCCTTGTAGAGCAAATCGTCGCGCTGCGTCGAACTCACATGCCCGGATACGAGATCGCGCGGCGCACCGGGCTGAGTCCGGCTTCAGTCAGCCGCATCCGGCGCCGTGCAAGGCTGAGCCGATGGCGCGACCTGAATCCACCGCCGCCTGTACAACGCTACGAGCATCCCCGGCCGGGCGACATGCTGCATCTCGATATCAAGGGAATGACGCGTTTCGGCGAGGTCTCACTGCGTGGTGATGGACGGCTGCGCGGAAAGCGAAGTCATCCCGGTTTCCCGCCCCTGCATGTTGCCATCGATGACCACTCGCGCATGGCCTTTACGCACTTGCTGCCAGACCAGAAGGCCGATACCACCATCGCCTTGCTCAACTCAGCCGTTGAGTTCTTCGGCACACATGGCATCGGAGTGCGTTCGCTGCTGACCGACAACGGCTCCAGCTATCGCTCACAGCCGTTCCGGCAGGCATGTCAACAAATGGCCATCAAACACCACCGCACCAGACCATATACGCCGCGGACCAACGGCAAAGCCGAACGCTTCATCCAGACCGCGCTGCGCGAATGGGCCTACGCAAAACACTGGATACACTCGCAGGAAAGAGACGAATATCTGCAGCCATGGACCCACTACTACAACAACCAAAGACCTCATGGTAGCCTCAACTACAAGCCGCCAATCAGCCGCTCCGATCCAGGAACAACCTCTTGATCTTCTACAGCCACCCAGTTTCGGTGGGTTAGCTCGCTTGACTATGGCACCCGCGCCACCCGCCCGTAAGTGCTCAAAGCTGTGCTGGATGGATACACGGCAGTACAGTCACAACCCAGGATTCGTGCCGCTAGTCCTTCCCTTCGATCCGCACTTCGAGGCCGAACGACTTGCCACAACAGCCAGCCAGAGGAAAAAACAGCCCATTGCAGCCCCGGCAGTGGGAGCAACCCACGAATACCTATGCCACGTCTCGCCTGCTATGTAGAGGATCGAAAGACCGACCCTCAGAAAGCTCATTAGCGCCAAAAAGCCGAATAACCATGTTATCCATTGCCTCCCTGTTCCTCCAGTTTCTGTGTCCACTCCCGCCGAGATTTTTTCCCGCCTGCTTTTCACAACGACGGCCGCAATCGCAATGAATCCGAGAATCTGTACGCCAACAAGTGCAGGGATAACCCTCGCGGTCAGATCGGGGTTTGCGACCATCGTAATGAACCCAGCTAGATCAAAGACGGCTAGCGTTGCAATCCCGATAATCAGAGGCTTGTGCTTGGGCTTCACTTCTCCACCTTTCCGTCTGTCTTGCATTGGGCAGGCGACCGCTACTGCGGAGGCTCGCTGGGGCTGCTCAAATCGTTTGTGTCATCGCCGAGACCGAGCCAATCACCAACCTGCGGCGCTTCTCCAGTGAGCCCGGCTGTACCGGCAGTGACGACGATATCTTCGATTGAAGCCGCATGGGATGCCATATCAACATTCCCTCCGGTCACAACCAAAGTTGTTGCGCCTGACACTGTAGTCACGGCTGCAACCGCATCGCCTGCGTTGGAAATATTCGCTATATCCGCATCGCTACCGAATATCGAACCAAGAAGATCTGATGTACCGGCTGTAAGATCGCCGGTTGCGCCAACGGTTCCATATACCGTTAATGCTAAGGATGCTCCGCCTGTTTCAGGAGCGAGCGCTATTCCTCCAGCCGCAGTTCCAGCTTTCAATCCGCCTATTGTCAAATGCTTGAGCGATTTGCCGAGGAGCTTGCCTCTCGGACTGTGGGCAAACTTGACCGCGTTATTCCAAGTCTGTCGTGTGTTGTTCCAAGCATGGTTTGCAGCGTTCTGAACATGAGGGCCCCACCACTGGTAATCCCAGAAGTCAGCAACATTGCTACAGTTCGCATTGACGACTGTATCGCCATTCGCATTCGTCGAGCTCGTTTGCTGACCGCATTCTTGGTGCCAGTGCCCATCCAAATCCTTAAAGCGCAAAGGATTGTCGGCACCATATACGTACAGATTCAAACTCTGAGGATTGGTCAAATCGGAATACGGCACAGGCCACGGGATTGCGGACCAATCTGGCGACATGAACCGGCCCATGCTGGACGCGTAGTACCTTGCCCCGAAGTAGTCGTTTCCTGATTCGGTATCGCGTTCTTTGCCGGTACTATGTGACCCGGCATCGCCGTCGTACAACGATACCGATAAGCCCAGCGTGTGGCTGGAGATAACGAAGCCGGAACCCAGGCATGAAGTGCCGGCTAGAAGTCCGAAGCCCTGACGCGAGTTTCCGACTAGCTGCGGGATCGCAGCCAAGGCAAGATTCGGGTCAGAGAACGCGCTGGAAGCCTGCTCCATGTGTGGCTCGATTGTAAGTCTTTTAGGCGGCGTAAACGGTGACGATTTGGCGAGCGATAGCGCGTGCGATTTGAAGCCGGAAGCGCGGCGGATCGGCGTCTGGATCGGGGCCGGATTGCGGCCCCGATTGCAGCTAAAAACGGCAGCTAAAGAAAAAGGCTTTGCAGCTCAGAGCGTGACCACAGTGAGGCCGGGGATGGCCCGGAAGTGTTTCACGTTGATCGTGGCGACATCGAAGCCCAGATGCAGGGCTGTAGCTCCGATGAGCAGGTCCGGGAAGTCGATGCTGACACCCTGGCCCATCTGCTCGCCGTGGATGCGTCCGGCCAGCCGCGCTACCTCCAGCGTGAGCGGATGCACGGCCACGGCCTGGAAGAGTTCTTCGACGAAGGTTTCCCGGCGCTTACGGTCGGCGTCCGTCCTGGCCCGGTAGATGCCGTGCGTCAGCTCCACGGCGGTCACAGCCGAGAGCGCGGCGGCGGTCTTCCCACACACGGCCTCGACGCGCTCCAGAACCTCTGCCACGCTTTCCTTGGCCCTCTCGCCTGCGATCAGGATGCTGGAGTCGAGGATTACTCCCATGCGGGCGGATTCCACGGCTTGCGGCTGTCGATGATCTCCTTGAGATCGGCGGCGAACTCCGGGTCCATGCGCGGCTCGTAGCCCAGCTCTGCGGCGTGCTTCTTGGCCAGAGCGATGGATTCGGAGAGCAGGCGGGGACGGAACTCGTTGCCGGCGGGACGCACCACCGCCACGGCGCGCGCATCGGACTCGATGACGACCTCAACGCCGGCGCGAACGCGGGCCATCAGCCCGGCGAAGTCGCCAGCGGCGTCGGCCTCCGAGATGTGGATCGTTGCCATACTCACGATGATACCCTCATTCCTGTTTTTTCCTTTAGCTGCTTAAAAACAGCGGCTTTTCAGAAAACCCTGTCAAGAGCTTTTTTGAGCATTTTTTCCTCAGAGAGTCTGTACCGAAAAATATAGTAAGTTACTGTATTTTTCTTTAGCTGCCCGGCTCTTCGTCCTCTTCGGCGTCGGCCTGGAGAGCTGCCAGCAAGCCCTCCCGCTCGGCTGCCGTGCGCGCTGCCTGGATCGTGCTGCGGGCCTCTGCCGGGTGCGTGGCGGCGTGGATCTGCTGCAAGGCGCGGATGGCCACCTGGGTATAGATCTGCGTGGTCCTGATGTCCTCGTGCCCAAGGATCGCCTGGATATGCCGGATGTCCGCGCCGTTCTCGTGCATCAGCGTAGCCATCGTGTGGCGGAACAGATGGCAGGCTCCGCCCTTGCCCAGCTTGGCGTCCTCGATGCGGCCCCTGACCACGAAGGTCAGATGATCGCGGCTGAACGGCTCGCCCTGGGCCGTGAGGAACACCGTGAAGTCGTCCGGCTCGGAGACGAGCTGCGGACGGCCTTCCCGGATGTATTTCTCCAGCCACGCCGCGGCCCGCGCACCGATGGGCACGTAACGGTCCTTGCTGCCCTTGCCCTGATTGACCAGGATCAGCCCACGGTCGAGCTGAAGATCGTACAGCTTCAACCGCACGATTTCGAGACGCCGCATTCCCGTTGAGTAGAGCACTTCAAGCAGCGCGCGGTCGCGCAGTCCGATGGGTTCTGTTATCTCGCACAGGTTCATGATCTGCTCGACCTCCTCGGCCGACAGGATCACCTTGGGCAGCGAGCGGCCGAGTCGCGGAAGGTCGATCTCCGAGGCAGGGTTATGCAGGATGTGATTCTGCCGCGTCATCCACTTGAACCACACGCGCAAGGGCACAAGCCGCGCATGCTGGCTACTGAAGCTCAACGGCTCACCGTTCTTTTTGCGCGAGTAGAACAGGTGCCGCTGATAGCGTTCGAGCACTGGCCGCGTCACATCGACCGGATCGGTGATGCCGCGCTCCTTGAGCCATTCGAGGAAAAACTGGATGTGCCCCGCGCGGCCCTTCACAGTGAACTCGGAGTAGTTCCGCACTTCAAGCGAGCGCAGATGCTCGCGCATCAGCGCCTCCAGGGGCGTTGCGGGCGCGGCCTGTGGTTTGCGCTTCTTCTCTACGCGGGCCATTGCGTACCTCCTCGATGCGCCCCACCGTTGCTGTTCATGCTGCCATTCACGCGCGGCGGTACGACTACGACCGCATTTTCTCCCGCATCTTCCCTAGCAGTGTTTTTCAACTCTCTTTCGTAAAAAGTGCCTTGAACGCCTATGGATAATGGCGATTCCTCACTCCGCGATCTCACCGCTACCCCACCGTTTTGGCCCCGCGTTGACCCCGCGTTCTCATCTCCCAGCCCCGCGAACCCGGCTTTTACCCCCGCGAGGTTGCCGTCGTAGTTGTGCCCGCCCAGCTTCTCCACCCTCAGTTTTTCTATGTCGATCAGCCCCGACATCACCGGCCTGTCGCTGTCGCCCTGGGCGGCGAACACAAGCTCGTAAACGAAGCTCTGGCCGCGCCCGCCGCGATGGGCCAGCAGGTACTCCAGCTCTTCCAGCCTGGACAGATGCACACGCAACTGCGTATCGCCCCAGCCGGTGAAGCCGCGCACGTCGCGCCGTGAGAAGCGATATTCCGACCGCTCGATCCGCTGTCGCTCGCACTCCCCTGTAACCATCGCGTCGACCATCAACAGCAACCGGCGCGTCTGCGGGGGCAGCTCGTCGAGCGAGCGGCCCAGCACTTCCGCCGTCAGCCGATTCGCCATGGCGATGTCGTCGAGCGTGGCTTCGATGTACTCGATGGTTTTGCCGCGATGCTCCACCTTCTTCGGCGGGCGCTGCCATTGATGAAGGAGAGCGATGCTGTGGATGAGGGCAAGGTACTTCGTATGATCGCGCCGCGTGCGCGTCTGGCCGTCCATGAACGTCAACGCCCGCGCGTAGGGATTGACCACCGTCAACGGACGCAAGAGGCGCTGCGCGTTGCGATGCAGCTTGAGCAGTTCGTCGCGGTCCCTCTTGCGCAGCAGCCCTTCGATGGTCTGCGCTTCGCGCTGTATCCGATGGATGGCCTGTGTCTGCTCGCGGTCCTCGTTCACCGTCAGTACAAGACAGCGATTCAGCAACTCCTCGTCGATGTCGATCGCCGTGGTTGTGAGGAAGATCATCACCGGCCCTTCGACGCGGTACTCATGCGTGATGTGCTTGCCGCTCACCGGGTCTTTGCCCGTCGATGCGATGGTCAGCTTGCCCTCGCTCTGCAACAGCTTCAACGCATAGGCCGCGCGGCTCGCGCCCTCTTCCTCCACGATGGCGAGCACTTTGTGTTTCAGGTCCGTCTCGCCCATGTAGAAGAGCGACTGGCCGGTCATGGCCGAGTATTGCACCCTCTGCTCTTCAGGCACGAACGCGAGCACAGCTTCCATCAGCGAGCTTTTGCCCGCTGCCGATGACGACTGGACCATCACCGCCAGCGGCGAGTCCAGATGCCGCGATACCACGCCGAGATACCCCACGAGCTTGTTGGTTTCCTCGCCCACCACGCCGCACCTGGCGAAGTCTTCGACGATGCGCTCCAACAGGCGCGGATCGCGCAGCAGCTCCATCGCTGCGGCCCGCTCCTCATCGGTCATTGTGACTTCCGGCTCCTTCGGTGCCAGTGCCTTTGCGATCTGTTCATCGCGCAACATTTCGAGTTTCAGCATCAACTGGCCCACGTCGTGGCGGATGATCTCTTCCTTGACGTGCAGCTCCTCCGCAGCCTGCTTGCAGAACGCCATGCGGGGTCGCGCGGCCTGCAACTCCAGAGTGTCCACGTGCAGCGCCATGTCGCCGTGCGCGTTCACTCCCAGCACGCGCAGATTCACGCGCAGCACAGTAGGACTCGTGTTCTTGTTGAGGCCGCGCACGCGGTACTCGCGGTCTCCGTAACGCTGCACTACATCCTCGCCGCGCGTCTCCATCGGAGCGTCGATGGCATTGCTCGTCCTAAGCGGCATGGGCGCGGACGAAGCAGCTTCGGCAGCTAAGGAAAAAACTCTCTGCTGTTGCTGAGGCGCTTGGGCAGGCTCATTCGCAACTGGCTCAGATGCCGGACCTGGCTCCGGCTCTGGCATGGGTTCCTCGATGATTTTTTCTTTAGCTGCCGCTCTTGTTTCTGCTGGCTGCGGCTCGATGATTGGCTCCGGCTCCGGCGCTTGCTCCTCGATCATTTTTTCCTTAGCTGCCGCCCCTGCTGCTGCTGGCGCCGCCCCTGCCGGCGGCGCTGCGATTGGTGCGGGAACGATCACCGGAACGGCCACGCGGCCCGCTGGCCGCACGCCTTTGCCCATCCACGCCGCGCGGTTCAACAGCAGGCCGAACAGCTTGGTTGGGGGCTGCGTCGTGCGCGCGTATTCGTTCGCGTCCATGCCTTTGGGGAACTCCACGCGGAAGCACTCTATCCCCATGCCTGTTAACTCTTCCGAGAGTCGAACCGCGGAGCGGTTGCCCGCCTCGTCGCCGTCGTAAGCGATGTACACGCGCTCGATGCCGTGCCGCTCGAACGCGGCCCTGTGGTCCTTGGTGAAGCCGTTCACCCCATAGCTGGCCGTCACCTGGCGATACCCCGCGCACCAAAAAGTCATCGCGTCGATCAGGGCTTCGCAGAGGATGATTTCTTTGTTGGCAACAAGGGCTTCTTCATTCCACACACCCCGCATCGGCCCCGGCAGGTACAGGTGGTAATCCGTCCCGCCGCGCAGATTGTCGTTGATCTTCCGCCCATACAACTGCACCACGTCGCCGTCCAGATTCAACACCGGAATAACCAGCGAACCGCGCAGATGCTCGTGCCCGCTCGCGCGGAAGACGCCCAGCCGCTCCAACTGCTGACGTATCTCCGCTCCCGCGCGGCGGTTCTTATCCGGCAGGGCCGGGCCCAGCATCCGGTCGCTGAACCCCAGCCGGAACCGCTCGACCAGCTCTGAAGATTTGAGGCCCCGCCTTTCGAGATACCGCTTTGCGTCCGCCGTGTCCCGCAGCGTGTCGGCGTAGAACCTGACTACCTCCAGCATCACCGTCCGGTCGTCGGCTCCCAGCGTCACCGGACAGGGCAGCTTGGGGATCGTGGCGATTTTCACCACCGGTCCGGCGGAGGGCGCATAGTCTCTTTTCAGCAGCGCGATGGCGTGCGCGTCGCTGACGCCCTCGGACCGCGCCACCCAGCGGATCACGTCGCCGCCCTCTCCGCACGCCCCCTTGCAGTGCCACATATTCGCCACCGGATCGATGTTCAGGCTGGGATTGCGGTCGTCGTGGAACGGGCACAGGCCGATCAGTTCCTTGCCGCTGCGATGCAGCTTGATGCCCCGCGCCTCGGCCAGCCGCTGGATCGACACCTCCCGCTTCAACCGCTCTTTTACCGGGTCGTATCTGCCTGCCATCGGGCCTCCTTGGAAAAATCCTGTCAACTGACTATAGAGTCATAATCTACATTGACATTGTAGACATATTCAAGCAGGATTTTTGAGAGAGGGTCTTACGATGAGCCTGGTTCAGCATTTCCCGCCGGATTGGAACATGACGGATTTTCACGAACGGCTCAGGCAGCTCCGCAAGGCGCGCAAGATCACGCAGACGCGCGTGGCCGAACTACTCGGCGTCAGCCCCCGCGTTTACACCCGCTGGGAGAACGGAGATGCCATCCCCGTCTTTGCCACAGTTGTCAAGCTGGCAGACATCTTGGATGTCACCCTCGACGAGCTGGCCGGACGCAAAAACATTGACGACGATGCCAAGATTCATAACCCGGAGCTGCACCGCCTCTACAGCAAGGTCGATCAGCTCTCCGACGAGGATCAGAAGGCGCTCGTGATCCTGCTCGACAGCCTGGTCAAGCGGTCCCGTATGAGCCAGGTTATGGGCGAGATTTAGTAACTCGAACCCAACACGAACGAGACCGGACCCGGCCCGAACGGATGCTGCACAGGGCCGCACAGCGTCCGGGCTGCATTCGATTCCCGTTCGATGACGGGCCGCGCTGCGGCCCCGCTAAGCCGTCAGGCTTAGGGATGGTGTCTTGGCTCCAACACTGCGCTGGAAGCGCCACGGATGCTTGCCAGCACCCCGACACTGCACGCGCCGTCAGCCCTTGTGCCCGAAGTGCCGCTCGAACAGTTCCCGCGACAGACGCTCGCCCTCTTCGCTCAGCACCACCGACTTCGCCTTGCTCTTCGGATCGGAGATGTACCCCTTGGCGTGCAGCCGGTCCAGCGCATCCCAGTCGTGGCCCTTCCACGCGCGGCCATCGCCGGTCTGCGTCAGCCACAGCAGCGCCAGCACCATCTCGTCCACTTTGTCGCGGTCGTAGTCCATGCCCTCGGCTCCTGGCACGATGCTACCCCGCCGCGCCGCCGATGGCCCCGCCACCACCGCCGGTCCCGTGGCCCTGGTCATGTGGAACATGAGAAAAATACATTTTTCTCATAATTGGAAAACAGCCGCAGCGAGGATGGCGGTCAAGGGCGGGCGTTCTTTGCCCGTTCATCGGAGCGAAGCGGAGACCCTTGACGGCCACCACAGCGGAGGCTACCGCGCGTGAGCGCGCCGGGACGCCGATTCCGGCCCCGATCTTTTCTTTTCAACAGGTTGACGCCGCAGCAACCTCGGTTACCGCGCCGGTAACCGCGCACAGCCCATTTTTCTTTTAGCTGCTTGATTCCACTCGCGTTGACGCATGTAAACGCGTAAACGCCAGTATTGGCGCGGTCTCCGGCTGTATGGCGCTGATTGCATTCACGTTCCCGCAGAGTTACCGCCCGGTATCCCTGCAGCAACCCGCCGGGGGTGACGTGTCCCCTACTGCCGACGCCGTAGGCGGCGTGCTCTTAAATACCGCCGGTGATTCACGTTTCTCGACTTCCTGATGCCTAAGCACGGACCGAAGGAACCGTCGCTTATGGCTCTCGCAGCCCTTCTCGTAGGCGTGGCCCAGCTCATCGTCGCCATCATCGCCCTCGTCATCACCATTCGGCGCAAGTGACACTGAGACCCTCAGTGTGCTGGCAAGACTCAACCCACAACGCAGCGAGGCCGCCCCCAAGGGGACGGCCTGCGGCTGCTCAGAACAGCGGCTAAGGAAAAAACTCTACTGCCGGACAGCGGCCTGCGCGTGGCCCGACTCGTGCAGCAGAGTGTCCGTGGCAGGGACGCTCTGCGCCCCGTAGTTCACGGTCGGCTTGACCGGGCGGGCCGTGATGCTCACGTCCAGAGAGGGCAGCATTTCGACCCTGGGATTTGTCGGGTTGTCGGTTTCGTCGCCAGCGATGGAGTAGCTGTACGTCACCGGGAACTCCCCGTTCACGTCGGCGGCGAACCGCCACGTCTTCAGATTCTCGACCGTCGGTGTCTCCAAGAACCGCTGTCCCGCCTTGCCATCGTTGACGGACAGGATATCGGTTCCCACAACCAGCCCGTCTTTGACTGTCACTCGCACGATTACCTTGCCGGTTATGTGCGCGGCTTTGGCGATGGGCGGGTATTTCGGCTGCTCGGCTGCCTGAAGGATCGGAACCTGCTGGCTCAAGTCCGCGCTCCCCGGATGATCTGCGGGTACAGGCTTGACACTCTGGATCGCGTGAACAACCAACTTGGTTTTGAACGCCCCGAGATGACCCCAGCCAGGCTGATACGACTTTCTGATAGCTTCCGGCAAGTTGGGGGAAGGCATTCCCGGTCCGTAGAACTCCCCCTCGAACATTACGTCCGCCTTGCCCGCTGTATCCAGCATGGATCGTAGCTGCTCTTTGTTTGCGGTCGATTTAAGGTCGAGTTCAACCCATGTGCTTTGATCCGGACAGGCCGCGTCGGTCAGAACACTCCCCTCGAACCCGGTGATGTAAATCCCCCCAACCTGAACTGACCGCTGCTCTCCTTGCTTAGCTGTTCGCTGCAAGTCACAGAGAGGCACTTTGTCGGGCGTCGGTGCTGCGGTACTGACCTGGATGTTCACGCCAAGCAGCAACGGTAACAACCAAAGGATTTTTTTTTGCGCCTTCATATCCGCAACCTCAGTGTGGAACCACGATACCCAGCACGTTTGAGCCTTGATTGGTTGGAGTCAACGGCTTCCCGTTAATGGCTGATTTATATATTCCCGGGTTTGCGAGTAATATCGCATCGACTCGCCCTGGTATCCCAATCGGGCTTGACCCGGCTCCGAGTGCGCAGTTGGCATTGCCGCAGCCGTTGTAAGGCTCATTGGCGGACCTGTAGATGGAATCCGTTATCGCATATGCTCGCTGCTCCGAAGTGTACTGGCTGATATCCTGCCCAAGATGGAGGCTTGTGGATGTAAATGTGATGTTGGCCGCCATAGTCTGAGCATCCTCTACGTGGCTTCCTTCATGACCGACGTCTGCATCCAAGGATGTCCCTGTGTTTAGAGTCCCTTTGTCGTTTAGACCAAACGTGACGGTTGAATTAGATATCGGCGTATTGCCATTGGCATCGAGCACGGAATGTGTAACCCCACCCTCGCCATTACTAGTAACATCGCTAGAAAAAGCCACCGTAGCCTTGTCGCCGCGCGCGTCTACAACTTCGTTGCCGGGGTCTCCATAAGCTCCCGCTGCTGCGCGAACCGCACCATTCTTCGACTGCAAGTCATGCTGCCGCGATGCCTCAAACTTTTTGTCAGCATCCGATGTGCAATGTTCCTTTGCACCCGCTGCGTCGTCCGCGCACGCATACAAGCCGGTCGGATCGGTGTACCGGAGCGGGTTGTTTAGCACGTAGGCGTACTTGTTCAACGTCTGCGGATTGGCAAGGCTCCCACCCACCGGATCAGGCGATAACATTCTGCCCATTGACGATGCAAAGTACCTGGCCCCGAAGTAGTCGTTGCCTGATTCGGCGTCACGTTCTTTGCCGGTGAAGTGGTGTTCAGTGGGGTCCTGGGAGGGGGCGAGGCAGGGGACGGTAGCGGGGGTGAGGCCGTTGCCGTAGGGCAGGCCGGTGAAGGTGATGCATGGGTAGCCGGCGTAGTCGGTGGATTGGCGGCGGGTGCCGAGCCAGTCTGCGAGGTGAAAGTAGAGCGCGCCTTCGGTTTGGGCAGAGGGGTCGACGTTGTAGGTGGCGATCTGGGAGCCCGCGGCGTAGACGTTGGTGTGCGCCCAGTGCCAGACGCCGGCGGTGGAGGCGAGCTCGGAGAGCTGCTGGCCGCCGGGGCCGAGGACATAGGCGGTGGTGGGGGTGAAGCCGTTGAGCGAGGTGTCGCAACTCCAGGATGCGATGGTTCCCTTGGCGATGCGGACGCCTTCGGAGTTGTAGAGGTAGCCCGTCATTCCACTGGACGTGTAAGCCGCACAGAGGCGTCCCTCCGCATCGTACAAGTACTGATTGGATGTCACAGTGACCACGCATTGCTGCGTACTGGTGATGTAGCTATCGCAGAGGATATTGCCTGCTGCGTCGTACTGTGGCGGATAGGCGCCGGTGTCCGACTGGATCTGGTTGTTGGTGCTATAGCTGGGAGCTGTGGAGGCAGGGATGGGCTCGGTGATCTGGCTACCTTGACCGGCGGTGAAGTTCTCCAGTGTGCGGTTGCCGAACGAGTCGTAGGTCCAGGCTACCTGCAAGCCCTGGTAGGGGCCAGCCGTGGCCTGCGCGCCCGTCAAACGGTTCAGGCTGTCGTAATCGCCGACCATACTCCACGTCCCCGTCACGGAATCAGTATAGGCCACAATGTTGCCTGCGGGATCGTAGCCGCTGGTAAAGGGGATCGAAAAGCTGTAGAGCGACACGCCGCCCGATTGCGGCGCGATGGTGAGATCGAACGTGGCATCGTCGGTCTGCTGGGGCGAACTGCTGTCGGTAACGCGGACGGTCAGCTGCGCTTCCACAGCCACCGTGGGCGTGCCGGAGAGCGTGCCGTTTCCGGCATTGAGGCTGATGCCGCTGGGCAGCGAACCGGAGACGATGGACCAGGTATGGCTGCCGGTGCCGCCCGTAGCTTGCATCTGTACGCTATAAGCCGCACCCACTGAGCCGCTGCTGAGCGACGCTGTGGTGATCTGCAACTGGGTACCAGGGGGGGACGCGGGACAGGTGCCTGCATACGCGCCTGGAGTGACAACAAACGGCAGTCCATTGCTGGTTCCATTGGCATTGGTGAGGAAGACCAGGCCCGATTTAGCGCCAGCCGGAACTGTGAGTTGAATGACGGTCGATGTCCACAATGCGGATATGGCCGTTACGACCGCATTTTCGTCGACTACACCGTTCAAATAGCTGACGAATCGAATTGTGCCGCTCTGGCCCAGGTTGGCGCCCGTGAGCACCAGCGGCGTTCCGACCGGCCCATAAGCCACCTGGCCTGCGCCATAGCTGTAACCGGCCAAATGGATCGGCGACGTGTTTTGAAGCGCCGCATAGGGCGCTTCCAGGCTGGACAGCGCCGGTGTTTGGGCCGCAAGCACACACGTGACTGCCGCTAACATCGCTCCCGTTATCACTCCGCGCCAGAGTCTCATCGCTGTCTATCTCCCTCTTGTGCTGCGCAATCCGGTTGCTGGTTCTGTACCACCCGCCCTCGCGAGGGTCTGCTCTATTGGCATTGGAGGCCTGTGATCGGCTGCAACTCAGATTGCTGCTTGCAAACGCGATTTCTCACATCGAAACCCCGTGCCGTCCAAAGGCTCCCGCCTAGCAGCCAGTTCGATAGAGCGTTGGCCGGGGTGTATGCGTTGGTTCCCGTAGCTCCGAAAAGCTGCATGGGATGCGTGACGTCGCTCCAAGAACTGTTGACGGTGGCCAGTCTCCCGGCTGAGT
>Ga0307377_10001550_pt1 | contig 28655 bp, 27 predicted proteins | sample TR3MG_FD_202535 | JGI IMG/M metagenome (GOLD analysis project Ga0307377, IMG submission 202535) | Soil microbial communities from Risofladan, Vaasa, Finland - TR-3 | ecosystem: Environmental > Terrestrial > Soil > Coastal area > Acid sulfate soil | place: Finland: Risofladan, Vaasa | collected... | reverse complement strand
GTGAGCTTGCCGTCCAACTCGTAGCACCGCTGCAAGATGCCGTACAGCATTTGGTTGCTGGTTTTATATGCACTTGCTTCCCAGTTCTCGCGCTCGGAAGCGATGCTGCTTAGAACAGCAGACACGTCGACAATTGGCTGCTTTGCTTTTGAAGTGGTAGTGGATTTGCTGCTTTTCTTGGTTGTCATTTCTTTTCTCCATGTTGCACTGGTGCAACGGGTAAAGGGTTGAAGATGTGCATTCAATGCTGCCGTCGAAAAGAAGAAATATCGACGCAAATGCTGCATTTGAACGCAGAAGTTCCGCGGATTCTGAGTTCCGTATCTTGTTGTCTTACTGAGCCGTGTACTTCTTTTATGCTCTTCATCAGTACAATTACTATTATCTTCGAATTTGACTTAGAGCGACACTATCAACCACGCACGACTATTTGGGTGATAGTCTTTTTCACATGCAGAATGTACCGGAAAAAGGGGGTAGGCTGAGGTTTTCGACTCGCAGCTACCCAACATACGGACGTGGCAGGTACAGCGACGAGAAGCCGCCAAAAACCGTGCTTTCGAGCCCCTATTATTGGTGGTTCAAGTTCTTGCAGCTCAACGAGGACTACCGGCGGACTTGTGAGGCGCAAGGCAGCGGCGAGTGTGCCGCGCTGTATTCCGACTTTGGAGATGTGCGCGCAATCGACTTTAAGAGCTGGTGGAGGGAACACGCACATCTGTTTGCCGAGAAGCGCGAAGGCTACACGATGCGAATCGCCGGAAGCGCAGCCGACTTGGCTCCTTTTGAGAGCGCCGATGCTGTGAACCTTGTCGTGCCTTTAACCTGGACGCGGCGAGGATTGAAGCGGCGATTTGACGAACTGATAGTGAAGCGAGTTGAGAGGGCCAAACGGGGTGTCAGTGTCGAAGCCAGCAACGCAAAGTACACGCTTAGCGGACGGTGGAACTCCGCAGCAATGGAGAATGCATACCAGGTTTATCGCCTACGCAATCAAATGAAGAACGCCAAACGGCGCCCACTTGCTGATGTGGCGATAGAGGCAGGCTTGCGGGTTGCTCGGGGGCTGGAGCTTGGCAAGAAAGGTGCGCGCACTGTCGAAGGCAGGTATGAGGCAACGATAATTGCCTCCCGACACTACAAACGGGCGGAGAAGTTCATAAAGAACGCGGCGTCCCAAAGTTTTCCCTACCCCAAGCCGTCCTTTTGAAAGGACAATTAAGGGCGCCGCGCTGGTGCGCAGCGCACTAGCTTTGAAAGGAACGCTATGAACACTTGCTTGCAATGCCAACAGCCGTTCGCGCAGTCTCCCAAGTTCTGTCCGGAATGTGGAGCGGCCTTGACTGGTGCAGTGGGCAGCCAGGTAGCTGCTGTCGTCGTTCTCGCTGTGATTGTGATGGTAGTTGTGGCGGTGCTGAAGGGCATCGGCTGCATTATGGCTGCGTTTGTGCTTGGGCTGGCTGGCAGAAAGGCATGAGCAGGCAATCTCGCCCGGCTTCGCGAATGTTGCTCACGCGGCGCTAAACAGCGCACCTGTCGTTTGTCCTGCCAAAAGGACACCTGCACCAGCCTGTGCGACATCATCTCCAAGTGTGAGCCACTTCTAAACACTGAAAGTCCTAGTGTTAAGTCCGTGTCTGCCGGCGCAACCGTCGGCATGCTTTCAGTTGACTGCTGTAGGGAGCGAGCCTATACTGACAGCAATTTCAACGCAACGCATTGATTCTGCACCTCTTCTCGCCTAATGTCCGCCAGCCAAGCAACATCAGGGAAGGACGTGAATCCTAGTTGCCTACGCAAATAACAATGTTCACTGTCAACGCAAGAAAGGAACCAAGTCCATGCCTCTCAGAACCTTGTCGATATTGCTGCTCACTTGCGGTTGCCACATCGCGCTCGGGCAGCAGCCAGCTCACTTTACTGTGAATCACCTTGTAAAGTGGTTAGCGCCGACGTCGCAAACTACAACGATACTTAGGGGCATTCCCGAAGCCAATGCCTTGGTTGAAGATAATGCCTATACGTATGCATATGAGGATTTAAGGGGAGATGGAACCAAGGAACTCATTGTTCAAGCCACAGGGACAACTTGGTGCGGGAGTGCGGGGTGTCTAACATTCGTACTAGATAAACGCGGCGCAGACTATTTAAAAATATTCTCCGAGAATTTGGGTGACGATTTAGCCATAATGAACGAGCGGGTGCACGGCTATGCCGCGCTGAGGGCTTCGTTTGGGGATGGGATGCACATGGCGCCCAAGGTGTTTGTGCTCGATTCTCCGAAGTCCACGAGTAGCGAACACTCTACCTCCAATCAGGAAGAAGCGCAGTCCAATAGCACACAAGGGACAACACCGCTGAATGGCGCAGGGTTGCGCGGGGTTGTAGATGCAGATAATGCCCTTCGTCTCAATAATTCTGAGAAGCTACGAAGCCTTTTTGAGAATTTCTCAACAAAGGCATTTGATGCCAAGGTAGGTCAAATTGCAGCCAGTACCACAGAAAGAGGAACAGTAAATATTGATGTCTTAGTACACTTTAACGAAGAGTATATATCCACCATTGAGAATACGCTGCGTGCTACTGCAACGAAGAACTATAACACTCCTTTTGATAGATACAATATAAAGGGCTATACGATGAGCCTCAGATATTTGTATAAGTTCAAGGACATCACTCCAGATAACTTGCGGTTTTGCTTTTTGAGAATGGATGGATATTACTGTACCGAGTCATTGTATGATCCCAAGACATTTTTGCCTGTAAGTACAAATCATACTCATTTAGGATTTCTAGTATGGTTCCCAAACACAAACGCACAGCCGTTAGTCGTTCAACCTGAATGGGTAGACAAGCCCGAAGCTCAGCCCGCTTGGGTATTGCAGTACATAGACGATGGGAAAGGCTTTGAGTTTTGTCCTGGATGGACTGTCGATACTCTCACTGCCAATGATAATAGTAGAGATATAACCACGACACTTGTTGCCTTTGACAAATGTGAAAAACGCTTTGGCCTTACACTTAAGGCTGAACAGATTCCGGTAACAGCGAAGGAACTCCGGGTACATCCTTTAGTAATGATTGGAAGAGATACAGTCTTAATGGAATTTGATACGCACTTTACTGGACTTCTAAATGGGCGCCAGACTGCTAGACGAACTTCTTATGATATAAAAAGTCCGGAATTTACTTCATTTGTGAACAATGTAGTGCATGAGCCAGTCTCGCGAGCAGTTACAACCCCAGCAGCAACTCAGACACCTTCAACGATGCCAATAGTTGACGCGCCCAAGCAAAGTGACATCGACAACAGAGAGGATGGCGTCAAAGCGGGTGACTCTCAAAGCACAATTGGCTTTATCGACAGATGCAATGCAGGCGAAACAAAAGTGTGCGCTGGCCTTGGTAGCCTATTCTCGCTCGGCGATACCATCGTTGATGGCCGCCGAGTGTCAAAAGACTTTCCACGGGCGACTTTCTTTTACATAAAAGCATGCGATGGAGGCGAGCCAACGGGTTGCTTTTATCTCGGCGAAATGTACCTACATGGCGAAGGCGTAGTGAAGAATACTTCAAAAGCACTAACTCTCTTTTCACGTGCCTGCGAGAAAGACGACATGGCTTCGTGCTCCGAACTCGGCGTTCTCTATGCCACCGGTAATAGCGTCGCACTAGACTATCAGGCAGCGGCAAGAATGTTCTCGAAAGCCTGCGTTGCTGGTGATGCTTCCGGTTGCCGCAATCTCGGCCTCTGCTATCTGGACGGTAAGGGCGTTAACAAGGATGTTTATAAAGGAAAGGAACTCCTAAAAAGAAGCTGCTCGATGAGAGATCAATCGGCATGCGATAAGCTCAAAGGACTGAATTAGGGGTTTCCTACGTTCTTTATGCTCACGCGCAGAGGTGGAGACGAGCTAAACAAGCTCCAGTGCCCGCCGTAACATTTCAGGGCTGGTTTCGATATACCTTTGTGTTGTTGACATCGAGCGGTGTCCCGCGAGTTGCATAATGACTCGCACATTCACACCCTTCTCTGCCAGTGCCGTAAGGAATGTGCGTCTGCCGCTGTGTGAGCTGGCACTGTCAATCCCGACGGCCTTATAAATCTGTCCAAACAGTTGCGTGATTGTGTTTGGGGAAAAACCCGCGATAGCTCCTTTTTGCGAGTAGAACAGCTTGTTGTGGCTGTGCGTGGGCGGCACGGCGACAATGTAGCGTTGGATTTCCTGCTTGAGCTTGCTGCTTACGAACACATAGCGGCCGGTGCGCCCCTTCGTGGCAATTGGACTAAGGTAAATCTCGTTGCGCACCGAACCATCGTTGTCGACTGCGTCAATCACATGTAGGCTGGCTATTTCGCAAGCCCTCATTCCGCCAAGGAATGAGCACATGAAAATGGCTCTGTTCCTGGCTGCATGCTTGTTGGCCGAAATGAACTGCAAAACTCGCTTCGTGTCCTTCGCATTTAATACCTTCGCCTGCTTGCCCATAAATGCCTCCAAATCTAACGTTTTGCCTGTAATTATCGTCATTTCTTAGTTTGTGAAAGGCAATGGCAAGTTGGTGTTTTCTGCGAAGTTCTTATCTCTCCATTTATCAGGGATTTACGCGCATCAACGCGAGAATCGAATACTTTACATATTCTCTTAGATTTTGTTTTTTGGGCGCTCGTTGCTGCGCTGCGAGCTGGCTGGCAGCGTCCAGAGCGTCGCTGTATTCGCTGTTTACAGCGTTCGGAACGCTTGCCCCTGCGTAAGGTGCTTGCAGCCGGCTTGCAGCGGCTACAGCGCGAATTGTAGCGGTTGTGCTTGGCTTTGCGGCTCTGCTTTTGCTGTTTTGCTGCTGTACAGTTTGAGCTTGCTGCTTGGCTTGCGGCCGTTTTGGCGCACCAGCGCAGTTCTTTTGAAATTGGCCTGTGGCACTTGCACTGTCGGATTTGGATTGTTTTGCTACTGACTTTAGTTGGTGCGTTCTGTCTATCTGCTCCGCATTCTGTTCTGCTGCGACAAATCAATAGTGCAGTTCCATAAAATTGGATTCTTGCTCTAGCAATACTCAACAGAAATGACTGCAAATATTTCTTCCGTTTTATCGTCACTCGTGAAAACCTTGCATTTTATTCGACTCAATTATCGGCAACTGCATTTTATTCAACTAGAAATTCACTCATTATTTCTATTCAGCAGTTTAACTACATAATTACTTGGAATCATTTTATTGTCTGCTCCACTTCGTTCTCGATTCGCCATCTCTGTTGACTGCTTTTTGACAACAGAAAGGACGTCAAGAGCACTTTGGCTCTTGTTCGACAATTTGAATTGTTGCAGTGCCGCCTTCCTAGCCCTATTTCTTCGCTGCCGTTGTTGGCAGACTAGTAGTGTCCCATAAGCTCTATCTTGTTCTTGTTTTCACTTTTTCGAACACGACGCAGAAAGCAACTTTAGAGTGTGCATGGGCTATGCATGCCCGGTAGATGTGATTGTGGTGTGATTCCTGCACTGAAGTGTTGTATCAACAGCTTTTCGTCGCATGTGCCGTCAATTTGGCGCGTGATGTATTCGAGCCAGGCGTCTTTTGAATGCAGCACACCATAGTCGCGTTGCCGCCAAACTCCGTCTGTCAGATTTGCGGCCCGTTTCAAACGTTTGATGATTTCCTTGTCGCTAAGTTTCTGGCTGAAGCTGCCAACTGCTGCATGGAGATGCATGTGCTCGTTTCTGTCTCCCTGTATTACAGCCACACAACTCAGTTCAGCCTTGTGTTTGTCGTATGCGTTCCTGCCCCAAACCAGTTTGTTTAAATGGTGAATGTACTTGGCCCATACGTCTTCGGCTCGCCCCTGGCTTTGGCTGCCAGGCTTGAGCGTGAGCGTCACTGCATGTGTAAGAGGGAGCTTCATGCATAGCGGCATAAGCAGTTCTCGGTATTTGTATGGATTGATTATGTATTCCATATAGTTCTCCTTCTGGGTATTTAGCTTTGCTATCGAAAAAGTGTCGAAAAAGTATCAAGAATCTGTCGATTTCTGGTTGAGCAGCTAAATAGATGTGGGTGACTGAATATGCGCATATTTGAAGTGCTTCAATCCAACCAATTTCAGGCTGATGAAAACAGAATCGAACGGGAAGCCGAGCGGTTGGCGCAGGAACGAGCGACACTTGCGACAAAAAAGGCGCAGACGCGATTCGTGAAGGCACAACAGCAAAAGGCAAAGGCGTTTCAGACAACGAAACCAAAGTAGAGAAAAATATATGAGTTTTGGACAGGCTCCCGGGTGCCTTTTTGAGCGTTTTAGGTGACGGTGGTATTAACAGTCCGATATGGACGGAAGGGGTGATTTTGATGAGCACATTGAATAGGCTGAGGTTCGTGAGCAGCGTAAGGGAAACAAAGAGCAAGCAGTCGCCGGTTGTCACCCGGCGTGGCAAGTTGAGTGCACGGATTGAAGAGCAAATCGCGCTGGTGCAGGCTGCGCTGGAAGGGCGCAAGCATGTGGTGATGCAGCGCAAAACCAAAGTCAGCAAGCAAACTGGTGAGCGCAGCACGACTGAGCGCGAGAAGCAAATCAAGCAGTGGTACTGGACTGATGCAGCCGGCAAGCTGGTGCTCGAGCCGCGCTATGGAGCGCAGCCACTGGAAATCAGCAAGGGCAAGAACGCCATTCAGGTAGCTGACATGAAGGACTTGCTGGCAACTCTGCAATTGCTCAACAGCGCCGCACTAGCGGGCGAGCTTGACGCGCCCGTTGCCGAAATCTGCGCAAGGAAAGCCAGGTCAAAAGCAGCCTAACGCTGCCCAATGTGCAGAAGCCTCCACCTGCGGGTGGAGGCTTTTCTGCATTTGTGCTTTGTCGAAGACTTTGTCAGTCGAACTGCAGGCCTGGTGTTTCCTGTTGCGGCTATTATTTGTCCGCCAGCTCGTATTTGCTTTTGTTGATGCTCCTGCTTTGAAGAACACTCAAATGCTTTGCGTAGTGGTTCTCAATCATCTGCACGGAGGTTCTGCAGTTGTTGGCAACATCCCACACAGGAACTCCATTCAAAAGCCGAAAGCAGATATATGTGTGGCGCAGGGACATTAAGTCTCGTTTGCGAGGTGGGCGCTCGTTTGTCTTGTAGAGCTTGATGGATTTAAGGAGCTCCCTGAATGCATCACGGTGATACGCCTTGAAGATAAGTGCATCGTTGCTTCGGTAGTTGTCCAGCGTCAAGCCATGCCGGGCAATGCAATTCTTGAATGAATTAACGCATCCGAAGTAGCTTTTGCACTGCCCGTACGCTCCACGCTTTCCCTTGATATCGCGGATTTGTAGCACCTCTGCCATCTTGTTGTACTGCTCATACTTTTCTTGCGTAATCTCCACATCACAAAAGCGAACATTTCTAGCCTCTCCAACGCGCAATCCGGTGTTGCTAATGAACAGCACATAGTCGCGCAACTCTTCCGCCGCTTCAATCCATCTCGTCTTTTCTTTCTTATGCTTCGCGACATTGCGGCGAAGCGCAAGTTTCAGTGCTTTGTAATCGTCGGCATCAAACCAAGTGCGCGGCGTATCAGCCGTGGCACCTGTTGATTCCCTTGCGAAGCGCGGCATTTCCTTCAGTTCTCCGCGCAATTCAGCTTGGCGAAGAACCACAAGAATCGCATTCTTGTATTGATGAAGAGTCCTTTCGGTGAGGGGCTTTCGTTGAAGGAGGGCTTGCTTTACTGTGCTCCAGACAGCCTGATTGACTTTGGCTGTCTCAATCTTGCCAATGAGCGAGCAGAGTGTTCTGAATGTAATACCCAACTCTCTCACATATCGTTTACTGCGCTTACCTTGCTCCGCATCCAAACCGTATTGTGTTAGGGCAGTGTCGGCGGCGTGACTAAAGCTGCGGCTGCTGGTGGTTGGCGCAAATCCCTGCGAGATTCTAACCTGTGTATCGAAATACCAACGCTGTGCGATTCTTTTTGCCTCATCCAAGTCGGCTGTTTTTGTGCTAGCGCGTAAGTGTACTCGCTTGTTGTAGCAGCCACACCACCACGCTTTACTGTTTGGGCGCTTGTATAGAGTAAGCAGCCCATCCAATATCTTGACGCTTTGCGATTGGCTATTGGGATGGAACGATGAAACGGCGGTGTGCTCGCTAGGCGCTTTCATACGTCCATTGTCACAGCAAAATGTGCTGCAATCAAGTGCCTAGTGTGCTACAGTTTCTTCTTGAGAGAGTAGATTTAAGTCTTTATTTATCAATGTTATTAGCAAAATCTATGTATTTTAATGCCCGATCCTAAGTCTGGTGCGTCTGCCAATTCCGCCACTTTCGCATGTATTCCCAAGTCTAGAGGCGAAGGCGCATTGGTTGCAATGGCGCAGAGGGCGCAACTGCAGGCGCGAAGCATTCGAACGCCGAGTTTCTCGACGGTGGCTCTTTCGGTCCGCAGAAGCCGCGTGACGACCAGTTACGCGCGGCGGATGATGGAGTTGACCATATTGTCCGGACTCTTCCGTTTGTTGGCCCAGGCGTCGCGTCGCTCCAGGGTCTGTCTCCAGAACTGCACGGGCAGTTTTCAGGAATAGCTCAGGAGATCGAGCGATTGAGCGGATTATGATGACATTTGGCGAATAATGCAGTTCGCAAGGGGTTTACGCACTGATAGGGACGATGCCGACATTGGAGCACAATTTTCCTCACGAGATGCTGCGGGAGATCTATGAACAGCCGGCGGCGCTGGGGCGTACTCTGGCCCTTTACCTGGACGGAACAGGGCTGAAGCAGGATGTGGCCGGAATGCTGGCGGGCTGGCCCAACCGTGCTGGTGAAATCCTGATTGCGGCCAGCGGCTCAAGCCGCCATAGCGGGCTCTACGCCGAAATTTTGCTGGAAGACCTGTGCGGGTTGGCCGTGGATGTGGAGTACGCGAGCGAGTACAGCTGCCGCGGAGGGGTGGACCTGCGGCATCCGAGCGTTCTGGTGCTTTCGCAATCGGGGGAGACCTCTGACACGCTGGCGGCGCTGGAGACGGCGAGGCTGCGCGGGCAGAAGACCCTGGCGATTACCAACCACCCGGCTTCGACCATGGCACACGAGGCCGATGTTTCCATGCCACTGGCCGCAGGCGTGGAGAAGGCGATTCCAGCTACGAAGAGTTTTACGTGCCAGTTGGCGGTGCTGTATCTGCTGGCACTCTACGAGGGTGCGCGACTGGGGCGGATGGACGCGGCGGTGGTGCACCGGCACATTGAGGAACTGCTGGCGGTGCCCGGCCAGATTGAAGCCGCGCTCGACGGCTGGCGCACGCAGTTGGCCGCACTGGCGAGTAAATACAAGTCCGCTGTCACGTTCCTTTATCTGGGCCGCGGCATACACTATGCCATTGCGCGCGAGGGCGCGCTGAAGCTGAAGGAAGCCTCGTATGTGCACGCCGAGGGTTACCCGGTGGGCGAGTTGAAGCATGGGCCGAATGCGCTGGTGAGCGACGAGGTGCCGCTGGTGGTGCTGGCTACGGTGGACCGCGCGCTGGAGGCTTCCGTGGTGCGCTACGAAAAGACTCTGCAACTGCTCGGCGACATGAAGAGGCAGGGCGCCAAAGTGATTGCCCTTGCCAACGCGGACGATGACAGAATTGCGACGCTGGCCAGCGACTGCGTTCGCGTGGAGCCGGCGTCGGAGTATCTGCTGCCAATTCTTGAAGTGGTTCCGCTGCAGTTGTTTTCTTACTTCATGGCGCTGGAACATGGCGTGGATGTGGACCGGCCGAGGAATCTATCGAAGGCTGTGGTGGAGAATGCGGGGTAGGTTTGTTGCCGCTTATTCCACGCCAAGCACCTTCACGATGACCCGTTTGCGGCGCTGGCCGTCGAACTCGGCGTAGAAGACGCGCTGCCATGTGCCCAGGTCGAGCTTGCCGTTGGTTACCGGCAGCGTGGTTTCGTGGTGCAACAGCAGGGCCTTCAGGTGAGCGTCGGCATTGTCCTCGCCGGTGCGGTGGTGCTTGTAGTTGGGGCGGGCAGGGGCCAGTTCCTCGAGCCACTTGGCGATGTCCTCGATCAGGCCGTCTTCAAGGTCGTTGACGTAGATGGCTGCGGTGATGTGCATGGGCGAAACAAAGCACAGGCCGTCGCGGACGCCGCTGCGCTTGACGATTTGCTCCACCTCGTCGGTGATGTGCACCATCTCGCGGCGCTGTTTGGTTTCAAAGGCTAGATACTCGGTGTGGCTTTTCATCTCGATCTCCGGGCGTTGTTCGCATGGCGGCAGAGAAGCCGCTCAAGCATTATCCTAATGAAAGCCGTGAGTGCAACCAACATCAAGACTGCCGACGAACTGTGCCAGCGTGGGATGGATCTGCTTGCTGCCGGTTCGGCGGCTGAGGCGGCGGAGGCCTTTCGCGCTGCGTTTGCGGTCGATGAGGCATGTATGGAAGCGCACCACGGGCTGGTTCGGGCGCTGCGCGATGGCGGGCAGCTTGAGCAATCGGTGGGCGCGGCGCTGGCGCTTACGGCCTTGACGCCGGCAGACCCGCTGGCTCATACGGCGCTCTCGATCAGTTTGCAGGCTGCGGGACATGTGCCGGAAGCGGAGGCTGCGGCGGCGCGGGCGCGGGTGCTGGAGTGGAAGCTTCAGTTGTTGTCTCCGCCTGAAGAAGCTGCGTCGGACGAGATTTTGTCGGAACGATCTTCGTTCTCGCGGGATGAGCTGCCGTGAACGCTGGCCGCAAGCGAGGCCGTGCCGAACGGCTGCGCTGGATGCACGATCAGCTTGCCGAGGCCTACGGGCCGCAGCATTGGTGGCCAGCGCGGACGCCGTTTGAGGTCGTTCTTGGCGCGTACTTGACGCAGAACACGGCCTGGAAGGCAGTGGAGCGCTCGCTCGAGAATTTGCGCGCGGCGGGAGCGCTGACCGTAGAGGGTGTGCGGGTATTGCCGCTCGACAAATTGCGGATATGCATTCAACCTTCGGGGTTTTATATGCGCAAGGCGCTGGCGCTGAAGGCGTTTGTGGAGATGCTAGACGCGGAGTTTTCCGGATCGCTCGAAGAGCTGGCGGCGACGCCGACCGCGGCGCTGCGCGAGCGGCTGCTGGATTTGCCGGGCGTGGGGCCGGAGACGGCGGACGCGATTCTGCTGTATGCGCTGGGCCATTCGGTTCCGGTGGCGGACGAGTATCTGCGCCGCATTGCCGAGCGGCATGGGCTGGTTTCGTTGCCGAAGGGGGCGAAGAGCTACACCGCGCTGGCTGGGCTGACGCGAGAGGCGTTTGCGGGCGAGGGTGCGGAGGAGCAGGCTGGGCTGTTCAACGAATTCCATGCGCTGACGGTGGCGGTGGGCAAGGCGCATTGCGGGCGGACGGCGCGGTGCGGGGGGTGCCCGCTGGCTGGGGATTTTTAAGTCAGTGCGTGTTCGCAGTTCGTGGTCTCGCATCGTAATCTGGAAGCACCATGAACCCAACCGCGCAGCAACCCGAGATGAATCTTGTCCAGACCCCCGACTACCGCGAGTCCTATGCCAACAGCGTGCAGGTGCGCGTGAGTGTTTGGGATTTCCAGCTTGTTTTCGGCCTGGCCTCCAGCGAAACGCCGGAGCAGGTGACGATCCGCAACAACCAGGCTATCTTTCTGAGTCCGCAGCAGGCCAAGGCTCTGTGGAACGTGCTGGGGCAGAATCTGGCGCAGTATGAGCAAGCCTTTGGCACGCTGAACCTGGAGCCGCAGAGCCACAATTTTCCGCAGGGACCGGTGAACTAGGGCCTGGGCAGGTGTGCGGGAACGGACAGGGGAGCGAACTTTGCGTTTGAAGAGATTTATCGAGCCACGGCTGGACGCGCCGCTGCCGCTCTGGATGATCTATCCGGTCATCTTCGCAGCGCTTTATGCCAGCCACTACACGCTGCTGAGTCTGCCTTACTACTGGGACGAGGCGGGCTACTACATTCCCGCCGCCTGGGACTTTTTCCGCACCGGTTCGCTGATTCCCCTGACCACGCTGACCAACGCGCACCCGCCGCTGCCGAGCATCTATCTGGCGCTGTGGTGGAAGGCTTCGGGCTTCTCGCCGGAGGTGACGCGGGAAGCGGTGCTGATGGTGGCCGCGCTGGGGTTGCTCGCAGTGTGGCGGCTGGCGATGCGTCTGGTGGACGTGCCGGCGGTCGCCTTCTGGACCGTGTTGCTGACCGGGCTTTACCCGATCTGGTTTGCGCAGAGTTCGCTGGCCCATGCGGATATTTTTGCAGCGGCCTGCACGCTGTGGGGCTTGGTGTACTCCCTGCCAGAGCGCGACCGCAAGCCGTGGGCCATGCTTTGGTTTTCCCTGGCCGCGCTCTGCAAAGAGACGGCAATCATTATTCCCCTTACGCTGGCAGTTTCCAGTCTGGTTGAGGCATTGCGCGCTCATTCAGCGGCCAGGCGGCGATTCCTGCGCGAGACGGCCTGGCTCACGGCTTGCGTGCTGCCGCTGGCGGGCTGGTATGCGTGGCACTACGCGAAAACGGGATTCTTATTCGGCAATCCGGAGTTTTTGCGTTACAACGCCGAGGCCAATCTCTCGCCGGTGCGCTTTCTGGCTGCTTTTGGCCATCGCATTCTTCATTTGACGATGCACATGAATCTGTTTGTGCCGGTGATGATTGCCCTGGCCGCACTGCTGCTGGTGCCACAGTTCGATGCCCAGGGCCAGCCTCGCGAATCCATTGGCCTGCTTGCCCAGCGCCGCATCATTCTGCTGATTCTGGTGAACGCGGTGCTGTTCAGCGTGTTGGGCGGCGCGCTGCTGACGCGCTATCTGCTGCCCATGTATCCGCTGGTGCTGCTGATAGCCGTCACTACGTTCTATCGCAGGGTTCCTTACTGGCACGCAGTTGCCATGTTCTCCGCAGCGGCATTTCTGGTGGCGCTGTTCGTCAATCCGCCCTACGGCTTTGCCCCGGAAGATAACCTGGCCTACGCGCATGAAGTGCGCATGCAGATGGCCGGCATTGCCGAGCTCGAACGCCGCTATCCGGGCGCGACGGTACTGACCGCATGGCCGGTGAGCGACGAGTTGACGCGGCCCGAACTCGGCTACGTGAAGGCGCCCTGGGACGTGGTCAAGATCGAGGACTTTACGCCAGCCCAGATCGCCATTGCCGCCGCGGAGCCGGAAAAATATTCCGCGGCTCTGGTTTTCTCGACCAAATACAATCCGCCCTCGCCGTTGCGCCTGGGCGCATGGAGCGACGCCCTGGAGGAGAAGTTTTTCGGATCGCACTACGATATGCCGCCGGAATTGATTGCGCAGGAGTTGGGCGGAACGATGGTGTGGCACCGCGGCGACGACGGCATGTGGATTGCGCTGATCCGTTTCGACCGCCAGGTGGAGGCGCGGCTGGTGGCTTTACACGCTGCTGGCCGTTGAAGCGCCTCAGGCCGGGTCGAAGCTCGGCCAGGGGAGCAACGCCTATAATCAGGCTGTCGTGCTTATTTTCTGTTCATCCCGCTTTCTATCCAGTTTGAAGCGTACGCGGCGCCTCGGCGTCCGTGCTGGGCTTGCGCTCGCAATTGTTTTCTTCACTGTAGTTTGTGCGCACGGCCAGTCGGCTTCCGAGGGCGCGGTTACGCCGGCTGCAGCCGACCGCGGACGCATTCTACTGGTGCTTCCCTTTGACAACCGCACCGGCCAGCCCAGCCTGGAGTGGATACGGGAAGCCGCGGCGGAGCTGCTGAGCAGCCGCTTTCGCTCGGTCGGTTTCGACCCCATGCGGCGGGCCGATCGTATGTATGCGCTGGACCACCTGGGCCTGCCGGAGGGTTTTCAGCCCTCCCGCGCCAGTTCAATCAAGCTGGCGCAGACGCTGGACGCGGATTCGATTGTCGTTGGCAGTTTCAGCACCGAAGGAAACGAACTTCTGGCTGAGGCGGAGCTGGTGGACGTTCCCCATCTTCGCATGAGCGCAACGGTGACCGCGCGGGGCGATATGCGCAACATGATTGAAGTGTTCGATTCGCTGGCCTGGAAGCTGACGCGGCAGCTGGACCCCGGCATTGGCGTTGCCGAGCAGACATTTATCGCGGCGGGCAAGGGCCTGCGGCTTTCGGCCTTTGAGCAGTACATTCGCGGGATCACCGAGCCGGACCAGGCCGAGCGCCTGCGCCACTTGGAAGAGGCCGTGAAGCTGAGTCCGGATTTCGGTCGCGCCTGGATGGCGCTGGGCCGCGAGTACTACAACGGCCAGCAGTACGAGAAGGCCGCCGAGGCCTTTGCAAAAGTGGACGTGAACGATCTGGACGGGCTGGAGGCCGGCTACTACCGCGGCTTGTCGCTGCTGTTCTCTGGCGACTATGCGAATGCGGAAAAGGCATTTGCCGGCGTTGCGCGCATTCTTCCCCTGGCAGAGGTTGTCAACAACGAAGGGGTCGCCGTGAGCCGCCAGGGACACGACGGCACCGAGCTGTTTATGCAGGCCGAGGCCGACGACCCCAACGCCGCTGACTACCACTTCAACCTGGCCGTGAGCCTGAAGCGTCACGGCCAGGCGGCGGGCGCCATGAATGAGCTGGCCCAGTGCCTGCGGCTGCGGCCCAGCGACAAAGAGGCGCTTGCGTTGCAGGCGGCCTGGAAGCAGCCGGCCGTCAAGCCGGTCGCTGCGCTTGCCGCTCCGACGGCTGTGGCAGGCAATGCGATCCCCGATGCCGACGCAACTCCCGATCCGCTGGAGCGCATTGTGCGGACCTTCGATGCAGCCGCCTTTCGCCAGGCGGCGCAGATGCTGGACCAGGTGGACGCAGCGCGGCTGAGCGCTCTTTCGCCGCTGGAGCGCGCGCAGAAGCTGTCGGCCCAGGCCAAGGGCTTTCTCGATCGCGGCTTGCTGCTGGAAGCCGAACGGCTGTATCAATCGGCTGTGGCGGCCGACGCCAACTGCGCTGAAGCCCATGCCGGGCTGGCCCAGGTGCGCGAACGCAGCGGTGCGTCTGACGCCGCCCGCATGGAGGCCCATCAGGCCCTGGAATTGAAGCCTTCCGCTGATGCGTATCTGGTGCTGAGCCGGCTGGATCTTGCCGCCAACCGCCTGAGCGACGCCAGTAATGAAGCTGCCGCGGCTCTGAAGCTGGAACCGACAAATCCGGCGGCCCAGGATCTGTCGCGGAAGATTCAGGCCAGAACAGGGCATTGAGAGCGGGATCGGGCGCCGGAGCGCACAGCGCAACGCATTCTTCGGCGGATCGTCCTATAGTGGAGAGCAGGCTCAAGAGGAACACGCCATGCTTCAGCGAATGCAGAGGATTGCCGCACTGGTTGGTTCGATTGCCGCTTTGGGACTGGGCGCCGCAGCCTTTGCACAGCAGGCTCAGCCCCGTTCAGCGCAGCCGCTTGTCGATAAATTCGTTCTCAAAGACACCATTCAGCCCGTCAGCGAGGGAGAACTGATCCATGCCATTGACCGCGCCAACAGCGACGGCGCTCAGGCGCTGCTGGTGGAGTTGGACACCCCCGGGGGCCTGATTGATTCGATGCGAGGCATGGCGGGCGCTATCCTCGGCTCGCGGGTTCCTGTCATTGTCTATGTGTCTCCGGCTGGAGCGCGCGCCGGTTCAGCGGGCTTCTTTCTGCTTGAAGCGGGGGATGTGGCGGCAATGGCTCCCGGAACCAATGCTGGAGCGGCTCATCCGGTGTTCGAGTTTGGCGGCCAGCCCGGCGCGACCGAGATGCAGAAGGTGGAGAACGACGCCGAGGCCTTTCTGCGTTCCTACGTGACCCGGCGCGGCCGCAACGCCGAAGCGGCGGCGGCCGCGGTTCAGTCCTCGCACTCTTACACCGCCGAGGAGGCGCTGAACCAGCACCTGATCGACCTGATTGCGAACAACGACGCGGAACTGCTGGACGCGCTCAATGGCCGCGAAATTACGCGCATGGACGGTAGCAAACTCACGCTGCATCTGGCTGGCGCGCGGATCGATTTGTTGCGCCCTTCGCTGCGGGCCGAACTACTAAGCTGGCTGGTGGACCCCAACATCGCGCTGCTGTTCCTGGTCGGCGGCGCGCTGCTCATCTATCTCGAATTCAACGCGCCTGGAACCATCGTTCCCGGCTCGCTGGGTACGCTGATGGTGCTTCTGGCGATATTTGGCCTGAATCTGCTGCCGATCCGCTATACGGCCGTAATGCTGCTGGTGGCGGCGCTTGTTCTGCTGTTGCTTGAAGCCAAGTTTGGCGCCCACGGCGTGCTGGCCATTGCCGGCATTGTCTGCCTGACATTTGGAACCCTTACTCTGGTTGCCGCGCCTGTACCGGAGATGGGCGTGACGCCCTGGGTCGCCTTCGCCGTCAGCGCCGGCTTCGGCGGTATCACCGTCTTTCTGGTCCGCCTTGCCGTGCGCGCGCGCCGCCGCAAGGCGCTGATTGGCGCCGAAGCCATGGTGGGCTGCAAGGCGATCGCCATGGAGCCGCTCGTTCCCGAGGGACACGTGTTGGTGGAGGGTGAAATATGGCTCGCTATCGCTGACGAACCGCTGCCCAAGGGCGCCAGCCTCCGCGTTGCGAGCCAGGAGCAGATGTTGCTTCACGTAGTCCCGGATTCGGCTGCAAGGATGCCGGAGTCCGCCGCGTAGTTTGTGCTTGAAGAAGAGCAACGGAGTACAATCCGTCCTGAGTGAGGGAAGTCAAATGACACCTACCGATCTGCCCGTTCCAACGCTGATTTTTGTCGCCATCGTAGTGCTCTATCTGGTCAACTCCATCAAGATTCTGCGCGAGTACGAGCGCGGAGTGATCTTCCGGCTGGGCCGCGTGCTGGGAACGCCCAAAGGGCCGGGCATCATCCTGGTCTTCCGGCCTCTGGATCAGATTGTGCGCATCACGCTGCGCCAGCAGGTTCTGGAGGTGCCGGCGCAGGATGTGATTACCCGCGACAACGTCACGCTCAAGGTGAACGCCGTGGTTACGCTCTACGTCATCAATCCAAATGACGCCGCAATCAAGGTGGAGAACTACGTTTACCAGACCTCGCAGTTTGCTCAGACGACTTTGCGCTCGGTGCTGGGCGAGGTGGAATTGGACGAAGTGTTGAGCCACCGCGACAAGCTCAATCTGCGCATTCAGTCCATCATCGACCAACGCACGGAACCGTTCGGCGTCAAAGTAATTTCAGTGGAAGTGAAGCAGGTAGACCTGCCCGAGACGATGTTGCGCGCCATGGCCAAGCAGGCCGAGGCAGAGCGCGAAAAACGCTCGAAGATTATTCATGCCGAGGGCGAGTTCAACGCTGCGCAGAAGCTGGTGGACGCGGCCGCACTGATGGCTACGCAACCCATGACCTTGCAACTACGCTACCTGCAGACCCTGGCCGACATCGGCGTTGAGAAGAACACCACCATCGTGTTTCCGCTGCCGCTGGAAATGTTCACCTTGTTCAATAAACTCGGATCGATGGGAACGGCGCCTGTCGAAAAGCCGTAGGGTAGAGGATGGTGCATGCGGGGAGTTTTTGACGACGAAGAGCTTGAGCAGGCCATGGGCCGGCGTGACAGGGAACTGACGTTGGGCGCAGGCACGCTGTGGCTCCTCTTCTTTGCATTGGTGCTGGTCTGTGGTCTCTGTTTCGGCCTGGGCTACACGGTAGGCCATCGCAACGCACAGGCCACCGTCACCCCGGGTCAACTACCCGATGACGGCGAACAGGCGCCCGTGGCAGTGAGTGGTTCGCAAGTCAAGCCCTCGGCTGCCCCAGTAGCCGCAGTTGCGCAGCCGGCTCAGAATGCTTCGCCGACAGCAGATGCCGCGCTGCCTGGAGCCGGTGCCCAGTCACAGACCGCGGTCGTAGTGCCGGTCGCGGGACAACAGCCTGCAAGTCCGGCGGTGACACCTTCTGCACCACCGGAGATTGCGCCCCAGCCGCAGGTCCGCCCTGCCTTGCCTGCCGAGGCAATGAGTCCTCAGCCCTCGGTAGCGTCGAGCGCTCATCCGGCGGGTACGCAGTTCATGGTTCAGATTGCCACCGTATCCCATGAAGAAGACGCCGATGTGCTGATGACCGCACTGCGCAGGCGCGGCTATGCGGTGAGTGCCCGCCGCGATCCTGCGGGCAAACTCATTTACGTTCGCATCGGTCCTTTCAACAATCGCGACGACGCCAATCGCTGGCGCCTGAGGCTGCTGAGCGACGGCTACAACGCGCTGGTCCAACCCTGAGGCATACGCAGGCCCTGAGCAGCGCACTTGCTTACAGCACGCCATTCCACAGCCGCAATTCTGCTTCCTGCGGGTGCAGTTCGACATGGCTTTCTGTATCGAGGGCCATGGTTGCCTGCGCTTCGCTGGTGTACTCGGGCCATGCCGGCAGCCCGTTGCTGGCAGGTGTGCGGCCGCGCAAAAAGGCCATCCACGCCTGGTCCATCTCTTGCGCCAGCCTTGCCTCGGCCTCCGCATTTTCGCCCCTGGCAATGGGCCGGTCCCACACCAGGCGCACGTCCAGCGAGTGATGCGCAAACCCGCGCAGTAATCCCACACGCTCAGCAAAATCCAGCCGGTACATCCACGCCTTGCCGCCGCCTTTCAGGAAAGCCTCGGCCACCCGGACCGAGGGAACCCAGTACTCCTCTGCCGTTGCCGCGCGAATGCGGAGTTGCTCGTCGGTCATTTGCGGATAGACGGCACGATATTTGTGCAGCACCTCTGTGAAGCGCGCTACCGGCACATTGCCCAGGTCGGCAGCGCCGGGATCGTGCTCCGGATGCGGTCCCAGAAACGAGGCGCTTTCTTCGCGGTTGGTTCCAATGAGCAGCCGCCTGTCCAGGCTTGAACCGGCAGCGATCGTCTCCACCGGAAGCCTTGGAAGCAGGACTCCGTCGATCTCCGCGCGAAGGGGAAAGTGTTGCGGCCACTGTGTGATGAACGGCCCTTGCGTCTGAATCAGCAGCGCCGCCGGGGCAGTGAGCAGGCTCGCCATTTCATTCCCCGTGCGACTACGCCACTGCGCGCCGAATCCGCGCCCCACGGCCTCGCTGGCTTCTCGCGTTGCCACGCGCTCTGCGCCGCCGCTCTCCGAGATTGCCTGCTTGAAGAGCGGCTGCGCCGAGGGAACTCCGAGAAGTATGTCGGTGAGCTTTGCCCCCGCCGACTGACCGCCCACGGTTACGCGCTCCGGGTCGCCGCCAAACGCAGCAATGTTCTGCCGCACCCAGGTGAGCGCTTCCATCAGGTCGCGCAATCCATTGTTGGCGCTGCCGGCAAAATCCGCGCCCAGCAGCGGCTCCACATTCAAGAAGCCGAAAACGCCCAACCGGTAAGCGACCGTGACGCAGATGATCCCGGCCCGCGCCAGCTCCGATCCGTCGAAAACGGGCGCGAAGGAATAGCCTCCGGTGAAGCCTCCGCCGTGGATCCACACGTAAACGGGAAACGGTCCTTTGCCCTGCGGGGCCCAGATGTTCAGGTAGAGGCAGTCTTCACTTTTCTCTACGGCTGGCAGGCCGCCCTGCATAGGCGCCGCTGCAAAACGCGTAGCATCGCGCTCGCCGGTCCACCGCTTTGCCTTCACGGGTGGACGAAATCGGAGCGGCCCCACGGGCGGCTCCGCAAATGGCACGCCGCGAAATACATTGACGCCGTCGGATTGCTCTCCGCGCAGTGCGCCATTCGGCGTGCGCACTGTGACTGGCGTGGCGGAGGCAAGCGCATGCAGCAGGCCGCCCCGCAGCGACATGGCCGCCATTGCCCCGCTGGTCAAAAATGCCCGTCGCGAAATTGCTCTCTGCATGGTAGATTTCCTCTCTTGAAATATTCAGTGCGCTCTCAGTTTCTCATCCACTCCGGCAGTCCCGAGGCAATCGACGCACGCAGGGCGGCCATCAGATCCTCGCGCGTTTGAAAATTGCCGGGATAGATCGGCGGATGAAAGATGAAATGCGCAGTCCCCGACTTGATGGCGAAGCTGCCTTTCGACATCAGCGTTTCCGTTCCGAAGATCGACACGGGAATGCACGGCGCACCTGTTTCCATTGCCAGGTAGAACGGCCCTTTTTTGAAAGGCAGCAGACGTCCGTCTCGCGAGCGCGTACCTTCGACGAATGTAGTAATGTGGATGCCTTTCTCCAGAATTCGCCGGGCCGCGGCGACGCTCTGCTGTGCGCTGGACACGCTGCCGGTTCGGTCGACAGGGATATAGTCAGCGAGCTTGAGGCAGCGGCCGAAGACGGGAATGTTGAAAACTGAACGCTTGGTGAAGGCGGAGGTGTGGCCCGGAATCAGAGTGATCAGACCCGGCGGGTCTAGATTCGACACGTGGTTTGCCATGAAGATGCACGCCTGGCCGGCGGGAACATTCTCGCGCCCTTCGACCCGCATGCGAATACCCGCGGCGCGAAATCCAGTGCGGACAATGAAGCAAGTCACTGCGTAGAGCGGTCCGACGTTGCCGGTGATTGTGGCCAGCGGAATAAAGATCAGCGCGGAGGGAATGCTCAACGCGAGAATGATTACGAATACGAAAAGCGAAACGATCATGCGAGGTTCCGTCGGGGAGCTGAGATTGGTTGTGCCGCGGCGCTCCATCCGCGGAGTCAAATGCAAAAGTACTGTATCTCTATGTTCGCATCCACTCCGGCAATCCGGAGGCGATGGCTGCGCGGACAGCCTGCGTCAGCTCCTCGCGTGTGACAAAGTCGGCCGGGTCAATGGGAGGATGAAAAACGATATGTGCCGGCCCCGGATGCATTCTGAGGCTGCCTTTGCGCAGGATCTTCTCAGTTCCGTAGATCGAGACCGGCACGCACAGGGCGCGGGTATTCATGGCCAGAAAGAACGGCCCTTTCTTGAAGGGCAGCATGCGTCCGTCGGGCGAGCGTGTGCCTTCAACAAACGTGGTGATGTGCACGCCCTTTGCCAGCACTCGTTCGGCTGCGGCCACACTCTCCCTGGCTGCTGCGGCATTGCCGCTGCGGTCCACGGCAATGAATTCGCCCTGCCGAAAGCCGGTGCCGAGAATAGGCAACTGCATCAGTGAGCGTTTCAAAAAAGCCGATGTGCGTCCCGGGATCAGCGAAATGAGCGCCGGCGGATCGAGATTCGACACGTGATTTGCCATGAAGATGCAGGCGCGATCGCGGGGCACGTTTTCGAGGCCTGTGGTACGGAAGCGTACACCGGACAGGCGGCAACTGGTCGAGAGCATGAAACGCGTGCCCTTGTAGAGTGGCAGCACGTTGCCCGTCAACCAGCACCAGGGAATAAACAGCAGTGCGGTTGGAATCCCGGAAACGACCATCGTGACGATGAAGATGAGCGATGAAAGCATACGGTCTTTCCGTGCGGTCAGGAGTGGAGTTCCATGAGCCGCGCTGGTAGTTTCTCGTAGATGCGGTCGAATCCGCCATTGGAGAGAATCGCAACGACGTCGCCGGGCTTGAGCCGCTCCGCAATTCCGTCGACGATCGCATCGGCGTCCGGCAACAGTTCGGCTTTTGCGCCGTTTGCATTGAGTGCTGCGATCACGTCTTCTGGATGCAGGCGCTCGGTATCGGGAATGCGTTGCTGCTGATAGACACCGGCGAGCACAACGTTGTCGGCCAGGCGAAGGCTCGCAATCAAATCGGCTTCGAGCACCTTGCGCCGCAGCGTGTTCGAGCGCGGTTCCAGCACCGCCCATAACCGCGCCTGCGGATACACGGACCGCAGTGCTCGCAGTGTCTCGCGAATGGCCGTGGGGTGATGCGCAAAGTCTTCAATAACCGTAATGCCCGCGATCTCAGCGCGCACTTCGAGTCGCCGCTTCACACTCTTGAAGGTTTTGAGCGCTTCGCAGATTGCTCTCTTGCTCACTCCCCGTTCGGAGGCCAGAGCCGCGGCGGCCGTTGCGTTCAGGGCATTGTGCTCGCCCGGCATGTTCATTTCAAGCTCTGTCCACAACGCGCCGGTGCGCCACACCTCCCAGCGAGTGAACCCCTTGTCATGGCGAAGATTCCTGATCTGCCAGTCTGCGCTTGCAGAAAAGCCATAACGCTCCACGCGGCACAGCGCATGAGAGATGCACTCGGAGACATTATCGCTGCCGTCATAGGCGACGATGAGGCCGCGACGCGGAACCAGGTTGACCAGACGCTTGAAGGCCGTCTTCACCGCATCAAGATCGGCATAAATGTCCGCATGGTCGAACTCGACGTGAGTCAGAATCAGCGCGTCGGGAAAGTAGTGCAGAAACTTTGGTCCCTTGTCGAAGAAGGCTGTGTCGTACTCGTCGCCTTCAACGATAAACGTGCGCGTCGGGCGCAGCTGAAAGCTCGATCCAAAGTTTTCTGCTACGCCACCGATCAAGAACGATGGCTCCAACTTTGGCGTCGCACGTGCAGCCGTCTGGTAAATCCACGCCAACATGCTGGTTGTTGTGGTCTTGCCGTGCGTTCCGGCGACCACCAGCGACTCGCGACCGACAAGAAATTCCTCGCGCAGCAGCGCGGCCATGGATGTGAAGGGAATACGCTCGTCGAGCACGCGCTCTACTTCCGGATTGCCGCGCGAAAGGGCATTGCCAATAACGACGAGGTCCGGCTTCGGTTCCAGGTTCGTCTCCGCGTAGGGCTCCATGATCGGAATTCCCAGCCCGTGCAGCAGATCGCTCATGGGCGGATAGGCCGCCTTGTCGGAGCCTGTAATGCGATGCCCCTGCAACTGCAACAGCCCGGCCATTGACGCCATCGCCGTTCCGCAAATTCCACTCAGATGAATGTGCTTACTCAAAGCTATTTCCTAGTCTCTATTTTCTTACTGCGGGTTCAAGCAAACGCAATTGTGTCTCTGCGCCAACTGTCAGCTCTGCCTGAACGCCAAAGGTCAGAGTTACATTCTGCCGCGAGACATGCCCGCTGCGCAGTCCAATCGCGATTGGCCCATCGAAGCCGGTCAGCGCGCTCAGGATTGCTTCCTCGATTAACTCAGGCGGCGCGCCCGGAGAAACGCAGTCCAGCATCTCGCCAAAAACAATGCCGCGCACACCCTCCAGTTTTCCAGCATTGCGCAACTGCCATAACATGCGGTCCACCTGGAACGGCTTGGCGCCTGTGTCTTCAAGAAACAGCAGTTTGTTCTCGGTCTGCGGTTCCCACTCGGTGCCCAGCAGGGAAACCAGAATGCTGAGGCAGCCACCGTAGAGAACTCCGCTGGCTGTTCCCGACTTCAATGCGCGCAGGCCTTCCGCCGCTCCTACACCGTACGGCTCGCCCGTAAGCGCCGCTTGAAAGCTTTCCATATGCACGCCGTCTGCAAGATAAAAATCCGCGGCCACCATGGGCCCGTGAAACGCAGGCAGTGCCAGCTCATCCAGCAACCGCAGTTGCACGCCGGTCAGGTCACTGTATGCGAAAAACGGTTTGGGATGCTTGCGGATCAGGTCGATGTCCAACCCGTCGAGCAGATAATTGGAGCCGTAGCCACCGCGCACGCACATTACCGCACTCGTTGTCTCATCGGCAAAGGCCGCGTGCAGGTCGGCAAGCCGTTGCTCAGTCGTTCCGGCAAAGTAAAGCGGTCCGCGTTCGAGAGCAGACGGTGCGAGGCGTGCGACCAATCCAAGCGCGCGCAAAGCTTCAAGCCCGTTGCTGATGCGGTCGGGCTGCGCAAACGAAGCGGGCGCAATTACGCTGACGCCTGCGCCGGCCGGAACGGCCAGCGGCCTCAACAGATTTGTAGCGAGCGGCGGCATGCTTACCAGGCCTCGCCCCGAGCGATCAGGGCAGCTGGACCGGTGAGGCGCAACTCAGTGCCGGGCCCATCCCAGGCCACGGACTGTGCGCCGCCGGGAGCCACGACGGTCAGTGGTGAAACGCAGCCGTGCATGGCCAACGCTGCCGTGGCCGATGCCGAACTGCCGGTGCCCGACGAGGTTGTGGGACCCACGCCGCGCTCGAAGATGCGAATCTCAATCTCATGCTTGCTGACGATGCGCACAAATTCCACATTCGTCTGGTTGGGAAAATCGGGATGTGTACAGACCTCCGCGCCGATTTCGTGCCACGACATGTCCCCTGCTTCGAACTCGTCGATGTCCAGCACGATTACGAAGTGCGGATTGCCGGTTGAAATTTCAACGCCGGAAATTTCAATGCCGCTCTTGAGCTTGACCGTCCTGGGCACATACGTTGGAACGCCCATCCCAGTGGTAACATCCACAGTAAATTCGCCATCGGATTGAACGCCGTTGATGCGGCAGACGCGTACGCCTGCATCGGTTGCAATCTCGAGATCGTCGCCGGCCTGCAGATTGCGCTCGCGCGCCATCCACGCTGCCACGCAGCGCGTCCCGTTGCCGCTGATCTCGGCGACGGACCCATCGGCGTTGTGCAGCCGGATGCGCCCCGACTTCTCGCCCGTCCAGGCGAAAAATTCAATGCCGTCGGCGCCCACGCCGGTATTGCGCGCGCACAGACGCTGCGTCAGGTCAGCCCAGTTGTGGCCTTGTGCGGCTTCTTCCGTCACGATCAGAAAGTCGTTGCCGCAGGCGTGCGCTTTCGAAAAGGAAATCAACCTGCCTCCAAAAAACGAAATCGAAACGGTTCATCGAAAATCGGAGCCGTGTTTCGCCCCGAGAACTGGCGATGGGGCGGCTTGCGATGCAAGGCCGAGCAACCAGCGAGGCTGGGGACCGCAATTCACCGCCTTGCCCGATGCTATCATTGCGCAACCCGGCTTGTTGTGGGCTTTGGCGCGGAGTGGCTTGCGGGGCTATCGGCGACGTAGAGCGTTCCCGATGGCTGCCCCTTCGCCGAGAAATGGGCAACCGCGGTCAATCCTTCAGGATGAGCTTTGACGGCGCGATCTACCGCGTCGCCATCAAAGGCTAAAACGATTGCGGCATGGGCAGACGGCGCTTTTAGCGCCGTGTCCCAGATTTCGAGATCGGCCTCGTTGATTGTCTGCCGCAGCGGAATGCCAGTGCGCGCCACAATCTCCGGATCGACGGAGGTTTCCATCAGGATGACTGCGCCGGGCCGCTTGGCCAGCAGCGCGCGCAATGCCGGCGGAATCTCTGTTTGATAAGGCCGGTGCGCGGCGATGTTCTTGGTGCCTTCCACATAGACCAGCGGCCCTTTGCGTACTAATTGCCAGGCATTCAGAGCCACGAGGGCGAACAAAACACCAGCCGCGTACTTTGCCCATTGAGGCTTGAACTCCCGCACGGCGCCGATCGCAAAGCTCGCGGCAAAGCCCAGGCCCAGGGCCAGCGCGGGCAGCAGCTCCATACCGTAGCGGGTGTTGTACCAGGAGTGCGGCCACCAGGGCGGCAGGAAAATTGGCACCGAGCCGTAGGCCACGGAATACGCGTAGAAGGGAACCGGCAGCCACAGCAGCAGAGCCCATGTGAATGCGCGGCGGCGGGCAGTGAGCCAGGCAAACGCCGTGCCCAGCGCGCTGAGAGCCAGCAGCGTGTTGCCCCATGCCACGGCGAAGGCGTCCATCTCTGACGCCTTCAAATAGAAGAGCAGCGAGACCCACGGATTGTGCCAGCCCGGGTGCGGTGGCCCGGCGCCATGCGCGGCGGTGCGCAGTTCGATGGCTTTGGCCGAGTAAGGGCCGCGCGCAAATTCAAGCCAGTCGCCAAAGGCCGCGGCGTTGTACACGAACCAGGCAATGGGCGCGGCGACCACGAAAGCGGTGGCCAGCCAGAAGGCGCGTGAGCGCAGCCGATTGCGGCGGAGTAGCTCAATGCCAATGGTTGACGACGCGAGCAGAGCCATGATCCAGCCGTCGTAGCGGGTGAAGATGGCTGCCACGAGCGCCGCCGCGATCCAGCCCAGCAAATGATCGGATTTGCGCGCGTCTTGGTCCAGAAGTGCGCGCCATTCCACGAGCCAGACGACAATCCAGATCATCTCGCACACAAACAGCGGCTCGGTCATCGCCGTGGTTTGCAAGTAGAGAAGGTTTGGATTGAGGGCGAAAAAGGTCAGGGCAAGAGCAGCAGAAGGAGGCTTGAGCCAGCGCCGCGCCAGCCGGTAAATGCCGATGCAACTGGCCACGTAAGCCAGCGCGGACGGAATGATGCCGGCGATGCCGTTGGCCCACCAGCTGTAAACCTGGACGAACGGAAGCATTAAAATGTGCGGCAGCGGGAGCCACACCGAGCCGAGTTGCGAGAGCCGTGGCTGATGAGAATCGAACACCCGCCGCGCAATGTGCAAATGGGCAACAGCGTCGCCGTAGTTGAGCAGAGCGCCGTTTTGCCAGCTCCACGCGATGGCTGCCAACGAAGCCACAGCCGAGCAAACCAGCACGGTTATGACTTCAACGCGGGCAATGCCAGCACGAGAGATTGTTTTCTCAGTCAATGTGAGTCAACTCGCGGAACTCGTTAAAGCGGTCGTCAATCTCCTTCCGGGAGAGCTGGGCGATTCGCTCGGTTCCAAACCGCTCTACGGCGAACGAGCCCATCACGCTGCCGTAAAACATTGCGCGCCGATAGGCGGCAGGCGTCAGCTCGGGCTGCGAAGCAAGATAGCCGAAGAAGCCACCGGCGAAGCTGTCGCCGGCGCCGGTCGGGTCCACCACTTCTTCCAGAGGCAGCGCCGGGGTTTTGAACGTCTTTGACGATTCGCCATTGGCTCCGGCGCGATGGTAGATTGAGGCCCCATATTCGCCGTGCTTGATGACCAGCGAGCTCGGGCCCATCGTCATGACCGCGCGCGCAGCCTTAACCAGGTTGTTGTCGCCGGCCAGCATGCGTGCTTCGGTGTCGTTGATGAGCAGCATGTCCAGGCCCTTCAGCACCTCAAGCAGCGCGGCGCGATGATCCTTGATCCAGTAATTCATCGTGTCGCCGGCCACCAGCTTCACATCGGGCATTGCTTCGCGCACGCGCCGCTGCAGCACGGGGTCAATGTTGGCCAGAAATAGAAACTCCGAGTCGCGATAGGCTTCGGGAATCTTGGGCTCGAACGAGGCAAAGACATTTAAATCGGTCTGGCGTGTCTGGGCTTCATTCAGGTTGTCGAGATACGAGCCTTCCCAGAAAAAGCTCTTGCCCTTGGCGTGCTCAATTCCGCGCGTGTCGATCTTGTGCGCATGAAAGACCGCTTCCTGCTCGGGCCCGAAGTCCTCGCCTACGACGGCGATGACGCGCACGTCGGTAAAGAAGCTGGCCGCCAGCGAAAAGTGAGTTGCCGCGCCGCCCAGGCAACGGTCCCGGCGTCCTGCCGGAGTTTCAATCGAATCGTACGCAACGCTGCCCACAACCGTGATTGCCATTCATTTCCTCTCTTGCATACTCGTTTTAATTTGTTTCCGATGAAGCCGCCGCCAACGCTACAGGCTCCGCAAACGCCGCTACGATCCCAAATATTTGCCAAACAGAAGCTTGAGCTTTTCCTTTGCCGCCGCGGGAATTGCGTCCGGCTGCGTCAGCACGGCAAACTTTGCGGCCGAGGCGCATGCGCAGGCGCGTTCGCGCGGCATAGCAGCCACGGCGGCTTTCACGACCCTCGCTGCGTTATCGGCATTCTTATGCAGCACGGCGACGATTTCTTCGATGGTTACTGCGTCGTGGCCTTCGCGCCAGCAGTCGTAGTCGGTGACCATGGCAATGGTGGCGTAGCAGATCTCCGCCTCGCGCGCCAGCTTTGCTTCCTGCAGGTTCGTCATCCCGATCACGTCCGCGCCCCAACTGCGATAAAGATTCGACTCGGCCTTGGTGGAGAACTGCGGACCTTCCATGCAAACGTAGGTGCCGCCGAGTTTGCCCACCACGCCCACTATCGCGCAGGCTTCGGTTGCAGCCTTGGCCACCGTTGCGCACACCGGATCGCCAAAGGCCACGTGGCCCACAATGCCCTCGCCGAAGAATGTGGAGACGCGGTGAAACGTGCGGTCGATGAATTGATCCGGCATGACAAAATCGGTTGGCTTGTGTTCTTCCTTGAGCGACCCAACGGCAGAAACCGAAAGAATGCGCTCGACGCCAAGTTTCTTGAAGGCATAAATGTTGGCGCGGAAGTTCAACTCCGAGGGCAGGATGCGGTGGCCGCGCCCATGCCGCGCCAGAAACGCAACTTTGCGGCCTTCCAACTCGCCGAGCACAAACGGGTCGGACGGCTCACCAAAGGGCGTTTCCACGCGTTCTTCATGCACATTTGTGAATCCGGGCATGGAGTAAAGTCCGCTGCCCCCTATAATGCCAATTTCCGCTTGAGCCAATTTCCGCTCCACTTTCCGCGCGGTCTCACGAAGCGCGCTCTCTATTTCATGGTGTGTGCTTTTTATTTTTGATCGATCAGCCGGATCGTTTCCATAAACACATCGCCGTCGATGGTCAGGCTGCGGGCACTGATTTTGTTCATCGTGTCCTGGGCGGTGTGGTGATAGCTGTTGTTGGGTCCGTAGTCCAGGTCGATGACGTCGATAGAAGGAACGCCGCGCTCGACAAAGGGCAGGTGGTCGTCTTCGACAGCCATCTCCTGTTGGAAGAAATAGCGGTCGTAGCCGAACCGGTGGGCCGCCTGCCCGACCAGATCGATCAGCCAGCCGGTCGAGTTCGATTCGCGCTGAATGTCGAGGTCCTTGTCGCCGATCATATCGGCCAGCATAAATGCCTTGATCTGTCTCAGGGTTCCGTCGCGGCCCCAGCGCGCGGCCAGGTGGCGGCTGCCGTAAGTCGAGTCGGAGCGCGACCAGGTATTGAAGGCCTCTTCGCCGTCGAAGAAGACCAGCCACACCGAGT